>Ga0136636_10000368_pt1 | contig 22419 bp, 19 predicted proteins | sample AntDrymUQ8522106_2_FD_104653 | JGI IMG/M metagenome (GOLD analysis project Ga0136636, IMG submission 104653) | Polar desert sand microbial communities from Dry Valleys, Antarctica - metaG UQ852 (21.06) | ecosystem: Environmental > Terrestrial > Soil > Desert | place: Antarctica: Dry Valley... | reverse complement strand
CTGTTCGGCCTGATCATCGGCGAGGAATACGGCGGTCTGGGCCTGAGCAATGGCGCCTATGCGCGCGTGCTGGCGCAATCGTCCAGCCACGATAGCGCCACTTCGGTCACGGTCGGTGCGCATAGTTCGATCGGACTCAAGGGCCTGATCCTGTTCGGCACCGCGGCGCAGAAGCAGCAGTATCTGCCCAAGCTCGCCAGCGGCGAGATGATCGCGGCGTTTTGCCTGACCGAATCGGGTGCCGGCTCCGATGCGGCATCGGTCAAGACCCATGCAAAGAAACAGCCGGACGGCAGTTGGCTGCTCAATGGCGAGAAGATCTGGATCAGCAACGGCGGCATCGCGGGCTTCTACACCGTGTTCGCGCGAACCGAAGGCGAGGGCGGCAAGATGACCGCCTTCATCGTCGAGGCGGCGTGGCCGGGCGTAAGTCACGGCCACCACGAAGACAAGCTCGGCATCCGCGGCAGCAATACCACCACCGTCGCGTTCAACGATGTGCGGTTGCCGGCAGAGGCGCTGCTCGGCGAAGAAGGCAAGGGTTTCAAGGTGGCGATGGCCATCCTCAACAACGGCCGCACCGGGCTGGGCGGTGGTGCGGTCGGCGGCATGAAAGCGCTGATCAAGCTCGCCACCCAGCAGGCCAAGGATCGCAAGCAGTTCGGCAAGCCGATCGCCGAGTTCGGTCTGGTGCGCGAGAAGATCGCACAAATGACCATCGACTGTTTCGTCGCCGAGAGCGCGGTATGGATGCTCGCCCACTACATCGACAACGACGTCGAGGACTACTCCATCGAAGCGGCGATGAGCAAGGTGTTCGCCAGCGAGGCGATCCAGCGCGCCTGCTACGAGAGCCTGCAGATCGCCGCCGGCAACGGCTTCATGAAGGAGTTTCCCTACGAGCGTTACACTCGCGATAGCCGCATCCTGAGCATCTTCGAGGGCACCAACGAGATCCTGCGCCTGTACGTGGCGCTCAGTGGCCTGAAGGATGTTGGCGCATCGCTGAGCGGCCTCAGGAACGCGGTCGCCAGCATCTTCAACGACCCGATCAAGGGCTTCGGCGTGCTTAGCGGCTATGCCAGCCGGCGTGCGCGGCAGACTTCCGGTTGGGGCACCGACAAGATCCTCACCCAGCTCAGCCCGGACCTGCAGAAGGCCGCGAAGATCTATGAGAAAAGCGTGGTCGAACTGGCCAATGCCAGCGACGCGCTGCTCAAGAAGTACGGCAAGGGCGTCACCGACCAGCAGCACCAGCTCAAGCGTCTGGGCGATATCGCGATCGATCTTTACGTCGGGCTGTGTGCGCTCTCGCGCGCGGCGAGCCTCGAGAAGGCCGACAAGGTCAACGGTGCGCAGGCGGCCAGCATTGCCTATGTATTCGCCAAGCAAGCGCGGCGTCGGATCGCGCGCAACGTGCGGGGCATCGGCGTGAACGAGGATGCACGTATCGAAAGCGTTGCGGGCATGATCGTCGACGTCGGCAAGTATCCGTGGGATGTGTTGTGAATCGCGCCGGATGCGGCTGCACGTGATCATCCAGACACTGGTGGCAACACCTGCCGGAATTCTTGCGCCCAATTGATCCGAGCAACCGCGCTATTGCTCCGGCCGACTATTTCGCCGCGCTGGCTCTTGCCCCCTCCCCGTGGACGGGGCAGGGCTGGGGTGGGGGTGGCGGGGCTTGCGTGGTGCTCTCCTAAGCGTGATCGGCTGAAGCGTCACGGAAATCCTCCGCGCCTGGATCATCGCTGCCGCACCCTCGCCACCCCATCCCCACCCTTCCCCCATCGAGGGGGAAGGGCTTTTTCCGCTTCGCTGGTTGCGTGTTGCGTCACGCCACCAGTTGCCGCGTCGACGCGCGCGATCGTGGGATAGTCACCCATGAGCATCGTGCAGCCGACTGCCGTACCCGCCGGTTCGCTGCTGGCTGACGCAATTTGCGTCGGCGGCTACGCGGACTGTTTCGTCGCCTGCGTGCCGGGCACGGTGACGCTGTCTGCATTCGTGCAGGCGTTCTACACCACGCCGTTGTTCAAGTGCGAACGCTGGATACTCGGCTGGGCGGTTGCCAGACCCTCGACCGACCTCGGCGCTGCTGCGTTGGCCGCAGGTGAAAGCAATGCGTTCGCCGCTTGGACGGTCGACAAGCGCGGGGCCGATGAGCTGCTGCTGCGCGATTTCACCGGGCGCACGCGTTCGTGGCTGCAGGCGACTGCAAGCGCCGACGGCGACGCAACCGAACTGCGGTTCGGATCGGCGATCGAGCCGCAGATCGATCGCCGCACTGGTCAGGTGCGATTGGGGCGCAGCGTCAGGCTGCTGCTGGGATTCCACACGCGCTATTCGGTGGCGCTGCTCGGTGCTGCAGTCAATCGCCTCGGGCGCAGTTAGCGCGCATGCCGATCACTGACGTGGCTTCGGCTTTTTCCCGCGGCGCTTCGCGACCGCGGGTCTACGCGCGATGGGCACCAGCGCCAGCAGCGCATCGAGCGCCGGCAAAAGGTCGGGCGTGTTGCGCTGCAGCTGCCGCCTTACGCCCGCATCGAAGCGTTCGCGAGCGGTGAGCAGCGCGAGTTTGCGCTCATTGTTGTAGTACAGCGGACACTGCTTGCTCCGGCTGTGGCAGACGAGCTCGGCAAAATGTCCCGCCAACAGACCCACCGTGGTGTTGATCAGGAACTGGTCGGTAGCGGGCGCAGTCGGTGCCAGTTCGAAGCCGTACGTGGAGGTCAATGCCAGCGGCGAATCGGTTCCGAAGGCGTCGGGTCCCCAGCTGTTGAAGATGTTCCAGGTGTCGTCGCCGAACATCGGGCGTGCGCTGATTCCGATCAACAGGTCGAGTCCAAGCTGCAGCGGGACGCCCCGCATGCGTTCGCGCGTCACATCCGCATCCAGGTACGCCAGCGTGCGACCGTCCTGCAGCTTGCGCACGCGACGCGCATCCAGCGGTGCCGCGACGTCGATCAGTTCGAAGTGCACCATCTGCTGTGCGGCATTCATTCGGTCGGCGAGGTCGCGCAGTGCTGGCAGCGCGCGCGATGCGTCCCACAGGCCTACGCGATAGCGCGCCGCCGTGGCGTCGGAGCCCGCGCGCCGACCCGCTGCCGAGGCATCCAGCGCGTCGTCCCACGTCGCGGCACTATCGCCCTCGGCAGTCGCACTGATCAGACGCAGCGCCGGCACTCGCGTGAACAGCACCGGGACCGCCCAGTCGATGCCGACGCCGGCCAGACTGTAGTTGACCGCGATCCGCGACTCGCGCACCGCTTCGGCTACGGTCATGCCCTGCGCCAGACGCGCATACAGCGCGCTTGCGAACGTCACCGCCGCACCGTCGTCGACGGCGAACTGATTGGCGATCACCGCTGGCACGCCGCGCCGCAGAAGGGTAGGGGCCATGCCGCGCAGGAACTGCGCACGGCCGCCGCCGCGCCCGGTTTCGCAGGCGTTGAGGAACACCAGGCGCACGCCGCGGCCGCACAGGATGTCGCCGATATCGTTCTCGTGGATCCGCTGCGAGCGGCCGTGGCCGTCGTCGAACACCAGGAAGCTGGCGTGCTGTGCGGGGTCGTAGACGCCGTGACCGATGAAGTGCACCACATCGAACGGCGGGCCCGGCCGGCTCAGTCGCGCATGCAGCGCGCCCGGCGTGGCGCGCGGCAGCGCTTCGATGGCGATCAGGCCGGCCTCGACCAGCGGACGGAAGCCGCGGGCAATCACGCGGCGCTCGTCGTCGATCGACAGCGCGCCGGCATCGATCGGCTGCGCATAGGCCACCAGCATGCGCAGCGGACCGCGATGGGCGGGCAACCGATCGGTGGGGATGGCGCCGATCACATCGCGCAGCAGGTGAATGTCCTGGGTCGCAAGATAGGTGCCGCGCTGTGGATCCAGCGCGAACTCCCACGGCTTCTCGGCCCACAGCGGCACGTTCGAGTTCAGCACCAGATTCAGCCGTCGGTTGCCTTGACCTCCACGCGCCTCGTCGTACAACCGTGCAACCGCACCGGTGAACAGCGATGCGAACAGGGTGTGGCCGAGCTCGTCGAGCTGCGCGGGCGTGAGCGGCGACACGCCCGGCTCGCCCTGGAAATAGCGCTGCAGGATGTTGGTCAGCGCGATGATCCGGCTCCAGCGTTTGCCGGCAGCGACCATGCGCCCGCCGACGTCCTGCTTGGCCGGGTCCTTCTGCCGACCCCAGTCGTAGGGCTCGACCACGCGCGCGCCGCGATAGCTCGCAACCACCATCTTCGGCTTGATCGATTCGCGCTCGGCCTCGCCGAGGACGAGGATATGGAAGGTCTCGTCGGACTCGACCAGCGGAACGTCGATGGCATTCGCGGCACGGCTGCGATCACCCTGGGTCGCATCGTCGATGCCGCGACCGCCTGCGGGCAACTGCGGCGCCGCGCCTGCGCTGCGACGTCCACCGCCGACTCCGAGCACGGCCAACAGGAATTCTCCGGTCCGCTCCTGCGCAAGCACGTTGGTGTGGTGGATCGACGCGGGCTTATCGCGCCCGAACTGCAGAACTTGTTCCTGCGCAAGTTGACCCGCCGGCGCGTCGCCGTCGAACTGCCAGCCGCCATCGGTGGGCACCACCAGGTCGTTGTCGCCATTGAAGTAGCGCTCGATGCCCATGTCGAGCAGACGCGCTGCGAAGTTCGCATCTGCCGTGTAGTGCGCGACCACCGCCGCGCTGCGTGCGGCGTCGCGACTGGCCACGGCGCGCAACTGCCTTACCTGCACTCCGTCGGGCGCCATCGCGGCGAGTCCGGGCAGCGTCCCGGTGATGCCTTGCGCCAGCCAGTTCAATCCATGGCTGATCCACGCAGCCGCCGTGGTGAACGGATTGTCGGGTAGTGCATCGATGAGGTTTGCGAACCAGCCGATGGTGTGGTCGAAGCGCTGCGGATCGGCCAGCGGAGTACCCAGATTCGGGCCTGCCACCAGCGCGAGGTGCTCGACGACGACGGCTCGCTTGCCGCGGGTGTCGGTCAGCGCGCGATCGAGCACCCGTCGCGCGAGCAGGCAGCCGCGCGAGTAGCCGAGCAGGTCCAGGCGCACGCTGGCATCGGGCAACGCGTTCCAAAGCGCATCGAGATTCTCATCGAGGCTTTCGCTGAGCGTGAAATGCTCGAAGCCGAAGATGCGATCGCCATAGCGCTTGCGCGCATTGGCAAGGAATCCGATGTCGGCCAGTTTCCTGAACGATCCGCTGGTATCGGAAAAGGTGCCGTGCAGCAGCAGCAGGATCGGACCGGCAACGGCATCCGCCCTGGTGGGAGCACCCGCTGGCAGCGCGAAGTCCGCCGCGTCGCTGCCAGCGATGCGCACCCAGCCGCGATGCAGACCCGCACCGCGCCAGTGCGCTTGCTCCCATCGCCGCGCCAGTCGCGGCAGCGCAAGGCGCGCCACCGGCGCGAGCAGCTTGAGCACCACGATCCGGAGCACGCGGCCGATGGCTCCGCGGCGCCCCGCTGCGGCAGTCGCTGCCAGACCGTCGGTTGCGATCGAAAAGCTGGTCGTGCGGCGGGCCGCGCGGCTTGGCTTGCCTGCAGTAGCAGTGCCGAACTCGAAGCTGATTGCGCCACTTAAGCGGCGCACCATCAGGCACATCTGTTCGCCGGTTGGCGCGTCGAGATCAAGGGTCAACGGCACCGGCGCAATCGTGCGTGCGGTTCGGCGCACCCGTGCGGCAGGTACGGCCTCGTACTGCCCGACCACCGCGATCGCTCGCCCATCGAGTTGTGCGAGAAACGGATCCGCAGCCGCGCTGCTGCGCCGCTGTTCGGCGCTTGTGGTCACACTGCGCAGGGTCCAGCCGCTGCCTGCGGAAAGCTTCGGGTTCGCCATGCGAGTCGCTCCCTGATCGATTGTGCGCGCGCAGCGCAGCGCTCGCGCAGACTGCCGCTACCGCGCAGTATCGCGCAGGCAGACGGCAACGGCCATTGCAGTCGGCGCCGTGCGATGCAGACGCTTGGCGCCGATTCCGACTAAGCTGGCCCGCCCTCAGCCGTGGAGAGACCGCGTGGCGCAAGGTTTGCCCGAGAAATCAGCATCCGAGTCCGATCAAGCGGCGATCGGCGGCGAGCGCATCCAGCACGACCGGCTGTGGTCGGACGATGGCTGGACCGCGAAGGTGATCAAGAACGAGGACGATGAAGGCTGGGCGGTGGCGATGACGCCCGATGGTCAATCGGAGCCCGCCCTGGTGGGGCCGTGGACGATGGGGCGCGACAAGAAGAATCCCAAGCCATTGGATTCAGCGGCGTTCGCAACCCTGGTCAAGACCGCATCGGAGGTGATCCGGCGGCAGGAGCAGCAGTCGCACGCGGCCCTGCACAAGAGCACCAAAGTGGCCACTGCGGAAGGGCGGATTCGGGTAACGCTCGACATTGTTCCCGACGAAGACCAGCCGTATGCGGAGCTGGCAGCTTTCGACGACAGCGGGGTGGAGTTGGCGCGAGTCCGGGTGGCCGCGAACTACGTGTTCAACCATGCGGTGGCCAGTGCGTGGGTTGTTGCGGGGCTTGGACCTGCGCCCGGCCGGCAGCGCTGAACCGACGCGGCCATGCTCGCCGCCCGGCTCTCATGCAACTTTCCGCAGTCGACGGGCGCGTCGATGGCGCGCGATTTGCGCCCCTGGTATTCAGTGCGTCAGCGAACGGATAGCTCGACGCGCGCCAGTTAAGCTGACGTTGGCGGCGGTTTGAATCGAGCGCGCGAAGATTCAGGCTCGTTTGCTGGCGGGAACACGACTGGCTTGGCGCAGGTTGTCTTGCGAGACCGACTCGCAGCGCGCGGTCGTTCGTGATCGCCACGGGCGCGGCGATCGACCAACGGGGTATCCATGCAGCCGCTCGACATGCAACCGCCGGCCCCGGAGCCGACCAGCGACTGGGGATCGCCGATTCAGGCACGTGCCCTGGTCCTGATTACACTGACGGGCGCCGGTTTGCTTTTGTGCTACGGCATGACTGCACCGTTCATCGCGCCGCTGACCTGGGCGCTCGCGCTTGCCGTAATGTCCGAGCCACTGCATCGGAAGATCGAAGCGCGCGTGTCGCGCCCGAATCTGGCGGCACTGCTGACGGTGCTGGCGATCATGTGCATCGTGGTAGCACCATCCATACTGCTTGCCAGCCGCCTGCTGGACACGGCCGCGAGCGCGGTGACGATGGTGCGCGAACTGGTCGAGTCCGGCGCCTGGCGCACGCCCCTGGATGCAAATCCGATCACCGCTCCCCTCGGGCGATGGATCGAACTGAACTTCGATCTGATCGGCCTGGTGCAAGCGGCCGGATCCTGGTTGACCGACGCCGCGACGTCGATGCTGCGTGGTTCGGTGCTGCGAGTGGTCGAGTTGCTGCTGACGTTCTATGTGCTGTTCTACTTTTTACGCGATCGGTTGTTCCTGCTGCGTGCACTGCGCCGCATGTTGCCGCTGTCCAGACAGGAGTTGAACACCATCTACACCCAGGTGTTCGACACGGTGCATGCCACGGTGTACGGCACCTTGGTGGTGGCAGTGGTGCAAGGCACGCTCGGCGGCCTGATGTTCTGGTGGCTCGGGCTGCCAGCGCCGATCCTTTGGGGCGTGGTGATGGGAGCGTTGGCGGTGGTTCCGGTACTTGGCGCCTTCGTGGTGTGGGTGCCGGCGGCGCTGTTCCTGCTGCTGGCCGGGCACGAGATTCGCGCGCTGATCCTGGTGTTGTGGGGCGCGATCGTGGTTGGAGGCATCGACAACCTGCTGTATCCGATGCTGGTCGGCAATCGTTTGAAACTGCATACCGTGCTGGCGTTCATATCGATCGTTGGTGGTTTGGCGGTGTTCGGGGCCGCTGGATTGATTCTCGGACCGGTGGTGTTCACCTTGACCCGCGCGCTGTTGCACGTATGGATCGACCGCAATGCGGTGGCCGACGCGCAGTAGTTGCACAGCGCCCGGATCGTGCGCAGGTGCCGCCGTTCCCCGCGCACGGCTGGAACAGTGTGACGAGTGTCACCCGGCCTGATTGACGATAGCGACTGTCCCGAAGCTGCGTGATGTTGGACGCTGCACCCCACGATCCACGCAGGGGAGCAGTCGATGATTCAGATCTCACCACGCAAGCGCCGCCGTTGCGCATTGGGTGCAGCCGCGATGCTTTGCGGTGTGCTGGCAGCATGTTCGCAGCCGGACGCCGGAAGCGCGGCCGTGCCGGACTTGGCGCTGCCCGACACGAGCGCCGGGATTCCGATCGAGACGCGGCAAGTCAGCGGCCTGCTGTATCTGCCTGAAACCCGCGAACCGCAGCCGGCTGTGCTGGTGATCGGTGGCTCCGAAGGCGGACTGAAAGCCTCCGGACAATTCGCCAAAGGGCTCGCGGACGCCGGTTTCGCAGCGCTGGCAGTTGCCTATTTCGGCCATCCCGGTTTGCCCGAGCAGCTGATCGAGATCCCGCTCGAGCGTTTCGACCACGCGCTGGAATGGCTGCGCGGCGACCCGCGCGTGCGCGGCGACCGCATCGCGATCCTCGGCGCCTCCAAGGGCGCAGAGGCAGCGTTGCTGGTGGCCGCAGCGCACAAGGACATCGCTGCCGTGGTCGTCGGCTCGCCAAGCCACGTGGTGTGGCAGGCCATCGACCAGCAAAGCTGGTCGGACCGCAGTTCATGGTCGCGCGCAGGATCGCCGCTGGCGTGGGTGTCCTACGATATGCAAGGGCCGATGTGGCCGCTGGCGCAGATGTATTCGCGCAGCCTCCAGGCAAGCCAGGCCGTGGCGCGCGCCGGGATCCCGGTGCATGCGATCACCGCGCCCGTGCTGCTCGTATCCGGCGACGACGATCAGCTGTGGCCATCGTTCGCGATGGGCGAGTCGGTGCTGGCGGCATTGACGGCAGCGGGCAATCCAAACGTGGTCCACCATCACTACGCGGCTGCAGGCCATGCCGCATTCGGCATTCCCTTCGATCCGGCCGAAGTCGATCGAGCGGCCATCGAACAGATCGGCGGCACGCTGGAGGGCAATCTTGCCGCTCGCAGCGACAGCTGGCCAAAGATCATCGCTTTCCTGCACGAAGCCCTGCGCGCGAGTGCCGCCGAAGTCGCGAACACGCGCGCAGCAAACCCGCACGTCCGCGCCACTGGAGCACAACGATGAGCGCCGTCGCGCAGTGGCGCGGCGCCAGCAAGCGCTTCGGCAACGTGCTGGCGCTCGACGCGCTGGACCTGAGCATCGATACCGGCGAAGTGCTCGCCGTACTCGGTCCCAACGGCGCGGGCAAGACCACTGCAATCAACCTGCTGCTCGGGCTGATCGCGCCCGATGCAGGCAGTGTCAGCCTGCATGGTGCCGATCCGCGCAGCGCGGTGGCGCGCGAAGGCGTCGGGGCGGTGCTGCAGACGGCGGGACTGCCGGGCAAGCTGAGCATCGCCGAAGTGGTCGGTCTGTTCGCGCGATATCACGCCCGGCCGCGCACGGTGGCCTCGGTGCTCGATCAGGTCGGTCTGGGCGCGTTGTCCGCGCGCCGTCTGGATTCGCTCAGCGGCGGTGAGCGCCGGCGGGTCGAGTTCGCGATCGCCCTGGTCGGCACGCCGCGCCTGCTGGTGCTGGACGAACCCACGGTGGGGGTCGATACCCGCGAGCGTCATGCGCTGATCGAGCACATCGCCGCGCTGCGCGCCGGCGGCTGTGCGGTGCTGCTGACGACCCACTTGCTCGAAGAGGCCGAACGCCTGGCAACCCGGGTCGCGTTGCTGGTGGGCGGGCGACTGCGCGCGGTCGGTGATGTCGCGACCGTCAAGGCGATGGCGCGCGGCAACAGCGGCCGCATTCGCGTCACCAGTGCGATGCCGCCGGAGCGGCTCCAGGAACTTCCGGGCGTGTTGAGTGTGGCGGTCAACGGCACCCAGAGCGTAATCGAAAGCGGCGAGTGCGACAGCTCGCTGCGCGCACTGCTGACCCAGGATGCAACCGCGCGCGACATCGAGGTGATCCGCGGCAGCCTCGAATCGGCGTACCTCGAACTGACGGCCGGGAGCCAGACATGAGCACGTCGAGAGCGGTGGCCGGGATGCTGGCGGCAGAGATCATCGCCGAGAGTCGGCGCCTGTTGCGCGATCCGATGTTCGTCGCGCCATCGGTCGGTTTTCCGGCCGCGTTCTATATCCTCTTCAGCCTCGTATTGCCGATGGGGCCGCGCAATCCGGAGGCGATGCGCGTGCTGTTCGTCAACTACGCGGCCTTCGGCGTGGTCGGGGCGATGCTGTTCGGCTGCGCGATCATGCTGGCCAACGATCGCGACCTGGGTGTGCTCAAGCTCAAGCGCACCACCGCGCTGCCGATGCCGGTTTTTTTCGGTGGCAAGCTGGTCGCGGCGCTGATCCTGGCCGCACTGGTGTATCTGGTGATGATCGGACTGGCCGCTGGCGTGGTGGGCGTGCGCATGCCCCCTGGCGCCTGGCTTTCGATCAGTGCGGCGATGCTGGCAGGCGCCTTGTGCTTTGGCGCGGTCGGGCTGGCCATCGGCGCCTGGTTTCGCACCAATGCGGCGCCCGGCGTGGTCAACCTGGTATTCCTGCCAATGGCGGCACTCGGCGGACTGTGGTTTCCGTTGAGCATGATGCCGCCATTCGTGCGCACACTGGCGCACGGCCTGCCGACCTTCCATTTCGGCGAGCTCGCGCGCGCAGCGGCAGGCGCTGCCACTCAGGCGCCATGGCTGTCGGTGGCGGCGCTGGCGCTGATCGGCGGGTTGGCCGCGCTGCTATCGTTGCTGGGACTGCGGCGCAAACCGTTCTGAGTGGAAGCAAGTTGCGCCGCGCAGCAGGCAAACCGGCAACCGGGGGGTGCGTGTCAGCCGATGGCGCATGGAATCTGCGCTGTGCTGGAATGGCTCACAGGCTCATTGAGCCGCCGCTGGCAGCACCTGGATCAGGACCGCAAAGTAGTGGCAAATGCTGCCGCCGAGCACGAACCCGTGCCACACGCCGTGCGCATACGGCATCCGGTGATTGAGGTAGAACCAGGTGCCTGCGCTGTAGGACACGCCGCCGGCGAGCAGCCAGAACATGGTCCAGTTCGACACCGCCTCCGACAACGGTACGGCGAACGCCACCACCAGCCAGCCCATGGCCAGGTAAATCGCGGTCGAGGCGCGCTTGAAGCGGCCGGTGTAGTACAGCTTGAAGATCACGCCGATCGCTGCGAGCACCCAGACCGTGGCGAACATACCCCAGCCCCAGCCGTTGCGCAGGCTGATCAGGCTGAACGGCGTGTAGGTGCCCGCGATGAGGATGAAGATCGCGCAGTGGTCGAGCACCTTCAGGCGCGCCTTGCTGACGTCGTCGCGCGCCACGTGATACAGGGTCGAGGCCGAGTACAGGAGCACCAGCGCGAACACGAACACCGTGGCGCCCACGATCCGCCGCAGATCGCCCGACAGCAGCGCCAATGCGATCAGGCCGCCTCCACCAGCAAGGCTTGCGGCGATGCCGACGCCGTGGGTCAGCGCGTTGACCAGTTCTTCGTGGTGGTGGTCTCGCTCGCTCATCAACTGGCGCAGTCTGCGTTTTCGCTATGCGCATGGGTGGTGGACTTCACGGGAATGTGCGAATGCCAAAGTCGCAAAACGTGCTGGCGCTGCACCCTCGCGCACTATGCCAGCAGCGAGCGGTCGCGCATATGGCAAACCAGCCGGAGGGCGGGCAACAAAACATGAACCAACGGCAGGCTATGCTAGGTCGGTCGCGGCACGCAGCCGCACGCACTCGCCAAGGAACCAGCATGCCGCATGTCCACGCACCGGGTTTGGTGCTGCAGTTCGACCCGCAGACCCTGATCGCGCAGGCGTGCACCTTCACCGGTGCGCAGGAGGTCGAACTGTCGGCCCAGCAGTACTACGTGTGCATCGACGCCAACCCCAAGGACGCGCTGTGGGTGCCGCTGTTCGCAGGACCCGGACCGGCTCGCAAGGGCATCGCGGCCACCGCGAAAACCGGCAACGGGCGCTGGACCAAGAGCTCGTCGTTCTACGACACCACGCTGCTGTGCCGGATCCCGCACAAGGCCGCACAGCGCGCGGCGGAAAAAGCCTACGACAACTCCACCCCGAAGGCGCCGAACAAGCTGGCGAGCGCGCAACTTCCGCCGCGCGGCGAATTCCCGGACGACAGCGCGTTCGGCCCGATGGCGGGCAAGGTGTCGACGCGCTGACTGTTTTGGAGGTTCCCAGGCGGCCCGCGCCGGCTGCGCGATTCTCGCGCCTGCGTACCGGTGTGTCATCGAGGGGCGGTTTTACTTGAAGGTAAGGGGCGCACAGCTGGTGCGCATCTGCCACACAGGACCACCGCCATGGGCACCGCCGCAATCTCGGAACGCACTGAAGTCACCATCCGGGTGACCGGCAACCGGGCCACGATCAGTGCCCCGCGTGACTATCTGTACGACTTGAAGAAGTTCAGCCAGCTGCAGGAACTGGTGCTGGGCAAGCTCGGCCACCAGGCCTGCTACTCCGGCTTCGACCTGCGCTGGAGGCAGTTCGACCGGCAGATCCTGACGCGCTGAGCGACCCGCGCGCGCCGACGCCTTCCGCGCGCCATGGAGCGCGGAAGCGAACGGCGGGCGAAGTCGATCCTGCCGATGACACACAGCACGCATGGCGCCAGCTGGCGCGACCTGCCCGAAATGGGCGTAGGCCTGGTCTACATGGCCGGGCTCGGGCGGGCGATCGCCGAAGCATCCGATGCACTCGACTTCATCGAAGTCGAGCCGCAGCAGCATTGGCTGCGCAGAACGCGCGGCAGGCGCGAGTTGCGACTCGACTATGCAGCCTTCGAGATCATTCGCCAGTTGCGCAAGCCATGCCTGATCCACAGCGTGGGCTGCCCGATCGGCGGCACCTTCAACCTGCTCGATCAACAGGCGGCGATGTTGCGCGAGTCGGTGGCCGCGCTCGATCCGCCGTGGGTCAGCGAGCACCTGAGCTTCACCCAGTTCCAGCACGCCGGTGCCCAGCATCATGCCTCGTTCCTGTTGCCGCCGTTGCCGTGCGCGGCGTCGGTGGCGAGTGCCGTGCGCGCAATAGCGGCGCTGCGCGGGGTGGTATCGCGGCCGGTGGCGTTCGAAACCGGGGTCAACTACCTGCGCGCCCAGCCTGGCGAATGGACCGATGGGCGCTTCGTCCGCGAGGTCGCCGAGCAGGCCGACTGCGCGATCGTGCTCGACCTGCACAACGCGTGGGCCAATGCCCGCAATGGGCGCCAGCCGCTGGATGCATTCCTGGATGAGTTGCCGCTGGAGCGGGTGGTCGAGATGCATCTGGCCGGCGGCGAGTTGCTGGACGGCTACTGGCTGGATGCGCACTCGGGGTTGACCCCGCCGGAATTGATGCGCTTGGCGATCGAACTGGTGCCGCGTTTGCCGCGCCTGCGTGCGATCACCTTCGAGATGATGGACCAGGCGATGGCCTCCGGTGCCTGCGATCCGGCGCGGTTGCACGCGCACCTGATCGACCTGCAGTGCCTGTGGAGCACGCGGGGGAGTTGGGTTTCAAGCCAGTTCGACCATGTCCACGACGAGCCTGCCGCGAGCAGCACGTGGTCGCGATTGCCGACACCCGAGGCGTGGGAAGACACGCTGGGCGCGCTGGTGATCGGCATCGACGAGCCGATCGCCGCTACCCAGGATCCTGCACTGACCCGCCGCCTGCTCGCCGACCCGGGTCTTGCGATCCTGCGCACCCTGATCGAGGCAGTGCGCGCCGGCAGCATGGTCGATGTCCTGCGCCTGAGCACGCGCCTGCTGGTGCTCGCCCGCGGGCGCGAGTTCCTGGCCGAGTGTTTCGCCGGATTCTGGCGCGGGTCGAGTCCGCAGCCGATCGCTACCGACGAGGCGATCCGCTTCTGCGAGTACCTGCTGGCGCTGCGCATCGAGGTGCCGGGTCTGGACGACATCCTGCGCCTGGAGATGGCGACCTGCCGCGCGGTTGGCGACGGCATCCCGGTGGAGGTTGTGCTCGACCGCGACCCGGCGCCACTGATCGCGGCCATCGAGCGCGGCGAGCTGCCGCGGTCGCTGGCGGTGCGATCGGCAGTCGCATAGGCTGCTACAAAGCCGGTCAGGGGCGGCGGGCGAGATGTCGTGCAGCTACGAGCATCGGTCCTGAAAATGGGCTAGCCTTCGCGCAGTCACCACGCGAGGATAAGACCATGAGCAAGGGGCGCGACCAGAAGAAAGACGTCAAGAAGAAGGCCAGCAAGACGCCCAAGGAAAAGAAGGCCGAGAAGTCCGCCAAGAAGCACAGCAAGTCGTTCGCGCCGACCTGAGCGGCCATTGGTCTGTGCTGGCGTGCGCTGCCATCGGGCAGCGCACGCCGCTTCTGCGGCCTGGCGTGTGCGCAGGCATCGGCAGTGCACGGGTGACACGATCGCGCCCGCGGTGGGCCGCCCAACGGGAATCGCCGGCGCCGGTCCGGCATCCCGAAGTGACAGGACGCGGGTCCGTTGATTGCCGGCCGCATTGCCCGCGCCACACGGTGAATTCGCAAAGCTGCGGCGCTCAGGCGACAATACGCGCTCGTCGCCCAACCACAGGGCTGCGGTAGCGCCGCCGTCCGACGGCCCGCCCGCTGTCCGCCCACCATCGATCGAGGTTTGCCATGGGCAGAGGCCCAAGCATTGAAGGCCGCAAGAATGCCGAAGACGGCAAGCGCGCCAAGGTCTTCACCAAGCTGATCCGCGAGATTACCGTGGCCGCGCGGCATGGCGCCGATCCAGCCGCCAATGCGCGCCTGCGCACGGCCATCGACAAGGCCCTGTCGGCCAACATGTCGAAGGACACCGTCGAGCGCGCGGTCAAGCGCGGCGCCGGCGCGGATGGCGCGGACAACATGCAGGAACTGCGCTACGAGGGCTACGGCCCCTCCGGCGTGGCGCTGATCATCGACTGCATGACCGACAACCCGCAGCGCACGGTCTCCGACGTGCGCCACGCGCTGAGCAAGCATGGCGGCAACCTCGGCACCGCCGGCTCGGTCGCCTTCCAGTTCTCGCGGGTCGGCGAACTGGTGATCGGCACCAGCAGCGCGGATGCCGAATCGAAGGTCTTCGATGCAGCGCTCGAGGCCGGTGCCGACGATGTGCAGTCCGCCAACGGCGAGAGCATCGTGCTGTGCGCCGCCGACCAGGTCGAGGCGATCAAGCTCGCGTTGACGGCCGCCGGACTGCCGCCCGCGCGCGCCGACATCGTGATGCGCGCGGCCAATCGGGTGAGCGTCGAGGGCGAGGTCGCCGAGACCCTGGTCGATATGCTCGACTGGCTGGAGGAACTCGACGACGTGCAAGAGGTCTGGCACAACGCGATCCTGCCGGAATCCTGAGTCCGATTCCGCACAGCAACCGAACCGCAATGCCCGGCTATCGCACCGCGATCGAAAGCGTCGAGGTCGATGGCTTCGTCTGGCAGATCGAACGCCTGAGCGATCGCCAGCAGTTCGCCGACGTCGACGGCGCATCGGAACGCGCGGGCATTTCCTCGGCAACCTGGAGCATCTTCGGACAGCTGTGGCCCTCAGGCTGGGCGCTGGCGCAGCTGGTGGCCACGGTCCCGATCGCAGGTTCGAGGATCCTCGAATTGGGCTGCGGGTTGGCGCTGTCGAGTCTGGTGCTTGCCCGCCGCGGTGCGCGGATCACGGCCAGCGACCACCACCCGCTGGCGCCGGTTTTCCTCGCGGCCAACGCACGGCGAAACGGCGTAACCGCTCCGCTCTTCGTCGATCTGCAGTGGGCCGATCCCGCGCCTGCGGCGGGGCGTTTCGATCTGATCATCGCCAGCGACGTGATGTACGAGCGCGGCCATGCCGAGTTGCTCGCCGGCGCGATCGAGCGGCTCGCACAACCGCACGCGCAGGTCATCGTCACCGACCCGGGGCGAGGTCAGATCGGTCGTCTCGGTCGGCTGCTCACTGCACAAGGTTTCGCGGGCAGCATCGCGCCGATCGCACTGGGCCCCACGCTGGAAGCGCCATCTGGCGGCAGGATGTTGCGCTACGCGCGCTGAAGTCAACCTGTTGCAGTGCCGATATTCTCCGTGGTGCTTCACGCAATCTCCTCGATGCGATCAGCACCCAAGCCCCGCAGCCTGCGGCGGCACGACGCAACAGCCAGTCTCGCACAGCCGCAAAAACCCTTCCCCCTTGATGGGTAAGGCGGGACATTCCGCGGCACAGCCGCAGACCGCCGAACGTCCGCGCGAATAGCGCGGGCCGGATAGCGGGTTGGGATGGGGGTGGCGAGGTTGCGTTGGCAATGGTTCAAGCCCAGAGGATTTCCTTGGCGCTTCACGCGATCACGCGTATCCGATCACCACGCACGCCTCGCCACCCTCGCCCCAGTCCTCCCGCGTCCTGAGGGAGGCAGCAAGAGCGCGCGCGTCGAAGTTCTTCAGTGACCCCTACCGCCTGCAGCGACCCATGCAAGACGATTTGGAACGGCGTACGATCGCGGGCAGTTAGCCGACAGGGAGTCCGCAGATGCCTTACTACTACCCGCTGCTCAGTCAGTCGATCCGCGATCGCAAGCCGGTGATTGCCGGGCTGCGCCGCTTGCGGGCCGGGTTTCGCCAGCCGCTGCATCCGGATGCGGTGGCTTCGATCCCCCCGCGCGACCTGCGCGATACGCTGCTGATCGCGACCTGGAACATCCGCGAGTTCGATTCCGGCAAAGGCGGCCAGCGGCTGCAGGAGTCGATCTACTACATCGCCGAGATCATCGACCAGTTCGATCTGGTCGCCGTGCAGGAGGTGCGCGAAGACCTCGATGCGCTGCGTCGCTTGATGGACGCGCTGGGCAAACACTGGCAGTTCATCTGCACCGACACCACGCTGGGTCGCCAGGGCAATGGCGAGCGGATGGCGTTCCTGTACGACAGCCGCAAGGTCAAGTTCACCGGTCTGGCTGGCGAGCTGGTGATCCCGGGCGACTTCAAGACCCTGCAGTTCGCGCGCACGCCCTTCATCACCAGCTGGCAAGCCGGCTGGGCGAAGTTTTCCTTGTGCACCGTGCATATCCTGTACGGCACTTCGAAGCCGGACGACCCGCGCCGGGTAAAGGAGATCGCCACCCTGGCCGATCTGCTCGGCAAGCGCACCCGCGAACGCAACGTCGACCGCGGGGGCCTGCGGGTCAAGGTCAAGGGCGAGAACCTCATCCTGCTCGGCGATTTCAATATCTTCTCGCGCAGCGACGCGACGATGAAGGCGCTGACCCGTGGCGGCACTTTCAGCGTGCCCGAAGCGCTGCAGAAGCTGCCGGGCTCGAACGTGGCCAAGAACAAGCTATACGACCAGATCGCCTGTGGCGCCTACAAATTTCGCTTCGAGCCGACCGACCGCGCGGGCATTTTCGATTTCTTCGACTATGTGTTCCGCGAGCTCGACGCGCCGCGCTTCGACACGCAGCGTGGCAAGTCGGCATTCCGCCAGTGGCGCACCCACCAGATGTCCGACCATCTGGTGATGTGGCAGCAGTTCCGCATCGACTTCGCCGATGAGTATCTGGACTCGCTCGAAGTGCAGCCAAAGCCTGACTGATCGCTCAGAACCCGCTCTGGCCGAGCGGATGCACGGTCGTCTCGCCGATCAGCATGTTGCCAGGCTGTGACACCAGGGCTTCGATCAATGCAGCAAGTTGAGCTGGCTGCAGGCTGCCATGCGGATCGCGGGTGCCTTCGGTGGCGCCACCGAAATCGGTATCGATGATGCCGGGATTGACCAGCGTGACCTTGATCCCGTGCGGCCGCAACTCGCGCAACAGCGAGTGGCTGAAACCCAGCAGTCCGTGCTTTGTCGCCGCATAGGCGGCCATGTTGGCCAGCGGTCGGCGCGCCAGGTCCGAGCCGATATTGACGATGTGGCCCGCGCCCCGCGCGCGCAGGAACGGCAGCACGACGTGGCAAACCTGCATGCAGGCCGAAAGATTCACCTGCACGATGCGCAGCAACTCGTCCTCGGTGTGGGCCTCGAAGGCCTTGTACTCGCCGATCCCGGCATTGTTGATCAAACCGTCCACGCCACCGGCGGCCTCGATCGCTGCCAGCAGTTTGTGGCGGATCTGTGCGGCATCCGCAAGGTCGAGCACCACCGGCGTGATCCGGCCGGGATTCGGGTTGCGGGCGAGCAGCTCAAGACGCTGCGCGTCGCGCGCACAGGCCAGTACATGATCGCCGCGCGCTGCAAAACGCAGCGCCAGATGGCGACCCAGCCCGCGGCTGGCGCCGGTGATGATCCAGGTTTGCATACGGCTCGGTCCGATCGGGAGCAATCGGATCCAGCTTAAGGCTGCAGTGGCACGCTGACCAGTCGCAGGATCGGTCGAACCCGGACACCCGTTTCATCGCACGCTTCGGTTGCCCGTCGGCATGCGCCGTTCACCGGGCAACCGACGCGCCAGCCAGTGGTTCGAGTCGAGTACTGCGCGAACGCCGGTGTCGTTCAGCCCAGAGCGGCACTTGCGCTGAGCCGCGACTCGCGCCGAAACAAGTACAGACCGCTGGCGATCACGATGCCGGCGCCGAGCAGGGTGTGCGTCTGCGGCGCGAGTTGCCACAGCGCAGCATCCAGCGCGATGGCCCACAGCAGCGCGGTGTACTCGAAGGGCGCCACCACCGAAGCATCGGCGCTGCGGAAGGCCTCGGTCACTGCGTACTGTGCGATGGCTCCGGTGACCGCGACTACCGCCAGCGCCGGGTAGTGCGCGGTGGCAATCGCCACCCATTGTGGCCAGGCAAGGATGCTCGCGCCTACGGCCAGCATCAGGGTCATCCAGAACACCATCGCCTGCGTCGAGTCGGTCGGCGCGAGGATGCGCACGGTCAGCGCGGACGCGGCATAAGCCAGCGCTGCGCCCACTACCGCCAGTCCTGCCCACGTGAACATGCCCTCGCCACCGGGGCGCAGCACGACCAGCACCCCGCCGAGGCCCACGCCAATCGCCACCCAGCGCTGCCAGTCGACCCGCTCACCGAGAATTGGCACGGCCAGCACGCAGATCAGCAGCGGTGCCACGAAAAAGATCGCGTACACGTCGGACAGCGGCATGTCCTGCAAGGCGTAGGCGAACGCCGCCAGCATGCCGATCGCCATCGCGCCGCGCAGCAGATGCAGCCCCCAGCGGATGCGGATCAAACCGATCAGCGGCGCGCTGGTCAGCGCCCACGCAGCTACCAGGGGCAGGGCGCTCAGTCCGCGCAACGCGGCGACCTGCAGCGGTGGGTAGGCTTGCGCGAGCACCTTGAGCGCTGCATCCATCAGCGAAAACATCGCCACGGCCAGCAGCATGAAGCCGATGCCGCGCAAGTTGGTCCGCCGACGATCTGCGTGGTGCTGGAGCTGGTGCATCGGCGCGGGACCGGGAACCGGAATCGATGTGGGAGACGACCACAGCGTAGCAGTCCCCGCCGTGCGCGCTGAACACAACGCCCACGCCAGCGCGTTCGGCACAGCCTCGGGTCGCGGTGTTGCTGGGACATACGGCAGATGTGACCGCATTGGCGCGCAGCCGGGGCTGCAGCGAATACACTGCGGGTCTGTCAGCCGTTCCCGGACCCGCCATGCGCCTGTTTCTGACCATGTTGCTTGCGCTGTGCAGTACGGCGCCAACGTTCGCCAGCGAGCGCTGGCCGGCGGTCAGCTACGACACGCGCTACATGAGCGCGGCCAAAGTCGAGGCGTTGAAGGCGCAGGTCGATGCCGGCTTCTGGCTGGAAACCGGCGATGCGCTGCTGGTCGCGGCGCCGCAAAAGGTGCATTCGCGGCTCGCACGACGCGCGAAGTCGGCCGCCGAACATGGCCTGCTCGCCGTGGACGAACTGAGCATGCTGCCGATGGGCTGCGATGTCGACACCCACACCGTGCCCACGCCGATCGCGGTCATCGGCCGCCACGCGCTGGTGCGGATGCCGGCAGCGCTGGCCAAGCGCATTCCGGATGCGCGCGCGGTCAGCGCCAACAGTGTGCTCGCGCGCGAGTTCCGTCCGGACCGCAAGGCGACCCGCGCTGTCGAGCCACGAATCGCGGCGATCGTCTCGCGGGTGGACACGGCACGCTGGTTCTCACGCGTCGAAACGCTGGCTGGCTTCGATCGCTCCAGCTACGGCGCGGCGATCGACGGCAGTGAGATGGACCAGGCGCGCGACTGGCTGGCATCCACATTCCGCTCACTCGGTCTTGCCACCATCACACCAACCTTCACCGGCGGTTCGGTGCAGGCAGAGAACGTCATCGCGGTGCGCCCCGGCACCAGCAACGCGGGCGAGTGGGTGCTGATCGGCGGCCACTACGATTCGCGCAATACGATCGTTGGCCCCACTGGCGTGCTCAACACGCCGGGTGCCGAAGACAACGCCTCCGGCTGCTCGGGCGTGCTGGAGATGGCCAGCATCTTCGCCAGCATCGCGACCGAACGCACGCTGGTGTTCGCCTGCTATGCCGGTGAGGAGCAAGGTCTGTTCGGTTCCCTCGCGCACATGCAGTCGCTGGCGGCATCCGGCGACCTGCCACGCGTGCGACTGGCACTGATCATGGACATGATCGGCTACTCCATCGATACCGATTTCGACATCCTGCTCGAAAGCGGCAATACGCCGGCACAAGTCGCGGTGCTCAACACCTTTGCACAACTCGCCGTCGACTACGCGCCCGGCAGTCGCACCATCATCGACACCATTCCCTGCTGTTCCGACCACATGCCATGGATCAACCAGGCGGTGCCCGCGCTGCTCACCATCGAGAACGACTGGTTCCAATACCCGCACTATCACCGCAGCACCGACGTGCCGCAGAACATGACCAATGCACAGCCGATGGCACAGAAGATCCTGCGCATGAACGCGGCAGCAGTGGCGACGTGGGCAGTGGTCGATACTTCGTGGCTGTTTGCGGACAGCTTCGAGTAACGCGCCGCGTCAAGCCGAGGCGCTGCGTCGAGTGGTTTGACTGGGCGCTCAAGGGTTTGCAGTGCCGGCAGGCGGCCCGGCGCGCGCCACGGGACGAACGCGCATGCGACCATTGGCGTATCCAATGCGAATGGGATCTCAGATGCGGTCACAGCGATTCGACGATCAGGTAGTGCTGGTGACCGGCGGCGCCAGCGGGATCGGTGCCGCCGCGGCAGTGGCGTTCGCGCAAGCCGGCGCACAGGTAGTGCTGTGCGATATCGCCCGCGAAGCCGGTGAGGCGGTGGTTGCAACCATCATCGCCGGTGGCGGGCGGGCCGAGTTCGCGCATGTCGACGTGACTTCGGCGACCGCGGTCGAAGCGCTGGTCGTCGGCGTCGTTGCGCGGCACGGACGCATCGACTGCGCCTTCAACAACGCAGGCGTCGAAGAAGAAACCACGCGCCTGGCCGATGGCGAGGAAGCGCTGTTCGACCGCATGATGGCGATCAACGTCAAAGGCGTGTGGCTGTGCATGAAGTACCAGTTGGCGCAGATGGCGCGCCAGCGCAGCGGCAGTATCGTCAACACCGCCTCGGTGGCAGGCCTGGTCGGCGCACCCAAACACGCGATCTATGCCGCGAGCAAACATGCAGTACTGGGACTGACCCGCAGCGCGGCGGCCGAGTACGGGCGCATGGGCGTGCGCGTCAATGCGATCTGCCCCGGCGTGATCCGCACCCCGATGTTCGAGCGCGCGCTCGAGCGTCAGGTCGCCACCGAGGAGCAGATCAAAGCCCTGCATCCAGTCGGGCGCATCGGCGAGGTAGCCGAAGTGGCCAACGCGGTGCTGTTCCTGAGCTCGGACCATTCGCCGTTCATCACCGGCCACGCGCTGACGATTGATGGCGGAATGACGGCGATCTAGGCAAAGTCAGTGTCCGACGATCTGGAAACGTCCCGTTATGGCGCGATCACGTCGTGGATGTCGCGGTTGCGCGAGGTGACCCGGCGCGCGCCCTTCGGGAGTCCAAGCACTGGGCGGGGCCGCGCTGGAAAGCAGCTAGATGATGCCTGACGATGTCGGCGCCTGTCCTCGTTCGCACGCGCGCTGCCTCGCCGCCTCGCCCTGGTAGGGCAGGTCGTCCCGACCTGCCACCACGATCGCCGCGACAGCGGTCAACGGAAATGATGCCTGTCCTCGTATCCGATTGCGTTATGCCTGTCCTTGTTTGCCGCTTGCTTGCGCCGCGGCGTAGCGGCTGTTACGCCGGTGCTTGTTTGCCGCGGCGCCACCGTGCCCCCGGACAAAAAAGGCGCGGCGCGCGCAGCGACTGCCGCAGCGATAGAAGCTTCGAGCGGTCGGATCAACGAATAGGCTGCGGGCGGCGGCCATGAGCAGGGGGTTCGGCACGGGGTCTCCGGGTCTGGCAGCGGTTGTTGGGCAGGCCCCACCGTAGGCAAGGGGACACGGCGCCCACCATGGACGAGCGCCACGTCTT
>Ga0136636_10000367_pt1 | contig 22424 bp, 21 predicted proteins | sample AntDrymUQ8522106_2_FD_104653 | JGI IMG/M metagenome (GOLD analysis project Ga0136636, IMG submission 104653) | Polar desert sand microbial communities from Dry Valleys, Antarctica - metaG UQ852 (21.06) | ecosystem: Environmental > Terrestrial > Soil > Desert | place: Antarctica: Dry Valley... | reverse complement strand
GGTGATATTTCCTGTCAGGCGCGTTTAGAAAATATTTTTCAAAAGTACCAGTTTTCTATGGTGTATCACGCAGCAGCCTACAAACACGTTCCTTTAATTGAAGAAAATCCGCATGAAGCCGTCTTAGTGAATATTGCAGGAAGCAGGAATTTGGCTACTTTGGCAAGTAAGTATAAGGTGAACCGATTTGTCATGATCTCTACAGACAAAGCCGTGAAACCAACGAATGTGATGGGTGCCTCGAAAAGGGTAGCGGAACTTTTTGTACAGTCCCTCCAGAATTGCGAAGGAAATGTAACAAAATTTATCACTACGCGTTTCGGAAATGTTTTGGGTTCTAATGGCTCTGTAATTCCCCATTTTAAAAGACAAATTGAAGCAGGTGGACCTTTGACCATAACGCATCCCGATATTGTACGTTATTTTATGACGATCTCTGAAGCGTGTGAACTTGTTTTGCAGGCAGGAACCATGGGAAGAGGCGGGGAGATTTTTGTGTTTGACATGGGTGAGCCTGTGAAAATTATTGATCTGGCGGAACGAATGATCAAACTTTCTGGTTTTGAACCCAATGTAGAAATCAAGATCATTTATACGGGGTTGCGTCCGGGGGAAAAACTTTATGAAGAATTGCTGAGTGATGATGCGACGACCATGCCGACGCATCATGAAAAAATATTGATCTCCAAAGATCCGATCATGAATTTTGAGGAGATCGAGCAGCTTGTAAAACATATTGTAGAAGTCACGCTGAAAAGTGAAAAGATTGAAGTAGTACAGCTTTTAAAAAGAATTGTTCCCGATTTTAAAAGCAATAATTCTATTTATGAAGTTTTGGATAAGTAATTTAGAATTGTATATTTGCAAACTTCTACACAAACGCCTATAATGAACAAACACACATTCCTCTTTTATATCAGTCTGTTTCTTGCCTTAACTTCCTGCAAAACAAAAGAAAAACCCAGTCAGTATAATTATATGCAGAATGTGGAGCAGATTGCCACGGAAGCATCAGAAAGTATGACACAGTCTACCATTCAAAAGGGTGATCAACTCTTAATTTTTGTTTCAGCGAAAAATATGGATGTTACAAAACCATTTAACCAAAATTATTTCGGGCCTCAAAATGGACTTACCAATACCCCTTCTCCAACTTCTTCTTCCGGAGAAAAGCTCTACCAGGTAGATGCGTTAGGGAATATAGATTTTCCGATTCTGGGTTCCATCAGCACAAGTGACAAGTCCTTAGAAACACTTAAAGGTGAATTAACGGAAAGAATCACCACTTATGTTAAAGATCCCACGGTAACGGTTCGGCTTGCAAATTTTCGGGTAACCATTTTGGGTGAAGTTGCAAGACCTGGTCAATACACCATTCCTGATATTAATTCTACGGTCTTAAATGCTTTGGGTTTAGCTGGAGATTTAACGATGTATGGGAAAAGAGAAGATATTCTGATTGTAAGAAATGTTAATGGCATTACAACCAAACATCGCATTAATTTAATGGAAGCAGATTTCATCAATTCGGATTTTTACAAATTGAAACAGGGAGATGTAATTTATGTTTCTGCTAATGAAACAAAAGAGAAAACATCCCGTTTAAATCCCAATACCAATACTTATATTGCCATTGCCGGATCAATTATTGGTTTAGCAGGTATTTTCATTACGATTTTCAAAAAATAACGCTTTTATATTCAATTAAATGAGCCAACTCTCAAGCGCCGAAGTGAAAGCTTCAGAAGATATCAATATTAATGAAATGATTAAACCTTATACCAGAAAATGGGTTTGGTTTGTATTATCTGCTTTTTCCCTTTTAATTTTAGCTTTTTTATCTTTAAAGGTAAGTTCCCCTGTTTACGAAATAAAGTCTACCGTTCTCATTAAAGATGCTAAAAAATCTCCTTCCGGTAATGCAAGTATCCTTTCTGACATTAGTGGTTTTGGAAATATGACTGCAAGCAGCATCGAAAATGAAATTGAAGTTTTTCGGTCCAAGAAATTAATGAAGGATGTGGTGACGAGTCTCAATATACAAACTTCTTTGTTCGCTGAGAAGAATTTTAAGAAAACTGATTTGTACGGAGAAAATGCCCCAATATTAATTCAGGTTATTAATGAAAAGGTGTATGATGATCCCATAAAATATCCGGTAGATATAAAATTATCCGGGGACAAAATTGAACTTTCTTCGGAGGAACTGCCCCGAACGATCGTTACCACCTACAATAAAACCATTAGTCTGCCTTATGCTAATATTTTAATCCGCAAAAATCCAAAAGCTAAAGCCTATAAAATAAAAAAATTAGGCGATTTGAAATGGAACTATTCTACCATTGACGGAGCTGTAAGTGAATATCAAAAATCTACCGATATAAAGTTGGTCGATAAAGATGCTACAGTGATTGGTTTATCCATTCGCCTATCCAATACGGAAAAAGCAAAAGATGTAATCAACTTTTTAGTGCAGGCTTATAATAATGATGCTACAAACGATAAAAATTCAGAGTCTAAAAAGACAAAACAGTTTATTGATGAAAGAATTGGAATTATTTCTAATGAGTTAGGGGATGTAGAATCACAGAAAGAAACTTTTAAAAGAGCCAACAATATCTTTGATATTCCTACAGAAGCTTCAATTAATATTAATAAGTCAGTTGCAGCAAAACAGAGAATCATGGAATCTGAAACACAGATTGATCTTACTAATGATTTGCTTAACTATATGGGAAGAGTCAGCAGTAATCAAACTTTACCCTCGAGTGTGGGACTAAGTAGTCCCACAGCTTCTGCAAACATTAATGCCTATAATCAGTTGGTTCTAGAGAGAAATAATTTACTTGAAAATGCAACTCCTCAAAATCCCGTTGTAGCAGATCTTACCAAGCAAATTAACAATCTCCGAACTTCTATATCGGATGTTTTGGTTAAAAATAAAGTAGCATTGCAAATTTCGATCAATGATGTAGTAGCAGAGCAAAGTAACATCAACTCTAGAATCGCGAAAATTCCGGCGCAGGAAAAAATGTTCCGTAGTATTGAAAGACAACAGGCAGTAAAAGAAAATTTATACCTGCTTCTTTTGCAAAAAAGAGAGGAAACTGCTATCACTCTTGCCATGACTGCTCCGAAAGCCAGAATTTTGGATACTGCTTATTCTTCTGAGAAACCTGTTTCTCCCAAGAAAATGATTACAATGGGCGCTGCTCTCATTTTTGGTTTACTCCTGCCTTTTGGCTGGATCTACATGAAAGAGCTGTTCAATACGAAAATCATTTCTAAACACGATCTAGAAAAACTTACCACTGTACCAATTATCGCAGAATTGCCAAGAATTCAGAAAGGGCAGAGTGAAATCGTAGAAAAGAATGACCTTTCTCCCATGGCAGAAGCATTCCGGATTCTGATCACCAATATGAATTTCATGTTGCCGAAAAAGGAGTTTGGAAAAGTTGTTTTTGTTACATCTACAACGAAAGGAGAAGGAAAAACGTTCGCCTCCGTGAATCTCTCTCTAACCCTTGCGAGTGCCACGAATAAAGTGATCATTATTGGTGCAGACATTAGAAATCCACAACTGCAGCGTTACAATCCAGCAAGAAGAGGTCTGGATGGTTTAACGGAATATCTGTACAACAAGAATGAAAAGTCAGCGGATATTATCCATGTTTCTTCCTTTAATCCTTACCTAGATGTAATTTACTCCGGAAGTATCCCGCCAAATCCGACGGAATTATTAACCAACGGAAGATATCAAGAATTAGTGAATGAGTTGAGTAAAATCTACAATTACATTATCGTAGACACCGCTCCGTTAATGTTGGTAACAGATACGGTATTATCTGCGGAAATGGCAGATGCCACGATTTATATTACCAGATCAGAATACACGGAAGGTCAGTTAATTGATTACGCCAATAAACAGATCGATGCGAAAAAAATTAAAAATGTGGGGTTCGTTATCAATGATGTGAGCAAAAGTAATTTCGGGTACGGAAATAAGTATGGTTATGGCTACGGATCAATAAACGACAGTTGGTTTCAAAAACTAAAAAGTAAATTTTAGGCAAAAGTGGAAGAGGCGCGTTGCGCAAAAAAATCTCCATCTAACTTCATGTCAAAATTCAAACGTAGAACACCTTTAATGATGGGCAGAAAAGCTTTCTTACCTTTTTAAATGCTAAATATAGGATCTAGAAGTATCAAAGCAAACTATATTCTCAATGTGTTGAGGATTGCCTCTATTGCTGTTATTAGTATTTTTACGATACCACATGTCAGTCGGGTTCTGGGACCAGATAATTTGGGAAAGGTAGAGTATATCTTTACCATCATTAATTATTTTGTACTATTTTCCGGTCTGGGTATTCCGATGTATGGAATTCGGGAAATTTCCAAATGCAGAGACAATCCGAGGGAAAGGAATAAAGTGGTCTTGGAACTTTATCTGATCCTCTTTATTACAACTGTTATTTCCTATTTAGGAGTAATTTTTATTTATCAATTGAATTATTTTCAGGATTACAAAGATTTGATCCTGATCATGTGCAGCATGATTCTCCTGAGTAATATTGGCGCAGAGTGGTATTTTCAGGGAACAGAGAATCAGTTGTTTATTACGATCCGGAACGTCGTTGTGCGTTTGATCGTTTTTGGGTTGATTATTTATCTCATCAACACCGATTCCGATTATAAAATGTATGCTTTCTTAATGGTTTTAGCGACTTTTGGGGCTAATATTCTGAATTTTATAATCATATTTAAAGGCGTACTGAAGGAGAAATTTAAAAGCAGCGAACTTAATATCCGCCGGCATTTTAAACCCATCTTAACCATTTTTATAGCCACTATTTCTGTGAATATCTATTTGCAGTTAGATAATTTATTGATCGGCAGTATTTCTGGAGATAAGTATGTGGGATATTATGCCATCGCCAATAAATTAATCCGGTTTTTGATCTCATTTATCACCATCATTGGGTCGGTTTTATTGCCTCGGGTTTCCTATTTATTTATTAATGACAAGAAGCAATACCAAGAATATTTACAGAAAAGTTTTAATATATTGGCCTTAACGTCTGTACCCTTCACGGTATTCTTTTTTGTGTATGCAGAAAATATTATTTATTATATGGGTGGAGCGCAGTTCAGTCCTTCCGTACTTACGATGCAGATCTTGTCCCCGCTGTGTTTTATTGTAAGCATGGCTTATTTTATGGGATTCATCATTTTGTATCCGCAGAATAAAGAGCGCATTTATACCATCGCAACTTTAATCTCGGCTGTTTTCAGTTTGTGTATTAATTATTTTGCAATTACGCATTATCAGCAAAATGGTGCAGCCGCCGTAGCTGTAATTTCGGAGTTACTGGCAATTGGAATCATGTATTATTTCTTGAAAAAGGAGGACTTATTTAAGAATATGATTGATCAAAATGTTTTGAAAATTGCTTTGGCAGGTTTGGTAATGTTTATATTTGCCTTTGCGTTTCGAGCGGTGATTGCACAAAATTTAATTGTTTTTGTACTTTTTGTAATCTCAAGTTTTTCGGTATATTTAGCAACTTCTCTTCTTTTGAAAGAAAGATTTTTATCAGAAATGTTGACCATGGTGGTTGTAAAATTAAAAAACAGGAAGTAAAATTTGATATAGAATTCAGGAATAATTGCAGATGCATTTATTTCACAGGGAGTAAACATCAGTAGGTATTTTAAAAAGATCGTTTTAATGTTAATTTTAGTAGTAATATTTTTATCACATTTTTTAATTGGGCAATTTTTAGAAATTTCTAAAAGTAAGGTGTTCAGTTACTTCTTTGGCTTGCTATTACTGGCGGTTGTATTTTATTTTTCACTTGGAGTTACGGAGAATTCAGATAACTTCATGTTTAAATATTTTTATGAAAATGACTGGGAGAAAATTGATCCCATGTTTATTCTGCTCATGAAGGTAATGAACGCTTATCATTTTGATTACTACGCTTTCTACCAGGTTCACTTAATTATATATACTTTGTCCTATTATTTCTTTATCTCTAGGTACACGAAAAATGTTTTCTATGTGTTCTTGGTATTCTTTGTTTTGTATTACGTTCCGTATGTCAATCAGATCAGGTATTATCTTGCATTTCCCTTTTTCCTCCTTTCTATTCACTATTTTATTCAAAAAAGGAATTTGGTACTTTTCGTTATTTTTACCGCTTTAGCTTTTACCTCCCACTCTGCAATTTTGATTTTATACGGATTTATTCCCATGTATTATTTTATCTCCAGTAAGTCTTTTTTTAAGTACTTATTTATCTTTTCCGGAGTCTTATTTATGGTGGTTTTTGCGCTTTTCCAAATGGGTATTGTTCAGGAGATCGAACATTTTGGAGAATATTTCGACAAAGGAATGACGAGTTCCGTAGCGGGAGGAATTTTCAATGCGATACCCTATATGATCTACATCTTCTATTTGTGGATAATAGATAAAAATTATCGGAAAAAAAATCCAGACTTTGCCCAGGATAAAACGTATTCCTTCCTAAGTAAGTTTACTTTTTTTAGCATTATTTTTATTCCTGCCGCTTTTTTTGTGCAAATTCTAGGTAACAGATATGTCTTTCCCTTTCTTATCGTTTGGTTAATATTTTATCTTTACACCATCCGGGAGGAACCGGCAAAACGAAAATTCTTCAGCCTTTTTATTGCAGGTTTAATACATCTATTCGTGGGAACATTAATCTATGTAATTCCCCATTTTATTTTTGGAGAATCTTTTTATGAGGAGGAATTAATAAAAGCAATGCACTCTATTAAATATATTGATTTCATTTATTTACTCAGATAATAAGGATATACTTACAACTAATTTAATTTTATGCAGAGAAAAATCTCTATAATTATTGTTACTTATAATTCGCAGGAATTTTTAGCCGATTGTTTTTCCTCAATCGCATCCTTCTTGGATATTGAGGCAAAAGAGGTAGAGGTTATTATTGTAGACAACAGTACCGGAAAAGATGCTGCGGAGTTAAGATTACTTGTGGAAAATCATTCCTTAAACAAAATTTTAGATGTAAAATATATACACAATACCAAAAATTTGGGTTACGGACAGGGAAATAATGTTGGTATAAAAGCAAGTTCTGGAGAAATCGTCTGCATTATGAATCCAGATGTCAGGTTCGGAAGTTCAATTTTGCTCGATGTGATCCAGAAATTTAAAAACCCAAACCTGGCGTTATTGTCTTATAAACAACTTGGCGGTTTTGATTATTCCTTTTATCTACGGCCAGAATATAAAAACATTTTCACAGGGATTATCATGAAAATGGCTAATAAAATAGATTATTTTTCCTCAAAATATTTCTACCTTTCTGGTGCCTTTTTTTTCATTGACAAAAAGAAATTTGAAGAAGCTGGTGCCTTTGATGAAAAAATATTTTTGTACTTCGAAGAGCCAGATATTGCAAAAAGAATTACGGATAAGAAATACGAAATTCAGTATGATAATTCTAAAAAATACTACCACTTAGTAGGAGATCGGGTTCAGTATTCTGAGAAATCTTTTGAGAGCGAAATGAAATCTTTAAAGTATTATTTGCAGAAATTTAATTTCAACGAAAAGAAAATTATAAGCAACTATTTAGGGGAATACAAAGTAAAAATGGTAGCTGCAAAAGTGTTAAAAGATGATATTAGATTAGACAAATTTAAAAAAGAAGTAGCACTGATTAAAAGTATTTTTAATATTTAACAAGCTTTTAATTAATTGTTTAAAAAAACACAGAATATATTTTGAAAAAAATTGCAATCGTAGGCGGACATGGTTTTATTGGCAAAAACTTTACTGATTTTTTATTAAAGTCAGACTATCAAATTACGCTTATTGGTAAAGGAAGTGGGCATAATTATTTCCCACCTGAAGTAACATCCAAAGAAGCAGATATTCTGGATACTTCTGCAATTTTAGATGCAGTAAGTGATGCGGAAATTGTAATTTGGTTGGCAAGTTCTTTAATCCCCGGTGTTCATGAATCTTCTCTGGAACTTGATTTTGAGACCAACATCAAGCCTGTTATTTCCTTTCTTGAGAAATCTGATACCCTTCAATTTTCTAAATTTATTTATCTTTCTTCGGGTGGAACCGTTTATGGAGATACTTATGATCATCATCCTTTATTAGAAGATCATCAGAAATCGCCAATTTCAGAGTACGGATTGTCTAAATTGGTGACCGAAAATTACATTCAGTTTTTAACAAGAAATTCCAAGTTTGAAAGTTATATTCTTCGACCTTCAAATGTGTATGGGAAATACCAGAACTTAAATAAACCACAGGGAATTATCGGCTTTGCATTTAAATCGTTGATTCATAATTCGACCATTGACTTGTATGATGACGGAAAAGTGATCCGAGATTTTATTTCTGTTATGGATTTGGCTTCTGTAACTCAAAAATGCATTGAAAGACCTACGCAAATTTCCGAAACTCATATTTATAACGTCGGAAGCGGAATTCCGTTATCAATAAAAGAAGTTGTTGGTAAAATTGGTGCGGTTGCGGGAAAAAAAGTTCAAACAGTTGCTAAATCTTCCCGAAATTTTGATTGTGAGTACAATGTTTTAAGCATTGAAAAGTTAAAAAAAGAACTTAATTGGGAACCAAAAGTTGATATGATGAAAGGTTTGAAGGAAATTTGGGAGTGGATAAAAGAAACAGAGAAATGATCAAAAAATTAATAGCAGTAGGTTGTACCACCCAAAATAATACGCTGGTAAACGGGCAATCTATGATGTTTCAACTTTTTGCTGATCAACTAAAAGAAAAAAATATTGAGACGGTAATTGTTGATTTTGGCAAATCGTTGGATTCAAAGTCATCTGATACAAGAGTTTCTAGCAAATTTAGCTACACTAAACTGCTTGATAATTTTTTGCTAATATTTCAATTTCTCTTTGTACTGATTTCCAATCCCGGAATACCTGTTTACATCACAACTTCCCAATCAAAAGTTGGGTTTTTTCGGGATTATATTTTTATTAATCTTTCGAAACTCTTTGGTAGAAAAGTAGTTGCGCATCAATTTGGTTCTAATTACGACCAGTTTTATAATTCCCAGTCAAATTCAATTAAACAAAAAATGGTTGCTGTCTTAGAAAAAACTGAAAAAATCATTGTAGAAGGGGATTTCACAAAAAATCATTTTTCATTCTTAGCAGATTATAAACAGAAAGTTGTTTCCATCCCAAATGGACTTCCAGAAAAGATAAACAGCAAAAATATTTATCCTAAAATTTTAGATATTAATCAACCGATCCGTTTGATTTATCTGAGCAATTTAATCGAAACCAAAGGGTATTGGGATGTTTTGAAAGCGGTCGATTTATTGGTAAATCGGGATCACCGAAATATTCAGGTTATTTTTTCCGGTAAATTTCTAGGAGGTTTAGATGATACGCTTTTTTCAACTCCAGAAGAAGCTCGTAAGGAATTTTTTAATTTTATCAAGAAAAATAATTTAACGGAAAGGATTCAATATTTTGAAGGACTTTTTGGCGAAGAAAAGAAGAAAGCATTTACAAATTCAAACTTTTTTCTGCTGCCAAGTTATTATGTAAATGAAGGTCAACCGGTTTCTATCGTGGAAGCTTTAGCTTACGGATGTGTACCGATTGTAACCAATTATCGGCTGATTCCAGATATGGTCAATGATAAAAATGGATTTTTCGTACCTGCAAAATCACCAGAATCCATTGCGGAGTTCATTAATAAGATGATTGACAATCCTACAAATTATAATCAACATTCCAAATCGGGAATTGATTTCTATTTAGAAAATTTTACGGCAGAAAAATTTATCGATAAAGTTTTAAAACTCTTTTAATAAAGTGTATTACCGAATTTGTGGAATTTGTTTTTCGTTTCTAGAATTTCGTATTTTATTTTTGATCTGGTCATTTTTCTCTTTCCCGAAATCAACGATGTTACTGGAATAATTTCCGTCTTTAGAAATATAAATTTTTGTAGCATCTATTGCCGTAGTTGATCCCATTGTTTGGTTCTGTTCAATTTTATTTCGCTCAGATTTTCCGTTCAATTTGAATATATTTTGACTTCTATTATTCACATTTCCTAGGGCAAAGAAATTGGATGATATTTCATTATCATTTGCATTAATGAGGGAAATATTGGTGTACTGCTGTTCGAAATAATTATTTTGTATAAAATTATTCATCGCCTGATTCAGGATAATGCCATTTCCCTTAGATAAAACAGTTTGGTCATCATCGTTCTTCAGCTCAGAAAGCATATTGGTAATGTTGTTTTCTATAAGGTTATTATTAATGAAATTGGCGTAGGAATTATTTTGGATCAGTATTCCAGAAGAATTATTCCTAATTTCATTATTGCTGATAAATGCACTAGTAGAATTATTATCTATCGTAATTCCGATGCGGTTGTTTTTAATAAAATTATTGGTCAAATAGTTATAATAGCTGCTGGAAATCAAAATTCCACTCCACAAGAAACCATCAATCGTGCAGTTCTCGATTCTGTTTCTGAGTCCTAAAACTTTAATGCCTACACTTTTCGGATTATTTCTTTTCAGATCTTTCCATTCAGAGGAGTTCTTCCCAAAATCGGGTCCTGTAATTGTAAGGTTTTTGATAGAATTATAGGCATTATAGATGTCACTTTCGTTTTTGTTTTCTTCTAAAATAATTCCTTCCTGATTTGGATTGGTTACCTGCAAAATTGTTGAAGCTCCACTTTCACCTTCCAAACTGATGTACTTATTCAAAATTATGGGTTCTTTGAGAGTGTAAGTTCCGGCAGGAATATAGAGCACCACATGTTTTTTCTTTGCAGAATACTCTTTTTTTATGGCATCCAAAGCTTTCTTAAATGCATCAGAACCATCAGATTTTACATAGGAATTAATATTAATTACCTGACTTTGACTTGTAATGAATAAGCTAAAGCATAGAAATAAAAGAAATTTTTTCATATCTGTTTTTTATCGAATTAAATATACCTAAAAAATATTAAATTAGTATTTTTGCGGAGGCTAATTTTGGAGTACAAGATGTTTATCTTTGCACCTGATAACTACAAAGAATATTCCATTTTTTTTCGGCATTTCCTTTTTTAGACCTTTATTATTTTAAAATTTTACTATGAAGATCAAAGACAAAGTCCTTTTAATCACTGGTGGAACCGGTTCTTTTGGAACGGCTGTTCTCAATAGATTTCTTGGCTCAGATCATTTCAAAGAAATCCGTATTTTTTCTCGTGATGAAAAAAAACAGGACGATATGCGGAACTTGTACAGGAATGATAAAATAAAATATTACATCGGCGATGTACGGGATTATACCAGTGTAGAACCTGCCACCAGAGGTGTGGATTATGTTTTTCACGCAGCCGCTTTAAAACAGGTCCCTTCCTGTGAATTTTTCCCAATGCAGGCAGTGAAAACCAATGTCGAAGGAACGCAAAATGTTATTCGTGCAGCCGGTCATAATAAAGTACAAAAAGTAATTTGCTTAAGTACGGATAAAGCAGCATATCCCATTAACGCGATGGGAATTTCTAAAGCAATGATGGAAAAAGTTGCCGTCGCAGAATCCAGAAATTTAGCAGATACCACGGTTTGTTTGACGCGTTATGGAAATGTAATGGCATCGAGAGGTTCCGTTATTCCTTTATTTTTAAATCAGATCCAAAAGGGAGAAGAAATCACGATTACGGATCCAAATATGTCCAGATTTTTTATGTCTTTGGAAGATGCCGTAGATTTGGTGTTGTTCGCTTTTGAAAATGGAAATGCGGGCGATCTTTTTGTGAATAAAGCTCCAGCCGGAACCATAGGAGATTTGGCAAAAGCCTTGATGGAACTTTCTGGAAAAGAAACTCATGTGAAAATTATCGGAACCAGACACGGGGAAAAACTGTACGAAACCCTTTGTACCAGAGAAGAAATGATGAAAGCGGAAGATATGGGTGATTTTTACAGAATTCCCGCAGATAATAGAGATTTAAATTATGCAAAATATTTTTCCGAAGGAGAAAAAGATATTTCCAAAATAGAAGATTATCATTCCCATAATACGGAACAACAAGGCGTTGAAGGTTTGAAAAAACTGATTTCAACACTACCCCTAATACGCAAAGAAATTTTCGGAGAAGATGTACAGCAATATCCTTACTAAAACATGTTATGAAACCTAAAATCATCAGCGGTAGTAGTCATCAAGACGATCGGGGAACGATTTGTTTCAACAATGATTTTAATGCTACAGCCATAAAAAGAGTGTACACCATACAAAATGTTGACTCTAATTTTATTCGCGCTTGGCAAGGTCACCAAACAGAGCAACGCTGGTTTGCAGCCATTGCAGGATCTTTTGAAATAAAATTAATCGAAATTGATCTTTGGGAAAATCCAGCCAAAAATTTACCCGTTTTACAATTTACTTTGTGTGCTGATCATCTTGATATGCTGCATGTTCCGGCGGGATATATCACTTCCATCCAATCAAAAGAAGAAAATTCTAAATTATTGGTTTTTGCCGATTATGAATTGGGAGAAATACATGATGAATTTAGATTTCCTGCCGATTACTTTAATTAAAAATTTAAAAATTCTTTTATGAAAAAAATAGGAATTACGGGTCAAAAAGGATTTGTAGGCTCGCATTTATACAACACGCTTGGTTTACAACCTGAAAAATTTGAGCGCGTGGATTTTAAAAAGGAATATTTTGAAAATCCAGATCAATTAGACGAATTTGTGAAGCAATGTGATGTCATAGTCCATCTTGCCGCCATGAACCGTCATCCTGATCCGGAAGTGATCTACCATCAAAATTTAGATTTAGTGAATCAATTAGTCGCGTCTTTGGAAAGAACTGATTCCAAAGCTCATCTTTTATTTTCTTCATCATCACAGGAAGAAAGAGACAATCTCTACGGAAAATCCAAAAAAGAAGGTCGGTCACTTTTGGCTAATTGGGCAAAAAAAAATGATGGAACATTTACAGGCATGATTATTCCCAATGTTTTCGGACCTTTCGGAAAACCCAACTATAATTCATTTATCGCCACTTTTTGCCACAAATTAACGCATGGGGAAAATCCAACCATCGATGTTGACGGAGAAGTTCGCTTAATTTATGTGGGAGAATTGGTACAGGAAATTATTACCCAAATTAATTCCGGCGAAACCAAAGAACACTTTCTCGTTCCTTTCACCACAGCAATCAAGGTTTCAGAGGTTTTAGCCAAACTCGAAAATTATAAAAAATTGTATTTCGACGGTGGAGAAGTTCCCCAACTTTCTACCAGTTTTGACTATCAATTATTTAATACGTTCCGATGTTATTTCGATATCAAAACGCATTATCCTGTAAAATTTACGCAAAACATTGATCCAAGAGGCGCTTTTGTAGAAGTCATCCGTTTAGGAATTGGCGGACAATGTTCCTTTTCCACCACTGTTCCCGGAATTACTCGCGGAAATCATTTTCATACCAGAAAGATTGAGAGATTTGCCGTAATTAAAGGGAAAGCTTTAATTCAGTTAAGAAAAATTGATACGGATGAAGTTTTGGATTTTTATTTAGATGGAGCAGAACCAGCCTATGTTGATATGCCAATTTGGTACACTCATAATATTAAAAATATTGGGGAAGAAGAATTGCTGACCATTTTCTGGATCAATGAGCCGTACAACGCAGAAGATGCAGATACCTATTTTGTGGAAGTTTAGGTTTGAACACGGATGGCGTGGATTAAGCTGATGAACACGGATTTATTTAAAATTCCTTAAAATTTAATAAGATGTTGCTTCACGAAGAAATCACTGCGGAAATCATTAAAGCATTTTACAAGGTTTACAATACTCTGGGATATGGTTTTTTAGAGAAAGTTTATGAAAATGCAATGATGATAGAATTGCGTAATTTAGGTTTAAATGTTCACAGACAATTTCCAATTAAAGTAACTTATGAAAAGCAATTAGTAGGCGAATATTTCGCTGATCTTTTGGTAGAAGAACTGATTATCGTGGAATTAAAAGCTGCGGAAAATCTTTGCGTAGAGCATGAATATCAACTCGTCAATTATTTAAAAGCTACAGAATTAGAAGTTGGACTCCTGTTAAATTTCGGAAAGAAACCGCAATTCAAAAGAAAAATATTCACAAATTAGAACTTTTCAGTTAAGATCAGAAATTTAAATAGAATCCGCGTTTTCAAATATATAAGTTCAGCTCAGCTAAATCCGCCGGATCCGTGTTCCATCAACATCCGCGCTCTTATAAAAAAAATCAGCGGGAAACAGTTGTATCCGTTTCATCCGCGTTCTCTTAAAAAGTCCTATTTTTGCAAATTATTAAATTAAATGAAGAAACTAAAGGTCATGACGGTCGTAGGAACCCGTCCAGAAATTATTAGATTATCAAGAGTTTTGATGGCATTAGATCGATCCGAAGCCATCGAACATATTATTGTTCACACTGGTCAAAATTATGATTATGAACTCAATCAAATATTTTTTGAAGATTTAGGACTTCGGAAACCTGACTATTTTCTAGAAGCAGCCGGTAAAACTGCCACTGAAACGGTAGGGAATATCCTCATCAAAATTGATCCACTTTTAGAAGAAATTCAGCCCGAAGCTTTTTTAGTTTTAGGCGATACCAATTCCTGTCTTTGTGCCATTCCGGCGAAAAAAAGACAGATCCCAATTTTTCACATGGAAGCCGGAAATCGATGTTTCGATCAGCGAGTTCCAGAAGAAACCAACCGAAAAATTGTTGATCACACTTCCGATGTTAATTTGACGTACAGTGATATCGCGAGAGAATATCTTCTGAGAGAAGGACTTCCCGCAGATCGAATCATTAAAACCGGTTCTCCAATGTTTGAAGTTTTAAATCTTTATTTACCTCAAATTGAAAGTTCTGATGTCCTTTCTAGACTAAATTTAGAAGAAGGAAAATATTTCGTGGTAAGTTCTCACCGCGAAGAAAACATTAATTCTGAGAAAAATTTCATGGGATTAATGGACAGTTTAAACGCGATTGCGGAAAAATTTGGTTATCCGATTATCGTTTCTACGCATCCCCGAACTCGAAATATGATTGATCAGAAACAGGTAAAAGTGCGTCCGGAAGTACAATTTCTAAAGCCTCTTGGTTTTCATGATTATAATGCATTACAAATGCGGAGTTTTGCCGTTTTATCGGATTCCGGAACTATTTCTGAAGAATCTTCCATCTTAAATTTCCGGGCTTTAAATATCCGTGATGCTCATGAACGTCCCGAAGCAATGGAAGAAGCAAGTGTGATGATGGTTGGAATGAACTCCGAAAGAATTATGCAGGCTTTAACCCAACTTCAGCAACAAAAAACAGCTACCGAAAGAAATTATCGTCAGGTTGCAGATTATTCAATGCCGAATGTTTCCGAAAAAGTAGTCCGAATCATTTTAAGTTATACGGATTACGTGAATAGAGTAGTTTGGAGTAAATATTAATGACCAACAATTTTTTCTATATCGCCCAATATTTTACGCCGGAACCTTATCTAAAAGATATTCAATTTATAAAAGATATTAAAGAAAAGGGTTGGAATCCAGTTGTGATCACCAGTTTTCCAAATTATCCGAAAGGAATCATCTATCCCGGGTACAAAAATAAAATTTTTGCAGAGGAAATGATGGATGGTATACGTTTAATCCGCGTTTATACATATGCCGATCATAGTTTAAGCACTTTTAAAAGGGCATTAAATTATTTTATTTTTGGATTATTTGCATCTCTTGCTATCTTAAAATATGGAAAGAAAGAAAGTTTTTATTACATATTACAATCTTCTCCATTTGTTGTTTTTTGTGCATGGATAGTCAATCTGTTTAAAAGTAATTCTAAAACGTTGCTCGATATTCAGGATGTTTTTCCGGAGAATATTCGTGTTTCGGGATACATGAAATCAAAATGGATGATCGACTTATTAGATTTTTCATTAAACAACTTTTATTATAAATCTTTTGATTTATTTGTTACGGTATCAGAAAGTTTTAGAAATATCGTGAGTAAAAAAAATGTAAGTTTAGAAAGAATTCTTACGCTCTACAATTGGTCGATGGTGGAAAAGGATCCATCTTCAGAGATTTCTTCGTATTATTATGAAAATGATGGGATGAATATTGTTTATGCTGGAAATATTGGTGTTCATCAGGGTTTATCAAAACTTTACTCAGGAATGCTCAATGTTATAACAAAAAATCCACGCATCCATTTTCATTTTTTTGGTGATGGAACAGATTATGATGTATTGAGAAATCTTGTCGGAACAAACAAAAATATTATTTTGCATGGTCGCGTTTCGAGTTCTGAGATAGGTAAATATCTTGAAGCTGCGAATATTTTATTTTTGCATTTAATTAAAGATCCTATTTATGAATGTATTATCCCCTCAAAGTTGCAAGCATATATTGAAGTGGGAAAACCAATTCTTGGTGGATTAGAAGGAGAAGCTCGAGGTTTAATTACAGAAAACTATTTAGGGGAAGTTTTTGAACCCGAAAATATTACAGCTTTTGAAAAGGCGACATTAAAACTCACTTCGCTGGAAAGTGTTAATATTGCTGAAATTAAACAAAGAAGTGTAAATTTGTACGTGGAAAAGTTTTCTCGTAAAGCGGGCATAAACCGACTTGAGAAATTTATTAGAAACAATGTATGAAAGTAAGGAAAGCGAATCTAAAAGACATACCACAAATAGTTGCTATTCATGAGGAACGGTTTTCTGGTTTTTTTCTTTCAACATTAGGTAAACCATTTCTTAAAGTATTTTATACTGCCTTTTTAAAAAGCCCAGGAGTACTTTTAATTTTAGAAGATGATAAAGTTGTAAAGGGATTTGCCGCAGGAAGCAGAGATAATCGTGGTTTTTTTAAAAAGTTACTCAAAAATAATTTGATTCAGTTTGGATTTGCGGGTCTGAAGATTTTACTTAGCAGTCCGATGGCTTTAAAAAGAATCGCTGTAAATTCAAGAAAATCCGAAAAGAGTGATCTTGTTTTCGCAGAACTTTTAAGTATTGCTACGTTAAAAAACAAAAAAGGGTATGGCAAAATTCTTCTTAATGAATTTGAAAAAGAAATCGCTTCACAAAATATTGATAAATTACCAATATCTTTAACCACAGATTTAGACGAAAACACTAAAGTAGTTGAATTTTATAAAGAATGTGGATATGATATCCATGAAATATTTGAAAGTTTTCAGAAAAGAAAAATGTATCGTTTTATAAAAATATTGAAATAAAATAATGAAAATACCATTCTCACCACCATTCATTGATGATGATGTAATTGCTGAAGTTGTTGATACTTTGCAATCTGGCTGGATCACTACTGGACCAAAGGTAAATGCTTTAGAAAATGAAGTTTCAAAACTTACTGGAGCTCCTGCTACCCTTTGTGTTAATTCTTGGACATCGGGTGCAATTCTAGTTTTAAAATGGTTTGGCATCAAAGAAGGTGACGAAGTTATTATTCCTGCCTATACTTACAGTGCAACTGCTTTAGCTGTTCTGCATTGTGGCGGAATTCCCGTGATGGTCGATGTAAAAGATGATTTCACGGTAGATCCGGAAAAAATTCGTGCAGCGATTACAGAAAAAACGAAAGTTATTATGCCGGTTGATATTGCAGGATTACCTTGTGATTATGACCCAATTAATGAAATGGTTCATCTTCCAAAAATAAAAAAACTTTTCAAACCTAACTCTCCAAATCAGGAAAAATTAGGTAGAATACTTGTTCTTTCAGATGCTGCACATTCTATTGGTGCGTTCTACAAAAATAAGGCGATAGGTATTGTAACAGATATTACTATTTTTTCTTTCCATGCAGTAAAAAATATTACCACAGGAGAAGGTGGAGCAATATGCATCAATCTACCAGAGCCGTTTGATAATGAAGAGGAGTATAAAACGATGCGACTTTGGACGCTTAATGGGCAAACCAAAGATGCATTTACAAAATCTCAAGGAGGAGGAAGCAGCTGGAAATATGATATTATTTTTCAGGGACTAAAAATAAACATGCCCGATATTTGTGCGGCTTTAGGTTTAGCACAAATAAAAAAATATCAGGATGTGATTTTGCCGGAGAGACAAAGAGTTGCACAAGCTTATCACGGTTTTTTTAGTAAAAAAGACTGGGCGCAATTACCTATTATGCAAGATGACAACAGAAGTTCTTGTTATCACTTGTACGCATTAAGAATAAAAAATATTACAGAGGAACAGAGAGATCAAATGATGATATCTATCGCAGAAGACGAAGTGTCTGTAAATGTGCATTTTATTCCTATGCCTCTATTGACTCTATTTAAGAATTTAGGGTATAAAATGGAAGATTATCCACAATCGTATGATAATTATTCGAGGGAGATTTCTTTGCCCATTTATCCTCAAATAACGCCAGAACAGATAGAATTTATTTGTTACAGTATTGAAAAAGCTTACCAAAAAATTATTTAATGAAAAGAATTTTTGATATTTTTTTCTCGTTTTTTGGTATCCTTTTGTTAATCCCTTTTTTTTTAATAATCTCTATTCTAATTTTAATTGATAGTAAAGGAGGCATTTTATATAAACAAGAAAGAACAGGGCGTTACAGTTCTATATTCAAAGTTTTCAAATTTAGAACAATGAGACCAGACTCATTTAGCAAGGGAGCTTTAACTGTGGGAAGTAGGGATGCTAGAATTACTAATATCGGTTATTATTTAAGAAAATATAAACTGGATGAATTACCCCAGTTATTTAATGTATTATTCGGCGATATGTCATTTGTTGGTCCAAGACCAGAAGTCAAAAAATATACAGATTTGTATAATGAGAATCAGAAAAAAGTACTTTCTGTTCGACCAGGAATTACAGATTATGCCTCAATAAAATTTCGGAATGAAAACGATTTATTATCAGAGACAGAGGAACCGGAAAAATTATATGTTGATGTAATTATGCCAGAAAAATTAAAGCTGAATATGCAGTATATTCAAGATAATTCTGTTTTTAAAGACATTCGGATTATTTTTGAAACAGTTTATACAATCATTAAACATTAGTACAAAAGTTTAAGCCCATCACTTTTATAAATTACTGTTACTCAAAAATGAAAATAATTATCTGTTAATAATAGTACTAATGTAAAGATTGTAAATCCAAAAAATTTCTTGAAAATTACTAAAATGTATCGCGACCTAATTAAACCGACTTTTGACATTATTTTTGCAATTCTTGCATTTTTTATTTTGTCCCCAATATTTTTGTTGGTTACCTGCTTATTGGTCGTTGCTAATCGAGGCACTCCCTTTTTTTTTCAGCGTCGCCCTGGAAAAGACGAAGTGATTTTTTCTATCATTAAATTTAAGACCATGAGCAGTAAAAAAGATCATGATGGAAAATTATTACCAGATGAAGATAGAGCAACTAAATTAGGTAAAATTATTCGCAGAACTTCTTTAGATGAAATTCCACAATTATTAAATGTTATTAAAGGAGATATGAGTATTGTGGGTCCAAGACCGCTTTTACCAGAATATTTATCCCTTTATTCGGACTGGCAAAAATTGAGACATACAGTAAAGCCCGGAATTACGGGATGGGCACAAGTAAATGGTCGAAACGCTATTTCTTGGACGGAAAAATTTGAATACGATGTGTGGTATGTTGAACATTTTTCATTGTTTACAGATTTACAGATTATAGGGCTTACCTTCAAAAAAGTGCTTCGGTCACATGGAATTTATCAAGTTGGAGATAATAAAGTAGACGTTTTTAAAGGAGAATAATTATGATTTTATTTGGAGCAAGTATGCATAGCGAAGTAATATTGGATCTATTATTTCTTAATAATTTTTCAGTAGAGAAAATATTAGATGATCATCCTATTAATAAAGAGTTATATGGAGTTCCAATTGTTAAAAATGAAGGAAATATTGAGGGCGATGAAGCCATAATTTCCATCGGTAATAATGGAGTAAGAAAAATTATTGCGGAGAAATATGATTTAGAATATATTTCCGCATTTCATCCCAGATCAGTTATTTCCAGATTTTCTAAAATTGGAAAAGGTACTGTAGCAATGGCGAATTGTGTAGTAAATGCAGGTGCAACTATTGGTGATCACTGTATTTTAAATTCGGGATCAATAATTGAACATGATTGTGTGATTGAAGATTTTGTTCATATTTCCCCAAATGCAACTCTCGCAGGAAATGTAAAAATAGGAGAGGGAACTCATGTTGGAATTGGAGCTTGTATCATACCTGGAATTATTATTGGAAAATGGTGTACCATTGGAGCCGGAGCAGTAATTACTAAAAACATTCCTGATTTCAGTATCGTGGTAGGAAATCCAGGCAGGATTATCAAGAATCTTGAATAATGACAAAATTTATTTTTGATAGAGTCATTTCATTTTTTGCTTTATTATTTTTCATTCCGATTCTTTTAATATTTGTTATAATATCTTCCATCCAAACCAATTCTTTCGGATTATTCACTCAAAAAAGAGTAGGTCAATACGGAAAAATGTTTAGCATTTTTAAAATTAAAACGATTCATCCAGAAAGTGGAAATATTTCTAAATGGAATGCTTTGTTAAGGAAATTTAAATTAGACGAACTTCCACAATTAATTAATATTTTAATTGGAAATATGAGTTTTGTAGGACCTCGTCCAGATATTCCAGGTTATTATGACCAATTGGATTCTGCTCAGCAGGAAGTATTAAAACTAAAACCAGGTTTAACTTCGGAAGCTTCACTGAAATATGCTGATGAAGAATCGTTGCTTCGAAATAAGATTAATCCTTTAGAGTATAATGACAAGGTAATATTTCCAGATAAAGTAAAAATGAACTTGGATTATTATCACAAAAGAAATTTTCTATTGGATTTAAAAATTATAATTAGAACATTGTTTTACCATTACAACTGAAATAAAAATATTATCTTGCAAGTCTATTTTTAAACCATTTTTATCACACGATTATATATGTTCTTTCATAATTATTTATCCCGAAGATATTATTTGGAAGAATGTTGACTAAAATGTTATTAAAAAAAATATTTTTCTAAATGACCTATCCTAAAATTTGGCTTTCTTCTCCGCATATGGGCGGTTCTGAAATAAATTATATTCACGAAGCTTTTGAAGATAATTGGGTTGCTCCACTTGGTCCTAATGTTAATCGTTTTGAGTCCGATTTAGAAAAATATCTGCATCAAAATAATCATGTCGCCGCATTATCTACTGGAACAGGGGCTTTGCATTTAGCTTTAATTGTTTTGGGTGTTAAACCAGGAGATTCTGTGATTTGCCAAACTATGACTTTTTCCGCTACCGCATTTCCAATTTCATACGTTGGAGCTAATCCGATTTTTATAGATAGTGAGAAAGAAACATGGAATATGTCACCTGAAATTTTGGAAGAAGCCATACTTGATCAAATTTCTCTCGGTAAAAAACCAAAAGTTATTATCTTAGTTCATATTTATGGAATGCCCGCTAAAATTAAAGAACTTTCCGCAATTGGTCAGAAATATAATATTCCAATTATTGAAGACGCTGCAGAAGCCTTAGGAAGCTCTTATAAAAATCAGAAGTGCGGAACTTTTGGGGAAATAGCAATTCTAAGTTTTAACGGAAATAAAATAATTACCACTTCCGGTGGAGGTGCAATCGTTTGTAAAACAAAAGAAGAAAAAGATAAAGCGGTATTTTTAGCTACACAAGCAAGAGAATGTGCTCCTCATTATGAACACTTAGAAATTGGTTATAATTACAGAATGAGTAACATTTCTGCCGGAATTGGTCGTGGTCAGATGGAAGTTTTGGATTCAAGAGTTACAGCCCGCCGAAATAATCATTTTTTTTATCAAGATATTTTTCAAGATTTTGAAGGAATCACCATTTTTTCAGAACCTAACGGAGATTATTATTCCAATCATTGGCTTTCTGCAATTATCATTGATTCAAAACTTACCGGATTTACAAGAGAAGACTTAAGGTTAACCTTAGAAAGGAATAACATAGAATCAAGACCAGTGTGGAAGCCGATGCATCTTCAACCAATTTTCAAAGATTCAATTTATTACGGGAGTAAAGTTGCAGAAAATCTCTTTTTAGAAGGCCTTTGTTTGCCATCGGGTTCGAATCTGACGGATTTGGATAAAAATAAAATCAAAACAGTTATTTTAAGTTTAAAGAAATAAGAAAACTTTATGAAAATTAAAAAAACTCCCCTAAAAGATTGCTACATCATCGAACCTACAATTTTTGAAGATGACCGTGGTTATTTTTATGAAAAATTTAATGAAGAGAAATTTGAAAATTTAACGGGT
>Ga0136636_10000366_pt1 | contig 22431 bp, 20 predicted proteins | sample AntDrymUQ8522106_2_FD_104653 | JGI IMG/M metagenome (GOLD analysis project Ga0136636, IMG submission 104653) | Polar desert sand microbial communities from Dry Valleys, Antarctica - metaG UQ852 (21.06) | ecosystem: Environmental > Terrestrial > Soil > Desert | place: Antarctica: Dry Valley... | reverse complement strand
CCAAAATATCGCTATCCTTCTGCTGGTAGTTTGTATCCGGTACAAACTTACTTGTATGTCAAACATAACCGTATCGCTGGACTAGCGGCTGGTTATTATTATTACCATCCTGCCGAGCATAATTTGATATTGCTTAGTGCCGAAGCGTCAATTTTGGGCAATATTTATGGCGGTAATCAACTTATTTTTGAGCAGTCTGCTTTTTCATTGTTTTTAATCGGACAACTAAGTGCGATCGCTCCCATGTATGGCGAGTTAGCGAAAGACTTTTGTTTACTGGAAGCTGGTTACATTGGTCAATTGCTCATGAACTCCGCACCAGAACACCAAATAGGTCTTTGTCCTATTGGTTACTTAGAATTTGAAAAATTCCAAACTATGTTCGGTCTGGAATCAGGTCAAATTTTACTCCACAGCTTTTTAGGTGGAAAAATAGACCAGGCTCAAACTAGGCAGTGGTTACAAATTTCTCGCAAACCAGACTCACTGACTGAAGATATACATAATTTTTTACAACAAAAGCTACCAGAATATTTGCTGCCCTCTAATTATGTCTTTCTAAATACCCTACCGCTAACACCTAATGGCAAAGTAGACCGCAAAGCATTGCCAGCACCTGAGATAGTTAAGAACAATCTCAAAGAAAGCTTTGTTGCACCCCGGAATCAAACTGAAAAAACTTTAGTAGCTATTTTTGGAGAAATTTTAGGCGCTAAGGAAATAGGAATACACGATAATTTCTTTGAATTGGGAGGTGATTCCTTGAGAGCCACCCAAGTGATAACTCGCTTACGGGAAGCATTTCAGGTGGAGTTAGCTCTACGTCGTTTGTTTGATAACCCGACTGTGGCAACTCTAGGCGATCGCATTGAGGCACTACGCATGACAACGACCGACATTATAGTAAGCGATCGCGAACAAGGAAAATTATGAAGCCCATTGAAGAGTTTTTGTCTGACCTTCACCATTTAGATATCAAAATCTGGGATGATGATGGTCAGTTGTGCTACGATGCACCTAAAGGAAGGCTGATACCTGCGTTGCGTGCTGAATTAATTGAACGCAAGCAAGAAATGCTCTCGTTTCTTCGCCAGTTAAAGCTGGCTTCAGCTTCCAAACTTGCACCCATTGAGCATGTCTCACGACAGGGAAAACTGCCCCTGTCTTTCGCCCAGCAACGGCTGTGGTTCCTCAACCAGTGGGAGCCTGATAACCCTTTTTACAACGAGTCTATTGCTGTGCGACTGAAGGGTTTGCTCAACATTTCTGCCTTAGAGCAAAGCCTCAACGAAATCGTGCGCCGCCACGAAGCCTTACGGACAAATTTTATCTGTGTTGAGGGAGAACCCACGCAAGCGATCGCTCCCTATTTGCCTTTGTCTTTAACTGTTGTAGATTTACAGGAGATACCCGAATGTAAACGTGAAGCCAAGGCTTTACAACTGGTGTCTGAAGCAATATCATGTCCCTTCAATCTCGCTCAAGGATCGTTGCTGCGGGCAACTCTAGTAAAGTTAAGTAAGACAGACCATGTAATTTTATTGACAATACATCACATTATCTGTGATGGTTGGTCGATGGCTGTTCTGATTCGAGAGATAGCAGCACTATACACAGCCTTTTGTAGTGGTAAGCCGTCCCCCTTAGCAGAACTTCCAATCCAGTATGCCGACTTTGGCGTTTGGCAACGGCAATGCTTAAGTGGTGATTCTCTCCAATCTCACCTCAGCTACTGGTTAAAGCAGTTGAGTAATTATCCTCCTCTACTGCAATTGCCTACAAACCGCCCTCGACCTGCGATTCAGGGCTTTCGAGGGGCAACGCAACTATTCTCTTTATCTCCAGACTTGACTAAGGCGCTTAAGGTACTAAGCCAACAAGCAGGGACTACTTTGTTCATGACCCTACTTGCTGCCTTTAAGACTTTACTTTACCGCTATAGCGGACAGGAAGATATTTTAGTTGGGTCTGCGATCGCTAACCGCAACCGCACGGAGTTGGAAGGATTAATTGGTCTTTTTGCCAATACTTTGGTTTTACGTACCAATTTTAAAGACAATCTGAGCTTTCGAGAACTGCTATATCAAGTCCGTGAGTGTACCTTGTCAGCATACACCCATCAAGATTTACCTTTTGAGTATTTGGTAGAGAAACTTCAGCCTGAACGCAACCCAAGTTATAATCCGCTATTCCAGGTAATGTTTGTTCTCCAAAATTCCCCAACTGAGAAACTAAAGCTACCCGGTTTGAACTTGAGTTTCCTAAAACTGGAAAACCAGACGGCAAAGTTTGATTTAAGTTTGTCGATGGCAGACAATGAGTTTGGACTGGAAGGGGAGTTGGAGTACAACATCGATCTATTTGATGCAGACACCACATATCGCATGGTGGAACATTTCCGAATCTTATTAACAGGCATCATAAATAATCCAGAGCAACGGCTTTGTGACTTGCCCTTGCTGAGTGCCGCAGAACGGCAGCAGTTACTGGTGCTGTGGAATAATACAAAAGTGGATTACCCAGAAAATATATGCATCCACGAGCTATTTGAGGCGCAAGTTGAGCGTACACCTGATGCGATCGCGCTAATCGCACGCTCTGCGATCGCAGTAGCTTTTGAGGATCAGCAACTAACCTATCAGCAGCTAAACCACCAAGCTAATCAGCTAGCTCATCATCTACAGGAACTTGGTGTTAAACCAGAGGTACTGGTGGGAATCTGCATTGAGCGATCAATCGAAATGGTTATTAGTATCCTGGCAATTCTGAAAGCGGGTGGAGCATATCTACCATTAGATCCGTCCCATCCCCAGGAACGTTTGGCTTTGATGTTGGAGGATGCAAAGCCTTTGGTGCTGCTTGCTCACACATCACTAGTCACAAAACTCCCACAAGACAAAGCTAAGGTTATATATTTAGATGCTGGTTTAGCTTCACAATTTTCACAGCAGAGCCAGAAAAATCCCATCAGTAAGGCTAGACCTGATAACTTAGCTTATGTAATTTACACTTCCGGCTCTACAGGAATACCGAAGGGGGTTATGGTAACACATCAAGCTTTGGTGAATCACAGTATCGCTGCGGCTAAAGCCTATGAACTCAAACCAAATGATAGAATTCTCCAATTTGCTGCAATTAGTTTTGATGTCGCAGCAGAAGAACTTTTCCCATCTTGGTTAAGCGGCTCAACTGTGGTTATGCGCCCTGATAGAGTACTATCTTTAGCAGACTTCCAACAATTCTTAGACCAAGAAAAAATAACCGTTTTGAATCTGCCAACTGCATACTGGCATCAGTGGGTATCTGAACTATCAGATTCCAAAGCAGCATTACCATCCACACTTCGCTTAGTCATTGTTGGTACTGAGCAAGTAAAATCTGAAAAACTAGCTCTCTGGCAGAAACTAGTAAACAATAGCGTCCGGTGGATCAATGCTTATGGCCCAACAGAAGCGACTATCGGTGCAACAATTTATGAGCCAGTTAACAGGCAAGAAAACCCAGAATTACCTAATATATCTATTGGTCGTCCTATCGACAATACCCAAATATATTTGTTAGACAAACATCTAAACCCTACACCTATTGGTGTACCCGGCGAACTATATATCGGAGGCATTGGTGTCGCTAGAGGCTACCTCAACCGACCCGATTTAACTGCCCAGAAGTTTATTTCTGACCCTTTTTCTAATCAAGCACAGAGCCGTCTTTATCGAACAGGGGATTTGGCACGTTATTTAGCGAATGGTGATATAGAGTACTTAGGGCGAGTAGATAACCAAGTAAAAGTCAGGGGTTTCCGTATAGAACTGGAGGAAATTGAAATTGCACTAGCACAACATCCTGCTGTACGAGAGACTGTAGTGCTAGCACAAGAAACTCAGGCGGGCGATCGGCAATTAATAGCCTATATTGCCTCCAATAAAGAGCAACTTACCACTAAAGAACTGCGAAACTTCTTGAAAAAACAGTTACCTGAGTATATGATCCCCTCAGCTTTTGTACTACTAGAAACCCTACCACGGATGCCTAGCGGTAAGGTAGACCGCCAAGCACTCTCAGCACTAGATACTAAAAGACCCAACTTCCAGAAAGATTATGTAGCACCTCGCGACCTTTTGGAACTTCAACTTACAGAAATTTGGGAAGAACTTTTGGGTGTTTCTCCTATTGGTGTTACAGACAACTTTTTTGAGCTTGGAGGTCACTCACTTCTAGCTGTACGCCTGATGGCTAAAATTCAAAAACAGTTTGAGTGTAACCTACCACTTTTTCAGCTTTTTCAAGAAGCCACTATCGAAAATCTCAAAAGTCTCCTCAGCCAAAAAATTCATTCTACTGAAAACCCATCCCCATTAATAGCCATTCAGCCTCATGGTAATAAAAAACCTTTATTCTTCATCCATCCCATAGGTGGAAACGTTTTTTGTTACTACGAATTAGCTCGTCATCTTAGTCTAGATCAGCCATTCTACGGGTTGCGATCGCTCGGTCTTTATGGGGAATCGCAGATCCATACTCGCATAGAAGATATGGCATCTAACTATATTACAGCATTGCGTCTTGTACAGCCAGAAGGCCCCTATCTTTTGGGAGGGTGGTCTATGGGTGGTGTTGTGGCTTTTGAGATGGCAATTCAATTAGAAAGGCAAGGTCAAAAAGTTGCTCTACTTGCTTTACTAGACAGCCAAGCACCAATTAAGATAAACCAATCATCTACAGGTTTTAACGATCGTGATGATGCCGAGGTATTAGTCAATCTTGCTCAGGATATAGCCGGCTCCACTGGAAAGATTTTCTCAGTAACTGACAACTCATCTACCTTATACGAAACTCTCCGGCAACTTCAGCCAGAAGAGCAACTTAGCTATTTCTTAGAGCAAATGAAGATGGCTAACCTTGTTCCTCCAGATATTGAACATTACCAGATTCACTGTCTTCTACAAGTTTTCAAGAATAATATTCAAGCCCTAGTTAAATATACACCGCAAGTTTATTGTAACCAAATCACACTTTTTCGAGGGAGTAATATTGTTGCTCATCAGCTTGATAGTCTAACTTTAGGTTGGGATCAGCTTTCTTCTGAACCAGTAAAGATAATTGCGGTTCCGGGGAATCACTACACAATGCTTGCCAAACCTCATATTCATAACTTGCAAGAAAAGTTGAGAGAATATCTTGTTGACATAAATAATATATAACCCTAAGACAGTTGTGAATAAAAGTTGGCCACACAGAAGGGTTTTATAGGAGCGATCGCTTCTACTATTAGGCTCTTGTATCCACCAAGACAGCGATGCCTGCGGCGGGCTACGCCTACGCCTACGCTAACTCTGATTATTTAGGTTTAAACTCCGTATACTTGCCCCCTAAACCTTCCACAATCGTGCGTGTATTAGCAATCAGCATTCCCTGGTAAGTTTCGCCCTCTGTCCCCTTTTCTCCCAAACCATCAGCAAACAATTCCCGGTCTGAAACCTTAACTTTCGCTTCTTTTGCTACCGCTTGTATGAGTTTAGGGTTAATCGTCGTCTCTGCAAAAATTGTCGGTACACCCTCTTTTTTAATATCCTTTGATAATGCACCTACTCGCGCAGGTGTCGGCGCTTCTTCTGTACTAATACCCCCTAGCGCCCCTTCAATAGGAATTCCATAAGCTTTGGAATAGTAACCGAAAGCATCGTGAGTGGTGACTAATTTGCGTTGCTTAGGTGGAATTGTGGCTATTTCTGATTTAATCCAGGTATCTATCTGACTGATTTCACTGGTTAGCTTTTGAGTATTGCTGGTATAAGTTGCAGCATTACTTGGGGCTACTTTTGCCAACTCTTGAGAAATCGTCTGTGCGATCGCTATGCCATTTTGAGCATTTTGCCATACATGGGGGTCGGTAACAGTTTTACCATCCTCGTCAAACTGCTGAGGTTGGGGGACTGCAACTTCATTTACAGCCACCTTGGGAGCAGAATTTGAAGTTGCTTTAATTAACTTGATTAAACCAGGTTCAAAATCGTAGCCACCATAGAGAATTAACTTTGCTTGCTCAATTGCTTTACTATCCTCTGGCTTGGGTTGATATACGTGCGGATCTGAGCCGGGATCGATTAAGCACTTGAGATCAACGGTATCACCTGCAATTTCTTTAGTTAAGCCACAAGCAATGGTATTGGTGGCGACTACTAACGGTTTACTACTGGCTTCTGGCGCTGGTGAAGTCCCCGTTTGAATAGCAGACGCATTATCAGGAGGCGTGGGAGTCGATTGGCTGGTTTGGGATGTTGGACTACATCCAAATACCCCGCACGTTAAGGCAAGAGCCGCTAGGGATTTCAATCGCAGTTTGTAAGATATCATAAATCTGATGAATTAAATTATATTGATTATCATTATCATATAAATGGTAGATTTATGTTAGAAGTTAAAAATTTAGCTGTAAATTACCGGGGAGTCACGGCGGTTGAGGATGTGAGTTTCCGTTCCTTACCGGGACAAATTGTGGGTGTGATTGGCCCCAATGGTGCTGGTAAAAGCACGATGGTGAAGGCGATTTTGGGCTTAGTGCCGACTACGGGCGGAGTTGTGAAGTTTCGCGATCGCGCTTTGAAACAACAATTAAGTTCTGTTGCGTATGTACCACAGCGATCGCAAATTGACTGGGATTATCCCATAACAGTGTGGAATGTAGCGCTAATGGCGCGGACGGTGCATACAGGGTGGTTTCGCGCCCCTTCACGATCATCTCAAGAAATAGTTAAAGATGCTCTGGCGAGGGTGGGAATTTTAGAGTTGCGATCGCGTCAAATTGGAGAATTATCAGGCGGACAGCAGCAGCGAGTATTTTTAGCAAGAGCTTTAGCACAACAAGCCGAATTATTATTCTTTGATGAGCCGTTTGTCGGGGTTGATAAAAAGACAGAAGCCATCATGTTTGAGGTATTTGAAGAACTAAAATCCCAAGGCAAGATTTTGTTGGTAATTACTCATGATTTAGGAACAGCTTTGACGAAATGCGACCAGTTATTATTGTTGAATAAACAGATGATTGCTAACGGTTCGATGAAAGAAGTCATGACAGCAGATAATATTCAACGTGCTTATGGAGATGGCATATTTATATTGAATAGATATGGATAATAGGGTTTAGTGCATTATAATTATTTGTTAACTTATATGCACCACACCCTTAACTTTAGCAGTCTACTAATTCAGGTGTTTGATTGAGTATTTGACTACGAATTGAAACGAAATCTAGGTATACAGATGAATCTAGTTTGTCTGGGTGAAAAACAGCTACATTATGACAATTTTGAAATGCTAATTTTATGCCAAAGTGACGCTCAACTGCGCCACGAATTGCATCTCCACCCATCATTCGCAATAATTGAGCGCGTGCTTGTTCACTTGGGGGCGGAACTGCATGATTTGCCCATTCTTCACCTCTAATTAGACGTTCTGCAAGTCCTTCTACAACACCCCAAGCGTAAGGTAGTGATTGTTTGATGATTGCGACAAACTCTTTTTCGTCAACCATCCCTGCTTTGGCTTGTTCAACGAGATGCACACTTACATTTAATGACATTTAGTTTTTCCTTCTTAAGTTTTAGAGTCAAGCTTGACCTAATTGCCACAGATAATGATAATCATTATTTTTAAATTGTTGACGCGCTCGCAAACAAAAGTAATATTTTGCATTTACAAACAATATGGAGATTTTTGCTAATGTTAAATTTTTTTTTAGAACCTCTAAGTTTTGAGTTTATGCGTGGGGCAATTGCCACAGCAATTCTATTAGGAATTCTTTGTGCTGTTGTGGGTACTTACCTCATCGTTCAAGGCATGGGATTACTAGGAGATGTGATTGCTCATGCAGTTTTACCAGGACTAGCTATAGCCTTTTTCTTGGGTATTGATATTTTCTTAGGTGCATTTATATCTGGAACTCTCAGCACCTTTGTAATTACGTGGATTCAATCTCAGTCCCGCATCAAAGTTGATGCAGCGATGGCATTAGTTTTTTCAGGATTTTTAGCATTGGGTATCATGTTGATTACCCTATTAAAAAGCAAATTAGACCTGCATCAATTTTTATTTGGCGACATCTTAGGTGTAACTACAGATGATGTGAAGCGGACTGTAATTATCACAGTTATTGTCTTGCTTTTAGTTAAGTTATTTTACAAAGAATTGCTATTTTATACATTTGATCCACTCGGCGCTCAAGCAAGTGGTTTACCCATTAATTTGATTCATTTTGGTTTAACTGGTGCTATCACACTGACGATTATTGCTAGTATGCAAACTGTGGGTGTAGTATTAGTTGTTTCACTGCTGATTGGGCCAGGAATTACAGCTTATTTATTAGTGAAAGAGTTACATCAAATGATGCATTTAGGCGCAATTATTGGTGTGATTAGCAGTATAACTGGGATGTATATTAGTTATTATCTAAATGTACCATCTGGTGCGGCGATCGTTTTAGTTGTTTCCGTACTATTTTTATTAGCATTATTTTTGAGTCCTACACAAGGAATTTTGACCAGACCAGAAATGGCTCATCAAAGAGCAAGGCTTCTTAACCAGTTCAAATCTCAAAATCCGAAGTGAGCCATTTGATTAAAGAGTTAACTGACCAGTTCGCAACATTTGAAGTGCTAAAGTCCGACAATTAGAGCAATCACAGCCAAACTTGGCGATCGCTATATCCCCAACTGTATCACCATTTGCATCTAGGGAAAAAACTCGTGGATTCACTTGTACAGCCAAAGTTTCAGTGGTTTGTGTAGCAGAACTCTTTGTTGGGGAAGCAACAGTACCACTAACTTGATGCGCTGGTGCGCTGGTAATTGTAGCTACCGAAGATTTACCTTCTGCGACAGCAGCATGGCTCATCAAGACAAACAAGTAAAAAACACAAGAGCTACTAAGCAGTGTGAGTATTGTTCGATTCATGGCAAAAATCTCATAAGCTGTAGAAGTACTTTCATTGCCAACATCAGAGTGATTTTTCTCTAATTTTTGCTGACAATACAGCAGAAGATAGGGATTTAGCATAAACTACCGAACTCATATCTGGCATTTCTTGCCGACAATCGAGACAAAACCAGTAAATTTTACCACTGCGAATATGACGCAGTAGTTTTCCATTACAGCAAGGACAGTCACTCATATTTAAATTAATTATCAGTGTTATTGAATTTAGGAATGAAATATTCTTTGTACCTACCCTGCGGGTACCTCTTCTCCTACAGTGACGCTACGCATAGCTTGTTTTTCCGTAGGGGTACGGAGAACTCAGACGGTAGCCGCTCCACAACGGACATTTTGTGTGAAACTGTCAAAAGTATTGCGAGTATATTAAAAATATATCTCAATAAGCTGAAATTCATGGAATATGCTTATTGACAGTAAAAGCAACAACTATCTTGATATTGTTAGCCTCCCTTAACTTTGATGGATCTGTTAAATCAGAAAAATATGCGGGAGAATGAATCTCCCACAAGAAAAGCTGATGTTGGAGGTTATAGCGTTTATATAAAAATAATCTAACAAATAATTTCAATTATTGCGACTAATTAGCAATAATTAAGGCTCTGCTTCACCTCTGGTGGGGCGAAGCTCATCGCTATAATCCACTTAGAGACGCTTTCTTCGGAGCGGGACGAAGCCCAGCACAGCCCAATGCCATTTCGCGTCTCTATTGAACTGGTTGCAGCATTTCTCCCCATTCCTGGGCTTTCTTAAACGCCAGATTTCGATTTTGTTATCTGGCGTTGACTTTGAAATCCCTTGCTATTGCCGTAATATACAGTCTTAAATTCCACTTGATTTGTGCCAGGATTGTAGAGAGTATAAGTAGCTTGACCTGGTGTGCGTCCCACATTGCCCACCCCAATTACTTGACGCGGTACAACACTGACAGTTTGAGGAGGCACTTGGTTATCAAGAGTGGTGAGTGCAGTTGTAATAGAACCAGCTTGCAGATGATACTGAAAAGTTAAACCAGAGCGTCCACAAAACAGATTATTTGCTTGCATCCGCGACAGTCTATCAAGCATTTGGATTGGGGGAGTTTCTGGGGTTAATTCTTCGCCCACACCTACCGTTGAACCGTGAATTAACAAACAATCTAATTCAAAAAAACCAAAATCTAGCGATCGCAACCATTGTACTGTCTTACGAGAAACACACTCCCATAACATTTGAACAGTATCACCCCCATATTTTGCCATCAACTCAGGAGCATCCCCAGTCGGCCCCAGACCATGCAAAATCAAACACTGTTCTTCCCACCAACCTTTACAAATCAGGGGTTCTAATTCTCCATGACGTGGGTTAAGCACTCGTTCTACTAACTTCTCGGCTTCTGGTCTTGGGCCTAATAAATCGCCTAAAATATACAAGGCATCTACGCTATTACCCTGACGCTTAATGTCAGCTATTACAGCTTCATAAGCCGCCAAGTTAGCTTCAATTCCACTCAAAATTGCCCATTTATTCATATCTTTTTTTTTAACGCAGAGGAACGCGAAGGAAAGCGCAGAGGGGCGCTGAGGAAGAGGGGAGGGGAATTACCTAGTGCAAACATGAGTCGGGTCATCCGCTCGTTCTGCATACTCTAAGCCATTCGCTAAACGCCAAGCAAAAATTGCAGGTAGACCTTTCTCAATAATCGCCGCACAGGTTTTATGGTAGTCGTAAGGCACTTCCCGCAGTTGGACTTCTTGAATATCTGTGTCGTAAATTACATAAGTAGCATTCGGTCGTCCATGTCGCGGTTCTCCCACAGAACCTACATTCACAATCCGCTTTAGAGGAGATGTAAAACTGATTTCCTGTATTTTTTCTTCTCTACCAACCCGAACTTGTAACTGTCCAGCATCCAAAGTCCGGGCGTAAGGGACATGAGTGTGTCCACAAAATAGCACATCTGCATCTGTGGAAATTACTCGCTCTAGAGCTACAAAAGCATCAAGTTGAGGTAGTAAATATTCATGGTTGCTATGAGGACTACCGTGAACAAAAGCTAGATTTCCCTCCTTGAAACTGTGGGGTAAATTGGCTAAGAATTCGCGGTTTTCTGGGTTAATTTCTTTATTAGTCCACTCGTGAGCCTGTATTCCTCTTTTTTCTGCCAATAACGAGGGATAACTGCAATCGCAAGCGTTCAAACCCTCTACAATATCTTCATCCCAACAGCCGACGCAGGTGGGAATATCTAAAGCACGAATTTGGGCAACTACTGCATTGGGATGCGGCCCATATCCCACCAAATCCCCAACGCAAAAGATTTTTTCACATGAGTGTTGGTCAATATCTAGTAATACAGCATCCAAGGCTTCGTAATTGCCATGAATACATGACATAACGGCTATTTTCATACTGGTTCCCCTTCTAATAGAATCTCTTTAACCTGTTGTTGGTATTGCAAAATCAACCCATCAGATAAACAGCAATCTGATAAGGTTTGCCTTAAAGTTGCTTCATCCAAGTTTTCCCCCACCACTTCTAGTCCACTGAAACGCTGGGGTCTACCCTCCAAGTAGCGCGGTAGGTTTAATTCCAGAAAATCCATCTGGGGAAGGCCAGCAACAAAATCACAGTAAAGCGACCTACCATCGTTCACGTCAAAAATTCCTTTGGCGCGGGTGACGATACCGTAAGCACCGTGGGTGATTTCGTACCAAAATTCTTCTAGACTATTTTCATCAATGACTTGACCGTTGCTTGCTGCCCGCCATAAACTTTCAGCAGTAATGGTTTGGGTAGATGCACCACAGACAACCTCGTTCGCCCAAGAATGGTATTCGGAGTCTTTCAGGTCGGGTGGTAGGACTGCTACGGCACGGTAAGTTAGATTATCTAATATTTGTGTTGTGGCCTCTAATTGCAAGTAAAACCCCAATTCGATGTAAACTGCCTCTGCTTGAGGTATTTGGTTGAAAAATTCAACTTCCTGACCGTCACCAAAGACTTGCATACCAGGAAATTCAGTAGCTATGCGGTTTTGGTCAATGGGAACAGTCCCAGTCCCAGGACTGTAATAAATTATTTTGTCAACAGCGGCGATATCTCGCATTTGTTGGCAAACCCAAGTAGTTTTTCCAGCCCCAGATGAACCAGCGACAACAGTAATGATTGGTAAAGACATAAGCATAATGATAATCATTCTAAAGCAATTTTGAATATAGTAGCGAGAAAATTGCTGACTTTAGCAATACCACCGAGTTGTACCATCTGGTTTATCGATGAGAGTTACTCCCGTTACTTGCAATTGGTTGCGTATACGGTCGGCTTCGGCAAAATTGCGCTGTTTCCGCGCATCTTGTCGCTGTTGAATTAAAGTTTCAATGTCTGCATTAATTAAACGTTCTTGTTTGACATCGGTTTCATCTTTTGGTACTGCTTCTAGTCCTAAAACTTGCGCCAAGTAAACTAGAGTTTGCCACTGTTGCTTAAGCGTTTCTGTGGAAGTATCAGTTTTCCCTTGGTGGATAAAGAGGTTTCCCTGACGACGTAATTCTTTTGCTAGTTCAAATAAAACAGCTAGTCCAGTTGGTGAGTTAAAGTCATCATCCATCGCCCTCTGAAAGCTTTCAATGTAGGAATTAGGGTATGGGGCATGGGGCATTGGGCATCGGGTATTAGTTTTTCCTCTTCTGCTTCCCAGTCCCCAATCCCCAGTCTCCAGTTTTTCACCATACTGGTAGCCAAAAATCAAACCTTCTTTAAGGGTTTTCCAAGCATTTTCAGCAGAAATGATGGCATCTTCGGTAAAATCTAAAGGCTTACGATAATGGGCTTGTACAACAAATAAGCGGAGGGCGTTTGGCTCAACACCTTTGTCAAGTAACTGGCGAATCGTTGTAAAATTACCCAACGATTTAGACATCTTCTCGCCATTTACCGTCACCATGCCATTGTGCATCCAATAACGTGCTAATGGCTTAAGAGTAATAACTTCTGACTGTGCAATTTCATTTTCATGGTGGGGAAAAACCAAATCGCCACCGCCACCGTGAATATCAATCGTATCACCTAAGAGCGATCGCACCATCGCCGAACATTCAATATGCCACCCCGGACGACCAACACCCCAAGGCGAATCCCACGCTGGTTCCCCTGATTTAGCCGCTTTCCATAAAGCAAAATCAAACGGGTTGTGCTTCTTCTTACCCAATGGGTCTTCTAAATCTACCCTACCACTCGCCCCAGCTTGCATATCATCTAAAGAACGCCCAGAAAGTTTGCCATACTCCGAAAAGTTTTGCACCTTGTAATAAACATCCCCATCGACGGCGTAAGCGTAGCCTTTTCGCTCTAATTTCTCAATCAACTGGTGAATAGCTGAAATATGTTCCGTGACACGGGGATAATCAGAAGCATCCATCACATTTAAGCGTCTGATATCCTCAAAATAAGCCTGAATATATCGCTCAGAAACCTCTTGCATGGAAGTTCCTTCTGCATTAGCTCGATTGAGAATCTTATCATCGATATCAGTAAAGTTTTGCACATATTGGACTTCATACCCCCGCCATTGCAAATAGCGGCGCACTATATCCCAAACAATGTAAGAACGAGCATGACCTAAATGACAATAATCATACAGTGTGACACCGCAGCAATACATTTTCACCTTACCTGGTTCTTGTGACTGGAAGGGTTCTTTGCGACGGGTGAGAGTGTTGTAAATTGTCAGAGTCATAATAAATTCAAAAATTAAGATTTAGGATGGATTTGCACAGTATTAAAAAAACAACTTCTCGCGCCAGTGTGACAAGCAATATCGCCAATTTGCTCAATTTTTAGTAAGATAGTATCTCCATCACAGTCGTAAAAAAGCTCTTTTACCTTTTGAATATGTCCAGATGTTGCGCCTTTATGCCACAATTGCGAACGTGAACGACTCCAATAATGAGCTTCACCTGTGGATAATGTTTTTTGAATTGATTCCGAGTTCATCCAAGCCATCATCAAGACAGTACCATCGCGGTAATCTTGAGCTATGGCAGGAATTAAATCTTGATTATTAAACTTAAGTTTTTCAACCCACAATAAATTTTGATTCATTAGCGTTTACTACAGACACTTCAATTTCTGGAGCCTTACGTATTTTTTGTTACTATCCAACCTCTGAACCAGAGGGCTGTGAAAAATCGAGTAATCTTACTAAAATTTGCTTCTTGTAACAGTTCAATAGTTCTTTCCTCAGAGATATAATGGAGATGTAAAATGTTGCTTGCTGCTTCCTCTATTATTTCTGGTGACATTCCTAAGTTACGTGCATGATATTTGTAAGCTATTAGGAAATCATTAAACCTTTCTGAGCCTTTCTCCTCACATAAATCAACTAGAATAAATTTCGCTCCTAATTTGAGGCGTTGCGAAATGCTTTGAAGCAGTGACAGTTTTGCTCCGTCATCAGGGAGAAAGTGCGTGGCAAGAATGCAAGTTGCTGCATCATAGAGGGGAGTGAGAGGCAGTTCATGCGTTAACCCCTGGTGAAGCTTCACACGATTTGTTAACCCATGTATAGCGACTTTTTCTTGGGCGGTTGCTAGCATCTTTGCCGAAGGGTCAACACCTGTAAAGAGCCAGTGTGGTTGCGCTTGACCAAAAGTTATGAGTTCCATACCGCCGCCAGCTGCAACAATCAGTAGATGAGCCTGCTCTGACACACTTGCATCCAAGAGCGCAACTGCCATATTGAATATCGACTCATAACCAGGCACAAAACTACGTGCTGCTACTTCATAATCTATCGTTTGGAATGTTGGATTTGAGTCAAAATCAAAGCGGCTCTGCTCTTTATTCATATTGAAATTACCTTTTATCTTGAAGGTAGTTGCAAGGCAATGATAACTCTCGCTTCCATTGCCCAGGTTTGGTAAAGTTACTAAAACTTAGTATTGTGTCGCACTAAATTCATAAACTCCTCACGAGTTCGCGCATCTTCTGAAAACACGCCGCGCATTGCACTAGTAACAGTCCAAGAACCGGGTTTTTGCACGCCGCGCATCACCATACACATGTGAGTTGCTTCTATTACCACTGCAACCCCTTGAGGTTTGAGTAAACCTTGCAGCGCATCAGCAATTTGTAGAGTGAGACGTTCTTGCACTTGCAAACGCCGGGCATACATTTCACAAATACGGGCAATTTTAGATAATCCTATCACCTTACCATTGGGAATATAAGCAACATGAGCGCGACCAATAATCGGCAGAATATGATGTTCACAGGAACTGAAAATATCGATGTCTCGGATTAATACCATTTCATCAGCATCTTCTGTAAATACTGCCCCATTTAGCAGTTCATCCAAAGATTCATGATATCCCTTGGTGAGAAACTGCAAAGCTTTAACAACTCGCTTAGGAGTATCTATTAACCCTTCTCTATCAGGATTTTCTCCTAATCCAATCAGCAAAGTACGCACAGCCTGCGCCATTTCTGCTTCGGTAACAGTTGGTAACTGCTGAGTAGATAAAGATGAAACCAATTGAGCAGCAGAATTTATATCGGGACGAATCGATAGAGTCATTATTCTTTGTTTGAGTGGTATAGATTAATAAATTAGTTAATAGTTCAATATTCATGAATAACTATTAACTAAACCAGATAATAACTTAACACTTATTAATCATACCAGACATTCATTAAGCCGTGAGTAAATTTGGCTAATATCCAACTTTCTACCAATGAAAACTGCTTGATTTTTCGGTGGAGTCTGCCATTCATCAGCATGTAAGCTATAGCGAAGTCCACTCATCTGAAAAATATGGCGCAATTCACTATCACTAAACCACAAAATCCCCTTAGCACGAAATACATCCTGTGGCATTTCTTCGGTGAGAAAGTTCTCAAATTTATGGACATCAAATGGTCTATCAGTTTGGAAAGAAATCGAAACAAATCCATCATTGTCTAAATGATGTGAGTGACGTTCGTGATGATGATGTTCATGATTATGGTCATGGTCATGATGATGGTGTTCATCCTCGTGAGTATCTTCCGCATCATTAGTAGTATACTCATCTATTGGAGTTAAACCCACATCTAAAATTAATGGTAACGCCACTTCTCCATGTTTTGTATGCAGAATTTTCGCACCAATTTTCATATCATGGATGCAATTTTCTACGTCTTCTAATTTTTCTGGAGTAACAAGGTCTGTTTTATTCAGAAGAATAATATCTCCATAAGTAATCTGTTTTAAAGCAGCTTCACTATCAAAATGATCTTCATCAAACGTTTCAGAATCTACTACAGTTATAATCGAGTCGAGGTTTGTTAAATCTCTTAATTCTGTACCCAAAAAAGTCAATATAATTGGCAGTGGGTCAGCAACACCAGTCGTTTCAATGACTAGATAATCAATGCGGTCTTCTCGTTCTAAAACTCGATAAACCGCATCAACTAAACTATCATTGATAGTACAACAAATACAGCCATTAGTCAGTTCGACCATATCTTGGTCTACAGAAATTAGCAATTGGCTATCTATGTTAATATCACCAAATTCATTTACAAGTACAGCAACTTTTAAATCTTGTTTATTCTTGAGAATTTGATTTAGCAGTGTAGTTTTACCACTACCTAAAAATCCTGTGATAATGGTAACAGGCATTCCTTGTTTAGGAATATCAAGACTTAGGTTTGAAGTTGGTGCGGTTAGTTGAGTCATAATCAATTCAACCTTCTGTGAATTTCAAAATTGTTAGTAGTAATTAGTAATTGCTAGTAGTTAGTTTTTAAAAGTCCCACTAACCACTTTTTATCTCCTCATCTCCATCAGGTGGAGGTGGAATCGTCGCCAGAATCCCTTTTTGTAAAACTTCTGGTCGTTCCTGTCGTGCCACAATGCCATTATGGCTGGCGTAATATTGTTCAGCAAATTGCAGTATGGCTGCTTCACTTTCTAATGGTGGTAAATCACCAAACATCAGGCTAGTTTTGTTGAGTGCATTAAAAGCTATAGCACAGGGTCTTTTACAAGCACTCAAGCAATCTACTTCTTGAATTACAAACTCAGTTTGCAAAGACCAATTTTCAGCCAACCTTAACAATTTCTTGAATAAATGCCAGCCGCCTCGCTCACCCATATAGTCGCGTTGAGTAGGAGAAAAGTAACAGGATTTGCAAACGAATAAAACATGTTTAGCCATAGGGTACACATCAAGCATCACTAAATAAGTTTTTGCTTTTGTCTCTTGGGTTTTTAAAGTCCTGTTTTAGAGTTTATAGCTGATTGTAAATGATGCAGAATTTCATCCATATTTAGTACGCCCAAATCTCCAGATTGTCTAGTTCTTACACTCAAGTTTTGATTCTCCACCTCTTTTTTACCCACCACAGCAACAACGGGAATCTTTTCTAACTCGGCTGTGCGAATTTGCTTGCCTAAACGCTCACCACTGCTATCTATTTCTACCCTAATCCCCGCTTTTTTAAATAAGATTGCTACTGATTCTGCATATTCTCGAACTTCATCACTCACAGGTAGTAGGCGTAGTTGCACTGGTGCTAACCATAAGGGAAAATCACCAGCATAATTCTCAATTAAAATCCCAAAAAAGCGTTCCAATGAGCCAAAAATAGCTCGATGAATCATAATTGGTCGTTGGCGACTTCCATCAGCAGCAATATATTCCATATCAAAACGTTCAGGTAAGTTAAAATCTACCTGAATGGTTGAACATTGCCAAAGACGACCAATAGCATCTTGAATTTTGATGTCAATTTTGGGGCCATAAAAAGCACCACCGCCTTCATCGACAATATAATTCCAGCCTTTAGTATCCAAAGCTTGCCTTAAGGCTGATGTTGCTAACTCCCATACCTCATCATTCCCCACTGATTTATCAGGACGGGTAGAAAGATTCACTTCATAATTTTTAAAGCCAAAGTCTGACAAAATCTGCTCTGTGAGATTTAAAACTCCTAAAATTTCATCAGCAATTTGGTTAGGTAAACAGAAGATATGAGCATCATCTTGGGTAAATCCCCTGACTCTCATCAAACCATGTAGCGCCCCAGAACGTTCGTAACGATAAACCGTTCCTAATTCTGCCCATCTCAAGGGTAGTTCTCGATAAGAATGTAGTTGATGCTTGTATGTTAAGACGTGAAATGGGCAATTCATTGGCTTAATTTGATAAGCCTGATTTTCCACATCCATCGAGTCGAACATACTCTCTTTATAAAAGTCAAAATGACCCGATGTTTTCCATAAATCGAGATTTGCTATATGCGGCGTGTAAAGTAATTGATAACCAGATTCTAGATGAGCTTTTCGCCAATAATCTTCAATGATGTAGCGAATAGTCGCTCCTTTAGGATGCCAAAATACTAAACCACCACCAGCTTCTTCTTGAATGCTAAATAAGTTAAGTTCTTGACCTAGCTTTCTGTGGTCGCGGCGTAAGGCTTCTTCTCTTTGTTTGAGGTAAGCTTGTAGTTGTTCTTTTGTTTCCCATGCTGTACCGTAAATTCGTTGCAGTTGGGGTTTAGTTTCATCTCCTTGCCAATAAGCGCCAGCAATATTTAACAATTGAAAAGCATCAGGATGGATTTCACCAGTAAAGTTAATATGCGGCCCTGCACACAAATCCCACCAATAGTTACCTGCTGGTTGAATATCTGTGATGAACAATGAAGACTCTGGTTTACCAGTATCGGGACTACCAATAAAATAGCGGGTGATTATCTCTTTCTCTGGAATGCGTTTTAAGATTTCTAGCTTGTAAGGTTCGTTTAATTCCGTAATTTCGGCGCGAATTTCGTCTCGTTGTACCTCCTCGCGGATGATAGGTAACTTTGCTTTGATTATCCGCCGCATCTGTTGCTCGATTTTTTCCAGGTCATCAGGTGTGATGCTGACTGGACAATCGAAGTCGTAGTAAAACCCATTTTCCGTGACTGGGCCAGTTGCTACTTTAGTCCCTGGAAACAGCTTTTGCACTGCCATCGCCATTATATGGGCGCTGGTGTGACGAATCCGCACCAGTTTCTCACTGTCGTGTTGACTTAAGTTTTCCTGAGACTGGGTTAGGGAACTGACCATATTTAAAAAGAATGAGAATCGTTATCATAATAGCGCAAAAAAAGTTTGATGGTGCAACCTGGATGGAGAAAAGATAGAAGTGTTTAACTTTGGGTACGTTATTCGACGGTTGCAATGGAAAATGGTTGGGCGATGGAAGTCACGTTCCTTAAGAAGTGGCGTTGCTGATTGAGGAAAATTCTTACACTTTCCGTTTCCGGTGTGGGTTCTTATAGGGGAGCGTTTTTGGTTAGCCTGCTTGTACTCTTCTAAACGTGTGGGAAAGAGCTACACTTGGCTTTACAATAGCTGGGACGATTTTCTCACAAGCCATTCTTGCACCTGATAAATTCCGTGCTGTCGGCCCTACTTGCAGGGCGGCTAAACCACCCATGATAAATAATTCAAAACCAGGCCAACGCAGACAAGTATCTAAAACTGGCAAACCTTTGACTATGGGAATGGGGTAAGCTGCTAAGATATCCTTTAATAAGGGTTCAGTGGTGACATCGAATTTAGTGCCGGTCGAAAGCCAAATGTAATCACACTCATGTTGATTACCATCACTACATTCCACGCGCCAATTTTCACCTAACCATTCGGCTTTCACTACTTGACAGTTCTCATCAATTCTGATTTTACCACGACGCATCTGTTGCCGCAGTTGGGTAGCGATCGCAGGTGTCATCGAACCACCATTTCTAGCTTGCTGAATCATCATTACCCGTTGCCCCCAATCAGGTTGAGCAAAAAAATCTTTCAGATACTTTGGCCCTAACCAACCCGGTTCAGCATCAAATAATTTTTCTGTTAACTGCCGCCGAATCATCAAATGCACCTTGGCACCGCGAGAAATAGCACCTAATGCCAAATGTCCACTTGTCAAGCCGCCGCCCACAATTAATACTCTCTTACCCATCAACTGCAATTTTCGTAAATCAATAGTTTGTGAGTGGCAAAGTCTATCTTGTGGGTAGGCTCTCTGAATCTGGTTTACCCAATCAGGTATTTGAATTTGGGCGCTACTAGTTGCCAACACTACCCGCCGTGCAATAACTTCTTGTCCATCTTGCAAGCAGAGGCGGAATCGAGGACGCAAATGATGAGGTAAAGGTTCAATACTCTTGACTGCTAAAGGAATAACTTGCTCTTGCAATTGCCAAACTCGAATCACATCCTGGCAAAAATCCTCAAATAGTTGCGTCCCCGGTAAATCGTAGGGGGGAAATAACTCATGAGAGCGGGATTGGGCAAATTTCCGTAAAGCAAAGGGGTTGGGGTCGGGATGATGAACTGCGGGAGAACGCAAATGCGGAATTTCCAAAGCCGCAAATTGCTGCTTCCAATGACTCATCCACCTGCCACTGGGGTCAAATACCGAGAATTTACCCCTGATAGACTGCCGTTTTTGCAGCAGATGGGTAGTCAAGGTCAGAGCATGAGGCCCTGCTCCAATAATCGCCAGGTCAATTGTTTCAGGAACAGTGGTCGTAAATTGCATTGCTGGAGAGACAATCTGGCTTTTATGATAATAGTTATCATTCTATATGGATAAGATCAGTCCAGCAAGGTGATTCTGAAAATAGGGTATGGGGTATTGGGTAAAATCTTTCCCATTCCCCATTCCCCGATTACATCAACATCAGAGCTACTTCTTTGGCAAAGTAAGTCAAAATTAAGTCAGCACCAGCCCGTTTCATGCTGGTTAAGGATTCCAAAATTACTTGTTTTTCATCAATCCAACCCATCTGGGCCGCGGCTTTAATCATCGCGTACTCACCGCTAACGTTGTATGCTGCAACTGGTAAATTTGTAGCTGATTTTACCCGACATATTATGTCTAAATAAGCTAGGGCTGGCTTTACCATAATGATATCTGCACCTTCAGCAATATCTAGTTCAATCTCTTTTAAAGCTTCTCTAGCGTTAGCCGCATCCATTTGATAAGTCTTTTTGTCGCCAAATTTAGGGGCAGAACCCAACGCATCACGAAAGGGGCCATAATAGGCAGAGGCGTATTTTGCAGAGTATGCTATAATACCAACGTTAATATAACCTTCTGCATCTAAAGCTTGGCGAATTGCGCCGACTCGACCATCCATCATGTCGGAAGGTGCAACAAAATCTGCCCCAGCAGCAGCTTGTGAAAGTGCCATTTTCACTAACACTTCTACGGTAGGATCATTCAAGATAGTGCCATTTTCATCTACTAAACCATCGTGACCATGAGTAGTGAAAGGGTCAAGGGCAACATCGGTAATGACTACAATTTCTGGGATTGCTTGTTTAATGGCTTTGACGGTTTGTTGTACTAACCCGTCTGGGTTGTAGCTTTGCGTGCCTGTGTCGTCTTTTTTATTTTCAGGGATGACGGGGAAAAGTGCGATCGCATTAATTCCTAACTCAGACACTTCTGCTATTTCTTTAAGCAATAAATCTAAAGAATATCGATAACAGCCTGGCATGGAGGTGATTTCTACGAGTTGCGCTTCGCCTTCGGTGACAAACATGGGATAAATCAGGTCATCTACGCCCAGAGTCGTTTCTCGCACCATCCGCCGTAGTGTTGCAGTGCGACGTAGACGACGGGGACGTTGGAACGGGTTCAAGAGCTTGTCGGTAGTTGAATTTACAGGTGACATAAAATCTAATTAAAATGATAATCATTATTGTAAGGCTGTAGTAGACTTATCCGGTATTTAAGATTTGCGGGGCTTTTGTGAGGATGAGTTTTTTTGAGAATTTTACTCGCAATATTGACAAAATCTCTCTGACTGGGGCTTTATGTGCTTCTAGCTCCTCTATTCTCTCTAATAGTCGTTTTGGAATATACTTGCACTTTTTAACCAGGCGATCGCCATCCTTCCAAAACTCATAGTGATACCAAGCTTGGGGATAATCTTTGCCGTGAAGGGTAATGGTTTTCCACTGAATGGAGCCACTACCTAATCCTTTGTGTCGTCTAGTTTTACTAGGGCTGTTTTTACTGGGGGGTATCTCTGACTGTTCGACATCGTTACTAGGGCTGTTTTCAATATCCCCCAGTAATATGTTTTTACTAGGGCTAGGCACAACACCCAGTAATGTCAAAATTTCTATAATTGGGCGCTTGTTGAACTCTGCTTCTTGAATAACCCCCAGTAAATGCTTGGGAATGTACTTGGTCTTCTTTCTCCCTTTTTCCTGCCAATGATAGTAAGCCTGGGGGTAGTCCTTTCCACCCCTAGTAATGGTGCGCCAATGAATAGTGCCGTTACCCTCACCCCCTAGCTGTCTAATCAGTATTTAAGAGCTTAAAACTCAAGCATAGACCTGAGTTCCTGATGTTGGTTGACCAAAGCTTGTATTGTGCTAACTGGATTACGATGAAGGCGACGTTTTTGTTG
>Ga0136636_10000364_pt1 | contig 22442 bp, 20 predicted proteins | sample AntDrymUQ8522106_2_FD_104653 | JGI IMG/M metagenome (GOLD analysis project Ga0136636, IMG submission 104653) | Polar desert sand microbial communities from Dry Valleys, Antarctica - metaG UQ852 (21.06) | ecosystem: Environmental > Terrestrial > Soil > Desert | place: Antarctica: Dry Valley... | reverse complement strand
GTAAATTCCTCATCAGATGAAAATTGCATTAATCTAACTCGTATGGAAGGATAAAGATCAAGGCGTTTATCATAAATAAAAACGGCAATTATAAGTCCTGTAAGCGCACGTTGCCATACTTGCGACTGTCGGTCGTTGTAAAAATCGCATAGTACGGCAAACTTCTCTTTATCAAAGCAATTGACAAGGCTTAGAGTGATGGCGCTAACAGCCAGGCATTTTTCGTACCAAGGCAGACTATCTGATTCTCTGATAGATTTAACCAGCAGAAGGTCAGTTTCGGTATATTTATCGGTGAGCCACATAAGCTGGAAAAGCTTTGGCGAAATAGCCGGAATTGAATTATTTTCAGCATTTTGAGCTGATAAATCCGTATCATTCAAAAGTCGGGTAAATTCGAGTTCAAAGGAATAATTGTCAATCCGCCGGGTGGCTTCTTCTTTGGCGATTTCCTTTTCTTGTTCAATTTGCATTTTCAACTGGCTGATATATGTTCCCGTTTGAGCCAGGGCATGTTGATGGACTTTATCAGCCAGTTCGAGCAACGAAACTTTTAGTTTCCCAAAAATCACATTCCGCTGAGGATCAGGAACTCCCCTGAAATTATATTCGAGGAGCATCCGGTATGTTTGATTTATATCTTCGTATTGCAACGTAAAATCAGCTACATGCATACCTTGTGCCAATATGCCAAGTTCGTTCAAGGCTTCCTTTAACCGGTCAGCATACACCAGGTTACAAATTGAAGAGAAAGTACGTTCTATATCTTTTGCTAAAATTGCCATAACTATAACTATTTGGTAATACAGGCTGATCAATCCAATTTTTTGTAAGTCAGGATAATAGAAACTGTATCTATATTGCAAACTACAAAAAGCAAACCAATGTTCACTGCTGTAGTAACATTTCAAGAAACTCAGCTTCCGAAATAACCGGAATTCCCAGGGTTAATGCTTTCTGCCGTTTTTCCGGCCCCATGTTTTCGCCAGCTACAACAAAATCGGTTTTGGCTGTAACCCCTCCTGCCAATTTGGCACCATGCTGGGGAACCATTTCTTCCAGTTCTTTACGCCGCTTTGAAGATCCGAAAGAACCTGATACTACAATGCTTTTACCTGCAAGGTTAGTAGAAAGAAGTTCAGCCTGCTTTTCGGCAACCATATTTAGTCCGGCAGATTTCAGCCTATTTATCAGTTCAATATTCTCCGATTTTCGGAAAAATGCATAAATACTTGATGCTACTTTTTCACCGATATTTTCAGCCATCTGCAATTCGTCGAGGCTAGCTGAAATAATTGAATCGATATTATTAAAATGAATGGCAAGCTTACGGGCAACGGTTTCGCCTACATACCTGATTCCGATAGCAAAAAGTACCCTTTCGAAAGGAGCCGATTTTGAAGCTTCGATTCCTTTTATTATATTTTCGGCAGTTTTACCTTTGAAACTAAGTTTTTTATCTTTTGCTCCTTCGTTGCCTTTAAATATTTTTTCGATCCCAAGTATTGAATCATAGGTAAGGTTGTATAAATCAGCAACATCTCTTAACATTTTATTATCGTACAGCATTTCAATTTTCCCTTCCCCAAGGCTGTCAATATTCATTGCTTTGCGATGGATAAAATGCTCCAGTTTCCCTTTAATTTGCGGCGGACAGTGATCTTCGTTCGGGCAGAAATTCCCGGCTTCTCCCTCCTGTCGTTCCAGCCGGGTGCCGCATTCAGGACATTTTTCAATAAAAGCAACCGGCTCGGCAAACAGATCGCGTTTATTGAGATCGACTCCTATAATTTTAGGAATAATCTCCCCTCCTTTTTCAACCATCACATAATCGCCAACACGCACATCGAGCTTAGCGATAATATCAGCATTGTGCAAACTGGCTCTTTTTACAACTGTTCCGGCCAGTTGAACAGGTTTCAGATTAGCTACAGGTGTAACTACACCAGTACGTCCAACCTGGTAATCAATTGATAATAATTGAGTTGTAACTTGCTCAGCCTTATATTTATATGCAATTGCCCAGCGTGGCGATTTTGCAGTAAAACCAAGCGCTTGTTGTTGTTCGAGGGAGTTAACCTTTATTACTATTCCATCAATATCAAAAGTGAGTTTATCGCGTTCACGACCCATTTTTTGGATAAAACCAATCACTTCATCAATAGATTTACATGATGCTGTTTCCTTCGAAATTTTAAAACCCCATACAGCCAAGGCATCTAAACTTTGCTTATGAGTATCAAACGAAAGTGATTCGCCCAATGCATAATACATATATCCATCAAGCGGACGGCGGGCTACTTCGGCTGAATCCTGAAGTTTCAGACTTCCTGCAGCAGCGTTCCTTGGGTTGGCAAATGGAGTTTCACCTATTTCGATGCGATCGCGGTTCATTTTTTCGAAACCTGGCCGGGGCAAAATAATTTCACCTCTAACTTCAAAAATATCAGGAAATCCCGTCCCCGACAATCGAAGAGGAATACTGCGAATGGTACGGATATTGGTTGTAACATCATCGCCCCGTTCGCCATCACCACGTGTTAAAGCTCTGGTTAACAATCCGTTTTCATAAGTAAGGCTGATAGAAAGCCCATCAAATTTTAATTCACAAATATATTCGTATTTGCCATCTACAAGTTTTTGCACCCGCTCATCAAAATCGCGCAATTCACTCTCCGAATAGGTATTTGAAAGTGACAACATAGGGTAAGTATGCCTGGCAGAAGTAAATTCAGATGTTATTGTTCCGCCTACCCTTTGAGTTGGCGAATCGGACTGCATAAATTCCGGAAACTTTTTTTCAAGGGCTGCAAGCTTTTCGAGCAGCTTATCAAATTCAAAGTCCGAAATCACAGGATCGGCTAATACATAATAACGGTAATTATGATCGTTGAGCTCATTTACAAGCTGGCTTACTAGTAATTTAATTTCTTCCTTTCTATCCATAATCAGCTGTTGATCTATTTTTTAGATATTATTTTCCGCTAGTCCAGATTTCTTTTTTGTGACTTGGCAAGGTCATCATTCCGATACAGGTAAATGGTTTCATTCCGGTTAACAGGGTTAAGCCTATGCATAATATCGTCAATAAAACCGGGTTTAAATGTAGTTTCATAAACAAGCGTCGGAATTTCTTTTTTCATCGAATCGACCCTGGCCTGTAGATTCTCATCACTATAAAACAGCACAAACGAGGCATTAGAAACAGTACAAGGAATTGAATCAGCCATATACGAACGTACTCCTGTATTCGATTTATATAAAGCCTGCATCCACTGTCCGGAATAATATCGTGGAACCATCTGAGCGCTATTTCTGTTAATATCTTCAGTTACTATAACACTAATTCCCTTGTACTGTGACAGATATGCCATAGCTTCCACACGCGAACGTTTCGAATATGCAGTTGAAACCGGAATAAGCAGTATGATGTTCACTATCCAAAAGAAAATCCAGCTATTGGTTAGTAATCGCCTGTGTTTCAACCAATATTTTGAAGCAAGAATAAAGGAATTCCACCCGATAACTCCTCCTATAATAATATAAGGTATAATCGGGAAAATAAATCGTTCCTGTTTGTTGGGAAAAAACGAATGAAATACCAGGAAAAGAAACGCTGGCAAAAATATCATCAGCTGCTTGCGCCAAACTCTGAAAAATCCAAAAAGCAACATGAGAGATATCGGAGGAATCAGAATACCTGCTAATAACAACATATAATTGTACCATGGTCCGGTAATATAATCGTATGCAACCTGAAGATTGTATTTGTAATACTCGATAAATTCGGCAAAAGGGTATCCCCAAATATAAAAATCAACCAAGCCTTGAAACAGTAAAATTGAAATCAATGAACCCAATCCTACTATAATTGCAGGAATCCATTTGCGCTGTATCAGGAGTACAAGTCCGGCACCACCAACAAATACGATAAGCTGAAACCTAACAGAAATGCTGAGCCCCAGAATGAAACCAGCGAGCAAATACCACAAAAAAGGTTGATTTTTCCGATCAGCATTCATTAAGTACAAAATTCCGAGCAATGTGAATGGGATGCAAAATATTTCGACCAGATTACGCACACTCAGCATAGGTAAAAACCAGATTGATGCCATTAATAATCCGGCAAGGGCAGCATCTTTTTGTGACGATACTTTCTCTGTAATTTTATATACCAACCAAACGGAATAAACCGATGCCGCTGCATGCAATATCCTAACAATAAGCATTTTGAAAATCGGATCAGTGATATTTATAATTTGTAAAAACTTGAAAAGAAGAAAATGCAAACCCACATAAAACATACTATGCCCGTCAGGAATTAACACATCACCCGGAACTTGTGGTCGCCCTGGTACTATTATTCCATCAACCCATGCCTGTGCGGCTTCAATTACAAGAAAATGATCATCATGCATTCCGAATCCACGTGAGAAAATCACTGCTATCAACCTTGTTACAATAGCAACAACCATCACCAGGACCAAAGGCTTTTCGCTCCACATTTTTTGTATTTGATTAACTATCTGCATATTGGAATCAATTAAAAAATTATCTGAGAATATGTAAAAATACATATTTCAAGCATTACTGAAAAGGTAAAATTTATGTAGTTTATGTACAACCAATTATTTATTTCCGGGCGTTGCAGGTGTAGTAAAATTCATTACGATTCATTTTCAAGTGAATGGATTGGATAATCTTTTCTATTTTCGCATGAAATTAAAATTACAAAAAATTAAAATAATGAGAAAACTGTTTATTGCTTTTTCGCTGTTAATAGCAGCAGCTGTGGGTCTTATGGCTCAGCAAAGTATGACCCCAAACCGCTACACCCCTGAACTATTATGGAAACTGGGACGTGTTAGCGAAGTGCAGGTTTCGCCCGATGCAAAAACTATTTTATACGGTGTAAGCTGGTATAACCTCGCTGAAAACAAAGGAAACCGCGATTTATATACATTGCCCGTTTCGGGTGGGAATCCTTCAAAAATCACTTCGTTCAAAGGAAGCGAAAGTAATGGAATATACAGGCCCGACGGGAAAAAAATAGCTTTTCTTTCGGCTGAATCAGGTTCAATGCAGGTTTGGGAAGCTAATCCTGATGGCTCCGCTCCTGCCCAGATAAGTTTTTCCGATAGTGATATTACCGGGTTCAGTTATTCGCCCGATATGAAGTATATACTTTACGCACAGCGTGTTAAACTGGATAAAACGCCAAACGACATATATCCTGATCTCCCGAAAATGAATGCCCGTATTGAGGATGACCTCATGTACCGACACTGGGACAGCTGGTCGGATTACAGTTATAGCCACATATTTGTAGCGCCCTATGCTGAAGGTAAAATGGAAAAAGGCAAGGACATTATGGAAAATCAACGATACGAATCGCCGATGGCACCCTGGGGTGGAATGGAACAGATCAGCTGGAGTCCGCAAAGTGATAAAATTGCTTATACATGCAAAAAACTTGTTGGACTCGAATATTCAATCAGTACAAATTCAGAGATTTATATTTATGATTTGAAAACCGGGATTGAAAACAATATTTCAAATGGTATCGCCGGTTATGACCAGGATCCTGTTTTTTCGCCCGACGGTAAAAAAATAGTATGGCGAAGCATGGCACGCGATGGTTTTGAAGCCGATAAAGACAGGATCATGATTTACGATTTTGCAACTGCCAAATACACTGACTATTCTGAGAAATTCGACCAGTTAGCCAATAATTTCGAATGGTCCGCCGATAGCAAAATGCTGTACTTCCTGAGCTCAACAAAAGGAACCGTTCACATTTATTCACTTACCCTTGCTAACAAAGAAATTAAACAGATCAGCAAAGGAACGTGGGATTACCTTTCGGTTAAATTGACCGGAAAAGACCTTGTTGCTGCAAAACAATCGACCGTTAATCCTACCGAAATATATAAAATTGATGCTTCTGGAAAAGAAACCCAACTTTCGTTTACGAATAAAGAAATACTGAAAGATGTGCGTTCAGCAAAAGTTGAAGAGCGCTGGATTACAACCACTGATAACAAACAAATGCTTACCTGGGTTATCTACCCTCCTGATTTTGACCCAAATAAAAAATATCCTATGTTGCTGTTTTGCGGCGGAGGGCCACAAAGTATGATCAGCCAGTTTTTTTCCTATCGCTGGAATTTTCAGGTAATGGCTGCCAACGACTATATAGTTATTGCTCCTAACCGCCGAGGTTTACCAGGTTTCGGACAGGAATGGAACGATCAGATCAGTGGCGACTATGGTGGACAAAATATGAAAGATTACCTTTCAGCTGTTGATGAGATGGCAAAAGAGCCTTTTGTTGATAAAGATAAAATGGGAGCTGTAGGTGCAAGCTATGGCGGTTTTTCAGTTCTTTGGTTAGCTGGCCATCATGAAAAACGATTTAAAGCTTTCATTTCACATTGCGGCATGTTCAATCTTGAAGATCAATACCTTACTACTGAAGAAATGTGGTTTGTTAACTGGGATCTGGGTGGGCCTTACTGGGAAAAAGGGAATCCGAAAGTTGACCATTCCTATGCCAATTCGCCACATAAATTTGTGGATAAATGGGATACTCCGCTTATGGTTATTGAAGGAGAAAATGATTTCAGGATACCATATACTCAAGGCATGGCAGCTTATAATGCTGCAAAACTTCGTGGAATTCCGGCAAGGTATCTTCATTTTCCGGAAGAAAGCCACTGGGTAATACGTCCACAAAACAGCGTACTATGGCAGCGTGAATTTTTCCGCTGGCTTGACCAATATTTAAAATAATCCACTGAAATTCAGGTAGTTTTTTAAAATGAATAAATAGCCAACTATTTACAAGTCATTGTTAAGTAGTTGGTTATTTCATTTATACCCGAAGGTTCAAACCATTTATATTCATCGGTTCGTTTAAACCAGGTAAGCTGCCGTTTGGCATAACGCCTTGTATTGGTTTTTATATTCTCTACGGCCTGCTGAAGGGTAATTTTCGCATCCAGAAATTCAAAAATCTCTTTGTATCCGACCGTATTGAGCGCGTTAAGCTGTCGGTATGACATTAAACTTTCTACTTCTTTTATCAAACCGGATACAATCATTTGATCGACCCTTAACCCGATACGGCTAAAAAGTTCAGGTCGGGGAAGATTCAAACCGATTTTTATGATATTAAAATCACGATTTTTTTGACTGTTAAGGCGCTGTTCCGAAAATTTCTGACCTGTTGTATGGCAAACTTCAAGTGCCCGGAGCAAGCGATTCGGATTATTGATATCGACTGCAACAAAATACTCAGGATCAAGATGTTGAAGCATTTCCTGAAGTTTACCTATACCTTCATGTGTTAAAATATCTTTCAGATAACTGCGGAGTTCAGGTGCCGGATCCGGAAAATCGTCAATCCCTTTGCAAACGGCATCGATATATAATCCGGAACCACCAACCAGGAAAACAGCATCGTATTTTATAAAAAGGCTTTTAAGAAGCGACAAAACTTCATTTTCGAACATCGAAACATTGTAATAGTCGCTGATAGAAAGCTGTCCTATAAAATGATGGTTAATTTTCGAAAGCTGATTATGATCGGGTTTTGCAGTGCCAATGGACATTTCGCGATAAAACTGCCTTGAGTCAGCCGAAATTATCTCAGTATTAAAATGTTGAGCCAAATTGATGGCAATATCAGTTTTACCTACCGCAGTAGGACCAGCAATAACAATAAGATGTTTTGCAGATAATTTCAAAGTTGCAGGGCGCGAATTGTAAACAAAATTTCAAATGACAGACTACTTGCACTTTACCATTCAGGTTCGGTGGTATAGTTCTCGTCAATTTCTTCTTCAAGTTCTCCATCCTGAATCATTTTGTTGAGTTCACCCAACATGGCATCTTCGTCAGGATCTTCAAGAAATGACAGGAAATTTGGAACATTTGTCGGGGTAAGAGTTCCTTCTTTTTTAACACAAACAGGATAATGCTTTTTAGGATCGCCGTCAACTATTTTTATCAGCTCGATAAAGAAAACTCTGGGACTAAGGAAATTATATTCAAATAAGATGCGTTGATGAGGATCATCTATCACTTCCCTTAACTTCACATCTTCCATTATCATAACCGGGATGGCAACAGTTACAGGCTTTCTTTCGTCGTCATCATTAAAATCGGAATCAGGTGATTTTACACCCATATCAATAAGTGTAATTTCTTTTTGCTTGTTCCAAAGCGGATCGCAGATGAAGAATGAAGCTAGTTCATTTCCCTCAAGTTCCAGTGAATTTAGAACAATATCATGAAAATCCTTAAAGGTTTGCCCTGGCTTTATTTCGATATCCCGCAGAAAATCATCCTGTTCATCACATAAAAGCCTGAAACGGTATGCTTGCATAATTGTTGAAAGTTGGTAGTTTGTAAGTGTAAAGGTATTATTTTTTTTAGATTTTCGACTCGCGAAATCAAGAATCTAAAGTGGTTATTTAACATGTTGTTTTACAACTGTTAATCCTAGTTTTGCTCCTTCTTTAAGCATCAGCTGATAAGCTTCATCAAAGTTATTATGTATTTCACCTTCCAAAATGGCTTCCCTGATAGCAGTTTTTATTGTTCCCACATGTTTGCATGGGTTCAGTGCGAAGGCTTCCATAATAATTTCGCCCGAAACCGGTGGCTGCCAGTTCCTGAGGTTATCCTTTTCCTCTATTTCTTTTAATTTGGTTCTTACCATTTCAAAATTAGCCATATAGCGCTTAACTTTTGCCTGGTTTTTAGAGGTTATGTCAGCTTCACAAAGTGTCATGAGATCATCAATATCATCACCTGCTTCAAATAGCAGACGACGGATAGCCGAATCAGTTACAATGTCTTCTGAGAGAACGATAGGCCGTAAATGGAGTAAAACCATCTTCTGAACATACTTCATTTTCTCATTCAGAGGCAAACGCAGATGTGTGAAAACAGAAGGTATCATTTTCATTCCCTTAAATTCGTGGCCATGAAATGTCCATCCTAATTGCGGATCAAAACGGCGTGTTACCGGTTTGGCGATATCATGCAGCAGCGCAGCCCAGCGAAGCCATAGATCATCAGTATTCGGGGCAATGCGATCAAGAACTTCGAGCGTATGTTTAAAATTATCTTTGTGTCCTTTACCTTCCACATATTCTGCACCTTTAAGCGCAGTGAAAACAGGAAATATTAAATTGAGTAATCCTGTTTCATCAAGCAGATTAAATCCTACAGATGGTTTCGTAGTAAGAATGATTTTATTCAATTCCTCGCTAATACGTTCCATCGAAATAATGCTGATCCGATGCGCATTACGCGTAATGGCGTCAAGAGTTTCGGGAAGGATACTGAAATCAAGCTGTGCCGCAAAACGGATCGCACGCATCATTCGTAAAGGATCATCCGCAAAAGTAATATCGGGATTTAACGGTGTCCTCAAAATTTTATTTTCCAAGTCATCAACACCACGAAAAGGATCGATCAACTGTCCGAAATCCGCTTTCTGCAAACTGATTGCCATGGCGTTAATTGTAAAATCACGTCGATTCTGATCTTCTACAATAGTACCAGGAAGCACAATTGGATTTCGAGAGTCGCTGTTGTATGACTCTTTGCGGGCACCAACAAATTCGACCTGCCAATCGTGATACTTAAACATAGCAGTGCCAAAGGTCTTGAAAACACTTACTTTTTTGATATTAAGTAATTCAGCAACTTTTACAGCAAGTTCAATTCCATCTCCGGAAGTTACAATATCAATGTCTTTACCAGGCCTTTCGAGAATGAGGTCGCGTACAAAGCCTCCGATAACATAAGCATCAGTATTTAAAAAGGTTGCTGCTTCTGCAATTTTTTTAAACACAGGCCCTTCAATACTTTTCACCAACGCTTTAGTTTCCATAGCTCAGAAATGAAATTCCGAAAACACGCTTTTTAAAATGAATCGGAGGTGCAAAATTAACAAATCATAGGAAATACGAAAATTCTTTAGGCAATGAACCGCTATTGTTGAGTAACAGAAATGCTAAAATGGCTGTTTTTATTTTTACAAATTGTTTTAAAAAACGTTTTAAAAATTAAACCATATGAACTGTTATGTATAGAAAATGCTTTCAACTAGTTTTTAAGATTTCTCTATTTGAATATGTAAATATGACTAATTTTTCACTTTAATCATATTTACTTATATATCAATATATTGAAAATATATTATAGCGATTTATAGAGTTATTTTCAAATAGATATTATTAATTTATTACAGAATTATTTCTTTAAAAATATTTCAGGAAACCACTTGTTATTCTGTAATGAAATTATACTTTTGTCGCATATTGTTTATCTAATAACAAGCAAAAAACTTATTTAAAACTATGGCAAAAAGAACCATTGTATCCATGCCAGGTGATGGTATTGGTAAAGTAGTATTGGAGCAGTGCATTCGCGTACTCGATGCTGCCGGATTTGAAGCTGAATATGTAAATGGCGACATTGGATGGGAATTCTGGTGCAAAGAAGGCAATCCCCTGCCCGACCGAACGATAAAGCTGCTGGAAGAGCACAAAATTGGCCTTTTCGGTGCTATCACCTCCAAACCAAAAGACAAGACTGCTGCAGAGCTGGCACCTGAAATGCAGGGGAAAGGATTTGCCTACTACAGTCCTATTGTTACGATGCGCCAGCATTTTGACCTGGATATCTGTATGCGTCCGTGCAAAACACTTAAAGGAAATCCGTTGAATTTTATTCGTCGCGGTAAGGATGGCATTGAAGAACCTGAAGTTGATGTAATGATTTTCCGCCAGAACACTGAAGGATTATACGGTGGCGTTGAATGGACAAACCCTTCGGATCAGGTGTATGATGCTTTGATGACACATCCGAAATTCAAATCAAATTTTGGTTGGTGCCCACGTCCTGAATTAGCAGTTTCGACCCGCATTTTCACTAAAAAATATGTTACCCGGATTGTTAAAGCTGCTTTTGAATATGCTCAGCAACGTGGTTTTAATAAAATTACGGTTTGTGAAAAACCAAACGTAATCCGCGAAACTTCGGGTATGATGCTTAAAGTAGCACAGGAAATGAGTAAAGCCGAATATCCTGAAATTTGGGTAGAAGATGTAAATATTGATGCTATGACCATGTGGCTCACCAAAAGTCCTGAAAACTATAATGTTATAGTTGCCGGAAATATGTTCGGGGATATCGTTTCGGATGCATTTGCAGGTTTAATCGGAGGGTTGGGATTTGCTACCTCAGCTCAATTCAATCCCGAAACCGGTGTAAGTGTTTTTGAACCAACACATGGTTCAGCACCCAAATATGCCGGTTATGAAGTATCAATTGTTAATCCTATTGCTATGATTCTATCGGGTGTAATGATGCTCGAACACCTTGGCGAAATGGAAATGGCAAACCGAATCCGTAAAGCGATTGCTGACGTAGTAGCTGAAGGAAAAGTTAAAGCCTATGATATGATGAAACTGAAAGGTACGCCTGATGTCATCAATCAAGGTGCTGCTTCAACCATACAAATGGCTGATGCAATTATTGCGAAACTATAATAACCACAAAAATATGGAGAGAGCCGCCTTTCCGCGGCTCTTTCCTTAATATCCCTAACCCATGAATATTGAACCTAAATACCTCGAACAAGCCCGCAAATTATGGCCTGAACTGGAATGGATTAAAGATACCGATCTGAAAGAAAAGACAACACTCACCTGGGCTTTGGCCCTTCAGCGGAGTGTGCTTACACCTGAAGATCTGAATACCATTCCTTTCACACTTTTGTGTGGACCTGATTTAAAAGTTACTTTCATGGATCACAAACGATGCGTGGTTCATGTAGCTTTAGATTCAGGAAATAAAATGAATGAATTTTTCAAAACCGATCTTCCGGTCGATATGGATGTACTGATTGCAGGAGCTATCCTTGCTGATGTTGGCAAACTGCTTGAGTATGAAATGAAAGACGGAAAATCGGTGCAGGGTAACTATGGAAAATATGTGAGGCATCCTTTTTCGGGCGTATCTTTAGCTGAGCAATGTGGCGTTCCTGCAGCTGTTTGTCATATCATTGCAACTCACGCCGGTGAAGGCGATATGGTTAAACGGACTACTGAAGCCTATATCGTACATCATGCTGATTTCATGACATTTGAACCTTTCAGAGAGCGATTGAAACTATAAAATTACTCACCCCTGTCCTCATGCTCCCGAATGTGAGGGGAATATTTAACCCTAAAACTTGTTCCATGACAATAATAGAAAAAATTATAGCAAACCACAGCAGCCAGGAAACAGTTAAACCCGGCGACATTGTAGATGTATTTATTGATGCCCGTGCTGCACGCGATTTTGGCGGTGCCAATGTGGTTGAAAATATTTTGAACAACGGACTGAGCGTTCACGACGCTACCCGAACATTTTTTACATTCGACTGCAACCCTGGAGGTTCGGATCAGAAATATGCTGCCAATCAGCATTTTTGCCGGCTTTTTGCGCGTCAGTATGATATTAAAGTGTATGATATCGATTCGGGAGTTGGTACTCATCTTGCTATTGATAAAGGTCTTGTATACCCTGGAAGCACATTCGTTTCCACCGATTCACATGCCAATATTATGGGTGCAATCGGAGCTTTTGGGCAGGGAATGGGCGACCAGGATATAGCAGCTGCCTGGGCTAAAGGATCGGTATGGTTTAAAGTTCCTGAATCGGTAAAACTGATTCTCAAAGGGAAACGACCGGCTAATGTAACAGCTAAGGATGTTGTGCTGAATCTTCTTTCAATTTATGGTGCCAACAAATTACTAGGTTATTCAGTTGAAATTGAAGGAGATGCTGTTGAATATTTTACTCTCGACGAACGTATTACCATTGCTTCGATGGGTACCGAAATGGGTGCCATTATTATCCTTTTCAGCCCTAATGAAAAAGTTTTAATTGACCTCGAAAAGCTTTCAGGTAAAAGATTTGAAACAATAGAAGCATCACCGGAAGCTAAATACACTTTTATTCACGAAATTGAGATCGGCAATTTTGTTCCCATGGTAGCTAATCCCGGTCATCCCCATGATGATGTTTCGGTTGAGAGCGTGAAGAATACCAAAATCGATTCAGCATTTCTCGGAAGTTGTACAAATGGTCGTATGGAAGACCTCCGTACTGCAGCTTCATTGCTGAAAGGCCGTAAAGTAGCGCCAGGCGTAGTGTTGAAAATTGTTCCTACTACCGATGCCATCTGGCGTGAAGCACTTGATGAGGGACTTATTCAGATATTTAAAGATGCCGGAGCACTGGTTTCGAACGCAGGTTGTGCCGGATGTGCAGCCGGACAAGTTGGCCAGAATGGACCCGATGAAATAACAATAAGTACCGGAAATCGGAATTTCTCGGGAAAACAAGGCAAAGGTTCGATGTTCCTTGCTTCCCCGGCTGTTGTAACAGCATCGGCTATAGCCGGTTACATTACAACTCCTGATGATATTCCGGATACACCAGCTACTTTTACAAAACCTGAGATAAAACACCGCGAAGTTGTTGTTCGCGAAAAATCAGAAAAACCTGAAATTATTGAAGGCCGCGCATGGGTTATCCAAAAGGATGATATTGATACAGATATGATTTTCCATAACCGCTACCTTACTATCACCAATATCAAGGAAATGGGACAATATACTTTCGACAACCTCAAAGGATATGAGGATTTTGCTAAGAAAGCCCAACCTGATGATATCATTTTCACTACTAAAAACTTTGGAGCAGGTAGCTCGCGGCAGCAGGCTGTTGATTGTTTTCAGTCACTGGGAATTACGGCTATTGTTGCGGAATCGTTTGGCGCTATTTACGAACGCAATGCAATAAATGCAGCCCTTCCGATTCTTACTTATTCGCCCGGACAACTCGAAGAGCTTGATCTTGAACAGAATGATAAAGTAAGAATAAATTTCGGGACAGGTGAAATTACCAATATTTCGAAAAACAAATCACTGTTTATCAACAAGTTTTATGATGCTCAGATGCAGATTTATAAAAATGGAGGATTGCTCTAAATAAATCTGAATCCAAAAAAAAGCCCGGTAGTAATGCCGGGCTTTTTTTTTTGAGTGATAGTGATAAGTCTATGTTACCTTCGGTCGGTTGAAAAATAAAACCAGACCCGGAAAAATAAAAGGGAGCCCATAAATCAGTGACATTTTAAATTCGCCTAAACCTCCCATAATCAGCAGGTAAACCATCATAAATAAGCCTCCGGCAATCATTATTATTGCACCCCTCGGTGGATTTGACATTACAAGAATATAACCGCCAACCGAAATCAGCATCAATATCATTAATGGTATTACTGCAGCTTTTCCCTCAATGAGGTCGGTTACGCCATCGGCTATCAGGAAAAAAGTAAAAAAAAGTGAAACCTGAAATCCAATGATCAATGCCAGGTAATGTAGAATTTTAGAAGCTTTCAGCATGATGAATCAGAATTATAATCTTTATTTTGATGTATACTCAGTTTTAACACTCAAATAACCAGGATAAGTTATAGGGAAACCATTTACGTTTATGGTCGGTTTCATTTTGAGTGTAAAACGTGTTGGCTTATTTCCATTGCCGGCAAGGTTAAGTCCGAAATTAATAATTGCATCAGAAGTTTTTCCCGATAAGGCTTTTTTCAGATCAACATGCATTTGAACAGGGATAAGCGCCATTCCATTGTTTGCCGGAATTGTAACCTGCTTTTCAAGTATACCTTGCGTCATTTCAATATCATCAATTAAAAGAATCCAATCTATTTTCGTCATACCGGCAACCGAAGCATTGGGATTTTTAGCTTCAATATTAAGTGTGAAATCGAGTGGGAATTGCTGATTGGCGATAGCCGTTGCAAGTCTGGTGGCATCCATCATTTTGAGGTCGGATAAGCTGTGTATATTCTGAACATTTATTCCGGCAAGGTTCAGATTTTGAACTGATTCGAGCCTGAATTCACATTTCGTGAGGTTACTCACCTGGCTAACTTGCTGTAAAACATCGCATGAGGTTAAAAACATTAAAAACGTAATTGTAACTACGAGTACTCTTTTTGCACTATACATGATTAGTTTATTTAGTTAACACTTGCATTTGGCAATCAAAAACCGTTCCATTGAACTTATTTAGAAACGCTCAAAATTACAGTAAGCCCCATCAGTATCAAAAAATAATACCGACATTTGAGCAATTAAATACTTATATATCAGAATGGCGAAAATTGTTTCATATTCCGAAGCCGCTTCCATAGGAATGCATGGTATGGTGCTTGTTGCCCGCGCGGGTGAAACTATTAATGTTCAAAAAATTGCCGAAATTACCGGGTCATCGCGTCATCATGTAGCTAAAGTTATGCAACGGCTTGTAAAAGAAGGCTTTCTATCGTCGAACCGTGGGCCTTCAGGTGGTTTTAAACTGAATATTGAGCCAACCGAAATCACGCTTTTGCAAATATATGAAGCCATCGAAGGGCAGGTAAAAGTTTTAAGTTGCCCTCACGAAAAACAGGTTTGTCCGTTCGATAAATGCATTTTGGGAACTGTTGTTTCCAAAATGACGCAAACTTTTCGCGATCATCTTTCAACACAATCGCTTGCCGACTTGATGGAATAAACATTAACTGATCCTTTTTGCAATAATTTCCTTCTTTTTTAATTCAAATTATTCCAGATAAAAAATAATTTATATATTTGCGCATTCAAATACTTTAATTCCTATTTAAGTTGAGCAGACTGATACATATTTCTGAAGCAGCATCACTGGCTATTCATAGTCTGGCACTTATTGCATCATCAAATGTGAAGCTCAACGCGAAAAAAATTGCTGAAATCCTGCATGTTTCACAAAATCACCTTGCTAAAATTCTTCAGATACTTGCAAAAAATGAATACCTCGAATCGAATCGCGGTCCGGGCGGAGGATTTATAATAAAAAAAAATGCAAGCGAAATAAGTATGCTTGAAGTATATCAGCTTATCGAAGGAAATGTAGAGTGTAAGATATGCGGAATTACCGAAAACCAATGTCCGTTTATTTCCTGCATTTTTGGTGGCAAACCGGATAAACTCACACTCGAATTTGTCGAATATTTAAACAACACAAAAATATCAGACCTGAAAACAAAAGAAACTATATATGCTTAGGAAAATCATTCAGATTGACGAAGAAAAATGCAATGGATGTGGATTATGTATCCCCAACTGCCATGAAGGAGCGCTTCAGATAATTGACGACAAAGCCCGGTTAATCAGCGACTTGTTTTGCGATGGATTAGGTGCTTGTTTGGGACATTGCCCCGAAGGTGCCATCGAAATTATCGAACGAGAAGCAGCGCCTTACAACGAAACAATTGTGATGGAAACTATTGTAAAACAAGGCAGGAATACTATTCTTGCCCATCTTGAACATCTGCGCGATCATAATGAACATGAATTTCTTAAAGAAGCTGTTGCTTACATTAAGAAACACGAAATTGATATGAGCCCTGAGGCCGAAATAAAACCAACTATTGCATCAAAAGTAGTTTTCCCAAATATGAAAGAAGCATTAAACCATGTTAAACCCGAAAGTTCTTGTGGCTGCGGAAGTTCCAAAACTATGGATTTCCGTATTGATCTCGACCAAGTAAATACTTCTGTAGTGGCAGCATCTGCATCAGCGGTTGCTCCAGCACCAGCAGCTCAGTCGGAACTGCGCCAATGGCCTGTTCAACTGCATCTCGTAAATCCTAATGCATCCTACTTTCAAGGCACCGATGTAGTGTTAGCTGCTGATTGTGTGGCATTTGCAATGGGTGATTTTCACGAACGATTGCTAAAAAACAAGTCTTTGGCCATAGCCTGTCCTAAACTCGATACCAACAAAGAAGTTTACCTTGATAAACTTTCGACGATGATTTCAGATTCTAAAATAAGTACACTTACTGTTCCGATAATGGAAGTTCCATGTTGCGGAGGCCTTATACAAATGGCAAAAGCGGCTGTTGAGCAATCAGGACGAAACATCCCTGTTAAAAAAATAGTAGTTGGCATTAAAGGCGATATTTTATCCGAAGAGTGGGTATGAAATAATTGACTCATGCTTACTTGCTGAATAACCTGAAATAATCAGGTATCATAATCTGATTCTTTAAAAAAAAATTTGAATCGTATTCAAAATACTACAATAAAGTAATTACCAATAACATAAATAAAGTTACGATGGAAAAAGAGAAAATTGAAACGGGTATTTCTTTCTCATTTGTTGATTCAGTAAATTATCAAAGCGATGGGATTGTAAGCAAGCGAATAATACAGAAAGAGAAAGGGAATATTACACTTTTTGCTTTCGATTCAGGCCAGAAACTTAGCGAGCACACAGCACCTTTTGATGCCCTGGTGCAGGTTTTGCAGGGAACTGCGGAAATTGTAATCGGCGGGAAACCCACTCAACTCACAACAGGTCAAAGTATTATTATGCCAGCAAATATTCCTCATGCTGTAAATGCAAACGAAAAATTTATCATGCTTCTGACAATGATCAGAGAATAAACCATGCAAATGTTTCTCCTCAAGTCACGTCGCGAAAGAGAAAAAATCATTGTTCAAACAATGATTGAGATGTATTGTGCCGGTAATCATGCAAAGAAGTCGTTTATGTGTGATGAGTGCGCTGAATTGGCAAAATATGCCGAAAAACGACTATTGTCCTGCATGTTTGGAGATGTGAAACCCGTTTGCAAAAGCTGCCCGGTACACTGTTATTCGTCCCAAAAACGCGAACATATGCAAAAGGTAATGCGCTGGTCTGGACCAAGAATGCTGAAAAAGAAGCCATTTTATGCAGTAATACATCTCATTGATTCAATGACCGCTCCAAAACCAAAACGAAAACCTGCAAAGCGAAAACCGAAACAATGAAAATCAATACGCTGACAAATGCAGCTAAGGTTCCGTTTGACGTTGAAGGATATTTGATGCATACTTCCGCCTCGCTCGAAGTGATTCATTTGTGCCTGCAACCCGGACAAGCAATTCCGCCGCACTCCAATCCAATTGATATTGTTGCCTGTTTGGTTGAAGGTGAAGCTACATTGCAGACAGATAAAATTCAGGTAAAACTTGAATTGTATGCTGTTGTGGAAATCGAAAAGGATGTTGAACGTGGGTTTACAAATAACGGTAAATCGGAAGCCAGGCTTCTCATTATGAAAAAATTATGAAGTAGAAAGCATATTTATCTCATAAAAGTGCTCTTGAGGCACTTTTTTTGTTTCCACTGTCACTTCCTACGTTCATCAAATTTATACCTTTGATTCCTTTAAATCTTTAACACTACAATCCTTTTTTTATGTCAGACACCCCTTCGTCCGATGTTGTTACTTCAGCCAATGTACTTGATATGTACACTGTTGCAAACGAATTTTGTATTTTCACCGAAGCTGCTGAAAAATACAACCCTGAAGAAGTAATTCAGTATTATGCGAAAATCTGTCCTTTGTTGTATCTGAAAGGAGCCATATTACCCGTAGTGGAAGCTGATGAGGATTTTTTAGGCGAACGATTTGTTAATGAAGATCAATGGGAGAGCACTTATAATTCCCTGCTCACTTTATTTGCCGGCAAAGATGAGTTTTATACTTTGTCCTACGAAAGCGGTGACAATATTCCGTTGCGTGCAAGTATTTCGGAACATTTGGCTGATGTATATCAGGATCTCAAGGATTTTGTTCTTTTGTACCAGAAAACCCTTATGTATGCAAAACAAAATGCAGTTTATGAATGTCGATCATTATTCATTTCTCATTGGGGAATGCGTATAGCCTCAATTTTGCCTGCATTGCATTCAGTGGCCTTTCGTGCTGAACAGGATGACGATTTACTCTATTGACAGGTATAAATCTGAATTACAGGCAATTATATCCTCAACTCGCTAAACTCAGGATTTTCGATTATAAGTTGTTTAAGGATAATTTAAACCATGTATCTTTGCACAATATTTATTTGATCTAAATAGGGATTAGCTGTGAATCTGAGTGAACTTGAACCTGGAAATAAAGCCACTATTGTTAGAGTGAAAGGGCGTGGTGCTTTCCGGAAAAGGATTACAGAAATGGGGTTTGTTGTCGGGAAAGAAGTTACAGTTATTAAAAAAGCACCACTTCAGGATCCTGTTGAATACAATATACTTGGTTATAACGTAACTCTTCGAACTAACGAAGCACAATTAATTGAAATAGATCCACTTAACTTAACTGAGCAGGAACCAAACTATTCAGGAACATTAAGCGAAGATTCCGAAAACACAAATTATCTGAAACACAACAAAACGATACATATTGCTTTTGTAGGAAACCCGAATTCAGGTAAAACAACTCTTTTCAATTATGCTTCCAATTCGCGCGAACGGGTAGGAAATTACAGTGGTGTTACAGTTGGTGCCAAGGAAGCCCGCTTCGAAATGCATGGTTATCATTTTTTTATTACGGATTTACCTGGAACTTATTCAATTACTGCTTATTCGCCCGAAGAGCTGTTTGTACGCGATTTCATTAATGAAAATATGCCCGATGTAGTTGTAAACGTTATCGACGCATCAAACCTTGAACGCAACTTATATCTTACCACACAGCTTATTGATATGGATATCAGGGTAATAGTTGCTCTGAATATGTTCGATGAACTGCAACTTAAAGGCGATATTTTAAATTATGATTACCTCGGCCAAATGCTTGGGGTTCCGTTTATTCCAACTATTGCTTCGCGTGGCAAAGGCATAAGTGAGCTTTTTGCAAAAATCATTGAAGTGTGCGAAGGCAGCGACCAGGTTTCGAGGCATATACATATTAATTACGGACATTCGCTCGAACAAGGAATTAAAGCTGTTCAGAAAAAAATCCGTATTCCGGAAAATATCGACTTCCTGAATAAAATCTCTTCGCGCTTTTTATCAATAAAGCTGCTTGAAAATGATCCCGATGCCATTGAAAAAGCTAAGAAACTGAAAAATCCTGATGAAATAGCTGAAGTCGTTACACGCGAAAGGGCAAGGATAGAAACAGATCAGCGTGAAGATACCGAAACCCAGATAACCGATGCTAAATATGGCTTTATTGCAGGCGCTTTGGCGGAAACACTGAAGCCAAATCCTAATATCCGTCGCAAAAAAAGTGAAATAATCGATACTTTTATTACTCATAAATTTTGGGGAATACCCATTTTTGTGTTGCTGATGTGGGCTACTTTTTATGGCACATTTAAGTTAGGCAACTATCCTATGCAATGGATTCAATGGATGGTTCAGGAAATATCCGGTATTATTCAGGTCAATATGGCTGATGGCATGTTGAAAGACCTGATGATACAAGGTGTAATAGGAGGTGTGGGCGGTGTAATCATTTTCCTGCCGAATATACTACTTCTGTACTTGTTTATTTCGCTCATGGAAGATACAGGTTATATGGCCAGGGCTGTATTTATCATGGACAGAGTAATGCACAAGATTGGATTACATGGTAAATCATTTATTCCGCTCTTAATGGGATTCGGGTGTAACGTACCGGCCATTTTATCAACCCGAATTATCGAAAGCCGCCGCGACAGGCTGATCACAATGCTAATAAACCCATTTATGTCGTGCAGTGCCAGGCTGCCGGTTTATATTCTTTTCATCACTGCATTTTTTCAATCCTATCAGGGAACAATTTTATTTGCAATTTATATTACCGGAGTACTTTTGGCTATAGGGTCGGCACTGATTTTCCGAAAAACGATATTCCGGAAAACGGATGTCCCTTTCGTAATGGAGCTGCCACCCTATCGTGTTCCAACCATGCGCAGTATTGTAAAGCATGTGTGGTACCGGACCGGACAGTATCTTCAGAAAATTGGCGGAATTATCCTTGTTGCTTCCATAATCATCTGGGCATTAGGATATTTTCCGGTTGATTATAGCGAGAAAGCGCAATTAGACGAACAGATCACTGCCTTGGAACAGAAAAGTATTTCAATTGCAGATTCGGAAATTTACTCTCGGAGAGAAAAAGATTCACTTGTAACAAAATTGAATTCTGATATTTCGGGACTACATTTCATTATGAGTTCAACGCAGCAGGAAAACTCTTTCATAGGCCGTATCGGGCATTTTGTTGAACCGGCTATGCGGCCGCTGGGTTTCGACTGGAAAATGAGTGTTGCCCTGCTAACCGGTGTTTCGGCCAAAGAAGTTGTTGTTGGCACCTTAGGTGTTTTATACCAAACTGACAATTCGGGAAATGGGAATCAATCTCTTGTTCAGAAACTCCAACAACAAACATACACCTCGGGAATTAATATCGGTAAGCCGGTTTTCACGCCTCTGGTAGCACTCAGTTTTATGATTTTTATACTCATCTATTTCCCCTGTATTGGAGTTGTTTCTGCTATCAGCCGCGAATCGGGGCATTGGAAATGGGCGCTGTTCGTGGTAGTATATACCACAGTACTGGCTTACCTGGGTTCGCTGGCCGTTTATCAGATTGGTTCTCTTTTCTTTTAAATTCAGATATATGGAATGGATTTCATCACACCCGCAACTGATTTTCTTTATCCTTTTGGCGATCGCCGTTTTATTAAGCCGGATTCCTTTACTTGGCAAATATTTCAGAAGTATTAACACGCTAGTTCACGAAGCTGGTCATGCTTTCGCTACACTTATACTGAGTGGTGAAATAATTGCAGTAAATCTTTTTGCTGATACTTCTGGCTCTACAGTAACCAAAGCTAAAAATAAATTTTCACAAGCGCTGATATCTCTTGCCGGATATCCGGTTTCGGCACTTACAGGATGGCTTTGCCTTTTTCTGCTTTATAAAGGCTATTACCTTTATATACTTTTTATACTCACAAGTATCGCATTGATTATCATGATACTATCATTAAAAAATATGTATGGATTATTCTGGGCAGGAACTTTTGTGGTACTTAATCTGTTACTTATATACTTCAATAATCATACGGTAATTTATATTTTCGCAGCTTTTTATGCTTTAGTCATTTTTACCGATGCCATAATTTCCTCGTTTATATTGCTTGTATTAGCAATAAAACAGCCCAAAAAAGCTGGTGATGCTACCAATCTGCAGAAAATAACGAAAATCCCTGCTGCGGTCTGGGCCTTACTTCTGCTGGCATTTACACTGTTTATTTCCTGGATTTCAGTGCTAAACTATTTCCCATCCATTAAAACACTAATCTGATTATATATATGCCATTGCAGGAAATTATCACATACGCATTAGTTGCTTGTGCCGGGCTGGTCGCATTGTACAGTATTTACCGCACATTATTCCCTGTAAAGCAGAACAGACACTATGGAGGTTGTTCATCCTCTTGTAGTTGCGATGCCGTACTATTGCGTAAAGAGTTATTGAATAATGTAAAAAAGCG
>Ga0136636_10000362_pt1 | contig 22471 bp, 19 predicted proteins | sample AntDrymUQ8522106_2_FD_104653 | JGI IMG/M metagenome (GOLD analysis project Ga0136636, IMG submission 104653) | Polar desert sand microbial communities from Dry Valleys, Antarctica - metaG UQ852 (21.06) | ecosystem: Environmental > Terrestrial > Soil > Desert | place: Antarctica: Dry Valley... | reverse complement strand
TTTTTAATTCTGAATCCTAAAATAGGCAATTTAGCATGCATAACTCGTATGGGTTCGATGAGCGTATTTTCGAGATAAAATGGTTTTTCATCAATTTCGTTTAACTGTATTTTGGGTACTCCGGGATATGTGTTTTCGCCAAAACAGTAAGGCATATTTCGTTGAATCACGGTTAGCACTTTTTTTTCGGCATATACCTCAGCTTTACCTAGTGGTCTTACATCATCCAGTCCGCCTACGTGATCGTAATGTTCATGCGTGAGCAGTATTCCTGATAAACTGTCAATCTTATTTTCAATGAGTTGCTGGCGCAAGTCTGGTCCACAGTCGATAAGAATTTTTGTCGATTCCACGATTATTAAAACCGATGCACGCAAGCGTTTATCCTTTTTATTGGTCGAGGTACACACCTTACATTTACACCCAATCTGAGGAATGCCTGTTGATGTACCTGAGCCTAGAAATATGATTCGCATTTAGTAAGTAGTTATCAGTAAACAGTTCAATATATCAATAACTATCAACTATTAATTCTCAACTGTCAACTGTATATTATATCTTCATTCTAATTCTCCACTCTTGCGGATAAATATTGTTGCATCTGTTTCCCACATTTTTAACCCAACCAAGTGCTTGTTGTTTGTAGCAAATTAATATATAACCACGACCTGTTTCGGGAAGCTGAATGGCTTCTTTTCTCAAAAAGGAAATAGCTGTTACATAATTTACTTCCACACTCTCCACCGATTCTTTATCGAGCATTTTGGATAAGGCCACACAAGTTGCCGGTATAAAGTCTTTTCCTTTTAGTTCACCAAGCAAAATGCCGGTATGCATGCATTTCAGATGCTTTTTGAGGATACAAAAGTCATCTAATCGACTTTTGTCGTAGGCATTTATTTGATTGTTGTCAATTAGTATTTCCCAACGTTCTGGATTTAATAACGACAACGGTGGCGTAAAGTTTCTGTTTGTTATTTTACTCGCTTTTTTCCCATCATTTTTATTTTTCAAACTACGGGTAGGGTGGGTATTTTTTCGCAGAACGGCCATAAAAAATCCTTCTCCTTTTGTTTTGTGAGGGTAAAACCGATATCCAACATCAGATGCAGTAATATCCGCATTACCCATTACATCCATTTGCAACACATCAGCACCCAGTTTATTGCATATCCAGTGAACATTTTCTTCGTTTTCTTCTTTGTTAAAAGTACAGGTACTGTATACCAGAATGCCATCGTGCTTTAGCGCCTCCCAAACCGATAAAAGTATATCGCGTTGCCTTTCAGCACAAAGCGTCACGTTGTATTCTGACCATTCCTGTATGGCTCCTGCATCTTTTCTAAACATTCCCTCGCCAGAGCAAGGTGCATCAATAACAATAGCATCAAAAAAGCCAGGTAATGCATCAAAATCTTTCGACTCGTTGTTGGTCACCACCACATTAGGATTTCCCCATTTGATAAGGTTTTCAGCCAATATATAAGCCCGAGAACGAATAATTTCATTACTCACCAACAAACTGCTTGCTGGTAATGTCTGTGACAGTAAAGTTGATTTTCCACCCGGTGCGGCACATAAATCCAATACGGTTTTTGCAGTAGGGAAGTGCTGTTTTACAGCTTGATACAAAAACATTGAACTGGCTTCCTGCACATAATAAACCCCTGCATGCAAAAACGGATCAGCAGTAAAAAGCGGTCGCTCACTTAGGTAAAACCCTTTTTCGCACCAAGCCACCTGCTCGTTTGATGGAGTATAATCCATTTTGTCATTCACCCTAATACTTGTGGGTGGAATAGTTTCCAATGCTTTTTCCAATGCATGAAATTCACTGCCTAATATTTTTTGTGTGCGTTGTATGAAAGGAGCCGGAAGAGTCATTTTTTTAGAGTAAAGTTGCAGTCATTTATCTTGTCTGCTTCTATTTATTATAATTGAGGTTCAAAATTAAACAATTAAAGTTCAATTGGCAATAGGATGTAGTTAATAATGAATGATAAATGGTGAATTAGTAGGTGGGTAAGTTAGCTACACAGTTCTACCAATTCACCATTCAACTCTACTACTGCAAACTACAATGTTTTTTCTTCTTGTTGATTTTGTTACAGATATGCCAGCTTTATCAAAAAAGAAAGCAGTGAATGGATATCACTGCTTTCTAACAAATTATTTAATTTTATATTGTCTATGACTTACTATCATCAAGTATTCGAAATGCTAAATCCAATATTTGTGTATCATCCAACAGAACCAAACCGCCATCAGGTCCCGGTTCAATATGTACTCCACAACTTTTACCATCTTTGTAATCATGTCCACCAAAATAGTTGCGCACAGTTTCTTTTTCCAGACCAAGCTGCTCTGCAATCTTGGTTATACTACCGCTTGGAAGCGCATCTTTTACTTTACGTAGCTCGTTGAATGTTATCGTTTTCGTCATGACATTAAGTATTAGAATGTTTATAAAATAATGATTTCTAAAAGTGCAATAAACATAGTGCATTCTTTTGTAATTACAAAATAATTTCAAGATTATTTTTCTTAAAAAAATGAAAATTTATAGGTCTATTTTGTAAGTGTCTATCAATTAGTTATTTTTTAAACTCGAATTTTTGAGAGTTTTTAGTAAATTGAGCTCGGATAGTAATGTTTTGAAAGCTAAACGATTTATCAGTAAACAGTTATCAGTAAGCAGTTGATAAATATGTCAAAAACTAAGCGAAGTGAGAAAATAACTATTTATCAAAAAGTAAACACAAAAGGCTTATTTTTTACAATTAGTTTGTATAGAATAGTATTTTTGAGTACTTTTGTACGCCGATTAACATGAACAAAACAGTGTATTGTATAAGTTTATTGATTTAAATAAAACGACGAACAAACCTATGAACAGAATTAAACTTGCCTTCCTTACTTTGCTTATGGTAAGTAGCTTAGCCGCTCAGGATTTAAGTAAACTTACACCACAACAACTTGAAGCATATAAGAAATATACTTCGGGTAAAACCGCCACTACTACCACAAATGCTCCGGAAGATTTTGAAGAGCGTACATTGATTAAAGAGGACGGTCAAAAAACAAAAGCCGATGATACAGATAAAGTTAAAAAAACTGTGCCGACATCTTCGGTAAGCAATATTTTTGGTTCTGAACTTTTCAGCAAAGAAAATCTTTCTTTCGAACCCAAATTGAATCTTGCTACTCCAACTAACTATGTGCTGGGAGCTTACGATGAAATGCTGGTTGATATTTCTGGATTGTACGAAGCCAGTTATAAACTCAAAGTTTCACCTGAAGGGACTATCCGCATCCCCAATGTAGGTCCTGTTAAAGTCGCAGGGTCTACTATCGAAAATGCTACTCGTGCCATTCGCAACCAAGTTGCTAAAATTTACATGGGTGTTTCGTCAGGCGAAACGCATGTGAATGTTAGCCTTGGTAATATTCGTAGTATTCGTATAAGTGTTGTTGGAGAGGCAACCCGCCCGGGATCATATACACTTCCTTCGCTTGCTACTGCTTTTAATGCGCTTTATGCCTGTGGTGGACCGAATATTATCGGTTCTATGCGTGATATAAAGGTAATACGTGCTAATAAGGTAGTTGCCACTTTAGATGTTTATAGCTATCTTTTCGATGGTGTATTGTCCGAGAACGTGGGTTTACATGACGGTGATATTATCAAAATTGAACCTTATGTAAATAGGGTGACCATGAGTGGAGCTGTAAAGCATCCTGCCATATTCGAAACAACACGAAATGAATCGTTACTTCAACTGATCCGCTATGCCGGAGGATTTGCCGATAATGCCTATAAATTAAAGTTAACTGTTCTTCGATTGAATGCAATGGGTAAAACGGTGGTTGATGTTACGGATAAACAACTTGCCTCGTTTAAATTAGTGTCTGGTGACTCATGTTTTGTTTCTACTACTGCCAAAAATAAATACGATAATCGTGTAGATCTGACTGGTGCTGTACTTCATCCAGGGACATACGCACTGGAATCAGGATTAACTGTAAAGCAACTTATTGAAAAGGCCAATGGATTGAAAGAGGATGCTTTCCTAAATATGGCCTATATTAACCGTAAACAACCCAATCAAATTCCCGAAATTATTGGATTCAATTTGGGTGAAGTGTTGAAGGGAACTTCAAAAGATATATTGCTTCAAAAAGATGACTCGGTAGTGGTGAAAAGCTTATTTGATTATCGTGAGGAGCAGGTAGTGGAAGTAATGGGTGCTGTTAATGAGCCAGGTAAGTTCAAATTTGTTGAAAACATCACATTGAAGGATGTAATCTTTAAAGCAAAAGGATTTAAAGCGATGGCTCTAACTGATTCGGTAGAATTGGTTCGCATTATCAGAAATTCCGAGCAGCTTCTGAATACAAACGAAAAGACCATCGTATTTAAGTTTGCGCTGGACAAGGATCTTAATTTCAAAAAGGGAGTGAGTGATATGATTCTTCAAAATGGCGACAGGGTTATCGTTCGTACCATTGCAGGTTATGAAGATGTACGTATGGTACGAATAGAGGGAGAAGTATTGCGTGAAGGTGCGTATAATATTATAAATAAGGGAGAGCGAATTTCGGATCTGATTAAACGTGCAGGTGGTTTTACCCGATACGCTTATCCATTAGGTGCATTCTTAATTCGTACCGAAAAGACTACCGGTATAGAACAACGCTTGAACCTTTTAGAAAAGGAGAATATTAAAAAACAACTTCAATCTAAAAATGATAACAAGTTTGATGCTACATTGATTAAAGCAACCGGAGTAGCTCCCAACGGAATAAACGCAATGGATTCTATACAAAAAGCCAATCAACTGGATAAAGTATATAAGAACGAAGGGATTGTGGGTATTAATCTCGAAGAAATCATGAAGAAACCGGGTGGAAAAAATGATTTCTTTCTGGAAGAAGATGACAATATTTATGTACCCCGTGAGTTGCAAACCGTGCGTGTGATGGGTGAGGTGCTTTTCCCAACCTACGTGGGCTATAAAAAAGGCATGAGACTTGGTAAATACATTGATAATGCCGGTGGCTTTAGCTTTCAGGCAGAGAAAAAGAAAGTTTTTGTGCTGTATGCCAACGGAACTGCAAAGAGTACTAATCGTTTTATGTGGATTCGCTTTTATCCTAGGCTTCAACCGGGAGCACGTATTATTGTTCCAGAAAAACCGATGGAGCTAAAGGCAAAACTGTCGCCTGCTGAAAATATTGCTGTATTAACATCTGTTACTTCGGTAGTAGCACTGATTTATTCAATGTTAAGATAACTCAGAGTAGTTATCAGTGGACAAATAAACAGTTATACTTTTACACAATTATACGCTTAAACAATATTATATGTCTGAACAAATTAAAGCAGCGCAACAGGACGACGAAATATCGCTAAAAGAATTAATGCAAAAGGCGCGGGAATGGTGGCAATACCTTCTTAGTAAATGGCTGATTATTCTTGTTTTTGGATTAGGTGGTGCAGCCATTGGTTTAGTGGCTTCTTTACTCACAAAACCCAAATATACTGCTCACCTTTCGTTTGCATTGGTAGAAAAAAGTGCCGGTGGCGGTGGATTGGCCGATTTGGCTTCTTCGTTTGGATTAAGTGGTATGCTGGGTGGTGGTAGTACAGGTACTTTTAGTGGCGATAACTTACTTGAAATTATCCAATCGCGCCATTCAATTGAACAAACATTGCTCTCGCCGGTAGATTATCAAAGTAAAAAGCAAAATCTGGTAGATGTATATATTCTGGTAAATGAAGTAAACAAAGGATGGAAAGACCAGACTAAGAATATTGAATTACAAACGCTGACTTTCCCTATTGGTCAAAAACGGGAGACACTCACACGCACACAAGACAGTGTGTTGTATTCTATTTATAGTGCTATTGTCAAGTCGAATGCATTGACCGTGGCTCGCAAGGATAAGAAGTTGAGTTTGGTAAATCTGGATTTTGTAAGTAAAGATGAGCTATTTGCTAAATTGTTTGTGGAGAAATTAATGTCAGAAACTTACCAGTTTTATAGCGAAACGCGTACTGCTCAAAGTCGTTCAAATATAAAAATGATGGAATTAAAGGCCGATTCGATAAGACGTCTCTATGAATCATCGTTATATAAAGGAGCCAGTTACTCGCAGGCTAATATTAACCCTGCTCTTCAGATGGCCGCAGTACCAGGTATTAAACAACAAAATAATGCTCAGTTGTACGCAACCGTATATACTGAGGTATTGAAGAATCTGGAATCTTTAAAATTAGATATGGCGCGCGAAACACCAATTGTACAAATAGTGGATATACCGCGTTTCCCATTGGAGATGGAAAAGCTTGGCAAAGTAAAGGCTGTGGCTACCGGAGGTATATTGGGCGGATTTCTAATAGTGTTGTATCTGTTAGGGGCATTGTTCCTGAAAAGTGCGATGGAGGAGAAAGAATAATCAGTTGATAGTATTTAAAAATCAATTTGGAATTTTATAACGGGAGTAGGGCAGATGTGTTCTGCTCTCGTTTTATTTTAGCACTGAAGCCTAACTAATAATTGGTCAATAAAAACTACAAATTACACGAATTCTAAGATATTTATCAAGACTAAGATAATTATTCAATAAAATGGAAATGAAAAATTCACGCAATTCGTAGTTTGAGTCAATTTCAATTATCTGCCACAGATTTCGCAAATAACGCTTGTGTATGGGAGTTCATACCCATGTTTTATTTGTGTTACGGGTTTTCGCCCCATTAGCAGGTGCCAACGAAGATTCGGTAACCGGTTTAGCACACTGTGCTTTGACACCTTTATGGTATCAAAAAACAGGGAGGACAGAGTTTAATTCCTTTCAGCTATCCAAACGAAGCGGTAGGCTGAAAGTAAAACTGCTGAATGAATCGTGTAGAGATAAAAGGACAAGCAATAACCGTTTTTAAAGCGGAGTTGAAAGTGTAATAACTTTTGATGAATAAAGTTTTTTTTAGTTTTGCGATACCTACGTATATTTGTACGTAAGACAGTTCAACCAAAATTGGAAGAATAAATGATTGTCACATTCACCGAAAATGCTTGGGAGGAATATGTTTATTGGCAATCTATGGATAAAAAAACGCTAAAGAAGATAAACGAACTAATCAAAGATATTAAGCGAAATCCATTTGCTGGAATAGGTAAGACGGAGGCTTTAAAATATAACTTGAAAGGATATTGGTCGCGTAGAATCGACCTTTAACATTGCTTAGTTTATCTAGTTGTAGAAAATGAATTGCAGATTTTAGCCTGTCGATTTCAATACGACTAAAATAAAAAGAGTAGAGCCGCATAGCTATGCGGCTCTACTCTTTTTATTGAATCAGTTCAGCAGCAAAGAGTATTTGCTCCATTTCTAATTGTATTTTTTCGGCTTCGAGACGTGCTACTTTGGCGTAATCGGCTTCTTCGGACGCATAGATAATCTGGCGCGACGAGTTGACCAACAAACCACAGGTGCTGTTTAAGCCATATTTTGCTACTTCTGCCAGACTTCCACCTTGTGCACCTACGCCGGGAACTAATAAGAAATGTTCCGGTACAATGGCGCGGATATCGGTTAGCATTTCAGCTTTGGTAGCACCAACCACATACATCATGTTTTCGTCGGTTCCCCAACTGAGTGAAGTTTTGAGTACCTTTTCGAACAGACGCTCCCCCGTTTCTGCATCTTTCATGAATTGGAAATCGAACGCCCCTTTGTTAGATGTCAAAGCGAGCAGCGTTACCCATTTGTCTTCGTAGGTAAGGAAAGGGGTTACTGAGTCTTCGCCCATGTAAGGTGCTACGGTTACCGAATCGAAATCCATGTTTCCAAAAAATGTACGAGCATACATAGCTGAAGTATTACCTATATCACCACGTTTTGCATCGGCAATAATAAATTGGTCGGGGTAAGTAGCGCGTATGTATTCCACGGTGCGTTCCAAAATTTCCCATCCTTCGATACCAAGACTCTCGTAGAAGGCAAGGTTGGGTTTGTACGCCACACAAAGATCGGCTGTAGCATCGATAATGGCTTTGTTGAATGCAAAAATCGGATCTTCCGACTCGTTGAATAAATGTTCTGGAATTTTATTTACATCAGTGTCTAATCCCACGCAAAGAAACGATTTCTTGCGCTGTATGTTTTCAAATAATTCTTGTTTGGTCATGATATGGTGTAATAGTTTAATTGTGTAACTGTGTAATTGAAAAGGATTAACGCAAAGATAATATTGCCGCAGGCTAATATCGCGAAGCAAATATCCTTTAAAGTTCTGATTCTTTCAATCGTTCTGCATTTTCGGCCACTATCAACTGATCAATTACTCCTTGCACATCGCCACCCATAAAGGCTGAAAGATTATAAATGGTAAAGTTGATACGGTGATCGGTGATACGTCCTTGCGGATAGTTGTAGGTGCGAATTTTAGCAGAACGGTCGCCAGTAGAAACCATGGTTTTACGCTTTGAGCCAATTTCGTCGAGGTATTTTTGATGTTCTACAGCGTACAATCGTGAACGAAGTTCGTTCATCGCTTTCGCTTTGTTTTTATGTTGCGATTTTTCATCCTGACATTGCACAGTAGTACCTGTTGGGATGTGTACCAAACGAATGGCCGAGTAAGTGGTATTTACCGACTGACCACCGGCACCCGACGAACAGAAAGTATCCACGCGAACATCCGACTCTTTTAGTTCATAATCAAATTCTTCCATCTCTGGCAAAACAGCCACTGTAGCAGCCGAGGTATGAACACGACCTTGTGTTTCGGTTTGCGGTACACGTTGCACGCGGTGTACGCCCGATTCGTATTTTAATGTTCCGTACACATTCTCGCCCGAAACAGTAAAAATAACTTCCTTGTAACCACCTGAAGTACCATCGCTGATATTGGTTATTTCCACTTTCCAGCCTTTTGTTTCGCAGTATTTTGAGTACATACGGAAAAGGTCGCCAGCAAAAATGGCAGCTTCGTCGCCACCCGTTCCACCACGAATTTCGACAATTGCATTTTTATTATCTTCGGGATCGGCAGGGATAAGCAAAAGCTTAATGTTTTCCTCCATTTCCGGAATTCTAGGTTCAATCTCGTCGACTTCCATCTTTGCCATTTCGCGCATTTCAGGGTCATTTTCCCGGTCGAGTATCTCTTTGGCTTCTGCCAAATGGGTCATAGCCGTTTTGTATTCTTGTTGTGCCTGCATGATGCGTTCCAATTCACGATACTCTTTGTTGAGCTTTACGTATCGTTTCATATCGCCAATCACTGCGGGATCGGTTATCAAAGTCGAAATCTCTTCGAATTTATGCTGTAACCCTTCTAATTTTTCTAATAATGTCTTTTCGGCCATATTATATGTTGAATCGTGTAATTCTGAATCGTGTAATTGTAAAATTGTATAACTGCGTAATCGTATAATCGTTGAAGTGTTTTACTGTTAACTGATTACTGTTGACTGTTTTCGCGTTTTTCACATTCTATTCTCATATTTTCGGTGAACTTTTTAATGCGCCATTCCACAATATTTTGATACCGTTTCTTTGTAATAAAAATATTGAAAAACCAACCGAATTTGATTTTTAGATTAGAAACAAAGAGTTGTTCGCTATTTTTTTGCGGAATGATGGTAATTGTTGCGGATGCATTTTTTACTAATAAACTTGAATAAGTAATAATAGCAGTCATTCTTGTGGCTCCATTCGTCAGGTGAGCTTTTGTAACCGATCCATCTACTCTTACGTTATTCAAAGTGGTAAATCCAGGCACTACTATATCAAAAAAACCTTCGGTAATACCAGTTTTTTCATTGTTAGTGGACTTTTTAAAAACAATAATTACTTCGTTGCCTTTTTTTTCATCCTGAATACCTAAGTCTTTTAAAGCCCAATCAAAGAGTTTTCCCGGTGAATCATGAAATTCCCGTACCAAATCATCTGTGATTGATGCAGTAATAGCGGGTGTTGTCTTTATTAAACGTTGGTATTGCGATACAAATTCCCCATCCTTGTATACCGTGATAATTGAATCGGCAGAAGATGCAGAGCTCAATGATAAACTGAATAAAGATAGTAATATATATGCGTAGATTTTTTTCATTCCTATTTGTAAATCGCTATGCTTACGGATTATTTTTAATTTGATTGCTTCCATAATTTAGTTAGCAAAAAAACGTTACAAAATTACCACTTATTTGGCTGATTTGAAAATTATGAAGATAATAAGACCAAATTATAACGATTTTTTTTTTATTGTTAGTAAACAATATTTGGATAGGCTGTTTTGTTTTGCTGACTGAAGTTACCCAACTCAGTTATTTGTATCAGATATGATGGTGGTATTAAGATAACTCTATTGTTTAAATTTAGATTGTTTACATAAAGACATACTTAACTAGAAAATCCGACCGAAGATGTCGATTTAGAGTAACTATTGCCAAGTAGTACAGTCAGTTTTTTTTGCTTTATAGGAAGCCGTTTTTACCAGTGAACCTCAATCTAAATTATTTTTTAAAAAAATAATTTAATTTCACTAAAAAATATCTTTTGTTTTTATTTGTTTTTGTATAAAAAATTAACACTTTTACATCCGTTAATTGTAAAAAAATGACTGTCTCTCGTTTAAACCAACTGTTTGTCTACTGAAATTTAGCGTTCGTGCTGTTTTATCGCTGAATGAAAATTATTTTTGGAATGACCTTATTTCTTTGTTATTATTATAAAATCACACTAAAAAAAAGGAGGAACAAATGAGTAATCCAGCAATCAGAGTAAACATCCCAACAAATCCGAAGGGTCTGTAGGTACTGGCCGACAAGGTAAATAAAAAACACAACGAATAGGGAAACGATTCACTATTAAATGCCATGGCATAGCACAAATGGAGCGATAACGATCCAAAGGTGGACGAAGCATTGCGTCTACAAGTATTAGCCGAAGACCTGAAACGTCAATCGGAAGAAGCGAACAATAAGCGCAACGCTTTGCTTGGCTCTATCGACGACTCGGTGAAAGCCTGCCGCGACCTGTTATTAGGTGTATACCGCAAAACACCAAAAGTGTTGAGCGAATTCGGTTTTGACATTACCGACTCGGTAAAGTTGCCCTAGGTAAAACAAGCATAATGAAACGATAACCTTAGTCGGCGCATGGGTACGACTAAACACTACAGAAAAAGCAGAGTCGGATTGGCTCTGCTTTTTTTTAGTGGGTAAGTTTGTTTTACATTTTAATTACTTAGTTTGTTTTTTTTAATTTTATAAGATCCATTCTGTTATCAAAAAGGGTAACGATATAGATGCGGTGTTCATCAAATGTATAAAAAATAGATGTCTGCCGTGTAACTACACATCGGTATAATTCCGGCTTCATCTGAGATTTTTTAAAACTATGTGTATATTTACTTATTTGTTTCAAATATGTATCCAGTGTAGCTATAAAATTTTGTTTTACGTTTTCCGACCATTCGGTTTCCAGATAGTGAGGTAAATGATTCAATTTTGCTGCGGCAGTTTTTGAAACTACTACCTTCCTCATTTTCTGTGCTTTTTCATTGCAGTTTTATACTCAACAGTATCTTTACACACAATTTCGACTAATCCCTTTTCTATCTCCAGTTTCTGTTCGTCCGAAAGTGTTTCCCATATATCCTGAGTTCTGGCTTTTGAGAAAACGTTTCGTACAGATTTCAAAATAGTGGGATTATCTGTTTCGAGTATCATTTTAGCTAAACTTATTTTTTAAGACTGAATATTCATATCTTTTTGTTTTTGCAAAGATAGAATGTTTCGTGTTATTGGCAAAAAAATAATAAACAGAAGTTAGCTGCCTTTAGGTGATCTTTTTATAAAAAATCGGCTGTCTCAAATTTTATTTCGAAACAGCCGATTGTATAAATAAAACAGGAATGTTGAATTATCCGTTCATTGAAACAAGAAACTCATCATTATTTTCGGTACGTTCAAGGCGATCTTTCAAGAACTCCATAGCTTCCATAGAATTCATATCGGCAAGGTGACGGCGTAGAATCCACATACGATTCAAAGTATCTTTGTCCAATAGTAAATCGTCGCGACGGGTACTTGAAGCCATAATGTCTACTGCTGGGAAAATACGTTTATTCGATAATTTACGGTCGAGTTGAAGTTCCATGTTACCTGTTCCTTTAAACTCTTCGAAAATTACTTCGTCCATTTTAGAACCTGTTTCGGTCAATGCCGTTGCAATGATGGTTAAGCTTCCACCATTTTCGATATTACGTGCCGCTCCAAAGAAACGTTTTGGTTTGTGCAATGCATTGGCATCAACACCACCCGAAAGAATTTTACCGGATGCAGGAGATACTGTATTGTAAGCACGGGCCAAACGTGTAATCGAATCCAAAAGGATAACCACATCTTGTCCGCATTCCACCATACGTTTTGCTTTTTCGTGAACCATGCTGGCCACTTTTACGTGACGCTCTGCCGGCTCGTCGAAAGTAGACGAAACTACTTCGGCGCGTACGCTACGAGCCATGTCGGTTACCTCTTCAGGACGTTCATCTATCAATAATACAATCATGTACACTTCGGGATGATTGGCTGCAATGGCATTGGCAATATCTTTTAATAAAACAGTTTTACCTGTTTTTGGTTGCGCTACAATTAAACCACGTTGACCTTTACCAATTGGTGAGAATAAATCCACCATACGAGCTGAAAGGGTGTCGTTTTTGCCACTACATAAATTAAATTTGGTGTCAGGGAAAAGAGGAGTAAGGTGCTCAAAGGGTACACGGTCGCGTACATATTCCGGCGAACGGCCGTTGATTTGAGCTACTTTTATAAGTGGAAAATATTTTTCACCTTCTTTTGGAGGGCGAATAGCACCTTTGACAGTATCACCGGTTTTTAAACCGAAAAGTTTAATTTGCGATTGTGATACATAAATATCGTCGGGCGAAGCCAGGTAGTTATAATCGGCTGAACGAAGGAAGCCATAGCCATCGGCCATCATTTCCAGCGTTCCTGTTCCCTCTAAGATACCATCAAAGTCGAATTGTTTTTCGACTTTCTCAGGTCGTTGATTGAATTTAGTGCGGTTACTATTGTTAGCAATGTTTCCACCATTAACTTGTTTGGCGTGCTTTAATTCGGGAAGTTCTATTTTTGCTTTGGCGCCTTCGGTTACGCTTTCGATAACACTTTCGATAACATTTTCTAAGGCAATTTCCGGAACAAAAAGAGTTTCTTCAATTTGAGTGTCGTAAGCAGTTCTGTCTTCTAAAACAAATACTTTTGTAGGAGCTGCAACAACTTCCGGTTCTTTTATCTCGATTTGAGGCTTATTTTCCGGTTTTGGAGCTTTTTGTTGCTTTGGCTTGTTGGTTTTTTTTGCAGGTTTTGTTTCGGCAGCTACTGCTTCAACTACTGGTGCTGAGCTAGCCTCTGCTTGTACCTCGACAGTTTTAACAATTTGTTTTGTAATTTGCTTTACCACTTTTGCAGGTACTGCTTGATCGGTAGCCACCGATTTTTGGGCCGGTTTCTCCTTGGGTTGGGCAGTGTCAGAGGTTGTAGTAAATACTTTTTGTTCTGCGTTTTTCTTTACGGGTACGCGCAACCGTTTTTTGCGGTCAATTTCTTGAATTTCGTTCGAAATAGTTTTTCGTTGTGCATTGACAACGGCTTGTTGATCTAGAATATCATAGACCAATGATTCTTTTTTAGTAGAACTAGATACTTTTAGACCTAGTTCTGTCGCGATGTCTTTTAGTTCAGACAGTTCTTTCGCATTCAATTGCAAAATGTTGTAATTACTCATAAAGTGATGGATGAACGTTTTTGGTGAGATTTTCCACACGGAAAATTGAACGTTGATGTTGTGATGTTATGTTTTTTGATTATTGTAACAAAAGCAGGATAGCTTTTGTTGTTAGAATATGTTGCAAAAGTACGACTATATTTTGAATGGGCAAGTATTTATGGTATTATTATTTATTTTTTATGAGATAATAGCTTGTAATACTTGTGCTAAGGCCACAAATGCAGGTTTTGTAAGCTTTGAAAATAAAAAAAGACTTCTAAATGTGAATTTAGAAGTCTTTTGTGGAAAATCTGAAAGTAATTGAACCTTTCTGTTTATTAGGTGATTGGAAATTATTATTGATAAGTTATTTGGGAATAACTTTCAAATAATAAGACTCGTAACTAAATACTTGAAACTACCTATAATAAGTATTGTTCGCTGATTGATTTGTTTTCCTGCACACGGTGGATAGTGTCGGCAAACATTTTTGAAATCGTAAGAATTTTTGCTTTCGAGCACTTGCTACTTTCAAATGGAATAGAATCGGTAAATGCAATTTCGGTAAGTGCCGAAGAACAAATTCTCAACGAGGCATCGCCTGACATAACGCCGTGAGTTACAATGGCACGAACACTTTTGGCACCTCTTCCCATCATCAAATCGGCTGCTTTACAAAGCGTACCGGCTGTATCAACCATGTCGTCGCAGATAATAACATCTTTTCCCTCAACCTCACCGATAATGGTCATTTCGCCTACCACGTTTGCTTTTTCGCGGGTTTTATGACAAATAACCATGGGTACACCTAAGTGTTTCGAGTATGATCCGGCACGTTTCGAGCCACCAACATCGGGCGAAGCGATAACCAGGTTCTCGAGTTGTAGTGATTTAATATAAGGAACAAAAATAGTAGAACCATAGAGGTGATCCACCGGAACGTTGAAAAAACCTTGAATTTGATCAGCGTGTAAGTCCATGGTAATTAAACGGTCAATGCCGGCCACACTCAGCATGTCAGCTATCAGTTTTGCACCGATTGAAACACGGGGTTTGTCTTTTCGGTCTTGTCGTGCCCACCCAAAATAAGGAATTACAGCTATTATTTTGTATGCTGAGGCGCGTTTAGCCGCATCAGTCATTAAAAGCAATTCCATTAAATTGTCGGAATTAGGAAAAGTGGATTGAACCAAATAAATGTATTGACCTCTAATAGAATCTTCGTAAGATACTGAAAACTCACCATCCGAGAAGTGTTGAATCTTCATGTTTCCTAGCGGACACCCTAAACTTTGACAAATTTTTTCAGCAAGATAACGACTATTTGTGCCCGAAAACACTTTAAAAGGTGTGGTTTTAGCTGCCATTTATTGTTTTTATTTGTGTTGGATTTATTTTATGCAAAAGTACAGTTTTTAATTTTAAAATGGAAATGAAAACTTCATAAAAATGACTTGAATATTTCTCGGTTATAAATGCAATACATCTGTGATTGGATTTTAGCATTTTTTTGGCCCATAAATAAAAATGTGAATACTCTTACTAGTGTTGCTGAATATTTTTCCGCAAACGTTTGAAATTAAATAATGCCATTTTCTGAACAACATAAAATCTTGTTAGTGATTTTACCATTACTTTTGATTAATGATAAAATCACAAGCGTCTTATTGTATTATAAATCAGTTACCTATGAAAATATACTTTAAATTACCATATTTTACCCGTTGGGGAGAACGATTACTTGTTAGTGGCAATTTACCCGAGTTGGGTAATGGCGATATAAGCAAAGCGTTGGCATTAAATTTTCAGGATAAAGAAGATTGGTATGCAGCTATTGAGCTAGATAGAAATGAGCCGTTTGAATTGAATTACAAATACATTCTGTTTAACGAGCAGGATGGAAAATACACCGAGGAATGGGGCAACGATCGTATTTTTAAGCTCGACTCATCAGTTATGGATCATTTTTTCTGTATCGATGTTTGGAATTCGCCGGCAAGTTTGGAAAATGTGTTTCTGACTACTCCATTTCAAAACGTTTTGCTCAAAGATGAGCGCCAGTTACAAGCTCCGAAACCGATTGCGAAACCTACACATATTTTTAGAGTAAAAGCACCTTTACTATCTAAAAACGAGGTAATTTGTCTTGTTGGCGATTGCGCTGCACTGGGTAGTTGGGCAACGAAAAATCCAATACTTTTGAACCGGACGGACGGCGACTGGTGGACGGTTACTGTTGATTTGAGTAAAGCTCAAAATCAAGTGTATTATAAGTATGGCGTTTATGATCCTGAAGATAAGGCGTTTTGTTATTTAGAATCGGGAACAGATCGTATCGCTCCAGTGGTAAATTCTAAAAAAACAGTTGTACAACTTTCGGATTCATTTGTCCGGATTACAAATAGTTTTTGGAAAGGTGCGGGTGTAAGTTTGCCTGTTTTTAGTATCAGAACCAAAAAAAGTTTAGGAGTAGGTGATTTTTGCGATATTAAATTACTTGTTGATTGGGTAGAAAAAGTTGGGTTGAAACTTATTCAAGTTTTGCCACTAAACGATACGATTGGTACTCATACCGATGCTGATGTGTTGCCCTATGCCGCCATTTCTGCTTTTGCATTAAACCCGCTTTTTTTGAATCTTCATGCGGTGGGTAAACTTTCAGCCGCACATCCTCTGCAAAAAGAGTTTAAATCCAACCAAACTAAATGGAATGATTTAGATTTGGTTGAATTTCTGGAAGTTATAAATTATAAAGTGAAATATGCCAAAGAATTATATCTTACTCAAAAAGATAAATTTTTACAAAATATAGCGTTTAAAAAGTTTTTTGCGGATAATGAATATTGGTTGGCTCCTTATGCAGCTTATTGTGTGCTGAGAGATCGATTTGGTACATCAGACTATCGTAAGTGGAAGGAATATGCGCTTTATGATAAGGATAAAATGGCCGAATTTTCATCTCCGGAACAGAGTCATTTCGACGATGTTGCTGTCAACTATTTTATTCAATATCATTTACATGTTCAACTTAAGGATGCAGTGAGTTATGCGCACGCACATGGCGTTGTGCTTAAAGGAGATATCCCTATTGGAGTGAACAGAAATAGTGTGGATACCTGGGTTGCACCGGAGTTGTTTCATATGCGCATGCAGGCAGGTGCACCGCCGGATATGTTTGCGGTGAAGGGCCAAAACTGGGAACTTCCAACTTATAACTGGGAGGTGATGGAGCATGCCGGATTTGATTGGTGGAAGAAGCGATTTGCGCAAATGTCTAACTATTTCGACACTTTTCGTATAGATCATATTTTGGGCTTTTTTCGCATTTGGCAAATTCCGGAAGAGCAGGTTGAGGGAATTATGGGATACTTAAATCCTTCAACTCCAATTCATATTAACGAATTTGCAGAAAAAGGACTGTGGTTGGATTACAATCGATTTTGTAAACCTTATATAACCGATACCATACTGTGGGACTTTTTTGGAGAAGAAGCATCATGGGTAAAAGCTAATTATTTACAAATTGAAGATGGTTGGATTTTTAGATTAAAAGCTCCATTTCAGAGCCAATTGGTAATTCAAAATCTTTATAACGAAGGAAAGATATCTGAAAAAGTGAAATGGGGAATGTTTGATTTAATATCAAATGTGCTTTTGTTTGAGGTGAAAGGTAGTAACGGAACGCAGTTTTATCCGCGTTTCGGAATGGAAACACTTCGCTCGTTTCGCGATTTGGATAATTATACCAAAGACCGTCTCAAAGAGTTATATGTCGATTATTTTTATCACCGACAGGATGCTGCTTGGTATACATCAGGAATGGAAAAACTACCTGCATTAAAACGGGCCACCAATATGATGATTTGCGGTGAAGATTTGGGCATGATGACACCTTGCGTTACTTCCGTAATGAAAGAGTTGGGTATTCTGAGTTTAGAAGTGCAACGTGCTCCTAAATCCAGCAAAAGAGAATTTTTTCATCCTAACAAAGCTCCTTATTTATCTGTGGTAACGCCTTCAACCCATGATATGAGTACAATACGTGGATGGTGGGAAGAAGATAGGGGCGTGACTGAACGTTTCTATAATTTACAACTGGGACATTGGGGCGAAGCACCTTATTTCTGCGAATGGTGGATTTGTCGCGATATTATTCTTCAACATTTATATTCGCCGGCCATGTGGTCAATTTTCCAAATGCAAGATTTGTTAAGCATATCCGATTCGGTACGTAGGCAAAACCCGCACGAAGAGCGCATTAATGTGCCTTCAAATTCAATGAGCAGCTGGCGCTATCGCTTGCACCTGAATATCGAAGATTTGTTGGAGAAAGAAGTCTTCAATTCCGAACTTCGAAATTATATTACACAGTCGGGTAGATAAAATAGAAAAGAGAATTAAAGAGAGGCGTTTTTTTTAGGACGCCTCTCTTTGCTTTTAAATCTATTTAACCATTTCGCGTAGCGCTTTATGAAAGTAATATTTTGATACACCCCAAAAAACTAATCCGCCGGGAATAGATGCATAAGCAGCTCCCATTAGTCCGTAAAAGTGAAGTGATATTGAAATGAAGATTATATTGAATAACAATACTATAAGGCTTATTAGCGCATTGTAGTGAATTTTTCCAAGGCCAAATATTGCAGCACTTTGAAGCTGTACAAGTTGTCGAAGGCTCCAACCAAAAGCTAAATAAGGGAAATATTGCATTGATTCATCATATTTCCCATTAAAAACAAAATGAGTAATATGCGGTATTGTTAATAATGCAATAAGAAATGTTAGTGCTACAACCTGATGAAGTATTTTGTTGTAATGATTGAATGCAATCTTAAACTGTTCCTTTTGGTTGGAAATAGACGAAAAAAGAGGGCTTGTAATCTGCTGAACAGTGCTTGGAAATAGTCTGAATAGGACTGTTATCGTTAGCGCAAAGCTATAAAACCCAATTTGATGCATGTCGGTGATGAAAAGCCCAATTAAAATTATATCTACATAGGCAGATATTTCGGAAAGTAAATTAGCCCATATTGATGATTTTGCATATTTCCAATGCACCGAAAAATAGGATAATATTTCTGATGATGAGGTTCCTGTGTGTTTGAAACTTAAAACTTTAAAACATACCAATAGCATTAATATAAGGCCAAAGTTGTACGCTACATAATAACCTTTTATTCCCAAAAAATAGCTTAGAATTACTATTCCAATAATGGAAATTACTTTATTACTAACAGTTATTGTTGATAGAATTTTTATCTTATTGGCTGCTTGAAAGTAACTTGTAATGATTGAGAAAAGTGAACTACTTACTACAGGAAATAAACCTAACGGAATTAGCCATTGTACATGGCTATCTCTTGTGAAAATATGTAAGTAGTTTAGCATGAGTATTAACAAATACAGGCAGGTAGAAGAAATGATAGTAAAGAACACTCCTGCTCTAAATAAAGTGTCACGTTCTTCTTGTGTTCTGTTTTCGGAACACAACTTTAGTGTTGATATATTAAATCCCATGCCTGCTACAATTGAGAATATCGACAAATAAGTTTGAATAATTTTAATTCGCCCAATATCTTCTGGCGCAAGAATTCCTGCAACGATAAGTTGTGATGTGAAGGCCACAATTTGGATGAGTATATTAGCCGTCAATAAATGAAAGAATCCTTTTTGCCGAATTTTCTGAATTTTAGTTTGAACGTGTGTGAGCTTTATTTTCATTGTATATTCATTCTATTCAATGGATAAATAGTGCTGGAAATGAGCCTATTGAAGTTTTATTATATGGTCAATTACTTGTAATATTATTTCTTCAAGATTTTTTTGTAGATTGTATATATTTCCGTGCCAACAGAACGATAACTGAATTTTTGTTGAGCTGATTTCTTTATACTCATTGTGTTGTAGTCGGCAAGATGATCCAATAAAAAATTCATTCTTTCTGTCAAAGCTCCTACATCTCCTACTTCAATAAGAATTCCATTCGAATCGTTTATAAATTCAGAAATACCCCCAACATTAGTGCTTATCACAGGTTTTCCGGCCGCTAAACTTTCAGAAATAACTACGGGGGCATTCTCATAATTTGAGAAATGCACTAAGAAATCACTATTGTTAATCCAGCAGGCTACCTCCTCTGATGTTTTTTCTCCCAGAAAGTAAACCGTATTTTTTGGAAATTGTAATGTCTGATAAAATGCATATACTTCATTAAAGTCGAGTCCAGTTCCAATAATAACTAACTCAACGTCCTGACGAATTTTTAATAGTTCGTGTGTTGCGAAAATTATTCCTTTGATGTTTTTTGCGTGTTCGTCAAAGCAAGAAATATGCACCATTCTTTTTTTTGTTCGTGGTTCTGGGGGTGTATTTTCAAAAAAGAAATCATCAACCACATTGTTAATAACCACATAATTCTGATTATACAGTTTTTGCTCTACCATGGCATTTTTTAAACTCTCGGAAACAGAAAGTACGGCTGCTGCATTTCTCACAACAAGTTTTGTAATAATATGTCGAATGATACCTTTATAGGTATTTCGAATAGGTAAATAACGCGACCAATGCTCGGAAACAACATAGGGGATGTTTTTCCAGCGTTTAAATAAATAGGCGATAAAACCTGTACGGGAAAGTATGTTGACATGTATAATCTCAGGTAAAAAACCGGTACTTATTACTTGCTTATATCCTTTGTTGTATGCTCTAAGGTAGTTGATTGGTTTAATGAACTTACGGAGAATTGAATTTTTTTTGTCTGGATAATATACCCGAATCTCTGTAAGGCTTTCGTGTGTGTCTTCAATAATTTGAAATGAGTCAATGTTTTCATCTGCATGAACATACAAAACCATAATTTTACAATGTAGGCTTGTGGCTTTAGCATGTTTCTGAACAAAAAGCCCGGCCATTTTATCATAGCGATTTGGATACCATTGAGAAATGAAAAGGATATTCATAATCATTTATTTATTTTTCCGATAAGGAATGAAGGACGAAACTGTTTAAGGATGTAATAGGGCTGATTTACTGCACCAAATCCTTTGTAAAAACGAGCAACTCCTTCTATGCTTGAGCCTTCAAAATCAAGTTGGATCGGGATATTGGCGTTTTTGCGAATGATAAAGTCGATAAGATAAAACATGGCTGAAAAAGATTTACCCTCGTCGCTTGAAATGGGTAGTAAGTAGGTGATTTTATTATTAGAATTTAAAATACCGAGCGAAGCAATCAGTTTCTGATTCTCTGAAAACACACCGTATAATGTGATTTTATTTTCAGTAAGTCCTTTTTTGACTAGTTTTTCGATAGTCGATTTATGTGACTCTTGGAAATTCTTGTCTTCGGCATGATAAAAAGAAATAAAATCATTAACTGGAAGTTCGGTTTGTATGGAGAGATTCGCTCTTACAGCTTTCTCAATATTCCTTAAGGTATTTTTGGAATAATGAGATGCAATTTGGGCGTATGGCTTGTTTAAATTTAAGAGGTAATTGGGGTGCTCCACAGCATCGATGTGAAAGTTTTTATCGTTCAAATTCAGTTGGTAACTAAAAATTCGAATTTGCTTTACGAATAATTCAATGATGTGTTTCGCGATAAGGTGTTTGGAAAATATGCCTAATTGTTGAACGAAAACAGGTTGCACCAAATAAGGTATTCCATATTTTCGTTTGATAGGAAGGGGCATTATGAATTCGTAATGTTCAGTTACCAGCGCTTCCCAATTAGGCGATACGATGTCTAAATACCAAGAGTATGCATATGCCAATTGATTGTGCGATTGCATTATGCACTCATCCCAACGAGCATAATCAATATCCTTATGTTGCAGATGTTTTATTTGCATGCAAAGCTGTTTAACAGTAACTATAGCAAAAGTAAGGTTTTTTTATTATTCTCTATCACCAATTGAATACTTTATTTACTTGAGTAATAAATTGTGTCGCCAGAAGTGTGAATTTTTTGTTCTGTCGGAAAATAAATTTCCACTTACCACCTATTTTGTCTATCTTTGTGCCCGAAAGGAATTCGACCCGCTTCCAGGGTTGTTTTTCTTTCTTTTTTTTGAAATGAACAATTCTGCGTTTTTAGCGTTTGAATGTTCAACATACATTTAGTGGGGTGCCTTAATATTTCGGGCTGAGATCATACCCTTTGAACCTGCACGGGTAATTCCGGGAAGGGAATAAGTTTTATTCATCCGCATCTTTTATTGGGCTCTCAAAATCAAATTATTATTTAAACTAATAAATTGTTATGAGACAAATTTTTATTGGAGCATTTATGCTCATCTTTGCTGTGTCAGCCTTTGGTCAACATTTCATTAATGGAAAAGTGTTAGACGAAAAAGGCCATCCATTGGCGGGTGCTACCGTCGTAGTTATAAACACTTCGTTGACCAATACTACCGATAAAACAGGTAGTTTCCGATTTGACAAACTTTCTGAGAAAACCTATACTATCGGTGTTTCATTTGTTGGGTATGCCCAACGGTCTGTACGAACATTTGTAGATAAGGACTTGGTTGTAAACATGGAACCTACGTCGGTGTCAATTCATGAGGTTACAATAACTTCACTTCGTGCTACCGATAAATCGCCAGTGGCTTACACCAATCTGGATAAAGAGTCACTTTCCAAAACCAATCTTGGACAGGATA
>Ga0136636_10000361_pt1 | contig 22498 bp, 32 predicted proteins | sample AntDrymUQ8522106_2_FD_104653 | JGI IMG/M metagenome (GOLD analysis project Ga0136636, IMG submission 104653) | Polar desert sand microbial communities from Dry Valleys, Antarctica - metaG UQ852 (21.06) | ecosystem: Environmental > Terrestrial > Soil > Desert | place: Antarctica: Dry Valley... | reverse complement strand
GGCGTTTGAGCGCGGATATGACGCCAATCCCAACACACTCGGTTACCCGCAAGTTCTACGGTAACACGTTTGTTAGGCAGTTGATCGAATCGCGCCTAGCTGCCACAGGTGACCGCGCCAGGTCCGCAGGCATACGTCTCAGTTTCCACCCAGGACAGTATGTGGTACTCGGGTCACTGTCCAAGGATGTTAGGGAAAACGCCTTGCGTGAGCTCCGAATGCACGCCCGCCTATTCGATATGATGGGATACAAGGACAGGCACCAGGATGGATGCGCCGTCAACGTCCATGTGGGACCGAAGGTCGCCGCCGTGGGGGCAATGCGCTTACTGATTATCGATAACCCAGACATTGCCAGGTTTCTAACTCTGGAAAATGATGAATTCTCCTGGTCCGCACGCTCCATAGTAGATAACTTTGGTGACCTGGTTCCTGTTGTTCTTGACATCCATCATTATTGGATAATGCACGAACGCAGGTTAAGGCCTTACAGTCCGCTTGTAGCAGAGATACGTGAAACATGGCACGGGCAGCTGCCTAAGATACATCACGCTTTATCGGCACCCGAGCTGTTGTGCCAATCAGCCAGACAGGACCGCCTCATTCCGATGAAACCGCTGCTCGCCGCAGGCATACGTAAGGCGGCCTTGCGCGTACACAGTTTGAGTCCATGGCATCGTTGGTCAAACAGCTACGCCGCAGAATTTGCCTCCGATATTATGTGGGAAGGCAAAGACAAGAACTTAGGTGCAATGGCGATCTATAAACAGTTGTACAAATCGCCAAAAACATAGATTAGACCATTAACAATTAACCCCAACAAGAAATTTTAGTAAAGGAAACAAAATGTTAAACAACGCCGCCCTTGCCCAGTTAATCGCAGTTGCCTACGTAGGGGCGAGTGCTGTGTACCCAACGCGCGGCCTCAACGGCCTTAACGCCCCACGCGAGGCTGCCTACGATGACCCGCAGGCCAGTGCCGCCGACGAAAAAGCGTTAGCCAGTGCCGAAGCAAAAAGGCAACGACGTAACGCAAAACGCGCTGCCGCGGTCGCCCGCACTACCGTAGAACTGTAAAGACCTGGCACCAAGACTTTTCTTGGTAGGCAATATGCCATAAAACACTAATATCTATCCCATGAAATTCCTAACTTTTTTGAATCCGTTCCGCCTTCCAAGTTCAGAGCAACAAATTCTGAAAGAGCTTGAGGAAGCTAAATGCAAGTTGTTGGAGGCAAAGACTGGGCAGGAGTATGCAGCCGCGCTTGTTCAGTACAACTTGAACCGAGTCGTCAGGCTCCAACGGCTGGCCGCCCAGATAGGACACCCGGTAAATCCCCGTGAGTTTCTACAGAACTATGAGCCTGAATGCTGGAGCCCGATGCCGGAAGCTAAAAATATGGGGAACAATTTCACCGCTCCAGGGCCCCGAACGACAGGTCCTGCAGGACAGTGACAATGAGTAAATTATCCGCAGTGCTGTGTAAGATCGGCGCGGAATACGTGAAAAATATAAACAGCGGCTCCGGAGCAACCAAAGACTGCTTTATCGAAAATTTCTGGCCTATTGGTAAACAACTGTGGCAGGAACTTCTTGATGCAGGATGGGTATACGAGGATGAAAACTCTCGGATGCGGTTGACGCTAGAGGGCTGCCAGTCTATTAGGCCTACAGGAGATTCAAATGCTTGAAATTGGAAAAATTTATTTGGTCAGTAGCTCACGCAAGGGCAAGTTTTTCGGAATGATAAAAAGTTTTGATGAAACGTGGGCAACCTGTAAAATTACTGCAGGCAAAGCCGGCGCAATGATGGAACACAGCGAAAAAAACACTGGCGAGGAAGTTACGGTACGTCGTTCGTTTTGCGTGTTCACAGAGCAGCCGGATAGCGCCTTGACCGGCAGCCAGTTGCCCGACAAGGAGGGCACACAATGAATACGCAAGAAGTTCCAGGTTGGAAGATTGATGCTAGCCGCATGCCGCCCGCCGCGGCGCTGCAAATAATGGCAAGGGAACTGCCGAACGGCTGGACCGTGCAGCTTAACATACAGCGCGGCAATGGCAGCGTGACTTTGTTCGGGCCGCAGGACGATATGTACGAGCCCAAGACCGGCAGAGGCATCGAGGCTGACATGCTTGAGGCCCTGCGCTTTGCGCTTTTCCGTGAAACTGAATCCGACAAGGCTGTGGACAGAGCATGGGATCTTTTTCAAGCCGAGATGCGCCAGGTCCGCGGCTTGTGACGCCTGACGCCTGACGCCTGACGCCTGACGCCTGACGCCTGACGCCTGACGCATAGTTTATCTCCAAACCCCCAAAGGACGCAATGACTACAACAGCACCAGCTGCTTGGCTTGCCTGTTATGTGCCTTATAGGCATAACACAAACAACGATAGTATTGGAGATTGAGATGGTCAAAGAATATTTAAAAACTGAAGTGACAACATTGGATGTCGAACAAACTTTACCGAAGCTTTTGAAATCTATCCAGGCGCTTATCGAGGAATATGGAGAAACAGCCGAAGCAAGTCTTGGCGTGAAACAAGATAGCGAAGGCGAGGTGCGTGGATACGAGATCGTTATTCACGCCTGTGTGCTTGAAACAGACACGCAATACGCAAAGCGAATCGGCGCCGAAGACGCCGTACGCCAAAAAGTAGAGAGTTGGGAGCGAAAAATTCTGGAAAGACTGAAGGCCAAGTACCCAGAGTCCAAGTAACGCAGGTCGCCTGACCTTTAGGTAAAGGGAGAAATGATGGACAAACCAATATGCTCAGTAAAAGGAGTGCTCCGAACTGGTTCGATGCGCGATCTAGCCACAAAGGGAGGCGTTTACTGCAAATCAAAAAATCCGTGCGAACGCAAAACACCTACGGTTTTTGAGGAGCTTGGGGATGACTTCCAAAAAGTCTTGGATGACAACCTTTGGGAACTGTACGAAGAAGATTTGCCAGCGCCTACCGCCCGGACCGCACGGTAAAGGACAGCAACGCGTTAAGACGTTTCAACCGCCCGCTTTACAACCTAGAGGATCTTAAATGAAATAAAAACTTTACGGTCTCTAGTGAGACAGACTCGTGCTGAACGCCGTAAGACTTTTACGCCAAAATGCACGAGCCGTTTCAGTTTGATTCCGACGCAAGCTGACAAGAAACTGAAACTGAAATTGAAAAGGAGCTAAAAATGGCAGGTAAACCCGAGAAAGCTACTGCGTGGAAGTCCGAGGTTTTGGAGCGTTGGCCCAATACGGGAACCTCCGAGGTCTGGGTCGCGCAAAAACTTGAGGCCCCGGACGGTAAGAAGTTCCTGGGTGTGCGTAAACTCGCGGTCAAGGCGAACGGTGAGGAGATACACACATCCGTAGGAATCTCAGTGCCTCTCAGTGCCGATTCCGCCGCTGTGTTACGTAAACTATCCGGCATGTTTAAACGCCTTGGCAATGAACTAGGCGACAACTAGCAGGCAGGCCCTGCAACTGTGGCAACAACTTCACGATGAAGTATTGGCGTACGAAGATGAAAACTTTCGAGTACGATTGACTGTAGCTGGAGAAGCTCTTGCGGTGAAACGTGATGTAGGCGGCACGCCAATCACACCTCTTATATTAGGAGAGAAATGATGGACCCATGCAACAACTGTACGGCACGGGAAGGTGGAGAGTTCAGCTTGTACGTGGCCCTGTTTCCCACAGAGGCGCGGGACGGGGGTGGTAACTACCCTTTATTCATTGACAGCCTTGGGGACGAAAATGTGCACGATACCATATCTACCTTATCTAAGTTTGATGTTCTAACGGATGGCTTGCACCCTGACACATTCCACTATGCTGAGGGTGTGCCAGAGATAACCACCGTTGGGTTATACCTTGTGCACATCAAAGCAGAGACATACACGGACTCTGAGAGTGGGACAAAGCCTTTCTTTACCATCCTGCGAGTAGGCAAGGGGTGAATGGGGCGCAAGGCAATCTGCGTAACCCTCAGGCATGTTTAAACGCCTTGGCAATGAACTAGGCGACAACTAACCGCCGGGGATGCCTGCGTTGCATGAATTGGAACGACTGATTAAATCTGAGGATATACCAGCAGAGCTACAAAAAATGTAAAGACAGTATAGGGACGGTAGCTTAGATGGCCTAAAGCTCTCGACTCATAATCGAGTTATCGTGGGTTCGACTCCCATCCGTCCCACCAAAAGTCCGCAAAGTGTTCACCTACAGTTACGGTCAAACCACAATCTAATGCCCAACACTTCTATTCCAGTAACCAGTGTATGGACAGGAAAGTTATTAAATAAACGTCGGCGTGGAAGGACACGCTAAGTTTGATTCTGAAACATGAAATCCTGGTCCGTTATACACCACTGAAGGCCTAGCCCTCTCAAGTAAGGTTCAATCGTCGGCGAAAGGCCAATAGCGAACGAACGCGGGCATCCAGGACAGATAGCAAACCGATAGAAAATTGAGTGGGCAATATGGACGCATATCCCAACGCAGGCACATGGCATCGTTGTGTTGAACTGGAATCAAGCCCAGTACGTTTATTTAATAATTTCCCTCTAACCACAGAGTGTACCCAATGTCACTTCGCACAAGCCTTTTATCACCTGGATTCTTTGGGCAATCGTATTAGGCATAGCTTGGTTTAAAGGATTCTTTTGACCTAGACCTAGGCACCAGCATCGACAACAAACCTAACCAGCCACACAGAAAGAATACCATGTACGAATCAACGACCACATGCGGGTATCATGGACTCGGCAAAGTTTCCACGAACGTGAGATTAGAGGACTCAGGCGACGCCAGCGTGTCAATAAAGACAGATGTTGGCACCGCGTCGGAAAAGACTTCCAGTATTTGCATCCCCAATGCGCTAATTTCTGCCGTGTACAGCCAAATTGAAAAAATTTACAACATGGAGCGTCTACGCAGAGGCCTGCCAGAGGATGCCGAGGACGAGGACGAGGGCTTAGACTGTATGTAGGTACTAGAATAGGCAGAACCCCGAACTAAAACAAAATAGAGATAAAATGAATACAACGCTCGAAGCCCCGGCCTAGGCACGGATTAAAAATAGCGAAAGGAAGAGCATGAAGATTTTGGAGTGGACACTGCAAGTTACCGACATGCAAATACTGCCGATGCCTGTAGGCGCAAAATTGTTGGCAGTGCAAACATTCGGTAACCTGCCACAACTGTGGGCTCTTGTGGACGAGGGGATAGCGTGGACCCAGCGCTGCTTTAGAACCTACAAAACTGGCAATCCAATGCCTGATGAAGGCTGCCAAGGCGTATATGTTGGAACATACCAAATTGAGAGCGAAGCTCAGGCGTTCCATGTTTTTGAAACCCCGCTACCTTTATGTTCAGCCCCAGTCGGAGAAACATAATGATAAAAGACGCCGAGACTAATCTAATTGACGAACTCCGCGCCCTATTGGTCGGACGCGCTATAAAAACTGTTTCGTCCCACGGCCCTGGCATATTAACCCTTACTCTCAGTGACGGCAGTAGCACAATAATTACCGGCGTCTTTAAGGTAGAAACTGTGCAGGCAAAACATGTTGAAGTGTGGTGGGACTCAAATTCATATATCTAGAAGAGTGCGGCTCAAACCAAGGAAACAGAGTGACTACAGAACTAACTGAGTGTCCAATGGACATACCTGTTATGCAGCTTGAGTGGAGCGCGCATCGCCCGCCGGACGAGCAATGCCGCTACGATCATACAGAGGCCGAAACGCCATTCGGACGATTTTTGATTACGTGGAAAGGTTGGAAGGAATACAGCCGTCCGACTATTGACGAGGCTCCATGGGGTGATATTTACGAATCATTCTCAAGCGTTGCGGAGGCAAAGGCAGCCGCAGAGTCACAGTTTTCAAGTCGCGTGCTCCTATGCCTCGGGCATATCGCAGAAATTCCTGGAGCATCCAACATTTCTTGCACGCCTGGAGCCTCGACGGGACTTAAAGAGGCTATCACACATGCCGAAGTGATGGCCGTCGGCGATACACAGTGTGCCAAGGATCACGGTCAACTGGCTATCTGGCTGCGCGAGAGGATATCAGAACATGCATACATGCTTCTTGCAAACGAAGCCAAGCCACTGATTGAAAAATCAATAATAGTGCAAGCAGAGCTAGAGGCTTTCAGAGCTGATGCCGCGCGGTGGCGCTATACCCGTTATTACGGAATAGACCACCTGCAATTTGAATACGGTGGTGGTATCCGTACGTATATTGGCGATGGCGCAGACAGTGCCACTGATGCAGCACTGGCCGTGATGAATGCAGCACGACAGTGAGCAGACCATGGCAGCACCACCTGTGTCTGGGTCTGGAAGCCTGATTTGATGTCAGGCAGTAGATTATCTAATTTGAGTATGGGTTTCGCCCATGCACTTAGGAGCTCCACTTGGTTAATAAAAACTGCCGCATAGCTCGCGGAAGCACTAGGACTGTTTTTTTGCTAGGTGCTCTGGCTATCAAACTCCCTTCGGTTGTTGAGTGGCGACTGTTTCTATTAGGGTTACTTGCCAATATGCAAGAGCGTAAGTTTTCGCGTACTGGTTGGCCCGAGCTTTGCCCGGTGTTGTTTTCGCTGCCCGGAGGGTGGCTGTTGGTGATGCGCCGAGCGCGAGAACTTACCAGGGAAGAATTTGACAGTCTCGATTTGTCGGCGTTCGTAAATCAAAATTCCAACTACGTAGTACCGGCCGAACTAAAAATGGATTCCTTTGGATGGATAGGCACTCAGTTAGTGGCCGTTGATTATGGTGATTGAGGCATAACACCTGAATTGAACTGGTGGTACCGAGTGATCTACACAACAAACAGCGTATGAAAATCCTATCTTGCATCCAATGGTTTATCAATGGTGATCATCCAGGAGATCACGCACCAACAGTAGACATAGGTGCCGGGTTCAGCAACTACTACGACTACAAGGCTTCTCCAGGTGCCGTAGTCGGACGCTACACAGATGCCGAGGTTGCTCCCGAGGTGCGGCTGCCCCTAACATGCCCTAGGTGCGGCAAGCCCGGCCAGTCGCACGGCATACTACGGACGAAGCAACCTACCGGTGCCGTAATCGTGTGTCCTGGTGACTATATCGCCGAGAATGAAACTGCTGGATATTACGTATTAACTGGAAAAGACTGCCAACTTTGACCATAACCACGATGTACACCCTCAAATGTTCCTATATTTCCTACTTTTTATCTCCCTTGTTCTACAGGTCCTATCGGTTTTACACCTGATAGAGGCATCGAATGACCTGAAGAAGTTCCTGGGCGCAGGCAGGTCCTCTTCGGACCTACTGCGTAGATTCCGTACGTCCAAGCTTGCACTGCTTGCCTCTATTACGCTGCTTGCCCTAGTATTTGTGAGGATAAATACTGTGCCTACATTCCAATTCCTCTAACTTTACCCCCACCCAAGAAAGCCGACAGAAAACTACTATGAACGCGAATCCAACCAACAGCTCAGACACAAATATCGTCACACTCCGGCCCAATGCCCGGACAAAGGCAGCACGACCTATCTCGCAGACAATGCACTTGCGCCTTCTCGATGACGACCGCGGTGGACCGGTAAGCCCGTTAGGCGGCTTCACTATCGCCTATCGTGTGACCGCGAACGGCGACCGATTTACTGCCAGTTACGCCTACGCGGAGTGCAGCAGTATGGATAACTACTGCCGCGCCGTTGGACGCCGCATTGCCACCGCCAGATTGGACGGGCCCGCGCTGGAATTCAGCGGCAGCTTTGCCATTGACCTACCTGCTGAGGTCGATCGTGGTGCAGCGCTGTACAAATTGGATGATTTCGGCACCATTGACATTGCTGAATCTGCCTTCGCTCTGCGCCCAGCGGTACTGCGGTACTTCTGGGCCATGCACCTCTCTGCTCTGTACCGTACTGACCTTGACCTTGACCTTGACCTTGACCTTGATTTTGGCTCCGCGGTAGTTTGGCGCGGTCATCTGCCCTACTTGAATATGGAGGTACTTTCTGCCTGGTGCGAGCCGAAGGACCCAGTAGATACCTTGGTGAAGATACACGAATTAGCTGAGAAACTTCAACGTCACTCGAAAGCATTCGCCGTTGACTTTGAGGCTCGGAGCCTTGTGTCGGAAATCACAGCACTGTCCTCCGGCTGGACAGACCAATAATTTAACCCACAGCAAGGGCAGCACAAATGGAACAACAAACGCAGGCCGTCGCACCACTGGCGGCCGCCTCTCACATCGATCTACCAGAGCTTCTGGACATGATGGCAATGGATCCCCGTATATCCAAGGTTAACGGTGTATTCGCCGACGGCGTCTACCGTATCGATGTTCCATGGGGCGACGGGTTTGAGCCGCGCACTATTTCCATACGCGATGGCGTCGCCGTTGAGCTTATAGCGAAAGCGAAAGCGAAAACACTATGACCACTTACCCAAACTTGGACAAGCTAAACGCCATGATTCGCGCTGCTTGCCTGGGACTGCCGGAATTCCGGTCCCACGTGGACAGTAGCGGCCGTAACTTAAAGTGGCTGAAGAAGATCATTTTAGCGAATCCAAATGCGGACCCGGCATTGAAAGCCATGCTGCTGTTGCCTCAAGTAGAGTTACTCCGCGGGCAGCGTGACGCGGCATAGCCCGAGATAAAAAGCGGCAGGACCTAAAGGTCCTGCCGCTTTTTTTCGTTTCGGCACCTGTATAGGCTCCGTCAAATAGTAATTTATTTTCATACTCCTAGTGTGAGTACGTTCTAACTATTCTGATGATGAGGGCCCCAATATGTCAAATGCGCATTCTTCTGCCGGTGTCTATGTAACAGAGTTGGACCTGTCCCAACGCGTTGCCGCGGCGTCGGTATCCATTGGGGCAATCGTTGGCCCAAGCGACATGGGTCCTATAATGACCCGAACATTGGTGACCTCGGTGCGCCAGTTCATCGAGACCTTCGGGCCTCCAAATCCAAAAACTGGCTACATGCACTACGCGGCTTTGACGTTCCTAGAACAGTCTAGCCGGTTGTACGTTACCCGGGTTACCAGCCGTCTTAACGACGCACTGACTGCCGGTGCTTACCTTAGCGTGGATGCCGCCGACGCGCTTGTTCCGGTCCTGCGCCTCAACAATTTTGACGACGGCAGCTCTCAGCCGCGAGGTAAGCACGATCCGTACAACGGACTCAGCTTTGACCCATCGGCACCTGGCATCGAAAATATTCTGGCATTTTTCTGCGCGATCAATCCGGGAACCTGGAACAACAACTTGTACCTGGTTGTACGCCCGTCGAACAAGCGCGGCGTTGCGACCCCCGACGACCCTTCTCTGTTCTGGGTGGAGGTGTTCATGGACTATAAGAGTCCTCGGCAAGCGCCTCTGGAATCCTTCCTTGTGAGCCGCGACTACCGTATCGATGGTTTCGGCAACCAATTGAACATCGAAGAGGTCATCAATAATCGGTCCAACTTCATACGGGTCCGTCAGAATCCGTATGCAGCGCCGGTGTTGCCGTTCCTCACAGCAGCAAGTGAATTTCTGGAAGGTGCCACAAACGGCAGTCGGGCCGAGGAAGGCCAAGTAGCGCTTGGATGGGAACTCTACCGCGACCCAGAACAACTGGACGTCAATATCCTTATCCAAGGCGGCTACCCATCAATTGCCGTGCAGTTGAAGATGGACGACATTTGCCAGGATCGTATGGACTGCATCGCCGTACTAGACGTGCCGTCCTTGGAGCAGGCAATAAGTAGTGCGGTGTCTTTTCGCCGAAACGATCTAAACCTCGACAGCAGCAGATCCGCAATGTACACGCCGGATATTAAAATCCTTGACACGTACAACGACCGTGAGATTTTTGTTCCTCCCTCGGGTCATGCGGCCGCCGCCTATGCCCTGACAGATGCAGTGGCTGAAACTTGGTTTGCGCCAGCGGGTATGAATCGCGGTCGCTTGAATATCCTCGGCGTCCGTCACACCTATAACCAAGGCGATCGGGATGCCCTGACCGATGCGCAGATCAACAACATCCGTGTTATCCCAGGGCGTGGCTACAAAATTTGGGGTGCCGATACTCTGCAAACCATGGCCTCCGCCCTGTCAAACGTGAACGTACGGCGTCTCCTGAACTTCATTGAAAAGAGCGTCAGCATCGCGGCGCTGTACTCCGTGTTTGAGCCAAACGACGCAATTCTCCGCCAACGCCTGAAAGACATGGTGGAGCGTTTCCTAAAGCCCATCAAATACGGCCGTGGTTTGTACGCCTTCACCGTAGTGTGCGATGACTCGAATAACCCTCCAGAAGTGGTAGCCTCTGGCGACGTCATGCTAGACGTGTACCTGGACCCGGTGGTCCCGGCAAAGCGGATACATTTGAATGCGATTGTCACAAAAACAGGTGCCAATTTCAAGGAGCTTGCGCTTTCGCGCAGCGGCTCGAACTAACTACTGTGAATCATGGACTCGAACGAAAATCTGTATCCCGGTGAAAGACGCGCAGGACCCAGGCAAGAGCCGGGGCCAGACGCAGACGCAACTATTTGGGTGCTCCGCACCAAGGTAGACATGCTTACCTCTTCATTGTCGGATATAAAAGAAACACTGAAACGTATTGTCGATATAGTTGGCGTTATTTCGATTATTGAAGTTAATGCCAAGCAGTTGTCAAAGGAGTCGGCTTCCCTGTCGACGGCACTCGACGATCTTGCCGAACAGGTGGTAAAGCTGGAGAAATCGGTGAACGATGACCTAGTGAAATCTTCAACCTCTTCGTCAAAGAAACATGAGGATCTACAGGCGCAGGTTGTTAAATTGAAGACCGACTGGGAAGAAAAATACAACATGGCGCGCGGCATGTGGATTGTGGTAAGTGCCTTAGCTACCATACTGACTGGTAGCGCCTTCCTGTACTTAAAATCCTATGTATCAAAAATCGACGACAACGCGTCGTGGATTGAGCGGTACAAAATAGAAAAAAGTATCCGTGAGCGCCCTGCGTCCAGCACTAGCGTATTCCCGGCAAGTGCCCGTATATCGAACATTAAAGATATTTAGTAAGTACCAAATGTCATCAAATCTTAACTTCATTGCCGACGAAGCTGCCTGTCCTCCAAAGAGTTGCACTGTCGAGGAGCTGCGTGGAATGATCCACGACATACACACGCTGACAAAAAAACTGTCCGTGTCACTTAGGTCGGAACTCCACTACAACCACCGTGTGTTTCTTACGCTAACTGCCGTTATGCCTGATGGCATACTTATCACCGATGGTGGGGGTGACATTCGGGTGACGAACGCCAAGGCTCTTGAGCTCCTGCATATCCAGGGCGAGGCGGGGCTAAACGGCACAAGCATTCTAGGATGTTTTCCCTCCATTGCAGTCTATGAAAAATCTGGGACTAAGGCATGGCGCCCTGCGGAGTTTGTTTCCGGAGATAGTACGAACAAGCTCCCGCTAGATGTACTGGTGTCAAAAATTGAGTTGGGCAGTGACCAAAGTACAACACCAGGGTCGAATTGTGTTATACTGCTGCGGTACCCTGAAGAGGCGCCTAGGCGCACCAACAGCGGACACATAGTAGATAGATACACACTTTCGTCCGGCGTGGACGGACGGATAACATCCATGTCACCAAATCTCCAGGAGTTATTGGTATCGCGCCCTAATTCAACTACGGACCTGCGCCACTTGGTTGGGTCCACCATTTTTAACAGGTTTGTCTCTGGAAATCTTGATGTCAAAAATGTAGACGTCCAGGTCCTTAACATCGAGGTCGGCGATCTTAATACTCGCTCTATGGTTTTCTACAAAACAAACGTGTTAGATAGAGCGGCACGTTCTGTAGTCGGGTACTCCCTGGTGATGTTCGACGTTAATGGAGAAGCGTGTTTGGGTGGCGCCAGACGTGGTACCGATGCCAAGGCACTACACGCAGTTAAATCCTGCGCGCTGCCTTCAGTGCTGGTCAGTCTGCTTGGGTGGAAGCCGGCGTTCTGTAATGCGCATGTACTGGAGAAGCTCGGGATCTACCCAACAGATTTACTTAACCAAAGTATCTTTTCCACTCTATTTGGAGTCGGAAAAGAGGCAACCGATCTTGCCGAGGTTGTAGGCTCAGCTCTGCATGTGGAAGGACGCGCTTGGACCGGTGCTGTTCGAGTTCTTCGCCGCGGACAGTTTGAAAAATGTGAACTAAGTGTGGAACCGCAGCCAGGCTCTCTTTGCTGCTTCACGCTCAAATTCACGTAGCTATTGTTATGAATATTTCAGCACAAACTGCGGCCCCAATAGAAGGCAACTACCTTGAGGTCAGGGACTCTATTCAAGATGGTGACCTACTATATATCCGGGACGGGACGTCAATCTGGAGCCGTCTCACCCAACTTATAACCCGGAGTCCACATTACCACGTTGGCGTTGCCGTTTGGATGACCGATGGATGTGCCAGACGCAGATTGATGATACTTGAGGCCCACCTAGGCGGGCGCCGCTTGGTTACCCTGTCTACTTATACGCCCCGCGGTATGGACGTTATTCGTCCAATTTTTGACTTTGGTACCTACTCAGATGAATTCATAGAGTTCACTGGGAAGGTACCGTATTCCCTGCCCGACTACCTAGCGGTCGGCATGCTTGAATTGTTGAGAATACGCCTGGGTAACTTTCGAGGCGAGGTGTGCAGCGAACTGGTCAGCGATTATCTAGCTCGATCTCCGGCGTTCGCGGACATTCCTGCGCAATCGAGTCCGGGTAAACAGTACAAGTGGCTGGCCGGACACCACTCTGCTGTATATATATTTGCAGTGCGCGCATCCAAAGTAAGTGTAAATACGCATGTCCCACAAACCTAAATAGGAATAACTGCAATGTCTTTTAATCAAAATCAAAATCAAAATCAAAATCAAAATCAAACAAGCTCCGCCAACCTCGAGACAGAGTTAAACGAACTCCGCATAAACTCAATGGTGAAAGCTCTCGGTACCCAACGGGAACAAGCCCTCAACCAAACGGCCAAGTTAATAGGTGACCTGGCGGTAGAAAAAGCGCGTGTCACATTGTTGGAGTCTAGCCTTTCCGCGGCTGCCGCACGTATCGAGGGATTGGCCCGGGTAAACGCTGGACTAGTAGATAGAGTCCTTGAACTTGAGGCCGAGGTAGACGTGAAGAAAATTGAACACATTATGTCTGTACCCGTACCAGCGGTACCCGCGGTACCCTCAGCCAGTTTCGTCCGCACAGATGCTGCAAGTGCTGGTACCGCTGACTTTTCTGCCTCACTGCCGGACCTAGATGGTTCGGCAGACGTGCACCCAGGCGCCGGATTTTAACCCGCGCCCTAACCTAACCTAACCTAACCTAGGTACCAATCATGCCAGTTCAATTAGCCTCGTTTTTACTACCGCGCAATAACAACACTTGGTATTTAGTTGAGGACAGCTTCGTCAAAGGCGGGCTACAGGTTCTACCGAATCATGCGCAGCGGGATGCGATCAATCCGCTGAACTTAAAAACCGGGCAGCTTGTTGTCACACAGAACGATAACCGTGTTTGGCAGTTACAGCCGGATGGAGTATCGTGGTCTGAATTTGTTCCTGCTTCAAACTACAACCCATTCCACACGCACAAGCAGGTAGTTGCTGCGGACACGTGGAACATAGCTCATGGTAAAAATTGCGTTTACTTCAATTACAGCGTCTATGACAGTAACGGGATCTCGGTGTTTCCAGACGGTCTCTTAACCATTGACCCGAACACGGTGCAGTTACATTTTGCGGTACCCTTTATTGGGCACTGCTCGATGTCATTTGATTTAAGAGTCACATGACCGAATCACTAACCTAGGGTGCATTGTAAACAATGCACCCTTTTTTATTTGGCGTGCGGATTAACACCTGACGACAATGATAATTTATTAAGTATGCCCGCGCATACCGCGCAGGCTACCCCCGCATGGAGGGCATGCATTCCGTATGCCCAAAGTGCATTTTTTCAGTGTGTAATCTAGGAGCTTTAAATGCGTATTATTGGCAATTTGACATTCGCTGGCCTTGGCCAAATCCAAAACCTCCGTGTCGAAAATCTCGCTTCGGACCCAGGCACTCCAAGCGTCGGCCAGGTGTGGTACAACACCGTTGAAGGTGCGTACAAGGGCTGGGACGGCACAACCGTGTCCACGTTTGCAACCGGCGGCAACACTGAAGTCTTGGTTACTGAAATCGACGCAATTGAAACTGCTGTTGGTCTCAGTTCCACAGGCATCTACACAGCGCCTGGTTCCACAAACTACCTCGGTGCAACCACGACCGTTGTTGGCGCTGCTGTTGCTCTCGACGTTGCGTTGAAATCCGTTTCTGACGCCGCAGTTGCTGCTCAAGGCAGTGCCGATGCCGCCCAGACTGAGTTGGATGCCAGCCAGACTGCCGCAGGCTTGAACGCCGACGGTTCATTCACAGCGCCTACAGGTACAAACTACCTCGGCGCGGCTACGACCCTGAAGACTGCTGACGTGTTGTTGGATGCTGCCCTCAAGGCCGTGTCTGACGCCGCTGCCGCCGCACAGGCCACTGCTGACCTGAAAGTCGCCAAATCTGGCGATTCGATGTCCGGCAACCTGACGTTCGGTGGTACCGGTAAGGTCATCGGTCTTGCTGCGCCGACCGCTGCTGGAGACGCAACAAGCAAAGCATACGTTGACAACTTGGTGAACGGCCTGTTCTGGCTGAACCCAGTTGACGCGCGCCTTGACGTGGCTCCTCTCACGGCAGCCATTGGTTTCCGTTTCCTGTCCTCCACCGATGCCAAAATCTACACCGCTGTTGCTGCGGACACGTTCGACGCTGGCGTCGCGGCTGTCAGCGGTCAAGCCGTCATGGTCAAGGCTGACGAATCTGGCTGGACAACAAGCGGTGCTGCTTGGGTGCAGTTTACTGGCGCGGGTCAGATCACTGCCGGTGTCGGTTTGTCCAAAAACGGCAACATCATCGACGTTAACCTCGGTGCTGGTATCGGCCAGTTGCCTACCGATGAAGTTGGCATCGACGTTTCGACCGTCGGCGGCCTGTTCACAACCGTGGACGGAACAACTGTTTCTACCGCCACTGCTGCTCAGTTGGCGATCAAGCTCGATGGCGTTTCTCTGCAAACGACCTCAAGTGGTTTGTCGGTGAAAGCCTCTGGCGTTACCGCTACTGAGTTGGCAGACAGTGTTGCCGGTCCCGGTCTGGTTGGTGGCGCAGGTACTCCGTTGGCAGTTGTTGCGGGCACCGGTATCTCCGTGACTGCTGATGATGTGGGTCTTGACTTGACCTTTGCTGACGCACGTTACCTGAACACCGACGGCGACACGATGACCGGCCTCCTCGTCCTGTCTGCTGACCCTTCGGCAGCTTTGGGCGCGGCAACCAAGCAGTACGTGGATGCAGTGAACACCCGCCTGACCGCCGGTACCTTCGTGTACACCGGTGTTACCAGCAGCACCACCCACACAGTGATCCACGGTATGAACAACCAGTTCAACACCGTCACCGTGTACGACAGTGCTGACAAGGTCATCATTCCTGAAAGCGTGACTGCCGACGGCGTGAACCAGTTGACCGTGACGTTCGCGTCCGCAATCACCTGTAAAGTCGTTGTGACCGGCATCAAGAACTAATTAGCTTCGGCTAGTTCTTTCTACCAGGACAGGCTCCAGTTGGAGCCTGTCCTCCCCTTTTAACTTGGAGCGAAAGAATGGATATTCATGGGAACATAAACCTGCGTCAGAATAGCTTGGTAGGTGCCGTGTTTGAGTCAGTGGTCAATTTTCCTTCCCAGCCCAGTGCCGGACAGGTTGTCTTCAAAGACAGAACTTTGTACATCTGCACTGAAATGGTCGGCGGTCTTCCAGTTTGGGTTCCGACGATCAAGTCGCTTGAAATGGTGAAACACGTCCAAGCCGTGGCTGCGGCCGAGTGGGTTGTACCGCACGGCTTGAATATGAGCTCAGTTTTCGTCCAGGTTTACGACGCTGCCGGTAATTGGGTAGTTCCCGATTACATTAGTACCAGCTCAGTAAACAGTGTTGTTGTTGGTTTTAATACACCTACAGCCGGTACAGCGATAGTGATGCGCGGTGAAACCGACGGCGCTCCTCCTACCGTTATTGCCTTTGAACAGGCGTTCACGAATCTTACTACCTGGGTTGTCGCACACCAGTTGGGCTACAACCCAATTACACGCGTGATGGTTGGTACAAACGAGGTGCAGCCTCAGAGTATTGTCCATGATTCGACAATGCAGATTACAGTTACGTTTTCTGCCCCGCAGACCGGAACGGTCCGCTGTATCTGATAGGGGAACGACATGGCAAATTCACATTCGTACACTCACACCCAGTCGGTGCCTAGCACCGACTGGACCATTGCGCATGGCCTTGGTGTTCGACCCCTGGTCAGTGTTCAAGTAGCTGTCGGAGGCACGATCCAGGCAATCCTGCCTAAAGCCGTTGAGTATCCGGATGATCAGACCGTGATTGTCCGATTCACATCTGCTCGCTCAGGCACTGCCCGCTTGATCTAGGCCTAATTCAGTTAAAATGGAGTAAGCATGGAGCTTCGATTACAAAAATTCATAGACAGCCTGGCCTCGCTCTCGGATATCCGAAACCTTGACCCAGCCAATCCAGTTTTCGTCAATCTGGAGCATCCTGTTTCCCGCAATCTGGTTGTAACAATTGCGTCCACGACAATGCCTGCATACTTGGGTATTCCAGTTCATACCATCTGGGTCGTACTTGACCCGTCCAGTCCGTACTACGGCCAGGCACTGCGCTTCCGCGGTTGGGTTCTTCCTACAGTCTATATGGAGGCACTGGCCCAAGGATTCACAAACGCTTGGACGGTCGTTCAAAGGTATGCGGAAATCTTTGAAAACGATCAATACTACGAAAGTGTTGATTACTCATTGCTGAAGGGCGACCCTGGCGACCCCGGTCCGCGGGGCCCAATAGGTCCTAGGGGTCCTGCTGGAACACCTGGCGAGCGTCCAACCATCGACTACGACTACTTGGTCACACGCGTCGCGCAACTTACAGGGATCTAATCGTGGAACTCAGACTACAAAAATTTGTCAATAGCATGGCCACACTTTCGGACATCCGAAATCTTGGCCCTTCAAACCCAGTGGTGTTCAATCTTGAGCACCCAGTAACGGCATTACGCTACGTTGTTGTCGTTGCCGAGGCAGAGCCCAGTTACATGGGAATCCCCATCAACATTACATGGGTTGTAATCAACAGCGGCAGCGCACACCACCTGCAGTGCTTAAAATTGGTCAGCACCTCGGGCCCAGATACAGCGATCCCTGGAGTCACGTTGATTCCGGGCATGCGTCAGTCGTGGAAATCAATTGACGTGTATGACGAAATCTTCGACACTCCTCAATACTATGACAACGGTACTTCAGGCGGCCTTGTAGGCCCCAAAGGCGATACTGGGTCTATGGGGCATGACGGGCCTCCAGGCCAAGCCGGTCCTATGGGCAACAGCCCGGTCTTGGACTACGAACAGGTCATTCAGGACGTGATATCCCGGCTGCCACCTCCTGCCTCGGCGGTGCCTCTATTACGCATCACAGGTCCTGCCACTGTTCTTGAAGGACAGCAGGCCGAGTATTTCGTTAATATGGTCTTAGGAACAGACTCGTATCCTTTGAACATCCCGGTTTTGCTGGCACCTACAGCGGCAGCATCAATCTCGTCCGCCCGTTTACTCTCCGCTCAATCTGTGTCTGTTGATACCGATATTAACCTATCGGCTTCAGTTGTGTACAAAGGCCAGGCTGTGGCCACACAATTAGAGGTGCGCGTCACCAACTCCATTCTTGCCAGCATCGCTGTGACTGGTCTTCCAGCTTCACTGTACGAAGGCAGGACAGCGCACTTGGTGGCAACTGCTACGTATAGCAGCGGCGCAACCCTGGCAGTAACCTCGACAACAAGTTTCACTGTGTCAGCAGGAGCCGGCACAGTTAGTTCCTCTGGCCTGTTCACCGCGAATTTGGTTGCTGCAACAACGGCGTTCACGATCACCGGGCAGTACGTGGAAAATGGCGTGACAAAGAGTGCCATCGTAGGTTCCTCGGTATTGAATAGCGTACCGGCCTCAATCACTGTATCAGGTGCGACCACTGTGGCTGAGTCCATGACGACACAATATACGTGCGTGATGGCAAAAACTGATGGAACGTCCGCGACTATCGTTCCTGCCTGGACAGTAGCACCATCGGCTGCTGGGTCAATCTCGTCCACCGGCCTGTTCAGCGCAGCGGCAGTCACTGCCGACGTACCTGCGGTTATCACAGCTACCTACATCGCCGACGGCGTGACTGTGACCGACACACATTCGGTGACGGTAACGAATGTCATGGCCGTGGTGTACCCATACTTTGGGTCCGCTGCTGCTGGAGCCGCAATCACTGGAGCATTCGTCCTCGGCCTGAGTAAGCGCGGCACCTTGGGTTCACGCCTGAATCCAAACCTGCAGATCCTCGACAGTGCTACTACAAGTCTGTACTACGCGTATCCAGTTTCATACGGTCAGGCCACGTTTACCGATCTCGGTAACGGATTCCAGGGCGGCTGGGATGGCGCGCACAAAGATTCAGGCAATACTGCGGGGCCTGTAACGATCTCTGTTACAGTAGCGGGAGTCCCAACACCGTTCTACGTTTACCAAGCGGACTACCCGAATATCAGCCCGGCCGGTAACCCAACCGACTGGTCAGTGACGTAAACTCCATACCCAAACCAATATACCGAGAAACACCATGCCTATCCAATTAGCTTCGTTCCTAATACCGAAAAATGACAACACTTGGTTCCTCGTTGAAGATATTTATCTGAAAGGTGGCTTCCAAGTACAGCCTTCCCGTGCTGGCCGTGATTCCATGCCCGTGGAAAATCGCAAAGCCGGGATGCACGTATATGTGCTGGCCGATCAAGCTGCCTGGGTCCTAGGTCCCGATCTGTTGACATGGACCCAGAGCCAGGTTGGAGCTACTGGGCCTGCGGGACCTGTAGGCCCACAAGGCACGAGCGGCACACAAGGTCCTGGAGGCCCACAAGGTCCATCAGGAGCCCTCGGGCCCGTAGGTCCAAACGGACCTCAGGGCCTAAAGGGAGATACCGGAGCCTCAGGGCCTGCGGGTCTGTCCGGCCAGACGGGTCCACAGGGCATTGCGGGATACTCTGCGTACCAACTTGCAGTAATAGCTGGATTCACCGGCAGTACCTTGGCCTGGCTCGACAGTCTAAAGGGCTTAAAGGGTGATAAAGGCGATGTCGGAGCTCCATTGGCAGTGAATGCAGTAGCACTGGACTCCGAACGAAATGTTTACGACAACGCCGCCCCGGGATTCATCTTTCTTGCTTCCGACACAAATCTTCTATACATCAAACTCACTGCCACCACGGCTGACTGGTCGGTGGCTCTCGCGTTCGGCACCGGTGCTCAAGGACCGCAGGGCCTAAAGGGTGACCTAGGTGCTGCGGGTCCTCAAGGTCCTCAAGGGCCGACCGGGGCCCCAGGCCCACAGGGACTAAAGGGTGACCTAGGTGCCCAAGGACCGCAGGGACCATTGGGCCCCCAAGGTATTACCGGTCCTCAGGGCCTGCAAGGCATTGCGGGATACTCTGCGTACCAACTTGCAGTAATAGCTGGATTCACCGGCAGTACCTTGGCCTGGCTCGACAGTCTAAAGGGACTGAAAGGTGACCTCGGTGCTCAAGGTCCTATAGGTCAGCCGGGCCCGACTGGCACAACTGGGCTGACAGGTGCTCAAGGTCCTATAGGCTCGACGGGACCGCAGGGCCAGGCGGGACCGCAGGGCCAGGTGGGACCGCAGGGCCAGGTGGGCGTCGATGGCGTGTCTATGCGCAGTGGTGTCGGAGCCCCTTCCACCATACTCGGGCTGAACGGCGACTACTACATTGACATTGGCAACCAGAATCTGTACACAAAATCGAGCGGCGCCTATGTACTACTGTTCAACATCCGAGGACTAACAGGCCCGCAGGGTGTTAATGGCGCAACTTGGCGCACAGGTGCCGGTACCCCGGCCGTGGTGCTGACCCCGATCGCCCAACTTGGGACCCAGGGTGATTTTTACCTAGATTCTGTTACGCAGTCTGTGTGGCACAGTCTAGCAACGGGCACCTACACCCTGTTGTTGACGATGAAGGGGGACAAGGGGGACACAGGCGCTACGGGTCCAACAGGCGCAGCTGGTCCAACAGGCGCAGCTGGTGCAACCGTCGCCCATGCCTCATCACACGGTGTCGGGGCCCCAGATGCGCTAACGCCTGCCGCGATCGGTGCACTGCCAGCCGCCGGCGGTACCATCACAGGCGATCTGCTGGTAGATGGTACAACTAGGTTGACAAACAATTACGCGGATCCGAGCGCTCTTCCAGATGCTACAGGTTGTCCTGGCACGCCAGTGTTTGTCGAATCCACGGGCAAGCTGCTTATATCGAACGGCACTCTCTGGGTGGAGATTCAGGCCGCACGAACAATTGTTATGCCCTACGACATTGCGTTGTTCCTGCAGGGCACTATGACGTCGGCGAGTGAGTTGGTCGCAGCATTCACCGCTACTCGAAAAATCTCTATCTATCTAGGTGCTACTGGAAGTATTGCCAAAGCTGTAGTTGCCCCAACAACCGCTATTACCTACGGACTGAAAATTGGGTCTACCACTGTGGGCTCAGTAAGTTTCGCGGCCGGGGCAACAACCGGGGTTGTTGCCTACACACACAACCGGAACCTGCAGATCGGTGAATCAATGTACCTATATAACCCAGCGGTCATCGATTCTGCGATCAAGGACGTTACGGTCTCAATTGTAGGGTACGCGGAAGCGCCGCACAGCGTGATGATCCCATAGACTAACCTAGGATAGGAGAGTAATAATGGGAATGCAAAATAGCATCATACACGCCCGGCGACGTCAGACCGAGGTACCGGCGCTGTACCCGTACTTCGGCGCCGGGCCGGTTGTCAATCGAGCTGGGAAAACATCGGCGTTTATCCTTGCGCTGCCGCAGCGCGGTCCGACACTGAATAGAGAGAACCCCGGCGCGTTGATGGACAGCATGAACATGCAGACCACCATGTACTACGCGTACCCAATGAGCTACGGGCAAGCTGTGTTCACCGACATTACTCCTGTCGGCGGCTCCTACATGCAAGGCGGCTGGGATGGAGCTCGCGGTGACGGCGGGATAACCTTGGGTCCAATTATTGTGCCTGTCAACCTCGGAGGCACAACCATTGACTTCTATCTTTACCAAACCGACTACCCGAATAACGGCGAAATGCTGTGGCGCGTAGACTAATTTAACTGCCTATAGGGAGATCATAGTGGCAATTCAAGTAGCTTCGTTCCTAATACCTAAAAACGGTAACACCTGGTTTGTGGTTGAGGACAAATTTATCAAAGGAGGCCTGCAGGTAGTTGCCTCTGCTGAAGCCCGGGATGCAATTAACCCGATCAACATGAAGCCGGGAATGCTGGTAGTTACCCAGTCGGATAACAAACTATGGCAATTACAGGCGGACTCCTCCTCATGGGTCGAGTTCTCTCCCGGCCCCAGCGGTGACGGCGGGGCCTCAGCCGGGCGGAAACCCGCAACTTACACTGCTGCTGGACTCCAACCGGGCAGCGTTGCTGACTTTGTATTACCTATGGGTAAGACAGTATTGGTTTTGACCTTGAAAGTCAGCACACCTTGTATGGTTCAGTGCTTCTCTACCGCAGAGCGCAGTGAATCAAATCCATACACCTTTGTTGCAACCGCCGATCACCTCGAGGATGACGGATCTTCGTTAATGACTGACGGCACTATTTTAAGGGGGCGCCGATATTCAATTTTTTCTAATTTAGAAGTGGAAGAGTCAATCGACCAATTTTTCCGAATCAGCAATGCAGGACAATCGACAATCTCGGTGACCCTGGACATTGAATACATTGTGACAGAGTAACCATTTTTTAACAGGAGATTACCATGCCAGGATTTACCGTTCAACGCTCGGGTTTTACACGCGCGCCCGAGCTTTTCTACAAACTCATTGCCGACTTGCTCGACAACGGGTTTACGCAAAGCTTCCCCACCTCTCCACTGTCTACACCAGTGCCTGGGCAGGACTACGCCCCGTTCAAGGCTACTCTGGAGGCGGGCCCTTCTGTGGACCAATTCAGCACGACCATGCCTTGGCGCATTCAGATCGACGTGGTATCGGCCCAAGACGCGGACATCATTGTCGCCACGCCGCTGCAATTGAAAAACGACGGCACAAAAGCGATGTTGGATAAAATAGATTCCAAGTCAACAACGAATTTGATGCCTGCGGGCCACCTCAGCACCGTGCTTCCACTAACTGCCGTACAGACTACTAATCTAGCGATGTTGGACCAGCACTTCCTGTACCGCTCTGGACGTACGGTGCCTGGCACAGGC
>Ga0136636_10000357_pt1 | contig 22535 bp, 15 predicted proteins | sample AntDrymUQ8522106_2_FD_104653 | JGI IMG/M metagenome (GOLD analysis project Ga0136636, IMG submission 104653) | Polar desert sand microbial communities from Dry Valleys, Antarctica - metaG UQ852 (21.06) | ecosystem: Environmental > Terrestrial > Soil > Desert | place: Antarctica: Dry Valley... | reverse complement strand
TTTTTTCGGCAATTTCGCGCTCGATCAACAGAAAGCGCTGGCGATTTTTGGCTGTCTTCCCCCGGTTGTCGCAATCACCGCCGGTGCACAAGTCAGGATCGTTTTCGTAGCTTTCCATGAAAGCGACGAGCACCATCTTTTGCAGCCCGTCGGCAATCTCGGCCAGCGGCTTGCCGTCGCGCTTCTCCTCGATGGCGAGCAGTTCGAGCAGCGGCCAACGTTTTTCGCCGTTGTAGAACAACTCATAGGCCGGGGCGCTTTCGTCGTAGTCAACGAAGCGATCGAAGATCGTATCGGTGGCCAGGCCAAGCAGGTCACCATCGCTGGTCACACCGATGCCCTTGCTGATCGTGATCTGCGCCTTGCCCAGCACCGGCAGCAGGCCGCCGACGATGCCGATGCCAAGTAGTTGCGTCCGCGTCAGGCGGCTCTGGTCATCAAGATATTCAACCACGCTGTTGAGTTGCTGTTCAGTCAGCACTTGGTCACGTTCAAAAACGGCGTAATCGGTAGTGACTGCGTCGAGGCGGCGGATGATTTTCAGGGGTTCGGCCATGGTCGTGCTCCCGGACTACGCAATAGGGGTCTCGTCAGCACTGCCCAGCGCAGTACGACCGAGAACGAAGGGTGGCGGCTCCAGCTGGCCGCAGGGATGCAGGCCACTGGAGGGATAGACATTCTTGGCATGGGTCAGCGCGTCGTTCAGCGCCTGGATCTTGGCGCTGCGCTCAGCCGTGGCGGCACCGGCCCGAATGGACAGCCAGTCACGATAGGCCTTTTCAATAACCGCCATGTCATTACTATTAACCCAACAGATGCGCGGCAGAATATGCGCTGGCGTTTCCTGGCGCAGGGTTTCCTCAACAAAACGGCGGAAATCTATGTCGCGGAAACGGCCGGTAAAGGCCGGCAGGACGATGGTGATGCGGTCAGAATAAGGATCGAGATCGGCACAATCAGTGCACCCGGCATCGACGCAGATGTCCATGAACGGATCGCCGGCTTGCTCAGGCATCAGCAGCAGATGTTCGATGACATACAGACCTTCGCCGCTGTAATAGTTGCGCAAGTGGGCGATCAGCGCGGCAATCGCCAGCTCCATCGCCTCCGCTATAGCGAAGTACTCGATGCGCCGGGCGACGACTTCGCCGCTGGCATTGATGATATTAAAATAGTGGCGCCGCTCGGCGTCCGGCGTCGTTTCGTCACCGGTACGTTTGCGCTCGTAGCCTTCCGTCAACTGGGCGCGAGCAATAGCCTGTTCCATCTCGTTGCGTGCCTTGTCCGGCGTCGTGTAATGGGTGCTGCTCGAGAGCAGAATTTTGCCGCTGACCGGATGACGAACGCGGAAGCGGAATTCATCGGTCGGCGTCTTGTCGAGTTCGGCATAGGTGTCGTAGGCGACTTCCGAGAGGTTGCGGCGCTGCCAGTTGCTAATGTCGAGCAAGCGGGCGATACGGCGCTCGAAACCGGAAATGTTCTCGCTGTTCCACAAGTTGGCCGGGGCGCCAAGGGCTGCATCGTAAGCTTGGCCACGCCCGCCGCCCAAGCGCGGGTAGTCATCGAGAAAGACGCACTTGGCGGTGGCCGCCTGCGCCGCCCCCATGCCAAAGCGGGCCTGCATGACCGCCGCGTATTCATGAAAATCTTCGGCATAGCGCGCCAACATGTGGTCGAGGCAGCGGTTGCGGCGCTGCAGGCCGCTGCCCGCCGGTTCGACGACCTTGCCCAGTTCGCTGGCGTCGAAGCCAGCACCATAGACCTTTTGCCAATCCGGGAAGCTATCGACCAGTTGGCTAAAGTAGCTCTGGGCCAGATCCGGCTGCGTCGAGAACAGATCGCGAACATGCGCCAATTGCGCCTGATAGTTGGCCAGCACTTGTTCAAAAAAGAGCAGCCAGGCCTTGAACTGCAAGGCCTGAGCAGCGCGCTGCGGCGAGGCGCCGGGCGGCAGGCCAACTTCTGAAACGCCGTAAATGGCCGGGAACTGGGTCTGGAAAGCGTGGTAGCGGGCCGGGTCGCGGAAGCGACCGAGCGGGATCGGCAGGTCGTCGCGGCTATCCTCTTCCAGTTTTTTTCGTTCGACATTGCGCAGATCACCGAGCAACGTAGCAACGCGAGCGGTGTTGGGCGGAATGGGCAGGTTTTTCTTGTAAAAAACCAGTCGACCGCAGGATTCGGACAAGCGCGGCTGACGCCCGGCTGGCACCGGGATGCGCCACTTGTCGGTCGGTTCAACACCCTTACCGGTGGCGTCCAGCGCATTGAGCACGATGTCGCGGATGGCGATGACGCCGGGAATATCCATAATCACACTGATCACGTCGGACAAGCGGACCTCGCTGCGCAAATCGGCAGTGGCCAGCTCCTCGTCGTCGATAAAGCCATTAACCAGCACTGGGCCTGCGAAAATTTCCGGGATGCTCCACAGCGAACCGTCGGCCCGCCGGCGCTGGCGCATTTCGGCTAAGGTGTAATTCATCACTGGCGGCGCGAGAAAGCGGTCCACGGCGAAAACAATATCGGCGGCGACGCGGTCGGCATCGGCCTCCACCGTCAGATCGAGTTCGGCACACAGGCTAAATAGCTGCGCTTCGATGCGCTGGATGCCGATGCAACGGGTGCACAGCGAACGATGGGCAGCGAGGGCGGCCAGCGCGTCACGGTCGATTTCGCTGCGGCGCGCCTCAGTCGTCACCTCATCCATGTAATCCAGCGTAACCTTGAAATGGCCGCCGACAGTGATTTCGCGCTCACTTTTGGCACCGGTTGGCTTTGCCGCCAGCGAACCGGTAGCCGTGTCGGCATAGAGCGTGACTGGCGCGGCATGCAACCAGGCGTTTTTGACGCCGCGCAGGTCGATCAGCAGTTTGCGATAGTCGGCCTCGGTGACCGGTTCGCCGGGCAATATCTTGCCAGCGCTGGCGAACAGCTTGGCCATCTCGCTGGCGTTGTTTTCCTCAGTAGCAAGCAAATCTTCGATCGAAAAGCGGCTGCGATAAGCCAAGTCGGTCAGCGCATAGGCGAGCAATTCAAGCGTCGTGATGCCCGGATCGTGCGTGTTGTGGTCGGTCCATAGTCGGCGTGACAGGCGAAGCACGGCATCGAGACCAATGCCGGCGAGCTGCCGCTGATCAAGCGCCGGATCGGCTTCGGGCAGGGAGGAGATGGTCGGATGCAGCAACATGGCGGTCCCCGGTTCAGTCAGTGGCTTCGGCGATTAGATGTCGGGGAGCCGAGACGAGGATGGTGTCGGGCCGATCGGCAACAATCTCGGCAACATCGTTGAGCAGCAAGTCGCCGGCCCCGGCCAAGCCGCAGCGAAAATCGGTGACGAAATCGACATAAGGCAGCTCCTCGATAAAATCGAGCAGCACTGAACGGTAAATGCGGCCGCCGAAATCGAGCTGCCGACCGGCTGAAAAAGCCCACGGCGAGAGCGCCTCGACAATCGCCTGATGCAGTTGCTGGCGGGTGTAGTCGAAGGGGTAGCCGGGCCGGAAGCGCACCTTGAAATCCAGCCGGATGGCCTGATAGGACGGGTTACGAACGCGCACGCTGATCTGCGGCGCGGCATGAGCCTGGGCCAGCTCGGTCATCTGCGTCAGAGTATCGAGATCAACCTTGGGTTGCAGCAGGTCCGGCATATTGCGATTGCGCAGATCGGGAATGGCGACGATCAGCACATGGCCGGCCGCCATCCACGAGGTTTCGCTGGCGTGCGGAATGCATTTAACGCGATGTACGGCTGGGAAGTTTTCGAGCAGCAGGCGCTCGTAATCCCATGGCGTGATGCAACGCTGGCGGTGGCGTAGGCGTTCTGCCGCCCGGCGGTTGAGCATGGCGGCGCTTTCGCCGGCTCGGCCGGCAAAACTGGCGTAAGGCTGCGTGATCTGCTTGAGCGTTGTCGCCGGCGCCAGCAGCTTGGCGATACTGCCCGGCGCCAGGGTTTCAACGCTCGGCGCGATGGCATTTTCCGACCACAGGCGCACCACTTCAACAGCATTGGTATGGACCGCCAGCAGCTTGCACGCCGCCGCACTATCCTTGTTAACGGCCGCCTTAAGCCAGACCGGCCCGGCCGGCAGCCAGCTATTGTCATTACTTGTCGACCGCGACAGCACTATGCCGACAATGCCACTGGCGCGCAGGCCACGGGTCGTATCAAGGGCGATTTCTTCGGGCGCGACGGCCCGCCAGTAGTTATCGCAAAGCACCGACCAGCGCACCGGCTGGGCACTCAGCTCGGGATCGGCGCTACCTTCTGCCACCTGCAGCAGCAGATGGATGCTGCCGCCGGCGGCCACGCCATCGACGCCGATGATGAACTCGCCCGCATCGTGATAGTTCGGCAACAGGCTGATTTTCTTTTCGGCCACCCAGCCAAGATCGCGGCGCAGGAAGGGATGTTCACGGCGCGGGCCGAAGGCGCCAACATGGAAGAACTGCAGGTCGAGCGAGGCAGCAAAGGCATTTTGGTCGTCGCGCGTCAGGTCGGCAACCGGCGACTGGGCGGTGTAAGCCAGCGTGATCTCCTGCACCGTCGGCGTGTACGGCTCGCTGAGCACCTTCGGGCTGGTCTTGCGGGCCTGCTCCATCGTTTCGCGGCGATAGTCGGCGTGCAGGAAATCCTCGACCAGCGCGACGGTGACGAAACCGCTGCGCAGCGGTGGTGGTGGCACGTTTTCGCGCAGGAAAACCGGCCGCGCTTTCATGAAATTTTTGCCAAACTGGCGGGTGAGGCGGCTGCCAGCCGACAGCATCGAATAGATAAAACCGACTTCCGAAATGACCGGTGTTGCCGTTGCCACCGGGGCGCTCGGGCTGAGTGTCGTGATGCCATCAACCCGGTTCATCAGGTTCAGTTCACGGTTGGTCGCGTTGCCGGATTGATCCTGATAAACGAGGCGGGCGGCGATGCCATCCTTAATCACATCAACATTGCTGTAATCCTTGTACCAGCTGCCAAAATCGCTGGGGGCACCTTGCCAACGCAAGCGGATTTTCAGATCGGTCAGCGGTTTGGCGAGCGCTTCTTCGCAGCCGACCATGAAGCGCGAACCCTTGACCGGCTGCGGACCGAAAGGCAGGAAGGCTTTTTTCGGATTGAGCGTGCCGAAATCGTTTTCCAGATTTAGCGTTTTTACGCCGTCGACCGCAACATTCAGGCTGGCCTTGGCTAGCCGCAGCTTGATCAGTGCCGAGTAAGCCGCTGCCGATTCGGGCCGGAGCAGCAACTGGACGACCGGCAAGACGGTGGCAAAAGCGCCGCCGTGCAGCGTCACGTTGTAATCAACCACCGCCGCTTCGCCATCGGCCATCGTGAAGCCGAGGCTTATTTGACCATTGATCAGCGTACCGCTTAGTGAATACGGGCCAAGCCAGCCCTTTTCACCACTGACAAAAGCCTGCAGGCAGTCGGCAATTTTCTGGCCATCAAAGCCAACCGAATCGGCAAAGGCAACATCGAGGACCACTTTGATGTCGCGTCGCCCTTCGCACAGGCGGAGCAGCGACGAGGCCAATGCAAAGCCGAGCGGCGCGGCGACCAAGCCGGCGTAGCCAAAGGCCGACCAATACGGTCGGGCCGGATCGAGCGACGCACCGAGACCATCCGCCGAATTGGCCACCGGTGCGAAACGCACGCCATTGGCGTCGCGGAAGACACTGTGCAGCGCGGCGATCTTGCCTTGGCTAACCAGCGTCTCGCGCAGCGGTGCATACAAACGTTCGCTGCCGTCGATCCCCTTGCCGGCGGTGAAGCGATGCGCTGGTGTGATAGCCAGAGGTGCGGCGCCCTTCTTCAGCGCCAAAGTCAGATGGGCATGTTCCGGCTGCGCCGGCAGCGCTTCGAAACCGAGCACCCGACGAAATTGGAAGTCGAGATGGCGCGCCGTCAGGTCGTTGATTGCTCGACTAGCCGGCGCCAGCATGTCGAGAAAACCACCGAACAGGCCGAGATGTGGCGGCACGGTGCCATCGTTGCGGGCGAGCAATTCGGCCTCGCCGCCGGCCGGAAAGTACGCCGCCCAGTCACCGCTGGCCACCTCGGGATCGGCGGCATAAAAGCGTAAATGCTTGGCCAAGCGGCGCGCTTCGGCCAACCGGTCAGCTGGCGAACGGCCGTCGACCGGGGCAAAGACAGGATCGAGGGCGGCCGGCGAGCGGTCTTCCTGGCTCTGCCCGAGGCGGGCGATTGCGTTTTGCAGGATGCGGTCGTTGGCCATGATTGTCTAGCGGTTAGCCGACGTCAGCGCGGCGCGCAACTCGTTGCCATCAGTCTTGTAGAAGGGATAAACGAGGTTGAAACGCGAGTTGGTGGCGCGCACTTCGTAATCAAGCTGAATGTTCAGCTGGCCGCTATTCGGGTCGGTGCTGTCGATACTCAGTGCCAGCACCTTAATGCGCGCCTCGTGGATCAGGATGGCGGTGCGCACGCGGTCGAGCAGCAGTGTACGCATCGTCGTGCTCATTGGCTCGAACATCAGTTCATGCATATCAAGGCCGTATTTCGGCTCGAACAACCGCTCGCCGACTACGGTGCCGAACAGGATGATCAGGCTTTCATGAATATCAGCCTCGTTTGACACCATAACGACGCCGCTGCCGGCGAAACGCGGCGGAAAACTCCAACCGGTGCCGAGGAAGGATTCGTAACGATCGCTGTTGTCGCTCATGAGCCAGCCTCTTGTTGGAAAACCGGATTACTGCGACCACGAAAACAACGGCTGGCCCTAGGACCACAGAAGCAGATGCTGGCCGTACGGTCGACCCGAAAAAACAGCCAAAAATGAAAGTTCATGGCGGGCCTCATCCAATCTTCACGGTTGGGCTGCCGACTGCTGCCGATGCACCGCACAGGCAGCTGTCACCGACGCGCAGGGCTGGCCGGCCGGCGATCATTACCGTCGTACTACCGAGCGGAAACGGGCTGACCGTCGGCACATGGCCGGGTGGCGGAATCGGGCAAACGTGCATGTCGCCGACGACAGCAGCTGGCTGGCCGGCGATCATCACGGTCGCCACGCCCGGCCCGGTGATCGTGCCACCGTGGTTGCTGATATCGCCGACGCGGGCTGCTGCTGGCATCGCGTTTTCCCTTTTCTGACCTAGTTGATCTGCACCATCGCGCCACTGAGCTTGGCCATGCCGCCGCCCTTCAGTTCCGCGCTGGCGCTGCCTTCGAGCTTGAGTTCGCTGCCGGCCTTGATTTCGAATCCGGCCGTCGCTTCCATCTTGCTTTCCGTACCGGCTTTCCATTCGATCGCCTTGGCGCTTTCGATATGGATGCCGTCGCTGTCCATGACCAGCTTGTTGCCATTCTGGTCAGCCAGGGTCAGCGACTTATTATCTTCGTCGAGGACCAGCGAATTGCCGGCCGGCGTATCCAGCGTCATGACGATTTTTTTATCATCAAAATGCAGGCGCATGCCGGAACGGGTCTTCAGCATTTTTTCGTTGTTTTCGTCGCTGCCCGGCAGCGGCGCCAGCTTGGCACTACTGTGCAGCATGCCGAGGATGACCGGATAACGCGGATCGTCGCCCATGAAGCCAACCGTCACTTCGTCGCCGATTTCCGGGCGGAAGAAGAAGCCGCGATCGTCGCCAGCATCCAGACTCGCCACCCGCGCCCACAAGCCGTCGCTGGACAGGCCAAGCAGCGGCAAACGAACGCGCACGCGATGTTCGTTGTCCGGGTCATCTTGGTTGCTGGTAACGATACCGATTTGCAGCCCAGCAACGCTGGGCAACAGGCTGGCAGCAGCTTTGCCAGCTTGTTCGAGATCGACCCCACCAAACTGCACATGTGTTTTCCAGCCCTGCACCAGACTGAATTCATGGCGCACGCCGCTGACCATTACCTTGCCGTTGAAGCGCCGACCAAGTCCGGCCAGTTCAACGATCACGCCGGGTTTGACACTGGCAATACCCTGGCACTTGCCGCGCCCGGAAACCTGATCGACCCGGCGATAGACCGCCAGCCCATCAACCCAGGCTTGCGCCTCAGCTTCCGGCATGGCCGGGTGACGAACATCAAGCGGCTGGTTGGCAACCGCCGACAAATCATCGCTGCTCAAGTTACCGGGTGCCGTGAAAGTCGGCGTCGCACTTTCGACTTCGATGATTTCCTGACCCGCCGGATCCCAGCTTGCGCCCTTGAAACTGGGGTGTTGCAACCGGGCATCGATCTCGCCTTCGAATTCGAGCAGGGTCGCACCGTATTGCAGGGTGCACACCGTCGCGCCATTCAACGCCGGCTTACGAACGACGACTTTCTCACCCTCGCACCAGACCAACTGGCCATTGGCCCGCGCCCGTGCCAGCAGAAAATCCCAGTCGCTGCTCTGGAACTGCAGCACCTGTTTATGTTTCAGCGCAGTTGTTTGGATATCGGCGCCGACCCCCGCCGTACCAAGAATAGCTTCGATGATCTCGCTGTCGCTTTGCTCGAAGAAGTCGGCCGAATGTTCGGCAACACTGAGTTTCATTGCGGCATGCCGGCAATCGACGACCAGTTGCGAGGCTGCCATCTCACGCACCCGCACGCCTTGGCGAACGACGACACCGATGAAGACAGAGGTGTTTTCGCTACCAGCCCCGGCGAGAATTTCGATGCGCTGCCCGGGCTTGAACAGGTCGCTGTCGCTGAGCGGAAACTGGCCGCTAGCCGGTGCACCATCGACATAAACCAGTTTGGCCGAGGCGATCCGGTTGGCCGCCAGCATCACGCTAACCGAGAGCAATTGATGCTCGCGCGGCACCACCTCGCCACCCGCCTTGACGGTAAATTCGCGATGTTCGGTGGCGATGGGCAGGGCGCGAGTTTCCGGCACGGTCTATTTCTCCAGTGGCGGAAAGAACAGCTCGGTCCCCGGCGCGATCTGCCGAAAATCATCGAGCCCGTTGGCTTCAGCGACGCGCAGGAAAAGGTGCGGGTTGCCGTAAATGGCGTTGCACAGCGCCGGCAGCCGGTCGCCGGCCTTGACGATGCGCCGATGTGTCAGATCTGGCGACTGATCCTGTGCCATCGCGACACGCGTCCGGTCATCCGAATTGTCGGTGAAGACGGCCGTAATCACGGCGCGCAGTGGCACACCATCCGGGCGGAACAGCTTGTAAGCAATCGAGGCGCTTTTCAGCACGCAGCGCTTGACCTGCAGCGTGCCCCAGACAATTTCCAGATAATTGGTACGGTGAATATCACCGTTGTAGCTGCTCGCCTTCTGGAAATTCTCGACCTCAGCCTGCACATCAGCCTTATGGCCGTTCGCCCCAGTGCCGTCAATGAAGAAAGTCAGCGTCATGTCGCCCGGCTTGACTTTCTTGAACTCCATGCGGCTGTTGGTCGTGCCGGCGCCCTGCGCGGCGTCGTATTCGATTTCGTAGGCCAGCGTAATTTCAGACGGATTGACGAAGGCGGCAAAGCGGGCAATCGGCCGGTCGCTGTAATCCGCCTTGGCATGCGCCAGGATAGTCAGCTTTTCCAGCGTCCCATTCGGCGTGCCGCCAACATTCAGCGACCCCAGTCCACCGGCCCCGATGGCGGTACCCATGATTAAGACTCCGCCCGTTCACGCAGGATTTCCAGCACGCGGGCGACACATTCCTCGACCAACGCCTGTTTTTCCTCGACCGGCACTGCCGCACCCGCCGTTGCGCTCGCATCGCCCCCGGCGGCGCGGTTGCCAACTTCGACTGAGATCACCACTTCATCAACGATGATGGGCATTTCGGCTCCTAATGCTTGTCGACCGTGAAATACTGATAAGCGAGCTGCATTGATTCGACGGCGTAGGCGTTGTTGCTGGCATTGAGATCACCGACCGCCCATTTCGTTGGCCAAGCACCAATCACATGCCAAGTCATTAGCGGCTCGTGCGACTCGTTAAGCAAATGGATATCAACATTGCACGGTTTGATCTCGTAATCGACGATGCACTGCTTGATCCAGTTCCAGATGTCCGAACTCTTGAGCAGCCCGCGCTTCAGCACCAGTTCCGGGTATTTGGCCCGGGTTGGGTATTTCTGCACGAAACGGTTTTCGCCACCCTCGGCGACTTCCTCGCTGCCCATCTCGACCGCCAGCCCACCGACTTCAGTAAAACGCGTATCGGCGTGACTTCCCAGGCCAATGAACTCGACCATGAAGTGAAAACCAACCGGCGGGTAGTACTGGGCCATCTGCCTGTGTGCCTATGCCATCAGCCGTTTTCGACCGAAAGACCTTCGTGTGCCAGTTCAATGCTCTCGATCGCCACCTCATTGCCCGAAGCCTTCAGTTGCGGCCCATCGACCTTGACCGGAAAGGCATTGAGCGCCTTCCAGGTCATCACCGGTTCATGGCTTTCGTTGAGCAGGCTGATCGTTACATCGCGCCGTTCGACCTGATTCAGCTTGATCGTCGACAGCCATTTGAAGAACTCGTTGTCAGCCTTGATCACGCCACGTTTCAGCGTGATGTTACTGAACTTGCGCAGGCCGGGCATCTTGATCGACGAATACTCCAAGAACGAGCCATCGCGATACTCAATGGCCTGGTTTTCCTGCGTCAGACCGGTCACTTCAGAAAAGCCGATTCGTGTGCCGCCCCACTCGACGCGGAAGTGGAAGACGGGCAGCGGATATTGTCCAGGCATGTTGATTTTCCTCTCGTGTCAGATTGCAGATCAGCTCGTTTGCAGCTTGTGGGAGAACTTGAGGATGATAAATTCGGCCGGCCGCACGACCGCCATGCCGATTTCGACATTCATCCGCCCTTCGAGAATGTCCTGCGCGCTCATCGTGACGCCTAGGCCGCAGCGAACGAAGAAGGCGTCCTTGGTCGTCGCACCGGCCAGAGCGCCTTCGCGCCATTTCTGCGTCAGGTAGTTCTCGATCATGCCGCGCACCTTGACCCAGGTATTGGCATCGTTCGGCTCAAAAACGGCCCAGTAGGTCGATTTCTTGATCGACTCTTCGACCATATTGAAGAAGCGACGAACCGAGATGTAGCGCCATTCGTTGTCATTGCCGGCCAGCGTGCGGGCGCCCCAGACCAGCGTGCCCTTGCCGACGAAAGCGCGGATGGCGTTGATCGACTTGCCGGCGGTGGCATCGACATTCAGCGCATCGGTTTCGCTGGTCGTGAAGCTGTCGGCTGGCGCAATAACACCGTTCAGGCTGACATTGGCTGGCGCCTTCCAGACGCCACGCTGGTTATCGACCAGCGCGTAAATACCGGCAATGGCACCGCTCGGTGGGCATAAGGTCAGCGTCGAGCCGATACCCTTGATTACATTGCGGTAAGGCGCGAAGCTTTCGTACAGCGTCTGCTCAGCCAGGCCACGATAGTTGCCGATGGCCGAGACAATACCGGCGATAGCGGCGCTGGCTGCTGAAAAGCCTTTTTGCACGCCGCCCAGCCCACTGCTCATGACCGCTTCGACCGTAGCGCCCGAGGTATTGCCATTCGAAGCAGCGGGCGTTCCCGCTGCACCACCGAACAAGCCGTTCCAGGCAGCAGTGGCCGGCGGCGTGTTCTGGTCCCATTCGACGGTGTAAGCCCCGCCGGCGGTGGCAATATCGGCGGCCATTTCCTTTTCCAGCCCAATCAGCGCCGAGAAGGCTGGAGCCAGCGTGCCGCTGATCATCGTCTGGATATCGGTGACCAGCTTGGCATTGCTCAGCGGTGTCGCGTCGGCCAGTCGATCAACCACCTTGGCGATACCGAAAACATATTCGAAAAGCAGCGCAACATCGGCCGGCACTGGCGCCGCTTTGCCCTTGAAGGTCGTCAGTTTTTTGGCGAAGGCGCTGGACAGAGTTTCGCCGGGGCCGGCATAGGCATTGACCGCTGCCGTCAGCGTCGTGCCATCGGCGGAAAGTTGATCAAGCGTGCTCAGAGCGGCGAGCAGATCCGCTTCGCTGGTCAGATCCTTCAGCGGCACCTGAATGCCGTTCTTGAACACCTTGTCGCGTACCTGCGCATAGCCGACCGGCTTGCTGTAGTTGAGCTTCAGCCACGGCGTGTAAGCCGCGCCGTACTTGAGGTTATTGATGCCGATTTTGTCGCGGAAACTGGCGCCATTCGGGTCGCTTAGCCGCAGATCGAGCACTGCAACGCGGTCCTTCAACTCACCGCACTGCTTGAGCGCTTCTTGCTGCACGGCAGCGAGATCATCGGCACCGAGCGTCGCCGCATCGGGGAAGAGCAGGATGGTCGGCTCGTCCACCTTGGCCACCGCCTTGATGCCATTCTTGACCTCTTCGCGGTCAACCGACGAACCGGCTGTTTTATAGGCGCCGACCGAAATGATGTAGCAGTCACCGCCGCCGTTGTCATAGAACAGGCGCAGAGCGTCGTACATGAAATAGCTGTTGCTAATGTCGGCCGAGAGGAAATTGCCGGCCTCGTCGATATTCGCTGCCATCACCGTGTAGTTCGGTCCTTTACCGTAATAGGCCTCGAATTCGAGCAAGGACTTGATTCGGCGCGGCGTATTGACCAGATCGCCGGCGATGATCAGCGTGGTATTAGCGGTATAGCCGACAAAGGCGGGAATGGCCGTCTCGACCTCGGCGACCGAAGGCGGGAAGACTGATATTTCCTCGATATAGACATCCGGAGTGCGATAGGTTGGCATGAGCTGACCCCCTTCTAAGGTTTGGCGAGGTGGACGATGAAACGCGCCTGCGCCCGGTCGGACCCGGCCTGGGGCAGATGCTGGACAAGAATTTCGGCATTGCGTTTGAGTTGCAGCTTGCGATAACCGCCGGCCCGCCGAGCCACCGGCGCGGATGACTGGAACATGACGATGCGCGTACTGGCATCGCCGAGCGACAAGGGCGACAGGTCGTCGTTGGCGAAGTTTTCCGGGATGACTTTCTTGAAGGCGAGCGCCGGCCGATCTTGCTCGCCAGCCCCGGCGTCGGCCAACTGCAACTGCCCGAATTCGGTGGCACCAAAGTTGCGCGCGACGACGTAGTACTGCAGCGGCTCGCTGCGCGCCTGCAGCACGACACGAAACGTTGGCGAATTTGCGTAAAAATCCCGGTCGACCGTAAGCGCCAGCACACCCCACAGACCTTCACCAGCCAGCGCCGGCGAGTGCAGCCAGTGGGTTTTCTGCGGCGTGCCACCGGCCGATTCGGTGAGCGAATAGCGGCCAAGCGGCCAGTCGCGCGTCTCGAATGCAGCCGCATCCTGACTAGTGGCCAGCACCTGCTCGGCAATCTGCGCTGTACCCAACTGCCAGCGCAAGCTGGCCGAGCGCACAGCCTGGGCCGGACTAATACTCTGGCGCGGCCGGATGAAACTGGCGGCCAACGCCGGATCAAGGCTGCGCGGCTGCGTCGGGTTGCCGTAAAGCACCAGAGCGTTTTGCCCGACAGGCGCGTCGGTAAAGTTGGCGAAATAAGGGTTGGTAATTCGCAGGCCAATTAGCAGCGTCGTGCCGTCAATGTCACGCAATGGCTTACCGTCATCGTCCGCCTCGAACAGCACTCGCAGGCGGCCATCGCGCACCTTGGTCAGCAACTTGCCGGCGGCCAGCGCAGGCTCCGCAACAGGAATGACGAATTCGATGTCGGCACACAAGCCACGGTAGTAAGCGTGCTCAACTTCGACCTCGAGAAGGGTGCGGAAATGGATGCTCATTTTTCGTGCAATGCCAGGCCAATGTCGGTGATCGGTTCGCCCAGCTTGAAGGGCTCCTGATCCTGGATGGTGACCAGCCGCGCCCGATACAGTACCGAGGGTTGGTACTTGGCGCCGACGCTGGCCCAGATCTGGTTCAGGGTTTCCGGCGTCACGCTGTACAACTCGATGACGATCTTGCCGATCCGCGCATCAAGGGCCGGATAGTCCTCGGCGCTGAATACCGGATGCGACTGGAAGAAGGTCAGCACATTCGACAAAGCCTTCAGCGTCGTCGGGTAATCGATCATTTTCGCCGCGAAGAGCAAGGTCAGATTGAGCTTGAGTTCGGGTTGCAGCACCATCTCGCGGCCATTGCTGATGACCCGGGCCGGCACATGCTCGCGCATGACGCGCTCTTCCTCGATATTGACCAGACTTAAAGCCACCGTGCCGCTGGCAATCGCCAGACCGCCCTTGTCGTCGAGAATGCTGCCCGGCACTACCTGACCGAGCGCAGCCGAACCCGTCCGGCGCAGCAGGTAGGCATTGAATTCATCCGCCAGGAAGGTCACCGCGACATCAAGCATGCTACCTCTCGATCTCTTTCAAGCAGGGCTGGCAAGCCGAAAACCAAGCGGCCGCACAGTTTCGAAACAAAGTTCAACCTGGTGCTGCAGAAACTTGTTTTTCAGTAAAGCATAGGAATTATTTTTTGTCACCGACATTTTCATCATGCATATTCGCAACAACAAAACCGCGCCACGAAACAAATAAATAGCAAATATATCAACCTATATTAAAACGGCCGTTTGTTACGAAGCCAACCATTAAAGATGCTTTATCTGCTATATCGCAGATCTTGTTAACAATTCAGAAAATTTTGTTTTCTTATAGCGCGAGCGTGGGCTAGAATTTGAGATGACAGTTTGATAGCACCAAAACCATCGACAGCTTGGCCAGGTTAGGACAAATGAATGCGCCATACTGTCTCGGCAATAGCGACAAAATCCAACACGAAATACTGAAAGGTGAGACATGCAGTCCATTTTTCGAGCAGTCGTCGGGGGAGAAAAATAATGCTTTGCTGGCATCGTCAGCCTGTCCACCCAGCGCCGGCCAGTCGCAATCACACCCTCCCACGGCAAGCTGCGGTCGACTAAAAAAACAGCCAAAACCTTTGCCTAAAGTTTCTCGGCAATCCAGCAGCACAACTGAACCGGAAGGAGACCCATCATGGCGAAGAAGGCACTTTGCATCGGCATCAACAACTACCCCGGCACCCACATGGACTTGCAGGGTTGCGTCAATGACGCCCTCGACTGGGCGGCAGCATTGCAGGGGCGAGGCTTCGCTGCCACCGTACTGATCGACAGCAAGGCCACCAAGGCCGCGATGATTTCCAGCTTGGGCGCGCTGATTCAGGGCGCCAGCAAAGGCGACAACCTCGTCATCACCTTTTCCGGCCACGGCACCTATCAGCCGGATACCGATGGCGACGAAGTTGATGGGCTGGACGAGGCGCTCTGCCCCTACGACCTGCAAACCAACGGCGCCGCCCTGACCGACGATGAAATCAAGATGCTGTTCACCAAGCGCAAAGCGGGCGTGCGGATCGTGCTGATTGCCGACAGCTGCCATTCCGGCACCGTCACCCGTGCCGCCAAGGCGGAAGAGGGGGCCGACACCCGTCCACGCTTTATGCCGATGGGCAACTGGCTACCCGCCAACATGTTGCCGAAAAACCTCGCCGGCAAGCCGGCCTTGACCATTGCTGCGCCGCTCGGGGCCTCACCGCTGCTGGCCGCCTACTCGCGCGCGCTGGGTGACCTGCTGCTGGCCGGCTGCAAGGAAGGCCCAAACAATTACAGCTATGACGCCAAGATCAATGGCCGCTTCAATGGCGCCTTCACTTTTTACGCCTTGAAGGCACTGAAAACCTTGAAAACCGAAGCAACCTATGCCGATTGGCACAAGGCCATTATCAAATATTTGCCCTCGGCGAGCTATCCGCAGTCACCGCAAATTGTCGGTAGCGAAACCGCCCGCAAGAGCATCGTTTTCGCCTAGCCCCCTGCGCCAATCGCGCCCCCATCGCCAACGAGGATCACCCCATGGCAGAGCACCTGTACAAGATACGCGGCACCTTGGGTGACATCCACGGCCGCAAGATCGGTGGCATCACGCCAACACACCGGCTGACCCCGGGGGCCGCCCGCGATGGGGCTGGTGACGAAATTGAGGTGACCGGCGACGCCGTCGTCCGGGTCGAACTAGACAATGGTTTCGTCCTGTGGAGCCGGGTTGATGACCTGACCCGCGAATACGGGGCGCTACCCGCGCGGGAAGCCGGTGGTTCCTGGGAGTTTTCCCGCCTGACACCGCGCGGGGTTACCGGTGGTGAGCGAGGCATCGTTGGACTGGCGATCAAGGTACTCGACTTTTTTGGCGTCGAAGTCGCCGCGCAGTCCGCCCACAAACTCGGCATCCATTTCGAAGAAAAATTACTCGGCGACCACCCGCCCGGTTTCTATCGGCTTGATCTGACTGGCAGCTTGCATCTCACCGCCGTCAGCCCGGACGAAAACATTCCAGCCGACCGTGGACCGCTGCTGGTCTTTCTGCATGGCACGGCATCAAGCATGGCGAGCAGCTTCGGCAAGCTCTGGGATCCGGCCAACAGCGAAGGCGCCCGCCTGCGTCAGGCGCTGGCACCAACCTACGGCAACCGCGTTTTTGCGCTGGAACACCGCACCTTGAGCGAAAGCCCGATTGAAAACGCCCAAGCCTTGATCGAACGCCTGCCAGAAGGCGCCGAACTACATTTGGTCAGCCACTCACGCGGCGGCCTGGTCGGTGAAATCATCGCCCTCTCGGGCAGCGCCAAGCTGGCCGAAGTGTTAACCGAAGGGCAAATTCAAACATTATTTGCCGTTGACCGCAGCATTGCCCCACAACTCGGCTTGGCACCACTAAGCGACGCAGAAGCAAAGGAGCGCGACGCCGCTTACGAAGCCGACCGCCAGCGTCTGCTTGATCTGGTCCAGCAGCTCGGCGAAAAAAAGCTGCGCGTCTCGCGCTTCGTCCGCGTCGCCTGCCCGGCCCGTGGCACAACGCTCGCCTCCGGCCGGCTGGATCGCTGGCTTTCGGTCCTCGACTACCTGGTGACCGCCACCACTGGCAACGGCCTGTTCGCCGATGGGCTCGAATTTCTCGTCGCCGTCGTCAAGGAACGGACCGACCCGCGCACGCTGCCGGGTATTGAGGCGATGATGCCCGGCTCGGCCCTGACCCGCCTGCTCAATGGTCTACCCGAGCTGGTCAGCAGCGCCGATCTCACCGTCATTGCCGGCGACATCGAGGCCGGTGATGGCCTGTGGAACACCCTGAAAGTACTGGCGACTGACTGGTTCTACCGCAACGAGCACGATCTCGTCGTCGATACCGGCTCCATGAGTGGCGGCCTGCTCCGCCTCGGCAACGGTGCCCGCATGCGCCAGGACGCTGGGCCGAAGGTCAATCATTTCCGCTACTTCACTAACGAACAGAGCGTCCGTTGGCTCAAGGCCGGCCTGAGCCGGGACGACAGCGACAGCGCCGGCTTTCTGCCGATCACCCTGCCCGCCCCCGCTGCGCCGCGCTGCCAGGCCGCTGTCGCGCGTAGCCGGAGCAGCAACCGGCCCCGGCCGATTGTCGTTGTCCTGCCCGGCACCATGGGCAGCAAATTGCGCGTCGATGACGATACGGTGTGGCTCGATTACTGGTCATTGCTCAAAGGCGGCCTGAAGCGACTGGCCATGGGGCGCAGCGGCATCACGCCGGTCGGCCTGGTTGACCAGTTTTACGGCCCGCTGGTCGAATACCTCGCCAACAGCCATCAAGTCGAAATCTTCCCCTACGACTGGCGCTTTTCGGTCCGCCAGGCCGCCGTTCGCCTGACCGAAACGCTGACCCCGCTGGTCGCGCTGGCAGAAAGCAGCGGCCAGCCCCTGCGCTTGGTTGCGCACTCAATGGGCGGCCTTGTCGTGCGTTCGATGATCGCCGACAACGGCGCCGGTAGCGCCCTCTGGCAGCGCATCACCCGCCTGCCCGGCAGCCGCTTCTTGATGCTCGGCACGCCCAACCTCGGTTCCTACGAAGCCGTACGCTGGCTGACCGGCTTCAACCCGACACAAGGCAAGCTCTCGCTGCTCGACATCACACAAAGCACTGACGAAATCATCGGACTGGTCGCCCGCTATCCCGGCCTGCTCGAACTGCTGCCCTTTTCGCCGAACGACCCGGACTTCGCCGACATCAGCCGCTGGCAAAACCTGCGCAAGGAGGTCGGTGGCCGCTGGCAAACCGCCGAAGCGCCACCGCTCAATGAAGCCGCCGCGACCTGGAAACTACTGCGTGCCGCGCCGCCTGATCCCCGATACATGTGCTATGTCGCCGGCTGCCAGCCGGCCACCGTGATCGATTATCAACTCTCGACCAGTGAAAGCTGGTGGCACCCAAACCTCAAGCGCCTCGAATTCATCGCCACCGGCGAGGGCGACGGAACGGTCAGCTGGCAATCCGGCCGCTTGCCTGGCGTACCGACCTGGTACGTCGAAAACACCGCCCACGACGGCCTCTGCGCCCAACGCAAAGCCTTCCCCGGCTATCTCGACATTCTGCTCAATGGCCGTACTAGCCTGTTACCTGCCGCACCGCCAGCGCGCGCCCGAGGTGTTAGCGGTGAAGAGCGCTTTATTTTGCCAACGACACCACCAGCCGACGGCATACCGGCACCCGGCGACATCGCCGCCTTCAGCTTCTCCGGCAGCGCGCCGGAAAGTGATCCAGTAGCCGCACCAGCCATACCGGTGATCGAAGTCGCCATTCGCCACGGCAATCTGGCCTACGCCCGCCATCCAGTGTTGGTCGGTCATTACCAGGGCGACACTGTAGTCAGCGCCGAAGCCGTGCTTGACCGGCAACTTGGCGGCACCCTGACCCGACGGCTTGATCTTGGCGTTTACCCCGGCGCCTTGGGCAGCAACACCATCTTCCTCAACGACTCAGCCAGCGCCAAGCCGGCCGGGGCAATTGTCGTTGGCCTCGGCCAAGTCGGCGGCCTCAGCCCCGGCCTGCTCGAAGAGTCGGTGCGTTCGGCCCTGCTCGATTTTGCGCTGAACGTGGCCCATTGGCCGGACAAACGCTTCGGCGAAGATGGCCGGCCTCGCTCGGCCGCCGTCACCTGCTTGCTGGTCGGCACCGGGGCTGGCGGCTTGCCGGTCGGTGATGCGCTGGAGGCCATGTTACGCGCTGCGGTTGCCGCTAACCAGCGCCTGGCCGGACAAAAACTGGACAGCCGGGTAATGATCGACCGACTGGAAATCCTTGAACTTTACGAAGATGTGGCCATCACTGCAGCCGACGCCCTCAGTCGCATCCTGCAATACGAAGCGCTTTCTGCTGCGGTGCGCTGGCCGGCAAAAGCCGTCGAAACGGGCCAGGGTGGGCGCCGCCGGGTTCGCTTCGAAGAGGCACCGGAATGGTATCAACGCCTGGAGATCTACGAAGACGCCGGCCGACTGCGCTTCACCTTCCCGACCGATCGAGCGCGCGCCGAAGAAACTTTGGCGACCGGGCAGCTCGCCCTGGCTCGCAGCTTCGTCCAGATCGCCAGTCGCGATACCGGGCAAAACTCGGAAGCCGCCAAAACCCTGTTTGAAATGCTGCTCCCCCTGCGCCTGCGCGAACTCGCCCCACAGCAAGGCAATCTGGTCGTGGTGGTCGACGCCAAGACGGCACCTTACCCTTGGGAACTGGTCGAAAATCGCTGGGCAACGGGCGAACGCCCGCCTTCAGTTGCCGCTGGTTTCATTCGCCAGTTCCGCACCAGCGAATTCAGACAACACCCGGTCCACGGTCTTGGCAACACAGCCCTGGTGATCGGCAACCCTGACCTGAGCGGTTCGACCAACTTTGCTGACCTGCCGGGTGCGCGCGAGGAAGCCCGGCAAGTAGCGGAACAACTGGCGACGGCCGGCTATGACGTTCTCGACTGCATCGACCAGGCCAGCACCCCGATCATGGAAGCAATGCACAAAGACAGTTGGCGCATTCTCCACCTGGCCGGGCACGGCGTGCATGAGTTCCCTCGGCCAACCGCCCACGGGCCCGGCAAGCCGATTTCCGGCATGGTGATTGGCAACGACACCTTCCTGACGCCCGGTGACATCGAACAGATGCGTTTCGTCCCGGAACTGGTTTTCATCAATTGCTGCCACCTTGGCCGTGTCGGCGACGAGCGCGAGCTTGACCGGCTCGGCCTCGCGGCCAACCTGGGCGAAGAGTTCATCCGCATGGGTGTGCGCGCAGTAATTGCTGCTGGCTGGGCGGTAGACGACCGGGCCGGCCAGGCTTTCGCCGCGACGTTCTACCGCAACATGCTGCGCGGCGAAGCCTTTGGCGAAGCTGTCCGGCTCGCCCGCAAGGACGTCTGGAACCGCTGCTCCGATGTCAACACCTGGGGTGCTTACCAGTGCTACGGCGACCCGGACTTCCGCTTTCACCGTGGCGGCAGCACCGCGCCACGCATCTGGCCGGATTTCGGCACGCCACATGAACTGGTCGCCGAGCTCGAAAATCTGACCGCCGACCTCTGCGCCGGCGGCAATAGCAGCGATGGTGCCGAACGCATTGCCCGCCGTCTGGCGCGCATCCCGGCGACCCAAAGCGAGCGCTGGCTGCAGCAGGCCAATGTCTGCTGCGCCCTCGGTCTGGCTTGGGGCGAATTGCGCAACTGGACGGAAGCGACGACCTGGCTGGCCAAAGCCTTGACGGCCGAACGCGGTGAATGCTCGATCCGCGCCCTAGAACAGTACGCCAACTTCCGCGTCCGACTCGCCGCCGAACGCTGGCGCGCCGCCCAAGAACTACCGGCAAGCAAGCGCGAGGCCGTGCGTAACGATCATATCGACAGCATTGAAGCAGCCATTCTCGATCTCGACGTACTGTGCCGCCGCGCCCCGACCGGCGAGCGCCTGAAGCTGTTGGGTAGCGCCTATAAACGCCTGGCGCTGGTCGAGAAAGATGAGAGCAAACAACTCGAAGCCCTGGTAAACATGGCCCACCATTACCAACTTGCGCTAGGGCAGCAGCGCGATGCCTATGCCTACACCAACTGGGCTGCGGCCGTCCTGTTGGCCGAGCAAAAGGGAGCGCCCCAGTCGCTGAACGCCACAGACCTGCAGCGCAACTTGGTGGAACTACAGCGCAGCACCAGTCAGCGCGATGCCATTGAGCCGAATTTCTGGGATGCGGCCAGCCTGGCCGATCTGGCCTTGACCGCCTTGCTCGGGCATGACCTCGACAGGACAGGCAGCTCCCGCCGCCGTGACAGCAGCGCCAGCGGGGAAGCGGCCAACACCGTGCTCGCCGCCTACCGCTGCGCTACCGGTCGGGCGGGCAGTCCGCGTGAAATAGCGACCCTGAGCGAAAACATCGACTTCCTGCTTGACCTCTGGTCACCGCGCGACAAGGTGACGATCCGTGTTCTGGAACAACTTCGGGAGAGCCTGCAATGAGCCCACGCCAAGCCAAGAGCGAAACCACACCGCGCCTCATCCGTCTACGCCGTGGCATCAAAGCCGGTTCAGCCGAAACAGCCGAAACAGCTGGCACCGAAATAGTGCCACGGACTTTGTCACCGACTTCGCCGCGAACCGCGCCACGAACCTCGCAAATGTCGGCGCCCGACCTGAGCGGCACACCGCCCGAAAAAATCAGCCTCGCCGGACTGGACCCACGCACCCTGATTTCGCCCAATTTTCGCGCTTACGAACTCACCAAGTCCGAACTCGCAACGCGCCGCGGCATCGCCAATGGCTTCACCAGCGACGACCATCTGCGCGCCGCGATCAACCTGGCTCGCCAGGTGCTGCAACCGATACGCGACAAGTTCGGCTCGTTTACCCCGAACAGCGTCTATCGCAGCCAGGCACTGGAAAGAGCGCTGAAGAACAAGCCGGCCACCTGGCAAAGCACCAGTCAACATGCCCGTGGCGAAGCCTGCGACATTGAAATTGTCGGCATGGCCACACTCGCACTGGCGACCTGGGCGCGTGATCATCTCAGCGCTTTCGATCAGATCATCTGCGAATGTTACGACCCGCGCCAGGGGCCAAATTCCGGCTGGGTGCACATTTCACTGAAAGCGCCGGGCCAAGGCGCTAACCGCCGCCAATGTCTGAGTTATGTCACCGACGCAAGCGGTCGCCTGGTCTATGTTTCCGGCCTGCAATCGACCGCCTGAGCAATGGCCTCCGGCAAAATACTGACGCTGTTGATCATCGCCACCTTGCTGGCGGTGATCGGCGCTTGGTTTGTCGCACAGCGCTATCGGGCGAGCATGCAACGCCTGATGAAAATACCGCTAAATTCACTGTCGACCGCAGGATCAGCCCTTGTTTCAACGGTCGCCACCGGCCCGGAAATCCCGGCTCAATATCCCTCGCGCAGCACCGCACCAGCGCCACTGACCCTGGCCGACAACCAACGCGCCTACCACCGGCTGCTCCTCTCTTTTCTCATCCTGACGCTGCTCATGGCGCTGACCCGAACGCTGATCATGCAGGTCATTGCCGACGGGCCAATTACTTTAAAAACCGTTATAACCCTTGGCGCCGCCTACGCCTGGCCGGTGCTGCCCGTGATCGCCGTGATCAGCCGCTGGTCGCGCTGGCGCTTTTTCGGCGCCATGCTCGGCTGGTTCATTCTCGCCGTGCCGCTCCTCAGCTGGCGCACCAACGAATCAGTCAGTTTTGCGCAAGTCTTCGGCTGGATGCTCTTCGACATCGGCCTGCCGCTCGTCGTCGTCACTGCGCTTTGTTTGGGCAGCGCAACGCGCGCCGTTGGGCCATGGCTGGCCCCTTTGTTCATGCTATTC
>Ga0136636_10000356_pt1 | contig 22538 bp, 21 predicted proteins | sample AntDrymUQ8522106_2_FD_104653 | JGI IMG/M metagenome (GOLD analysis project Ga0136636, IMG submission 104653) | Polar desert sand microbial communities from Dry Valleys, Antarctica - metaG UQ852 (21.06) | ecosystem: Environmental > Terrestrial > Soil > Desert | place: Antarctica: Dry Valley... | reverse complement strand
CGCCGCCTCTATTTTTCGGGTTTTATCTCATAACATTATTTCAAAATCCAGATATGATTCGGCGGGCTTCGCCCGCCGAATCATATCTGGGTTTTATTCATTTATGCGTTCTGCTATACAAAGTTTTCCTAATGATTACCTGTATATTTATGTTGCTGTGTAGTTTTAAGTCTAGAATGTCGCACACAAATTTACAGAGAATTAGAGAAATTCGTCAACAACTAGTTGCCGAAACTGGCAGCTTTGGTACAGATTGGGTTCTTGTACAGAAATTACTTGATGAACTGATGGTCAAGCATCAACAATATAAGCAGTTTGCGATTAATAAAAATATTCATCTTTACAACTAGCTGATCGGTCTATCTACAGCGCTTTGCGCTGATTTAAAACCCAGAGGAATTTTTGAAAGTGCCGCATCGCGGCACTTTCAAAAATTCCTCTGTACCCTCTGAAGTCTCAATACGCTGTATACAAAAGAAAACTTAAAACCCAAAAAGCTGAGATGCACGCGCAGCGTGCATCCTAGCTTTTTGGGTTTTATTAGGACATTGCTAGCATTCTTTGCATTGGCTTAAGGGCAGATTGGCGAATAGTCTCGTCTAAAATGATTTCAGGAGTACGATTTTTCATCGCTAGATAAACTTTTTCGAGGGTATTCAGGCGCATATAGGGACATTCATTACAGGCACAGTTACTTGTCGGTGGTGCAGGAATAAACTTTTTAAAGGGAGCCACCTTTTGCATTTGATGAATCACGCCCGACTCGGTGACTACGATAAATTCTTGGCGATCGCTCTTTTGCACATACTTTAACAAACCAGTGGTTGAGCCAATAAAATCCGCATGATGCAACACATTTGCTTCACATTCAGGATGAGCGATCACTTCTGCTTGAGGGTGACTGAGTTTGAGGTCGATTAATTTGCGTTCTGAAAAAATCTCATGCACCATACAAGCACCATCCCACAGCAGCAAGTCTCGCCCTGTTTGCTGCATTACATAGCGCCCAAGGTTGCGATCGGGTGCAAAGATGATCGGCTGATCGGCTGGAATTTGATTAACAATCGACACCGCATTGGCACTTGTGCAGATGATATCGCTAAGGGCTTTAATTTCAGCAGTGCAGTTTATGTAAGAAATGACTAGGTGATCAGGGTGCGCGGCCTTAAACGCGGCAAAGCGATCGGGTGGGCAACTGTCAGCAAGGGAGCAACCTGCATCAAGATCGGGCAATAATACTAACTTATCAGGGTTGAGAATCTTGGCTGTTTCTGCCATGAAATGCACGCCTAAAAACACAATTACATCAGCTTCACAATTGGCTGCGGCTTGAGACAATCCCAGCGAATCGCCAATATAATCGGCTATGTCTTGTAAGTCAGGATCTTGATAGTAGTGAGCCAAAATGACGGCATTCATTTCCTTTTTGAGATCGGCGATCGCCTGAAACAGATCCAGAGGCAAATCCGATGATGTTTGAAAAGTGCCAATTTTATTTTGTTTGGGAGGGGCGAGAAACATGGGTTGCCTCACGAAAGTGATAAAGGGAAATAGTAGTATCTTGTAAATCTTTACATTTCATTATAGTAGAAACTACCAAAAATATGTCAAAAAATCAATAAGAGTCATCGGAAATGCTTATAGTTTATTTCACTATTGGTCTGCCAGCTTCAGGAAAAACCACATGGGCAAAGCGCAGAGTCGATAAATCCCCCAATCGTATTAAGCGCGTCAGTAAAGATGAGATTTGGGAGATGTTAGATAACTCCCATTTCTCCAAAGACAACGAAAATTTTGTACTAGATATCCAAGATATGCTCATTAAGGCGGCTTTAGAAAATGGCAAGTACGTTATCGTTGATAGTACCAATTTGTCGCCTCAGCAAGAATCTCGGATCAGAAATTTAACAGATGGTTTAGCGGCATTAGAAATTGTCGATTTTCGTCATGTGTCTGTCGAAACCTGCGTAAAAAGAGACTTAAAGCGATTGAACTCAGTTGGGGAGAAGGTAATCCGCAATATGTATAACCAGTTCATTGCCCCACCGCGATCGCCAAAGCCCGAATACAATCCCCATCTGCCCGATGCGATTATTTGCGATCTCGATGGCACGATTGCTTTAATCGGCGATCGCAGTCCCTATGATGCCGCTAAGTGTGAAATCGATCAGGTGAATGAACCAGTGCGCTCAATCCTAGATACTTCTGGCAAAAAGATTATCTTTTTATCAGGAAGAGATGATCAATTTAAACCCCAAACCTTAGCTTGGCTATCAAAGTATAATATTTACTTCGATGAGCTACATATGCGAAGGTCTGGCGACACCAGAAAAGACAGCATTATCAAGCAGGAAATGTATGAGCAGATTATTTTGAATAAATATAATGTTGCTTTTGTCCTAGACGATCGCGATCAGGTCGTGCGCTTATGGCGTGACTTGGGGTTGACCTGCTTGCAAGTTGATTATGGCGATTTTTAGTCAAAGTTTAGGATTGCAGATAAAGCCCAAATATGATTCGGCGGGCGAAGCCCACCGAATCATATTTGGGCTTTATCTGCATAAGTTATTTCGTTTATCAAACTCACAAAAAAATGCTAATGTCAAGGAAAACCACTCTTTTTACGCAAATTTAAGCAGTAAGTGCATTAAATTGCCAAATACAAGTGATAGCTGCACTTTCCCCAATTAAACTAGATATTTTAATCAATGAACACTGTTAATCAATACAATTCGATGACGCAGGCAGACTATGCCAAAAAATTGCGTCCTTTACTTCCAGCTTCCGCTTTTCAAGCAGATCCTCAAAAAATCTGGATTTTATTGATAAATATGGCAATCATGATCGTTGGGTGGGCGATCGCTTCTTACCTAGATCGTTGGCAATGGCAGTATTTATGGCTGTACTTACCGATCGCACTTTGTATGGGAAACAGCATTATTGTCTTGCTATTTAGTACCCACGACTTGATGCATAGTGCCGCGATCGCCAACCCTCTAATACGCAAAACTGTTAGCTTATTCGGGCTAACAATGGGATGGATGCCGCCAACTCTATGGAAAGCAGTTCATAATCGCGAGCATCATAGCAATACTAATTCCGATCAAGATCCTGATCGAAATTACTTATTTTCACAGCCAAACACTTGGAGCAAATGGCTTCAGAATCTATTCGTCCCATCGTCAGAAGTGAATCCTTTATTTTTAGCGATCGGCATTGGTCACGCATGGGGAGTTCACGCATTTCGCAACCTAACCTCAGTTCTATTCTTTAACAATCAGTCCGCTCGATACCCTGTTTTTGCTTTTAGCGTTAGCGAAAAAGAAAGAAAAGCGATCGCTTTAGAACTACTGGCAATGATTGGCTTGCATACCTTAATTTTCGCAAGTTTGGGGTTTTCTCCATTGAAGATGCTGCTTAGCTACTTCTTGCCAATTTGGGTAGGTCATGCAGGGCTGATGTTTTACATTTACACCAATCATCTGCTTTGTCCAATGACAGAAGTAAATGATGTATTAACTAATAGCCTTTCGATTCGTGTCCCCCAAATATTTGATACTCTGCATATTAACTTCTCTTATCATACAGAGCATCATATTTTTCCTGGCATGAATCCCAATTACTATCCGATGGTTCAGCAACTACTGCTAACCTATTATCCCGAAAAATATAATCTGATTAATGCTGATAAAGCTTGGCAGTTATTATTAGAAACACCGCGTCATTATCTAGATAAAAACACTCTTACTGATTGGTCAGGGTCAAAGCTAGTCAAATGTCCTGATTTGCATTAACCAATCCCAGAGATTTTTGAAAGTGGAGCTTCGCGCTACTTTCAAAAATCTCTCTAGGTCTTATAACAGCGCGATGCACTGCTATAAAACCCAAAAGAGGTTGGCGGCGCTCCGCGCCGCCAACCTCTTTTGGGTTTTAATTTGTCCTGATCCAAGTGGCGAAACTATACCAATTCATAAATGAACGCAAATCCCAGTAAGGTGATAGCAAATCATCTATAATGTTGCATTTGCTACGAAAGTAATGTTGCTTTTAAAGTCAGATCGAAGATTGCAGAAAGCCCTGTCAACTATCCGTTTAAAATCATTAGCCTAATAACCTATGCCTAGCTTAACAAGCACGATCTATCCCATTGGCGCTTATAACCTTCACGGGTTAGTATGGCAAACTGAGTCAAGTAACGAGCCTGATCCTAAGCCTGAGTATCGCAAGTCCTATGCACTTTGTATCGATGCTTATCAGGGGCATCTACTCAAGATCGATCCAGATTCAGAAGGTGCAACCGTCCTGAACCACTTCACGGCCCTGCAATTTCGAGATGCTACTGGCTTAGCGATCGCAGGTGAAACGCTTTGGATTACCAAGGATAATGGAATTTATTATTGCGATATGGTTGATTTTGACCTGCAACCATTTATGGAGCTACCCAATCGCATTGATGGCATCGCGGTATCTGATGGCGGCGTATATGTTAGCTCCAGCGAAGTAGGTAAGATTTTTGTATTCGGTCGAGCGACCCGTACTTTGCTCAGAGTTATGGATGCACCAGGAGCTGGATTTGAAGCATTGACCCTAGCGGGTGAAGAACTATGGGTTAGCGATCGCACCGAAGAAACTGTATATCGACTCAATGCCAAAACAGGCGACATAATTCACCGTGGTTTGACTCCATTTCCCAATCCCACAGGACTAGGATTTTTAGGAGAAGAGCTATATGTAGTTTATTCTTCTGATGAGAAGTATATTCGCGAAAATCCTAACGATTTAGATCAGCCATTTTCAGTTGCTAATCGCGAAAGAAACTTTATTCATTATCTCAAGTTTGATCAGCACCAAAACGAAAAGCTTTGCTACACCCTGACCAATGGCTACAAAGTTGAGATGGTCTATCTTGAAGAGCTATCTTCGGAAGAGCCAACCTCAATTTATAACCTCACTTGGCGAGTCGCTTATCCTACCGACACTTACCGTCAAAAACTATTAGCGATCGAGCCGATTGGAATTCCCTTTGAAGAGGAAATTGTCGATGGTCAGCGCGTAGCAGCTTTTAAATTAGGCAATCTCAAACCTGAAGAAGCTAGAATGTTCGGCTGGAAAGCAACTCTAGAAATGTATGGTATTAAGTACGAGCTTAAAGAAAGCGAAGTGGAGTTTGTGCCTGAGTTGTCCCCCGAAATGCAAAAGTTATATCTAGTTGATGATGATGGACTAAGTATGGACAATCCTATCATTCAGGCTGCGGCAAGAGAGGCTGTAGGCGATGAAACTAATATTTTGCGAAAGATGCTTTTGATCCGTGATTATGTTTACGACAAGCTCTCTTATCGTGTCACTCCTTACATCGCGGCTCCAGAAGAAGTTCTGGTTAGAGGTACTGGTTCTTGTGGTGAGTATGTCGGTCTATTGTTAGCGCTGACTCGCTTAAATGGAATTGCTTGCCGTACTGTTGGGCGTTACAAATGCCCACATGATGAAGAATTCATGATGAATGTTCCTTTACATCAATATTATAATCACGTCTGGATCGAGTTCTATATTCCTAGTATTGGCTGGCTACCGATGGAGTCAAACCCTGACGATACTGGTCATCGTCCCTATCCCACGCGCTGGTTTATGGGTTTACCTTGGTATCATGTGGAGATTGGGAAAGGTATCTTTTTTGAAACTATTCAGCCTCAGCCATATTCCATTGGAGAACTCTCATTAAATCATGTGAGATTTAAAGTTTTAGAAGAAATCTAATAAAAACCAAAACCCAAAAAGCTGAGGCGCTCGCGTAGCGTGCGCCTCAGCTTTTTGGGTTTTAAGTTTTCTTTTGCGTACCCACTCTGTAAATGATTACTAAGTTTCATTAATTTAGCTTAATAAGCATTTTTAGAGGTGTTGATAACCCATAGGATCATGGAAATAAAAAATTTATAAGCAATTACACTCAAAAGAATAATTAAGGTAAATCAAATTTATGACACATTTTGCTTTTCATATTCTTGCCGCAGTCCCAGCCACTCCAGTCTGGTCAATAAATGTAGCTTTGATCATGTTAACAACTAATTTATTTGCGCTAGTCGTTGGGCGTTATGGCATTCAAGTCAAAGGTGTTGGCCCTAGATTACCAATCGAGTTACCTGGCTTGTTTTCTGGATTCGGATTACCAGAGTTACTCGCGGTGACTAGCTTTGGGCATATTCTTGGGGTTGGAATGATTTTAGGACTTGCTCAAGCAGGATTGTTATAATTTGTCACGAGAAATCGCACTCAATAGCCATGTAAACTATGGCTATTGAGCAGATCTAAAAAAAGCTGCCATGATGACAAGATTGTTTCTGGTATTTGCGATCGCGTTCAGCAGTTTACTGCTCATCTCAATAAATTTGTCACCTACATTTGCCGCGCAAAATATACACTGGCGCTATGGTGGATTTGAAAACCCAACTCAATGGGGTAAGTTATCTAAAGACTTTGAATTATGTGAGCTAGGCGAATCTCAGTCACCTATCAATATAAGTGGCACAGTGAGTAGTAGTCCCGCAAATATTAATTTTGACTACAAGCCCTCACCTGTTGAAATTGATGCTCGTCCTGAGCAGCCATTAAATAATAGAACTGTGCAGTTACATTCTTAAAATCCAAAAGATTAGTGGCGGCGCGAAGCGCCGCCACTAATCTTTTGATTTAGAAGACGGGTTTGCCGCAACTCGTCTTCTGGTTTTGCTATACCTCAACGGGTGGTACAGCCTAAGTAGGCAAGCATAATTAAACCCAAAACCCAAAAAGCTGTAGCGCACGCGCAGCGTGCGCTACAGCTTTTTGGGTTTTAAGGTTTCTTTTGCCCACATACTTATTGAGGCTTTAAAGGGTACAGAGAAATTTTTGAAAGTGCAAAGCGCTGTAATTGCCGAAAAAATAGTTCATTGACGAGGCCTCTTCTATTTTTTGAGTTAGGATCGCACCATAGTTTTTCTAGCAGAACCGAAACTAATGGATGCAAATCAATGGCAATGGCGAGATGGAGTATTAACTTGTAGTCTACTTTCCGATTGGAAGCATGGTTTTTTTACGCGATCGCACGCTCCAAAATCACCTACAGACTTACATAGTCACTTTGCGTCTACTGGTCGCGCCTATCGAGCTAAGCAAGTCCATAGCAATGCACTCATTCATGCAAGCGCTCTGGATATTGTCGATCTGCCATTGCTAGAAGCAGATGGAGTTTGGGCAACAAAGGACTTACACAATCACGATAGTCGCTCGGTTTGGGTATGTACGGCTGATTGTGTTCCTGTGTTAATTGGCGATCGCCGCTCTGGTGCGGTTGCAGCAGTTCATGCAGGTTGGCGTGGCACTGCCGCAGGAATTGTCACAAAGGCGATCAGCACGCTTTGTAAAGAAGGAAGTGAGTTAGCAGATTTGCAAGTAGCCCTTGGTCCCGCAATTTCTGGTGGTGTTTATCAAGTTTCGCGAGAGGTTGCTGATCAGGTAATGGCAACTATCAATAACCCCGTAGGTTTAACATCTGATCAGCAGCCTGAAAAAGTTAAGCTAGATCTACGCAAAGTACAGGCTCAACAGCTCAAGGAAATGGGGATGTCTTCCCAGAATATAGCGATCGCACCTTACTGCACATTGCAACATGAAGAAATATTTTTCTCTTACCGCCGATATTTTCTAAATAATCCTCATCCGCATCCGAGAAGCCCCCAAGTACAGTGGTCTGGAATTGCGGTCAGTTAAAAAACAAAAAGCTGTGGCGATCGCTGCGCGATCGCCACAGCTTTTTGTTTTTTACTTAATTGATAAGCGATGCTGAATCTCTAGATAAACTAATAGTGCATTTACATCCGCAGGATTGACCCCACCAATACGGCTTGCCTGACCAATTGTCATGGGACGAATCTTGCTGAGTTTTTCTCTAGACTCCTTAGACAGGGTTTCGATCGTATTGTAATTAATGTCCAATGGCAGCTTGCGATCGCTATGTTTAGCAACTTCCTCGATCTGATGTTCTTGGCGCTGAATGTAGCCGACATATTTGACTTCAATTTCCGCAGCAAGACGTTCAAAGCGGTTAAGATTTGGATCGGCTAAACCATAGTGGATTAGCTCAGCATAGTTAAACTTAGGACGACGCAACAGATCCGATAGCGTAATCGCACCGCGAATAGCTTCACCTGTTTCGGCTGTAATACGCTGACCTAGCTCTTCTTTTTCTTTAACACGAGTTTGATTGAGTCTCGCCACTTCAGCATAGACCCGTTCCTGCTTATCGCAGAATAATTGCCAACGGCGATCATTTACTAGCCCGATTTCTCTGCCAATGGGAGTAAGGCGGCGATCGGCATTATCAGAACGCAAAATTAAGCGATACTCGGAGCGACTAGTCAACATTCGATAAGGTTCACGAAGATCCTTTGTGCAAAGATCATCGATCAATGTACCAATATAACTACTTGCCCTTGGAAGTACGACCATTTCTCGATTTTGCACAAACAGAGCCGCATTCATCCCTGCCACTAGCCCTTGGGCGGCGGCTTCTTCGTAGCCAGTAGTTCCATTAATTTGACCTGCACAAAACAAACCTTCAATCAATTTGGTCATCAATGTTGGATAACACTGAGTTGCAGGAATATAGTCATATTCCACTGCATAGGCGGCGCGGAGCATATGACAGTTTTCAAGTCCAGGCAGAGTCCGTAGCATTTGCAATTGAATATTTTCGGGCATCCCCGTTGAGAAGCCTTGAATATAGAGTTCAGGAATATCCCGACCTTCAGGTTCAATAAAAATTTGATGACTTTCCTTATCAGCAAAGCGAACGATCTTATCTTCAATACTGGGACAGTAGCGTGGTCCCTTAGCATCAATAAAACCACCATATACGGGCGTAAGGTGGAGATTTTCTCGAATAATCCGATGCGTCTCAGCGGTGGTGCGCGTCAAATAACAATTCATCTGCTCTCGCTCTATCCACGCGCTCGGATCAAAGCTGAACCAGCTCTGTTCTGTATCTGATGGTTGAACTTCCATTTGGCTGTAGTCCACACTACGGCGATCGACTCTCGCAGGGGTTCCTGTTTTTAGGCGATCGGTGATAAAGCCCAAGGCATTTAGAGTTTCTGTAAGTCCTTCCACTGCAAATTCGCCCGCCCGCCCAGCAGACATAGAGCGATTGCCTACCCAAATCTTGCCGTTGAGGAATGTGCCTGTGGTCAAAATCACGGCTTTGCAAGCATAGCCGACCCCAAATTGGGTTTCGACACCAATAATTGCTTGATTAGCATCTAGTAATACATTAATGACTGTGCCTTCGCGCACGGACAAGTTCGGTTCATTGTCCACCACAGTTTTCATTTCTGCGGCATATTCGCGTTTATCGGTTTGCGCTCGTAACGCCCATACTGCTGGTCCACGAGAACTATTCAAGATTCTTTTTTGTAAATAAGTGCGATCAGTGATTTTGCCAATTTCACCACCGAGAGCATCGACTTCATGGACAAGTTGCGATTTGGCGGGACCACCAACAGCAGGATTGCATGGCTGCCATGCGATCCGATCTAAATTAAGGGTAAGTAACATGGTCTTGCGCCCCATCCTAGCGGCGGCAAGGGCAGCTTCACATCCTGCGTGACCTGCACCAACAATGATTACCTCAAATTCATCCAAGAACTGAACTTGGTTAACTGAATTTAGTAAATTACCCTTTGAATCGCTCATTGTGCTCAGTAGTCCGACAAAGTTAATGAAGTGTTGCTTTATACGACACTTCATTAATATTTTATAGCAAGCTATCGATGACTGAGCGTGTTTGTATAGCTGTCGCTAGTCTTGTTACGACATATAGCAAATCCCAACCGAACCCAGATTTTTTGTAGAAGCCCCGCTTCGCGGGGCTTCTACAAAAAATCTGGGTTTGGTTTGTTCTCAATTTGCTGTAAAACCCAAAAGATAGTGGCGGCGCTCCATACCGCCACTATCTTTTGGATACACCTAATACAGTCTATTGAAACTTTAAAGGGCAATGGGAAATTTTTAAAAGTGCCGCAAAGCGGCACTTTTAAAAATTTATCTGGGTTTTATAACAGCGCAAAGCGTTGTAACTTATGCTGAAATCACAAAACAGATAATTGCGAGGCAATCGTATGATGTTTGATTGGCAAAAATTAGCCCAAATTAGAGAACTTAAAGAATATTTTGAATCTGATTTTCAAGGTTTTAAGCAACGTATTGAGCTTCATGTGCAAGAGTTGCAAAAAATTGAGCCAGAAGAGCTAGATAAGTTAGCAATTATCAGAGTGATTGAAGTTACAAATGGTTGTACTCAATGGGGATTTAGGAGGAGTGATGACAACTGCTTAACGGTTGAGCAAACCCGCGAATGTATGCAAAAAGTGATGGGATTTATGAATAATCAAAGGATCGATCTGCCCAGTGGTAGGAGTATTAGCTTTCACGAATCCACTAGTCAGTTCATGTCTGAGGTAAGGCAAATTTACCAAGATGCCTTCAAAAAAAATATGGCAGATCAGGAAAGAGAATACTACGCGCTCTCCGTTGCTCAGTCTTTTGTCTATGGTCGCGATCGCTTAAATTCGGCAATGGATCTAGTAAAACAAGAGTTTGAGTCGCTTTTTTCAACTTACTATATCGAGCGGGGGCGCAGATATATCTCCGCATATACCGAATCAATTTCTAATGATTACAGCGCTTTCCAATCAAACGAACCATAATAAAAAACTTAAAAGAGTCGCTTCGCAACCCTTTTAAGTTTTTTACTGGTTCTGGTTTGAGCGCAAAGCGCTGTAAGTTTAGCCCCCAGCGATCGCGGGAATAATGCTGACTTCATCACCATCACTAAGTGAAGTATTTGCGCCATCTAGAAAGCGGATATCTTCGCTATTGACATAAAAGTTAACAAAACGGCGCAGATTACCCTGATCGTCACAAATACGAGCTTTGATACCAGGGCAGTTGTCTTCTAGGGAGTCGATAATTTCTTTAACCGAAGTGCCAGCACATTCTACGGTGGCTTGGTTGTTGGTTAGTTGTTGTAGGGGAGTGGGAATGAGAACTTTAACAGCCATATTTTTGGGATTGATTCAGAGAGTTTTAGACTTGAGATTTTGTCATGTTGACTAAGTTACATTTTATACCGATTTTTAAAATGGCTAAGCCATTTTAAAAATCTTATATCTATACCCAAAAAAGAATGTCGCAAAGCCTATGGCGCACGCGCAGCGCGCGCCATAGGCTTTTTTCTGGTTTTGCGATCGCTAATTCACCGCCTGACCTTACCTGCAAAACCTGATGCTTTAAATTGTCTGAGGTCAAGAGGTTCAGGTTGTTCCGCAGGGACTGCAATCATAAGCTGAAAATCGCTCTTGCCAGCAGGGATTTCATCAACAGCTCCTAGTCTTGTCCTCTCAGGCATAGCATCATTACCATTTGCGTCATAAATTCGCCCGAAAATATCAGCATTGTAAACTACTTTGCCAGAAAGGTTACTCGCTATACCCCTGACTACATAGCATTTGGCGGACATAACACCACCACCTAAGACCATATTTTTACCATCATCGCCTGTGCATGGCTCATAGGTCAGATCTGTCAATTTGATCTGTACTGTTGCTGATGCTGAGGGAGTAATCGCTAAAGAGCAAAAGCATAAGAGGATGGCGATCGCGCCAACTTGTAGGGCTTTAAAAAACTTTTTGTAATGTGGAGTAGCCATAGATAGACCTTTATAAACTTATGTAAAATTAAGATGTTGAGCTAGCATCAAATCCGACACCGCTAAAAATTCTAAAAAAGAATGTATTCTTTGAGTGATAAAATTCATCTTAGCTCTTGAAGGAGGTCTATTTTTAATGCAACTTAGCTTATTGATCGCAACGTTACCTGAAGCGTATAGAATTTTCGATCCACTGGTAAACGTTCTTCCCGTTATTCCTGTTTTCTTTTTGTTACTTGCTTTTGTCTGGCAAGCAGCCGTTGGTTTTAAGTAGATTTTAAGATTGAGCCTTACTCAACATTAAGATCTGTAAAAACTTTTTTAAAATAAAAGCGATATCAACAATCGGGGTAGCGGTAACGTTATCCCGATTGTTTTTACAATAATGAATTGATGACACGAGACCCTATTTGTCTTACGGTGCTTTGCGCTCGAACCCAAACCAGCAAGATTTGTGAAAGTTTTGCTTTGCAAAACTTTCACAAATTTTACTGTAGTTCGTTTGATCGAAAATTGCTGTAGGACAAAGCCCAGAGATGAATGGCGGCGCGGGGCGGCGCTATTCATCTCTGGGCTTTGAGCGCAATAATCTAACAATCTTAAAAAGCTAATTTGAAGTAACTTATGGAAACTATCGGACGTTGGACAAATAAATTTTTAATGTTCAATTTGTTTTTAGTATTTTTCTTTTTTGCGTGGCTACTAGTAGCCCTCGGTGGCGAAAGTCTCAAAGTCAATCTTGGGCTGGAGCTATGGCGGCAGCTATGGGAGCCACTAATTCAGCCTGTGTTGGGAATTGTCATGGCTGGAGCGATCGCTAGCGGCGTGATCGCTAAGGTCAAACAGAAGTTTGCTAAGCCATAAATCTATCCCTATGGGCTTAAAAACGAACCAAAATAACCTATGAAAGTTTTGCAAGGCAAAACTTTCATACTCCCTTCCCAGTGAAAGATTGGACGTTGCGGCGCACCGCGCCGCAACGATAATTTCTTGGGTTTAATGTCTAGTCCTATGCTGGGAAGGGAGTAGGTTATTTTGGTTCGTTTGATTAGGGCTTGCCCCAATTTTATACAATCACATTAGTTGAACTAAAGTTAAGATATATGAAGATAAATCTATAGGTATTAAAGTTTACAGTTCTACAAAATACTTCATAAACTAGTCATCTTATATTCATAATAAAATTATTTAGATTTAACTATATGCAAGCCTTAGAAACTTCAACTGCCAGTCCTGCCGTTAATTCTGTTAGCGATCGCATTCTTTACATTCGACTACCATGCAATCCCATCTTTCCGATTGGAGTGGTGTACTTGTCCGATCATGTCCATAAGGTCGCGCCCCAAGTGCAGCAAAATATCTTTGATTTGGGAACAGTGCCGCCCCTTGACTTTTATGCTGCCCTAGATCGAGCGATCGACAAATTTCAGCCTAATTTATTAGTGTTTTCGTGGCGCGATATTCAGATCTATGCGCCTGTTGGCGGACGCGGCGGCAACCCATTACAAAATGCCTTTGAGTTTTACTATGCCAAAAATCCTTTTAAAAAGTTGCGTGGCGCAGTTAATGGGTTACGTCTATTTACGTCTTATTACACCGAGCTATGGCGCAACTCGCGACTAATTCGGCGTGGTTTACATCGAGCTAGACGCTATCACCCTGAAGCTAGAGCCGTAATTGGCGGTGGTGCAGTCAGTGTATTTTATGAACAGTTAGCCAGTATTCTTCCGAAGGGAACGATTGTATCAGTGGGTGAAGGGGAGTCTTTATTAGAGAGACTCGTTCAGGGGCGTGAAATTGATAGCGATCGCTGCTATGTTGTTGGCGAAACTAAACCTCGTGCGCGATTAATCCATGAACAGCCTGCACCAATTGAGAAAAGCGCCTGTAATTATGATTATATCGAGTCGATTTGGGAAGACTTCAACTACTACTTTCGCGATCGCGACTTTTATATTGGTGTTCAAACTAAGCGTGGTTGTCCGCACAACTGCTGCTACTGCATTTACACCGTGATTGAAGGTAAGCAAGTTCGCATCAATCCCACTGATGAAGTAATCAAGGAAATGCGCCAGATTTATGATCGAGGTATTCGCAATTTCTGGTTTACTGATGCTCAGTTTATTCCAGCTAAAAAGTTTATTGATGATGCGATCGAGCTATTAGAAAAAGTCAAAGCTTCTGGAATGAATGACATCCATTGGGCGGCCTATATCCGTGCTGACAATCTCACACCCTACCTCTGTCAACTGATGGTAGATACAGGCATGAGCTACTTTGAGATTGGCATTACTAGCGGCTCTCAAGAGCTAGTTCGCAAGATGCGGATGGGCTACAACCTCAAATCTGTATTACAAAACTGTCGCGATCTCAAGGCGGCGGGATTTAATGATTTGGTGTCGGTAAATTATTCCTTTAATGTCATTGATGAAACTCTGGAAACCGTGCGTCAAACGATCGCCTATCATCGTGAACTAGAAGCAATTTTTGGAGCTGACAAAGTAGAACCTGCAATTTTCTTCATTGGTTTGCAGCCCCATACTCATTTGGAAGAATATGCGCTGAAAAACAACTTTCTTAAAGAAGGCTATAACCCAATGAGTATGATGCCTTGGACAGCAAAGAAACTATTGTGGAATCCAGAACCAATGGGAGCCTTTTTTGGAGAAGTCTGTTTAGAGGCATGGCAACGTAATGAAGATGATTTTGGACGTGCGGTGATGGCTGTTCTGGAAGAACGTCTTGGACGCGCTCCCTTAGAAGAAGCTCTAACAGCACCGATGAAAGAACTCGTGCTTAATTAACAAACCGTACCAAAAAGCGTTGCTTTGCAACGCTTCAAAACAAACCCTAAGAAGCAAGTTGCGGCGCAACTCGCCGCAACTCGATTCTTAGTACATTGCGTTCTAGAGTTTGCAAAACTGGCGCGATCGCGTCAATGGAATATTCTGCCAACCAAACGCAAAATGACTAATTGCGCTAATCGTAGGTAATTCCTTGCGAATGGATTGCATTTGTAATTCCAAAGATGGACGTTGATCAACTAATTCATTTATGGGCAGATCTTGCCACTGCCCCACCAAAATTGGTGAAACCTTAGCTCCCAGTGGTGCATTTAGGACAACTTTTTGAACTTGAGCCACAATACAGTTTGGCTTACCACATGCCGCATATGCCATCGGTCGCCATTCATAAGCTCTACTAAATAAGTGCCAAGGCTGCATTCGTGAGTCAAAACCACCACCAACAGGTTGATTGCCATCGGAGAAGAAGGCAATACTAGAGGGGATTCCTTGCTGGAGCGCAGGCTTAGAGACGGTATTGAGATAGTAGGTGACTCCAACAAAAGCGTGACCAACGGCAAGCCGCCATAACTCCGACTGCCAGTAGCTTAGGGGTGGCTCTTTAGTAGCCATAGTTGGTCGAAGTCCTTGCCACAATGGCGCATCTTCTTGAGGATAAAGTTTTTTAACTGCTTTGAGATCATTTGGCGTAACAAAACCTTGTTTGAGAAAGCGAATGATTAATTCTCGTCCTTGCAAATTTTGGGCGCGATCGCGTAGAGCTTGCAAAGAGGCTTGACCATAGATCCACAGATAGCGCACATTACTGACGACAGAGGCTGCACCCGCGCCGCGCTTGTAGCGTACATAGTCAAAGGCGATGCCATCGGGTTTGCGCTTGGCAACTTCACTTACCAATTTATACAGATCATTCTGAGCTTGGTAGTTATAGGGATCGATAAATAATTGATCGATGTTAGGAATCTCGCCTTCATTATTTTTGCCCAACGACTCAATTACAGATACTGTGGTGTCACCGTTGGCATTGCGAGCGATCGCATTTTGGCGATCGCCATTGAACTTAGGTAATCCATTGCGTTCTATCCCCTTGGCATAGCCCAATCCAAAGTTCATCGTAAATACCCAAGCATGAACCTTGAGTCCTCTTTCCCGCCCTTTAGCGATCGCTAATTTCAATAGATCCGCATCTTCATATTTTTCAGAGTTAACTAACGAGTCCCAAGCTGTATTATTTTCTGAGCGCGGCAATAGAACCTTGCCATTGGTTGTCACCTCCACAAATACTTGGTTGTAGCCCCGTTCAACGATTTTATCCATCAGTTCTTCAAGTTTTCCCGACCTCAAATCGCAGGGATAGAGCCTTAGCCAAACCCCTTGAGTTTTTAGCCAAGACTTTTGCCGACAGTCTTTGAGGGCTTGCTGATGCTTTTTTACAAGAGCTTGATAGTCTTTGAGTTTGGTGCTATCAGCTTTTTCGGCAAATGCAGCTAAACGAAGATTTTCTTTTTCGGCGATCGCCACCTCTTCAAACTGACAAAAATCGCCAACTTGTGCAGAGATCGGCTTTACTGAAATTAGAACTGAGATTAGATAAGTGGGCAGAGAAATAGTGAATAGAGTTGCGAGTAATTTAATAGCAATATTCATGAATTCTTTGGCAATTTATGGACAATTTGTTAAATGTAGCTGTCGCCAGTCTTAAAACCCAAAGGCGCACCGCGCCGTCACCCTCCTTTGGGTTGACAGCTATATGACTGAAATTGCTTCAATGCTTTGGGGAAGTATAGGCTCAGAAGAGCCAGTTTTTTCATTGGTTAGGCAAAGCTGCCCCATTAAAAATCGATTTCTTATTTTAAAGCCATTACCGAAAAATGACTAAAAGTGCCGCCTAGCAGCGCTTTTAGTCATTTCCCTGTAAAGTACCTTCTGTAGATATTGCCCTTGTGTAGCCATGAATGATGTCGTCAACCCATTAACTAATGTCACCTCTCCAGAGGCATATTTGCAATTTGGCGATCGCTACTTTGCTGCTGGTAACATTCAGCTAGCGATCGCCAACTACAAGCGAGCTTTGACTGGAGACTCTGACTTTACTCCCGCCTACGAGCGCATCGGGAAAATTTATCTAGACCAAGGTAATTTAATGGAGGCGATCGATAGCTTTAGTAAGGCGATCGCGATTAATCCTCAATATCTTGAGGCCCAACTAGGTTTGGGCAACGCATATCAACAGATGGGTTGGGACGAGTTGGCGATTGCCCATTTCCAAAAAGCTTTAGAACTAGCACCTGAAAGATTCTTGCCAGAATATCACTGTCAACTAGGTGATCGACTGAAAGCTCGCAGTCAAACTAAGGCTGCCCTAGAATGCTACGAACGGGCAATCACCTCAAATCCTGAATATGTTGAAAGCTACCGCGCGATCGCCAAACTATACGTTAGCCAAAATAATCCAGAGGCGATCGCCGCAATCTATGAGCGTGCCGAAAATTATAATTCTGATCTACTGCGGGCTAAAGACTACAACCTGCTAGGTGTCGCTTGGATTCAAAAAATCAATAGCGATGGCGTTAGCTCAGAACTACTGGATCTGGCGATTGCCGCCTTACAACAAGCCATCCAAATTGAACCAGCTTTTGCGGATGCTCATTGCAACTTGGGCAGTGCTTTTGTCCAGAAGGGGCAGACTAAAGATGCAATTATTGCCTATAAAGAAGCAATTGACGTTGATCCTAGTTTTGCCCAGCCGTACTTTAACCTTGGCATCCTCCTCAACAATATCGACAAAATTGATGAAGCGATCGCTTGCTTTGAGTCGGCGATCGCCCTGATTCCTGATTGGGTTGAAGCCCATCAATACCTTGGCAACACCTTAAAACGTAAAATCTAGGTTGCAATCTAGCTCTAATGCCGTTAGCATGAGGCATAATAAAAGCTGTAATAAAACGCAACATTAAGATATAAAGCCCGACTCAAATTTCGTGCATCAATCATAAATTTTGATGTTGTCTAAAGCGAATAACAAACTAAGATAGAAAACTGATTAAGGAGTGACATAATGCAGCAGCAGGGCAAAGCCCTAACTGTTCCAATCGGTCTGATGGGGGCAGCACAGGGATTTAATCCAACAATACTACTGCTACTGGGTTCGATTGTTTTAGGGACTGCATCGACAACAGGGTATTGGATATGGGGCTGGGATCATTGGCTCGTATTCGTTTGTAATTTTTCGGCACTGTACGTGCTTGGTACAATAATTCACGATGCCTCCCACGGAGTCGCTCACCCTAATCGCATTGTCAATGCAGCAGTAGGTCATATTTCCGCAATATTACAGGGTTTTGTATTTCCTGTATTTACTCGTGTGCATATGCAACACCATGCCCATGTAAATGATGAAGAAGACGATCCCGATCACTACGTTTCCACGGGTGGACCTTTATGGCTGATTGCCGCTCGATTCTTCTATCATGAAATTTTCTTCTTTCAACGTCGTCTATGGCGAAAGTATGAGCTACTAGAATGGGCGATTAGCCGCCTGATTGTGGTGGCTACGGTCATTGCGGGTTATTACTGGGGATTCTTGGACTATATCCTTAATTACTGGTTTGTTCCTGCCGCTGTTATGGGGCTGCTATTGGGCTTATTCTTTGACTATCTACCCCATCGTCCTTTTGTCGAGCGATCGCGCTGGAAAAATGCCAGAGTCTATCCAGGTAGTTTTCTTAACATCATGCTGCTAGGTCAGAACTACCACTTGATTCATCACCTTTGGCCAAATGTGCCTTGGTATTACTACGAAAAAGCCTACTACCAGATGAAACCCCTACTGGATGCCAATGGCTCACCTCAAACCTTAGGTCTACTGAAAATGCCAGATTTGGCTGGCTTTCTGTACGATCTTTTCCTAGGAATCCGATTTCATGGACATTCTCCAAAAAAAGATAAGTCTCAATCTATAAAATCAAAGCGAACTAAATCTGTAGTTGAAAGTTAATAATCGCTTCCCACCTAATAATTAAGCGATGTAGCGCAAAGCTCAGTACCGCTTAATTATTGATTTCTAAATAAGTTGTTTCGCCCACTTCGTGGACGGATCAGCTTTTTTAAAAGCCCAGAAGAGAGAGGCGGCGCGGTGCGCCGCCTCTCTCTTCTGGGCTTTTATTTGTCTTGATATAAGTAGCGACAGCTATACTACTCTTCAGAGCTAGGTATTGCTGATAAGGAATCGTCTAGCTTCATCCTTGTCTCCATCTGGTGAATAAAGTATCCTGTCATCATCGCCGAGCCAATTAAACCAGCCAGATTTTCGCGATTAGTGGTGATATTGACATTAAAATGTTGCGATGGCAGAACTCCAGTTAAATTTTGAATATTTTGACTAATGATTTGCTGTGCCTCTGGGCTGGCGGATTGAGCAACTGTTGCCAATATTTCAGGAGACTGTTTTTTGAGGTAGTCAATTAAAAGATTGTTATTTGAGTCAAGTTCACCAAGATTAAACATATATTGATCAATTAGTAGTTTGCAGTAATGATTTGAACTTAGGGATACGTTTTGCTTCGAGTCACATATCCCTAAACTCAGATCACCATGATCTATTCTTACTGATGTATTTATTATGTTCGAGTCGGAAAACCGTATTTAACCGAACGGTAATACTAATTCACTCACCTTACGCAGAATTCCCTAAGACCCTCACCCCTAGCCCCTCTCCCATTAAGGGCGAGGGGAACCAGAAAACTAATCTTGCTCCCCTTCTCCCCTCGTGGGAGAAGGGGTTGGGGGATGAGGGGGGCTTCGCTCTGCGTAAGGTGAGTAATTCACTAAAGGGTGGAGCAACTTTACCTCCCCGAAACATTTATTTAGTTAAATCTCACCACAAGCCAAATTTTTAAAACAGGGATTCCCAATTTAAAGTCACGTCAGGGAATGCAAGAAGTGATAGAGTGTCTCCTTGCTCATAGCGCTGCATTCGCTTGTAACCTGAAGCTGATGGTTGCGAATATCCTTCGATAATTTGTTGATTTACATCAAATAGCCACATTTCAGGAATCCCATTGGCGGCATATAATGGCATTTTCACATCGCGGTCATAGGAGATCGTGCTGTCCGCAACTTCGATAATCAATAAGATATCATCTGGTGTTGGTAAAGCCTCAGCATAAAAATCATCTCGCCATTTGAGGATGGCAATATCTGGCTGTGGCTCTGAATGATCACTGAGGATAATAGGATTTTGTGTCCAGACAAATATCCTATCGCCTAGTCTGATTTGAAAAAATCTAGTTGTTTTTGCTACGCAAACCGCGTGCTTGATCCCAATTGGCGACATCTCTCTAATTTCTCCATTGATTAATTCATAGCGATCTCCTTCAGCAAATACACCCGCCTCGTGCATGAGGTGATATTGCTGCACCGTAAACCTAAGAATATTGCTTGCAAAATTAGGCGTAATCAATTGGGCTGTCATCGTATTTCACCTGAATTCGATTCGATTAGAGCTTTGATGTTGAGTATTTAGTATTTTTAAGATTAGCGGTCTCAGCGATCGCTTGTTCTCTTATTTGTATATTTTCGCATACTGATTGATAAGTAACAGACACTAGACATCATCCCCAGCAGATCGAAACCAAGTGACAAAATGAAATTAGTAGCGATCGCTTAATCCCTTAAGTGTCATATTTTGGGCGATCGTAAGTGTAACTGACACAAGTAATATGTGGATCTAGTCGGACTAATACGCTATCTGGGTGATTAGGCAGAAACTTTCTATATAGCTACTCAAAAATGGTGTGTTAAGCAGAAACTTTCGGTCTAATACATAGTTATGCAGAGCTACTGATTGAGGCGCTACTTTGAGATTGTCTACAAGACTTTCAGCATTGATTAGACAATTTGAGTTACCACAGGTTAAGCTGCTGGGGTTAAAGTCCAGCTTTTAGAAACGATGACGACACGCTTAGATAAAGTACGGCAACTCCAACATATATTTATTACTCGTGCTACTACAAGTGGAGATACCAGCGATGAAGAGTACAGTAAACTCCGTTTAGAGTTATTAAGAGATACCGCAGTCAGAGATCTTCTTCCTCAATTTGTTAGGACTTGCGACGAACTCTCGAAATTCTGGGGTTTCATTAAGCCAAAGTTCGGTACCTACCAAGAACGAAAGGCGTTTATATGGGAGCAATTTGGTTCATTGATTGCTTCTCTGGAACAAAGTATTATTGCGTCTCAACCAGCAGATGATGACATTTCTGCTATTCTTGTCGATTTCGATGCTGAACATATTTATATTGCTTGGCAAAAAGCTCTTGAACGCCGAAATGAAGATCCAGAAGCAGCAATTACTATGGCACGTACATTAATTGAATCAGTTTGCAAACATATTTTGGATGAAGCAGGCATTGCTCACAGTGATAAAGATGATTTGCCTAAACTTTACAGAGAAACTGCTAAACAGCTTAATATGGCTCCTGAACAGCATCAGGAAGAGATATTTAAGCAAATTCTCGGTGGTTGCCAGACAGTAATTCAAGGACTTGGTACTTTACGCAATAAGTTGAGTGATGCTCATGGTAAAGGAAAAAAAGCTGTTAAACCATCTCCTCGACACGCAGCACTTGCCGTCAACTTGGCGGGTTCAATGGCGGCATTTTTGGTGGCAACTTGGGAAGAGCGGTCATCGAAAGCAACCTAACAAACCGCTTGTGACCGACTGTTGACAGATGGTTGGTTGAGTGCGAGAGGTTCCTAGCATCGTGTGAAGCGGAACTTTGTGTTGAACCGATCGCTACGTTTAAGTTATCTGTTTTCAGCAGAGATTAAGCAAGCAAAAATAGTTGACTTCGTTGTTGAGTTTGGAGAGATTATTGGCGATCGTCAAAGTTAAGAATTGAGAAGCGATCGCCTTTGAGGATGGCGCAGACTGAGGCGATTGGCGATCGCATTGACATATTGACTCATATTTTGATTTGTATTTTGACTCATTGGGGTTTCTTCCTTGTGGTGCGAATGGGTTGTAATTGGGAGATTTCGCGCTGTAGTTCGGCTTGGAGTTCGGCTTCGGTGGGTAGGTGCAGCTTGTAGCGACTGGCAAAAATTTTATTTTGCTGTTCTGGACTGAGGGTATATTTCACAACGGCATCGTTTTTGTCGGAGCAGAGAATCAAGCCCAAGGTAGGGTTATCATCTTCGGCACAACGTTCGCGATCGTAGTAGTTGACGTAGAATTGCAATTGTCCAATATCGCCGTGAGTGAGCTTGCCCACTTTGAGATCGATGAGGATGTAGCATTTGAGAATGGTGTGATAAAAAACTAAGTCAATGTAAAAATGATCGCCATCTAGGGTAATGCGCTCCTGTCGGGAAACAAAGGCAAATCCTTTGCCTAGTTCTAGCAAAAATGTTTGGAGGTTAGAAATAAGTGCTGTTTCTAGGTCTGACTCGACAAGGCGCGGTGATTCGGGGAGTCCAAGAAATTCGATGACGAGGGGATCTTTGAATACATCAGATGGCTTTTGGATTATTTGACCTTGGGTGGCAAGTTGCATTAGTCCTTGTTTGTCAAGGCTTTTGGCTAGTCGCTCAAATAGCAAGCTGTTGATTTGACGTTCGAGTTCTCTTGCTGACCAGTTATTTTTTAGGGTTTCAATTTCATAGAATGCTCGTGCTTCTAGTTTTTCTACGCGCATCAATGTGCGATAGTGCGTCCATGAGAGGTTGGGATGTAGTTGTCCTGCTTGCCATGAGGGTTGAAGATGGCTCAGGCTAGACAATTCAGCACTTGATAAAGATTGGTCACGCACTGCGTGACCTATTTCGTTTTCGGGCAAGAGTTGAGGAAAAGTCAGGTAAAACTGCCGAATATATTTCAAGTTGGAGTAGGAGTAACCTGTACCAAAGTCCTGCTTGAGTTTTTGGGAGAGATGTTTCAATAAGCTCTCTCCATATTCGGCACGGTGCTGTCCTTGTTGTTCTTCTTCGATGAT
>Ga0136636_10000355_pt1 | contig 22549 bp, 21 predicted proteins | sample AntDrymUQ8522106_2_FD_104653 | JGI IMG/M metagenome (GOLD analysis project Ga0136636, IMG submission 104653) | Polar desert sand microbial communities from Dry Valleys, Antarctica - metaG UQ852 (21.06) | ecosystem: Environmental > Terrestrial > Soil > Desert | place: Antarctica: Dry Valley... | reverse complement strand
CGCATCATGGACATTTTGCACAGCGTGGAGGCGCGTGCCTTGGCGCTGCGCAACGCGCCGCCCAGTGGCGTATTCTTTGCGGTGGACGATTTGGCACCCAGCGTGGAACTGCCGCTGGAGCGCCCGCTGTACAGCGCACCGGCCAAGACCGTTTTGCACAGCGAGGCGCTGGAAAGCGGGGAGGCCGATGCCGCGCAGATGGATGCATCCAGCCTGTTTTCGCAGGTGCGTATCGACAAAGCCGCGCTGGCCAGCCACATCCGCCAGTCGCTGCAAACCCGCGCGCAAATCAGTTTGGTGGAGCTGGTGCAAACGCGCCCGCTCCAGCACGGCTTGGGTGAATTGGTGGCGTATTTGCAAATGGCCAGTGAGGCCTCGAATTCAGTGGTGGACGAAGCCACGTTGGAGTGGGTGCAATGGCTGGCAAGCGACGGCGTACACCGCCGCGCCCAGTTGCCCCGCGTTATTTTTGTAAGGAATTGAAGATGCTGAAGATGCAAGCCGCCCGCGTTGGCAATGGCGATGGTGATAGCGAAGGAGGTGCAACAGAAGCGGCTGCTGCGGTTGCGCCCGAGGCGAGCCTGACCTGCGTGGTGGTGCCGCTGCTCAAAGGCGTGCTGTACCGCGATGACGATGGCAGCCAGTGGGAAGCGTTGATGGGCTTGCAAGCCCGGGTGCGTGACTATGTCGCCGTGCTGGGGCTGGCGCTGGTGCTGGACGAGGCCGAGGGCTACGCCTATTTGCGCTCGGTGGTGGTGGATGACGATACCGCGCCCAAGCTGCCGCGTTTGGTCGCGCGGCGGCCTTTGAGTTTTCAGGTCAGCCTGCTGCTGGCTTTGTTGCGCAAAAAACTGGCCGAGTTCGATGCCAGTGGCGGCGACACGCGGCTGATTTTGTCGCGCGATGCGGTGGCCGAACTGCTGCGCGTGTTTGTGCCTGCGGGCAGCAACGAGTCGCGTCTGATGGATCAGGTGGAAACGCACCTCAACAAAATCATCGAACTGGGTTTTGTGCGCCGCCTCAAACCCCAGGCCAGCAGCGTGGGGCGGGCTGCCACGCCCATGTACGAGGTGCGACGCATCCTCAAAGCCTTTGTCGATGCCCAGTGGCTGGCCGATTTGGATGCCCGGCTGGCGACCTACCAAACGCAGTTGGCCGCCGGTGGCGCAGGCAGCGCAACGGGGGACAGCGATGACTGAATTGCTGCAAGACGCTGTGCCGTTGGATTTTTCGGGCGATGCCACGCTGGCCGGTTTTCGCCTGCGCCGCCTGGAGGTATTGAACTGGGGCACGTTTGACAAACGGGTCTGGGCGATGGAGCTGGGCGGGCGCAACGCGCTGCTGACCGGGGACATTGGCTCGGGCAAATCGACGTTGGTGGATGCCATCACCACGCTGCTGGTGCCCGCGCAGCGCATTGCCTACAACAAGGCAGCGGGGGCTGACTTGCGGGAGCGCAGCCTGCGCTCCTATGTGCTGGGGCATTACAAATCGGAGCGCCACGAAACCAGTGGCAACGCCAAGCCGGTGGCGCTGCGCGATGCGGGCAGCTATTCGGTGGTGCTGGGCGTGTTTTATAACGCCGGATTTGACCAAACGGTGACGCTGGCGCAGGTCTTTTGGTGCCGAGATGCGGTGGGGCAGCCCGAGCGTTTTTACGCCGTGGCCGAAAAGCCTTTGTCCATCACCGGCGACTTTGCCCAGTTTGGCAGCGCCATCGACGGCCTGAAAAAGCGCTTGCGCAAAGACGGCGTGCATCTGTTTGACAGCTTTCCGCCCTACGGCGCGTTTTTTCGGCGGCGTTTTGGCATTGAGGGCGAACAGGCGCTGGAGCTGTTTCACCAAACGGTGTCGATGAAATCAGTGGGCAACCTGACCGACTTTGTGCGCCAGCACATGCTGGAGCCGTTTGAAGTGGCCACCCGCATTGCCGCGCTGATCACCCACTTTGACGACCTGAACCGCTCGCACGAGGCCGTTCTCAAGGCCAAACAGCAGCTGGCGCTGCTCACCCCCTTGGTGGCCGATGGCGACCAGCACGCCGCCTTGCTGGCCACCTCCGACGAGTTGCGCGCCTGCCGCGCCACCCTCAAACCCCACTTTGCCCGGCGCAAGCTGGTGCTGCTGGATGATCGACTGCAACTGTTGGGCGAATCGCTTCAAAGTGAAAGTGCCAAGGTAGAGCGTTTGGAGGAGAAAAAACGCCTGCACCGCAGCCAAGAGCGCGAATTGCGTCTGAATATTGCCGATAGTGGCGGTGACCGCATTGCCCGCATTGGCGAAACCATTGCCCGCCACACCAGCGAAATGCAGCGCCGCAAAGCCAACGCCAGCCGCTATGACGAACTGCGCCGCAGCCTGGGGCTGCTGCAAATCAACACGGTGCACGACCTGTTGGCGCAGCAGCAAAGCTGTTTGCAACTGCACAGCGCCAGCACCGAGCGCGGCGACACCGTGCAAAACCAGCGCACCGAGGCCGAAGTCGCCTTTGCCCAAGGCCGACAAGAGTTGGGCGCATTGAGCGATGAAATTCGCAGCCTGACCGGGCGGCGCAACAACATCGACGCCCAGCACATCCGCATGCGTGCCGAACTGTGCGCCGCACTGCGTTTGCGTGAAGACAGCATGCCCTTTGCGGGCGAACTGATCGAAGTGCGCGACACCGAGCGCGACTGGGAAGGTGCCATTGAACGCCTGCTGCACAACTTTGCGCTCTCTCTGTTGGTGCCCGATTCCCATTACGCCGAGGTGGTGCAGTGGGTAGAGCAAACCCGGCTCAACGGGCGGCTGGTGTACTTTCGGGTGCGCCCTGCGCCGCGGGCTGAGTTGCCTGATCTGCACCCCGATTCGTTGGTACGAAAAATCGCCCTCAAGCCCGATTCCCCTTTTTACGCTTGGCTGGAGCGCGAAGTGGCGCACCGCTTTGACGTGGCCTGCTGCGCCACGCAAGAGCAATTTCGCCGCGAAACCCGCGCCATCACCCGCGCCGGGCAAACCAAGGCTGCTGGCGAGCGCCACGAAAAAGACGACCGCCACCGGCTGGACGACCGCAGCCGCTATGTGCTGGGCTGGAGCAGCGCGGCTAAGCTGTCTGCACTGCAAGCCAAAGCCCGCATCAAAGAAGCCTGGCTGGCGCAAAAAGGCCAAGAGATTGCCACATTGCAAGCCGAACAAGCCGCCTTGACCGAGCGGCTGGTCACCCTGTCCAAACTGGTGGAATACCGCGACTACCGCGAGTTGGACTGGCCCGCCATCGCCCAAGAAGTGGCGCTGCTGGAAGACGAACGCGCCCGGCTCAACGCCGCCTCGGACGTGCTGCAAGCCCTGACCCAACGGCTGACCAAGGTGGAAGCCGATTTGACCCAAACCGAAGACCAACTGGCCGCACAGCGCGAAAGCCGCGCCAAAGTGGAGCAACGCATCAGCGACACCCACGCCCTGCGCCGCCAAACCGAAACCCTGCTGCTGCCTGCCAGCGAAGCCGCCGTGCAAGGGGTGTCCGATGAACGCATTCTGGCCTTGGAGCAAAACGTCCTGAGCACGCACCGCCTGACGGTGGAATCCTGCGAAAGCCGCGAGCGCGAACTGCGCGATTGGCTGCAAAAAACCATTGAAGCCCAAGATTCCCGCGCCAAGGGCTTGCGCGACCGCATCATCGACGCCATGCGCTCCTTCAGCCTGCGTTACCCGCTGGAAACGCAGGACATGGATGTCGCCGTCGAATCCGCTGGCGAATACCGCACGCTGTTGCAACGCCTGTCAGCCGACGATTTACCGCGTTTTGAAGCCCGTTTCAAAGAACTGCTCAACGAAAACACCATCCGCGAGGTGGCGCACTTTCACTCCCAACTCAGCCGCGAACGCGAAACCATCAAAGAGCGCATCACCCGCATCAACCAATCGCTCACCCAAATTGACTACAACGCCGGCCGCTTCATCGTGCTGGAAGCGCAGTTGACCAGCGATGCCGAGGTGCGCGATTTTCAAACCGATTTGCGCACCTGTTTGGACGGCGCTTTGTCAGGCGGAGCCGACGGCGATGGGCACGACGGGCAGTATTCCGAAGCCAAATTTTTGCAAGTGCGCCACATCATCGAGCGCTTGCGTGGCCGCGAAGGCCAAACCGAGCAAGACCGACGCTGGACGGCCAAGGTCACCGACGTGCGCAACTGGTTTGTGTTTGCCGCCAGCGAGCGTTGGCGCGAAGACGGGCGCGAGCATGAACACTATTCCGACTCCGGCGGCAAATCTGGCGGGCAAAAAGAAAAGCTGGCTTACACCATTTTGGCAGCCAGTCTGGCCTACCAGTTTGGCTTGGCGTGGGGCGAAACCCGCTCGCGCAGCTTTCGTTTCGTGGTCATTGACGAAGCCTTTGGCCGAGGCTCAGACGAATCCGCCCAATACGGCCTGCGCCTGTTCCAAAAGCTCAACCTGCAACTGCTCATCGTCACCCCGCTGCAAAAAATCCACATCATCGAACCCTTCGTCGCCAGCGTCGGCTTCGTCCAAAATCACGAAGGCCGCGACTCCCGCTTGCGCAATCTGAGCATTGAGGAATATCAGGCGGAGAAGGTGCGCGTTGAAATGAAAACCTGAGGCCTACTTATGCAAATTGAATCCATCGACATCAAAAACTACCGCCTCTTTCGGGATGCCAAGTTCGAGAACATTCAGCGCCTGTGCGTGCTGGTCGGTGCCAATGGCACGGGCAAATCCACGTTCTTTGACGTGTTGTCGTTTCTTAAAGATGCGTTGGCCATGACCGTAGGCAAGGCAGTGGCCAAGCGGGGCGGTTACAAAGAGTTGGCCAGCCGGGGTTGTACCGATCAGCCCATTGAACTGAGCTTGCAGTTTCGGCTAGAGATCACCGGGCACGAACGCTTAGTGACTTACTTTTTGAAGATGGAACCCGATGCCAATGGGCGTGCCGTGGTGGCGCAGGAAACACTTAGCTACAAGCGGGGTAGCAGCCATGAACACTACCCTTTGATTGAGTTTTCCTATGGCCGTGGCCACGCCGTGGCCGAGGAAGAAGAAAACAACCCAATGACACGCAACTTTCAAGAGCTGGACGCACCCGATATCTTGGCGATCAAAGGTTTAGGGCAGTTTGAGCGTTTTAAAGCCGCCAGCGCCTTTCGGATGATGATTGAGAACTGGCACATTTCAGACTTTCATGTGTCGGAGGCGCGTCCCAGCCAAGAAGATGGTTTTGCCGAACACCTGTCCACCCGGGGCGACAACCTGCCGCTGGTGGCGAACTACTTGTTTGAGCACCACAAAGACCGTTTTAACCGGGTGCTGGAATCCATGAAGCGCCGCGTGCCCGGTGTGTCCGTGGTGGAGCCAAGGCAGACCGAAGATGGCCGTTTGGTGTTGCGGTTTCAGGATGGCAGTTTCAAAGACCCCTTTATCGCACGCCATGTGTCCGACGGCACTATCAAAATGTTTGCCTATTTGGTGTTGCTCAACGACCCCAAACCCTATCCCTTGTTGGCCGTGGAAGAGCCAGAAAACCAGCTGTACCCAGAATTGCTGCCTGAGTTGGCCGAAGAATTTCGGGACTATGCCCGCCGGGGCGGGCAGGTGTTCATCTCCACCCATTCGCCCGATTTTCTGAACGCCTTGACGCTGGATGAAATTTACTGCCTGCGCAAAGACGCCGGTTTCACCACAGCACGCCGTGCGGGTGATTCAGACAATCTGCGTGCGCTCTTCGACGCGGGGGATTTGCCGGGCTACCTGTGGAAACAGGGCTTGTTTGAAGGGCTGAACTGATGAAGGGGCGCGTCATCTTTTTGCTGGAAGAACCCCCCATGAAAATTTTGCTGGAAAGGCTGTTGCCAAGGCCGTTTCCGGGTTGGGTGGAGGGGCAGCATTTTCAGTGTGTGCCGCACCAAGGCAAGAGCGATTTGGATCTCAGCATTCCCCGCAAACTGGCGGCGTTGCCCATTCCGGGGGATCGTTTTGTCATCGTGCGGGATAACGACCACGCCGAATGCATCGCGCTCAAAGCCCGATTTACGACGTTGTGCGCCACCCATGGTCGCCCGGATACGCTTGTTCGTTTAGTCTGCCAAGAGTTAGAGAGCTGGTATGTGGGCGATTTGAAAGCCTTGGCGCAGGCTTTTAATGACCCCAAGCTCGACACGCCCGCTTTGCGCAAGCGTTTTGCCTCGCCTGACGGGTGGCAAAAGCTTTCGGTAGAGGTGCAGCGTTTGGTGCCTTCCTTTCAAAAATGCAGCGGGGCACGACGGATAGCCGCCTGTTTGCACACCAGTGGCAACCGCTCGCCCAGTTTTCAGGCCTTGGGGAGTGGATTGCAGCGCGTCGCCCAAGCCATGGGCTACAGCGCCGTATGACCTGGACCACCCCCGCCGACTTGCGCGCACAAGTCCAAAAGCTGTGGGACAAGGGCGTGCTGCTGCGTCCCTTGGCGCAGACTGCGGCGTGGGAGCCGGTGCGGTTGCGGCTGACAAGTCCCACGTCGGCGGAATTGACCACGCGTTTTGATGCGGTGCGGCTTTGGGTGGCGCAGATGCGCAAGGTCGCGGCGGGGGAGGGGCAGCGCGGCTACCGGGTGGTGTGGCGGGAGTTTCGCCACCAAGTGCTAGGCAGCAATGCGCTGCCAGAGGCCGTGTGGCTCGACACGCTGGACGATGCCTTGGCCGTGCTGGGCAAGCACAAAGAGGCGCAACGCTTTACGCAACAACTGGTGCAGATCACGCGCACGCAGATGCCGGTGCTGCTGCCTTGGTTGGAAAAGCGCCCCCTCAATGCACTGGCCTTGGCCGAAGTGTGGCCGCGCTTGTTGCAGGTGGTGGCGTGGGTTCGGGCGCATCCGCGACCGGGCATTTACCTGCGGCAAGTAGATGTGCCCGGGGTGGACAGCAAGTTCATCGAAGCCCATCGGAGCGTGCTGACGGAGTTGCTGGATTTGGCTTTGCCGCCTGACGCCATGGATGCCAGTGCCCAAGGCCTCAGCCAGTTTTGCCGCCGTTACGGCTTTTTAGACAAACCGCTTCGGGTGCGTTTTCGTTGGCTGGATGCGGCGCTGGCGCTGTGGCCCAATGCCACCGAGCACGACATCACCCTCACCCAAACCGCCTTTGCCCAACTGCCCTGCACGCCGCGCCGGGTGTTCATCACCGAGAACGAAATCAACTTTCTCACCTTTCCGCCGGTGCCGGACAGTATGGTGATTTTTGGCGCAGGCTACGGGTTTGAGGCGCTGGCCGGTGCGCGCTGGCTGCAGGCGTGCGAGGTGCATTACTGGGGCGACATCGACACCCACGGCTTCGCCATCCTAGACCAATTGCGCGCCACGCTGCCCCACGCCCGCTCTTTGCTGATGGATCAGGCCACCCTGCTGGCGCACCAAACCCTGTGGGGCGAAGAATCGCAACCCCTGCTGCGCGATCTGCCCCGCCTCACGCCCCCCGAGGTCGCCCTGTTCAACGCGCTGCGCGACAAACACTGGAAAACGCAGCTTCGGCTGGAGCAGGAATCCATCAGCATGGCGTGGGTAAAACAGGCTCTATACCAAGTGGAATAATCACTAATTGCTATACATTCAATAGCTTATTTCACGCAAAACCCCAATGACTCCAAAAACCGCCAAATGCATCATGGTGCTAGGCACCACCAGCAACGCTGGCAAAAGCTGGCTGACCACCGCGCTGTGCCGCTACTACGCCCGCCAAGGGCTCAAGGTCGCGCCGTTCAAAGCACAAAACATGAGCAACAACGCCCGCGTCGTCGCGTCCGGTGTGGGGGCTAACCAACCTTCCGCCGGGCCGCCCCAAGGGGAGTTTGCCCCCCTGGGGGGCAGCGCAGCACACGCAGTGGCCAGCGTGGGGGCTGAAATCGGCAGCGCGCAGTATTTCCAGGCGCTGGCGGCCCGCGCCGTGCCGGACGTGCGGATGAACCCGCTGTTGCTCAAGCCCGAGCGCGACACCCACAGCCAAGTGGTGTTGCTGGGCGAAGTCAGCGCCGAGTTGACCGCCATGCCGTGGCGCGGGCGCAGCCTCAAAGTGTGGCCGCAGATCGCCGCTGCGCTGGACGCGTTGCGTGCTGAGAACGACGTGGTGGTGATCGAAGGCGCGGGTTCTCCGGCGGAGATTAATTTGTCCGCCAGCGACATCGTCAACATGCGCGTGGCGCTGCACTGCCAGGCCGCGTGTTTGCTGGTCGCAGACATTGACCGGGGCGGTGCCTTCGCTCACTTGTACGGCACTTGGGCGCTACTTCCCCCGCAGGAACGCGCGTTGCTCAAAGGCTTTGTGCTCAACAAGTTCCGGGGCGACGCCAGCCTGCTGGCCCCCGGCCCGCAGATGCTGCAAGACCTGACCGGCGTGCCCACTGTGGCCACGCTGCCGATGTGGTGGCACCATGGCCTGCCCGAAGAAGACGGCGTGTTCGACGACCGCAGCGTGGCCCAAGGCGCGGTGACGCAAACCGTGGCCGTCATCGCTTACCCGCGCATCAGCAATCTGGACGAATTTCAGCCGCTAAAAAACGTGCCCGGTGTGCGCCTGCAATGGGTGCGCAGCCCCAGCGAGTTGGCGGGCCTGTCGGGATCGGACTGGATCATCCTGCCCGGCTCCAAAGCCACCAGCAGCGATTTGGCCTGGCTGCGTCAGCAGGGCTTGGATGCCGCCGTGGCCGCCCATGCCGCGCGCGGCGGCGCGGTGCTAGGCGTGTGCGGCGGCTTGCAAATGCTGGGCGAAGCGTTGATCGACCTGAACGGCGTGGAACACGCCTACCTCGGCAACGCCCCCGGCCTGGGGCTGCTGCCGCTGGTTACGGTGTTTGAAGTCGACAAAACCGTGCGCCACAGCCACACCAGGTTTTCTAAGGACCTCCCAGGTCCTTGGGCCGCTTTGCGCGGTGTGGCTGTGGCTGGTTACGAAATCCACCACGGCCAAACCCAGCAACACCCCGCCATGGCCAAAGCCGGTGATGTGGCCCACGCCGCGCTGCCCGACGGCCTGGGCTGGAGCAACGCCGCAGGCAATGTGCTGGGCGTGTACCTGCACGGCCTGCTGGAAGACCCCGCCGTGCTGCAAGCGCTGTTTGGCGCGCGGCTCAACCGCCCCGTGCCCACCCTAGACACCGTGTTTGACGGCCTGGCCGACTTTGTGCAAACCCACTTCGAGCCCGGCGTCCTGTCCGGCTTGATCGCCTGACGGCCCGCACCCCTGTTTCATTTTTTAACTATCTTTAAAGTACCACCATGACCTCTGCTTTCCCCACAACCCCTTTCCCCACAACGCCTTTCCCAGCGCTGGCCGACATTCGCAACCCCGCGTTCGCCCTCGCCCTCAAACACAAAATCGACCACAAGACCAAACCCCTGGGTTCCCTTGGTCGGCTCGAAGCGCTGGCGTTTCAGATCGGCGAAATCCTCGGCACCGACCAACCCGTGTTGGACCAGCCGCAAATGGTCGTCTTCGCAGGCGACCACGGCTTGACCGCGCGCGGCATCTCCGCCTTCCCCAAAGAAGTGAGCTGGCAGATGGTCGAAAACTTCCTCGCCGGAGGGGCCGCCGTGAGCGTGCTGGCGCGCCACAACGGCATCGCCCTGACCGTGGTGGACTGCGGCGTGGACCACGACTTTCTGGCTGGTCTGTCCGAAGGCGGCCAGCGCCCCGGCTTGCTGGTGCGCAAAGTCACCGGTGGCGAACACGGCACCGCCGACTCGTTCGTCCAGCCCGCGATGACACTTGAACAATGCCAGCAAGCCCTGCAAAACGGTGTCGATCTGGTCAAAGACTTGCCCGGCAACGCCTTGCTGCTGGGTGAAATGGGCATCGGCAACACCTCGCCCGCGTCCATGCTGCTGTCGCGCCTAGGTGGGCTGGACATTGCCGCGTGTACCGGCGCAGGCACCGGGCTGGACGCCCCCGCCGTGCAACGCAAAACCGACGTGCTGCGCGCCGTGCTCACACTGCACGCCAGCGCCATCGCACCGTTGGACGCCCTGGCCGCGTTCGGCGGCTATGAGATCGCCACCATGGTTGGTGCCGTGTTGCAGGCCGCGTTCGAGCGCCGCGTCGTGCTGGTAGACGGCTTCATCGCCACCAGCGCCGTGATGGTGGCCCACGCGCTAGAGCCGCGCGTGCTGCAACGCTGCGTGTTTGCACACCGCTCGGGCGAACGCGGGCACGAATTCATGCTCCAGCACCTCGGCGTGCAAGCCTTGCTTGACCTGGGCCTGCGCCTGGGCGAAGGCTCCGGCGCGGCGCTGGCCTGGCCGCTGCTCCAATCGGCCTGCGCGATTCTGCGCGACATGGCCAGTTTTGAGGCCGCAGGCGTGTCGGGCCAAGAGCCTGGCGCGGCGGTGGACGCGGTTAAGGGGTAAGCAACCGCCCAGAGATAGTTGATGTTTTCGGAATCGCTTACCTGGGACGCGCATGCTAGACGACATCAAAAAAGCCCTCTGGGCTACCGCAGAAAAGCTGCGCACTTGGTGCTCGGCCTGATCTTCGTCAAATACATCAGCGACACCTTCGCCGCGCGCCGCGTCGAGGCGGACGTGGTCGAAGTCATGGTGGCGCTGCCCGGCCAGCTGTTCTTCAACACCCAAATCCCCGCTTGCCTGTGGTTTCTGGTCAAGCAAAAAACCCAGCGTAAAGGCGAAGTGCTGTTCATTGATGCCCGCAAACTCGCCACCATGATTAGCCGCGCGCAGAGCGAATTCACCGACGCGGCGATTGAGCGCATCGCCGCCACCGTGGCTGCGTGGCGTGGTGAAGTGACTGCCGATTGCTCTGAAAATAATAGCTGTTCACGCAGTGAATACCACGATATTCCGGGTTTTTGCCGCTCAGTTCCGCTAACCGAGATCGCCCAGAACGGCCACGTCCTAACCCCCGGCCGCTACGTCGGCGCCGAAGAAGTCGAAGACAAGGACGAAGACGTCACTACCAAAATACAGCAACTCACCGAAAAACTGGGCGAACAAATGGCCAAAGGCGCGGAGCTGGATGCGCTGATTCGGCAGAAGCTGGGAGGATTAGGATATGAGTTCTGCCACAAGGAGTCTGCGCCATGTACCAAGCCATTGAAGCTACCGCCAAAGCGGGCATCATCCAGCCGCTTGAGCCGGTGCAGTTTGAAGAAGATGAGCACCTGGTGATATTGCGCATCCCCAAGGCATGGGGCAACCAGCATGCCAAGAAAGAAAAGTATGACTGAGCATTTGGATATTTCATCCCTTCGCGGTGCCGTTGGCTCACTGGAAGATGGTTTAGAAGTCGTCAGCGATGCGCAATGGTTCCGCACCCAATCCGCCAAGGTACAAAACACCCTGATTGCGGGCGTGATTCAGAACTTTGAATTCGTCTATGAAATCAGCTTCAAGATGATGAAGCGTCAGATCGAAGCCGAATCAGCCAGTCCCAATGAAGTGGATGAAACCAATTTCCGTGAGGTACTGCGCGTTGCTGCTGAGAGGGGTTTGATGACCGATGTGGAGGCGTCGTTCAAATACCGCAAGGTGCGCAACATTACCGCGCACACCTACGATCACGAAAAAGCGCAGCAGGCGTACCAAGACACCCTAGGTTTTATTGGGGATGCGCAGGCTTTGTTGCACAAGCTGGAAGCGCGCAATGCCTGATGCGCCCAGCATAGATATCCGTCCCGACCTCTTGGCAATCGTGCGCAGCATCTTGCAAAAGCATGTTCCGCAGTACGCGGTGTGGGCATTTGGCTCCCGCGTCAAGTGGACGGCCAAGGCGTATTCTGATTTTGATTTGGCAGTGATTTCTGACACGCCGTTGTCGCTTGACGTGAATACGTGCCTGAGCGAAGATTTTTCCGAATCCGATTTGCCGTGGCGGGTCGATGTGGTGGACTGGGCCACGACCAGCGCATCTTTTCGCAAGATTATTGAACGGGATAAGGTGGTGGTGCAGCACGGGCAATGTGCAAATAATGGAGTTCAAGTGTTACCGCTGGAAGACTGTTTGGACGCGTTGAATGATTACCGTGGAAAAACGCCTGTCAAGACGACCTCTGGCATTCCGTTGATCACAGCCAAGATCATCAAAGGTGGACGGATTGAAACACCCACGGAGTTCATAGCAACCGATGACTATGACTCATGGATGCGTCGGGGTTTACCCAAGGAGGGTGACGTTGTTCTGACTGTTGAAGCGCCACTGGGTCAAGTCGCCCAACTTGGCCCGGAAAAGATTGCATTTGCCCAGTGTGTGGTTACGTTACGTGGAAAGCCCGGCGTTCTTGACAGCACTTACCTGCTCTATTTGCTTAAAACCGAGGAAATGCAGGAGCAACTCAAGTCGCGCGCAACTGGGACAACCGTACTGGGAATTAAGCAAAGCGAGTTACGCAAGGTTTCTGTGGCACTTGTGCCGTTTGATCAGCAACAAAGCGTGGCCGCGACGTAAAAAGCCCTCGACGACCGCATCACCCTCCTGCGCGACACCAACGCCAAGCTCGAAGCCATCGCGCAGGCGCTGTTCAAGTCGTGGTTTGTCGATTTCGACCCGGTACGCGCCAAGATGGCAGGCCGCGCCCCCGAAGGCATGGATGAGGGCGCGACGGCGCTGTTTCCGTATGGGTTGGAGGACTCGGCGTTGGGCTTGGTGCCGACAGGGTGGCGGGTGCAGTCGTTCCGCAACACGATCAACATAATTGGCGGCGGCACGCCTAAAACTTCTTTCGAAGCTTATTTGGGCGGCGATATTCCATGGTTTTCAGGGGTTGACGCTCCTGCTTCCTCTGATGTCTTCGTTGTGGACACCGAAAAGCACATCACTGAGGCTGGTTTGAACGGGTCGTCAACCAAACTGTTGCCGACAGGAACAACCATCATTTCTGCCCGTGGAACGGGCGGTCGTTTGGCGTTGACCGGGCGACCAATGGCCATGAATCAGTCTTGCTACGGCCTGCAAGGCAAAGCAGGTGATGTTTATTTCACGTATTTCAGTACAGCCAAATTGGTCGAGCAGTTGAAGCAGCGCGCGCATGGATCGGTTTTTGACACGATCACGCAGGAATCGTTTGCAGGGGTCTTGATGTGCTTACCCAGCGACAGCGCCATTTCTGCATTTGACGACTGCATTGAGGCTCTTATGCTGCGGATTCGTGAAAACTTGCTGCAAGCCCAAACCCTCGCCACCCTGCGCGACACTCTGCTCCCGCGCCTGATCTCCGGCCAATTGCGTCTGCCCGCGGCCCAATCCCAAATCGAGGAAGCCACCGCATGATCACCGGCCAAACCCACTCGCCGTGCCCGAAGGCTATGCCGACTGGCTGGCGCAGCTCAAAGGCCAAATCGCCCAAGCCCAGCATTGCTCAAAAGGTCAATTTGGTCAGCAGGCTACTGACCAGTCGCCGTGGTTTCATATCGTCACCATGCTCCCACGGCTGTTCTCTGGACAGTTGCAGTTGGCCGACTTGGTGGCTCGCCCCCTGGAGCTGAACTACATTCGCCCGAAACAGGCGAATCAGGCGTTTGACATCACCGCGCAGAAAAGGACAGACGAGCAGCGCTGGCAGGCGATTCGCCACATCATCAACCAAACCGTCGTCAGCGAGCGTGTGGTTGATATTTTGGATGCGGTGGGTTTAGATATACCCAATATTGGCCTGCTGGAAGATGAGTTTTTGGCGCAGGTCAAGAATCTGCCAGAGCGCAATCTGGCCGTTGAACTGTTGGAGCGCTTGCTGGAAGGCGAAATCAAAAGCAAATTTGCCACCAACGTGGTGCCGCAGCGCAAGTTTTCCGACATGCTGGGCAGCGTCATCAGCCGCTACCAGAACCGCAGCATTGAAACCGCGCAGGTGATGGAAGAACTGGTCGACATGGCCAAGAAGTTCAAAGAAGCCGCCAGCCGTGGCGAGCAACTGGGGCTGACCGACGATGAAGTCCGGTTCTATGACGCGCTGGCCACCGATGAATCGGCAGTGCGAGAGTTGACGGACGAAACGCTGAAGAAAATTGCCCAGGAACTGACCGAGAGCCTGCACAAAAATATCACGGTGGATTGGTCACAGCGCGAGAGCGTGCGGGCGCAGTTTGCGGCTGATGGTTAAGCGCATTCTGCGCAAATACAAATACCCACCCGATTTGGCCAATGCCGCCGTCGAGCTTGTGTTGGAGCAAGCGCAGGCGTTGGGGGAACGCTGGAGCTGATTCCATTTCGGAATCATCCTTGCCGTTGTTGTCTCGCCTTGCCGTGCTACAGCACTGCCTGCGGCTCGACGCCTGGATCGTGATGATTTGGAAATGGAATGACCCGTTCATTGCGCACAGGTCGCCGTTTGCAGGGGCGGGGGTGGCGACCCAGTCCGAGGGGCTGGCGGTGAAGGTTTAGGGTCTGCAGAGAAGCGGGACTACCATCCGCTTTTCTTTGAATGAAAGGGTGAACCATGTACCGACTGTGTGCCATCGTGTCTGCGCTGTTATTGTCCGCGTGTGCCACGCCTGAACCGAGGGTGGTGGCCGTGCCTGCGGCAGACCAAGCCAAGTACGAAGACTTCGTCAAAATGGTCAACGCCTTGGCCAAGCCCGATGAGGCTCGCATCTTCATCGTCAACGAAGGTTCCTACAGCAAGTCCAAAGCTGCTAAATCCAAGGCGTCTGAATTCGTGCTTTACAACGACGTACAACTGTCGGGTCAAGACACCTTGCGATTCAAGGAGGGTGAATATGTGCAGTACAGCGTGAAGTCTGGCGATTACCAAGTCACAGGCTGGTCCGTTTGCGGGCGCGTAGGCAACGCACCGTTGAAGCCCGGGGAGGTGATGCACCCTCACAACCCAGCTTTTCGTACCTACAGCAACACGCAACCCGGATTTTTATTCAAGCCGATCAAACTGGAAGCGGGTCAAGCCTATGTTTACACCTTTAGCCCAGAATGCTGGCTTAACCGAGTCGCAGGCGCCACTGAACTCTTTGTGCACGTGAAGCGGGTGGACAGCGACAACGCGCTGTACCTGCCATTCAAAGCGGTGGAGACGCGGCAAGAGGTTAAGTAGCTTGCCACATCCCTGCCGGGTGCTGTTTGCAGGCCAGAACGTTACAACGTAAGGTTCTGGCAGCGCCCGGCCTCAAAATTCTTCGACTTTGAATTTGCCGTCAAGAGGGTAAAACCGCCCTGGCGCGATGGTTCAATAACCCACCTCATCGGGGGCGGCTTGCGCGATGTCGCTTTGGGGGTCGGGCTCCGGCTCGGCCGGTGCAGTGGTCTCGCCGGGGCGGCACATTTTGTTGCCGTCCCAATGCTGACCGCACCAGCATCGTCCGTTGGGGTCGATCAGACAGGCGCCAGTGCCGCAGGTGCGTGTGTCTTGCATGGTGGTTCTCCAGAGTTGGCGGTTGAGCAAAATACTATCAGTTTGTACAAAAACTTGCCAGCGCTGGGGCAGCACAGACGCAGTCGATGCACAGCCTTGGCCATGAAAAAGCGCAGAAGTGGCCCCCCATGCACCGCCAACGCGTGAGTAGCACCTGCGGCGCGCCTCATGGACAATCTAGACTCCCTACTTTCAAACTCAGACCATGCCGTCATTTGTCACTCAGTTTCTTCGTCACTACCTGCTGAGCCTGCAGTTTTTTACCCGAATTCCCGTGACAGGCAGGTTGGCCGAGTGGGTGGGGTTTAGCCCCGCCATGCTGCGTGCCAGCGCCGGGCATTTCCCAGGGGTTGGGTTGCTGGTGGGTATTTGTGTGGCTGCGTTCAGCGCGATGCTGTGGTGGGCCTTGCCCCGCACCGAGTTGGCACCGCTGGTGGTGGCCGCGCTGGGTACGGTGGTGGGCGTGCTGATTACCGGGGCGTTCCATGAAGACGGACTGGCTGACGTTGCCGACGGTTTGGGTGGCGCGTATGACCGTGACCGGGCTTTGACCATCATGAAGGATTCCCGGGTGGGTGCGTTTGGCGCCATTGCGGTGGTGCTAGCGCTGGTGTGCAAAGTCGCGTTGCTGGCCTTGTTGGGCAGCGTGAGTGCTTGGTTGATGGGGGTCGGTTTGTTGGCCGGACATGTGGTGTCGCGCACCTGGCCATTGCTGACGATACGGCTGATGCCGCACGTGGGTGACGCGGCCGGGTCCAAATCCAAACCGCTGGCAGACCAAATCAGCGGTGTGGCCCTGGGCAGTGGTTTTGTATGGTGTTTTTCGGCTATAGCCTTGGTCGTTGTTGTTTTTGATGCGATGGGTGCTGTGGATGGCGGTTTAGGTGGTTTATCTGGTCAGCGGTTGGTTACGATTTTGACGGTGGCCATTGCCTTCTCGGGCCTGGCTTGGGCGTGGACGGCGCGCTGGTTTCGGCGCCGTCTGGGCGGCTTTACCGGCGATTGTTTGGGTGCGACGCAGCAGGTGTGTGAACTCGCGTTCTATCTCGGGCTGGCAGTGGCATGGTGAGACCCGTGCCCGTGGGTACTGAACCGTCGGTGGCGCCAGATGTGGCTTGCAAGCTGTGGCTGGTTCGCCACGCGCAGCCCTGCGTTGCGAGCGGTGTTTGTTATGGCAGTATGGATGTGGCCGCAGACGCGTTGGCCACCCGCGCTGCGGCCCAAGCGCTGGCGCAGGCTCTGCCGCAAGGTGTACAAGTCACATCGTCGCCGCTACAAAGGTGCGAGCAGTTGGCTCAAGAAATTTATGGGCTGCGGCCTGATTTGACGTACAAAGTAGATTGTCGATTGGCAGAGATGAACTTTGGCCGGTATGAGGGGCAGCGCTGGGACAGCATTGCCCGCGATGCCTATGACGCGTGGACCACTGATTTTTGGCAGCATCGTTTTGGCGGTGCGCAGAGTGTTGCCGAGTTCATGACCCGGGTTCAGGCTGCTTGGGACGAAGCGGCCCTTACGGGTAAACAGGCTATTTGGATTACCCACGCCGGGGTGATTCGCGCAGCCAGTTTGTTGGCGCAAGGCGTGTGTCGGGTTGATTGCGCGCAAGGATGGCCGCAGACCGCACCGGCATTTGGTCAGTGGTGCGTTCTAGGGCTTGGACCCCGCAACGCAGCGTTGCAGACAATCGTGGGAAGCGGGGAAAAAGACGCCAATTCCCTTTGGCGTGAAATACAGCCGTCATTGCGAACGAATTGAAGCAATTCATGACTTGAGAGGCCCTGGACTGCCGCTTAAGCGCGCAGTGACGGCAGGGTGTTCATGCTCTGGGTAGGCTTCGTCGCTTGTGAAAAGTTAGGGTATTGGCAAAAAAAGCACTGTGTCAGAGTGAATTTCAGAACCGGGCGTTGGCGCAAGAACGCTCAGAAGAAGGTGTAGCCGTACACCATCAGTCCCAACAAGACCACATAGCCCAGGCAATAGGGCAGGGTGGACTGGAGTATTTTTCCTTCTTGGCCAATTAACCCGGTGGCGCTGGTGGCAATGGCGATGGATTGTGGGGAAATCATTTTCCCGGCGGTGGCGCCTGCGGTATTGGCAGCGGCCAACCAATACTCATCAATGCCAATGCGGTGGGCAATTTCTACCTGCAAATTACCAAACAAAACGTTGGATGACGTATCACTACCGGTGACGAAGGTACCGAGGGCACCAATCAGCGGAGAAAACAATGGAAACGCATTGCCTGCAATGGCTACAAACGTGGTGGAAATGGAGCCAATCATGCCGGAATAATCCATCACACGGGCAGTTGCCAAAATGCAGATCACCACGATGGCAGATTTTTTAAGTTTTATAACCGTGCCGATGAAAATCCTGCCAATACTTAAAGGGCGCTCTCCTTGAATCAATGCGGCAAGCGTTCCCGCCAAAATAATCAACACGCCGGGGGACGAAATCCATTTGAACTCAATGGTGTTGCCGCCTTCCAAGAAGGTCATGGCGGTTTTGACGCTGCTCAAGGGGTGGTTGATGGCCGGAAACAGCTTGCTCGAGCCAATGATCAGAATCAGGATAAATGTGTAGGGCAGCCAGGCTTGGATGTTTTCCCACAGGCTCACCGACGGCGATTGGTGCACGACGGCATCGCGTTCTGGCTCTTTGCGCACGGCAGCGTAAACGACGGTGGCCATCAACGAGCAGATGGAACCCAACAAAGCTGGCAGCTCTGGGCCCAAATAGTAGGCAGCCAGCAGCTGGGGAATGGCAAACGACACGCCGGACACCAGACACACGCCCGCCACACCTTTGATGGCCTTAATGCTCCCGCCAGTGATGGCAACCAATACAAACGGCAACAACAATATGAAGGGCAACAGCTGCAGTCCAATCACAAAGCTGAGCTTGGACGGATCCAGTTGGGTGAGTGCCGCCAGGGTCGACACTGGCACACCCACCGCGCCAAATGCCGTTGGCACGGTGTTGGCAATCAGGCAGACGATGGCCGCAAATATGGGCCTAAAGCCCACCGCAATCAAAATAGCCGCTGGAATGGCCACTGCGGTGCCATAACCAGCCACCGCTTCCAAGAACCCGCCAAATCCCCAGGCCAGAATCAATACCTGAAGACGTTTGTCGGTGGTTACGCTGGATAAATTGCTTTGAATGCGTTTGATGGTTCCCGTGGCCTCAGCCAGTCTATGGGTGAACATGGCTGCCAACACAATGATCATGATGGGCCACAGGGCAAACGCTGCGCCTTCAAAAATAGCGCCCAATGCCCTGGGCCATTCCATATGCCAGCCGGAAACTGCCAATAAGGCGGCTAACAATAAACCCAAGGGCGCGGCAAAGTGAGCAGGTTTTTTCAGTATTCCAAGAGCAACAATCAGGAATACGATGGGTGAAAAGGCAATGAGCTGAAGTAACACAGTAATCTCGGTGGCTGCAGGTTATGGCAGTGGTATTGTGGATGGGTTATCGGCTTGATCACAACATCGTTCAACAGACGGTTGATTGACAACAAACCGGGTTTTCGGAATGGCGTTGCGTTGGCTCAAGGGGGGGTGTCATCGATTGTACCGACGCGGTTTAGGGTTTTCCCTGAAGACCGGGCATATGCAGCTGTTTTTGTGGTACTTGCTTGGCGGTGAGTAATCAACTCATGAGCATCGAAATATCCGACAGCGCCTCGGCATTGGGCGCACGCTCGACCAGCGTGAACAAATCAAGCTGCAGCATGGTAACCACCATCAAAGGCAGCGCGTCCACGGCCGCGTCGGTCACGGCGCCGCCGTCTGCCAGCCGTCCGGCCAAATGCAAAACCGCGCCAAGCCGCGAAAACTCCTCACCCACCAGCGGCTGGCCCGCTTGTTTGAGGCCCAGCACCAGCACCTTGGGCAGGTCCCAGTAGCGCGCCATCTCAGAGGTCACTTCCGCTTCATCGAACCCCACCAACTGCCGTTGGCGCATCCAGCGTTCACCAGCTGCCACAGGCAGGGCTTCAATTTTGGGCATGGCAAAGGGCTGGAGTTTGCCCAAGGTGATCTCACCTAGGCGCAGCATCATGCCGGTAAGCCACGCTTCTTGTTCGTCTTCGCCGCATTGACTGGCCAGCCACTGCGCGTACCCCGCGCACAGCATGCAGTAACGCCAAAAAACTTTGCGATCGAGCCCCGCGGGCAGGCTGGCGGTTTGCGCCATGCACAGGGCCAAAGCGCGTGCACGAATCAGTGATGTGCCCACCACGTTGATGGCACGGTCCAGGGTGTCGACCGTGCCGGACAAGCCAAACATGGCGCTGTTGGCCATACGCAGCAGGTTGGCGGTCAACGCAGGGTCTTTGGCGATGATGTCGCGCACGGTGTGCATGTCCGCATCGTCGTCGCCCAGTGTGCGTATCAACGCCTGGCCCACTTCGGGCATCACCGGCCATTCAACGGACCTCAAAATTTTGTGCATGGTGCAAATCTATCGTCGGATGCGAATCACGTGCGCTTGGCACGTGGCTCTGATTTGGGTGAATAGTCACATTGCGCGCTGACCGCACATTCCCAGCAACGTGGTGTGCGTGCCTGGCAAATGTAACGCCCGTGCAAGATCAGCCAGTGGTGGGCGTGGGTGAGGTAGCGCGCCGGAATGCGTTTGAGCAGTTGTTGTTCCACGGCCAGCGTTGTTTTGCCAGGCGCCAGCCCCGTGCGGTTGCCCACTCTGAAAATATGGGTGTCCACCGCCATGGTGGGCTCCCCAAACGCCACGTTGAGCACCACGTTGGCGGTTTTTCGGCCAACGCCGGGCAGGGCTTGCAGTTCCTCGCGGGTGCGCGGGACCTGGCCCGCGTGCTGCTGCACCAGTATCTGGCAAGTTTGCAGCAGGTGTCGGGCCTTGCTGTGGTACAGGCCAATGGTTTTGATGTGTGCTTCCAAGCCTTCCAAGTCCAGTGCCAGCATGGCTTGAGGCGTGCTGGCGGCGGCAAACAAACCCCGGGTGGCCTTATTTACGCCCACATCCGTGGCCTGGGCGGACAACAATACCGCCGTGAGAAGTTCGAAGGGATTGCTGTATTCAAGCTCAGTTTTGGGGTGCGGGTTGGCCGCCTCCAAAATGTCAAAAAACGCCGCAATGCTGGCAGGCTTCATGGTGTTAGGTCACGTCGATGAACGAATCCGAACCGGGAAACGTGGCCTTCATGGCACGCACGTCCAACGACAAGGCGTTGATGACATCTGTGGGAAGGTCATCTACCGCTTGCGCGTCGGCGCTTTCGCGGTCAGCCAGCAGGCCTGCCAAGTTGATCACCGCGCCCAGCCGGGAAAACGCTTGTTCGACCAGCGGGTCATAAGAGCGTTCCAGGGCTTGCACGATTTGCATCGGAAAGTTCCAGCGGCGCGCCAGTTCTGCGGTGATTTGTCCTTCAGAAAAACCAATCAGTCGCTTTTCACGCTCCCAACGACCGCCTGGCAGCGTGGGGAGTCGCTCGATGTCGGCCAACAAATCTGGGTTGGCCTGGGCAATGAGTAACTCGCCCAAGCGCAGCATCATGCCGGTGAGCCAAGCTTGCGGTGCATCCATGTCGAGCGTGCTTGCCAACCATTGCGCGTAACCTGCACACGCCATGCTGGAGCGCCAGAATGCCTGCGAACTCAGGCCCGGCATGGGAGGGAACGCGCTGCACAAACAGGCGCCCAGCGCCAAGCTGCGCACCCGCGCCATGCCAACCATCAAAATGGCGTCGTCAATGCTGCCAACCCCACGCGGCAGACCAAACTGGGCGCTGTTGGCCAAGCGGAGCAGTTTGGCGGCCACCGACGGATCTTTGGCGATGATGTGCGCCACTTCGGCAACATTGCTGTGCTCTTTGTTCAAGGTTGCGATCAGCGCATGTGCCACATCGGGCATGCTCGGCAGCTTGACAGTGGCGAAAAAGGCTTCAAGGCCGTTCATGTATGGGGTTCCTCTGCATCATGGTTGTTGTTATCAGTGACAATTTACCCCAATTAGCTGCCATTCGGCCCTCGTTGGTCGGATCTGGCACCTGGTTATCCGTCTTTTTTTTGATTATCCAACCCACGAGCTTTGTCCATGCACTTCGCTGATCGTCTGAACAACGTTGAAACCTCCGCCATTCGTGAGTTGTTTAAATTGTTGGGCAAGCCCGGCATCATCAGTTTTGCAGGCGGTTTCCCGGACCCTGTGCTGTTTGATGCAGACGGCATTGCGCAATCCAGTGCCCACGTGCTGGCCACCAACCCAGGTGCGGTGCTGCAGTACGGTGCCACCGAAGGTTTTGCTCCGCTGCGCGAGGGCATTGCCCATTTCATGGTCAACAAAGGCAGCACGGTGGCACCCGACGGGCTGATCGTGACCACCGGCAGCCAGCAAGCTTTGGACTTGATTGGCAAAACCATGATCTCGCCCGGTGACAAAGTCATTGTGGAGGCGCCCACCTTTCTGGCCACCATCCAGTGCTTTCGCCTGTACGGCGCGCACATTATTGGCGCGCCGATCGACGCCCACGGCGTGGATGTGGACAAGCTCGAAGCACTGATCGTGGAGCACAACCCCAAGCTGGTGTATTTGATTCCGACCTTTGGCAACCCCAGCGGCGCCACCTTGAGCTTGGCGCGGCGCAAGCGCATTTTGGAAATTGCAGCGCGCACCCAAACCTTGGTGGTGGAAGACGATCCGTATGGCGAGTTGTACTTTGACACCGCACCCCCGGCCAGCCTGCTGAGCCTGAGTGACAGCGTTCCCGGCAGCCGCGACTGGCTGGTGCACGCGGGCAGCTTCAGCAAAATTCTGAGCCCCGGTTTGCGTGTGGGCTGGATGGTGGCGCCGCCAGATTTGCTGGCCAAAGCCACCATGTGCAAACAGTTCAGCGATGCGCACACCAGCAACTTGACCCAGGCCATCTGTGCGCATTACCTCACCCTGAACCGCCTGAGTGACACGCTGGCTGTGGTGCGCCAAACCTACGCCGAGCGCGCCCGCGTCATGGCCCAATGTTTGAAAGCGGTTTTGGGCGACGCCATTGACTTCAACGCGCCGCAGGGCGGCATGTTTTTCTGGGCCAAGCTCACAGGCGCGCACGGGCGTACCGCCAATGCGGCTGAATTTGCCAAACGTGCCATTGACCAAGGCGTGGCGTTTGTGCCCGGTGCCCCCTTCTTTGCCCACGACCCTGACTTGGCGACCTTGCGTTTGAGCTTTGCCACGGCGG
>Ga0136636_10000353_pt1 | contig 22557 bp, 17 predicted proteins | sample AntDrymUQ8522106_2_FD_104653 | JGI IMG/M metagenome (GOLD analysis project Ga0136636, IMG submission 104653) | Polar desert sand microbial communities from Dry Valleys, Antarctica - metaG UQ852 (21.06) | ecosystem: Environmental > Terrestrial > Soil > Desert | place: Antarctica: Dry Valley... | reverse complement strand
TCTTCTACATCGGTAAGCTTGTCGAAAATAGCTTTACGCTTGCTAAGCTTTTGAAGCCATAAATTCCGGCAAACCGAATACATGTATGTTTTAAAAGAACTGGTTAATTTTAATTCGTTCAGGCTAATCTTATTATAAATGATGATAATCCCATCCTGAAAAATATCCTCAGCATCTTCCCCGGCTCCCCCGTTCTCAGTAACGAGGAATCTGATCAACGGAAAAAATTCCTTGTAGATGAAATTAATGATGTAATCACTTCTTAACCTCAATCCCTCCAGTATCGCTTCATCAGAATAATGTATCATCACTTGCTATATTATCCAGATTTTTAAAAAAGGAAATACCATTTTTATAACTTTTTTTTAAAATTATTGAAAATAAATTTCAATACGCTGTTATTCAATGCGTTAAATCACCCCTAACTTATTAACAATTTTGGCCCACAACCTGAAATTTTGACATAAGAATCGTTCATTTCAGATAATTTCTATGCAAAGATGATACAAATTTGAATTTTTTTTATAAATATTTTACGAAATTGGTATTACCTTTTTCAAATTTCTGGATTAACACTTGTAACACATCAAATAGAATTGGTGTTTTATTAATCAGGATTAAAAAAACAACCACAAAAATTCGTTCAGATCACATTGCAGGAAAAAGCTTGTACACTTAACAATCAGGACTAATATAAAACGCCATGAAAAACAGATTTACTTTTTTAACACTTTTATTGGTATCATTTTTTGCAGCATCAACCATAAAAGCTGCTGACATTAATGGAAAAGCATTATACCAAGGCGACGCTGCCAGGCCGATTGGTTACTGCGTGGTTACTTTGAAGAATGTTGATAATGACGTTACTCAAACCTATAAAACAGCTGCTGATGGTGCGTATCAGTTTGTTAATGTTCCTAACGGAAATTACATACTCACAGGCACAACAAATATTGCCGGTGGTGGCGGAACATTTTATGATGCTACGTTGGTATATCTGTACCTGGCAAAAGTTATATCACTTTCGCCTATTCAATTGCTGGCTGCCGATGTAGATGCAAGTGGAAAGGTAGAAAAGAAAGATTTCAATCTTATTCTAAATCATATTCTCACAAAAAAGGAATTTCCTGCAGGTCCGTGGAGATTTGAAATTGCAACCTTTTCACTTTCGGGCCTTAAAGGAGTTGACCCTAAAGGCCTTGGTGGCACCTGCTCGGGAGATGTGGGTGGAGCCTTTCTTCCTACATACAACAGCACACCTGCTTTGCCTGTTGCACAGGAAGGTGTAATAAATGTAAGCGGTGCTGAATCATTTACTACCAACATTCTCACCCACAATGATCTATCCATTACAGGAGCTGGACTTATCATAAACTATCCGGCAGACTTACTTCAGATTGAGTCGGTTGAATTCAAGGGCATTGATTTCGAATATAATATCGAAGGTGGACAAATCCGTCTTGTGTGGGGTAATCCCGATGTTGCTCCTATTAATTTCAATGATGGAGAAGCTTTAATAACCATTCATGGAAAAAGCACCGCTGCTTTTAAAGAAGGAATGACCGCCAGCATAAGCATGGATGGAAGCACCAGCCTTGTCAACACTTCGAACAAGCAGGAATCCGATCTTAAATTTGCAACTCCGCTTATAAAGTTTGGTAAGGCTTCGCTGAAACTAAGCAACTATCCCAATCCGTTTAAAAACTCAACCATGCTTAACATCTACAGCCCGGTGGCCGGAAATGCAATCATAGAAGTTTACAGTACAAACGGCCAACTGGTAAAAAAGATTGCTACAGGCGGGTTAACCGCAGGCTTCCAGGAAGTTAATCTGGATGCTTCGCAGATGGCAAAGGGGTACTATATCTGTAAGGTACGTGTTCAGGCCGGAACCTCTGAATATAAAGACACCATTCGGTTATTGAAAGCCGAATAATCTTCAACAAACTATATCAAGAAGAAAGGAGCAAATTGCTCCTTTTTTTTATTTACATCAGATGAATTTTGTTTTATCTTTGCAGTATCCCGTAAAAGCATCTTACTGCTACATTCCCCGTATTTATTCAAAATTATGCCCTATGAGAAGGCCTTTGGCATTGTTTTGCACTGGATTTCTGCTGTTGATAGCAATATTGACAGAGTGGTCGTGTGATAACAATAGCCTTAAGGATAGCCGTTCGGAGGCAAAACCAGACATAGGATTAGCGGATCAGTTGAAAAACCGGGGAAGTTATGATTCAGCTATTATTTTTTTCAGGAAAGCAACGGATAATAACCTCAAACTTGGGCAATATGCGGATTGGGCTAAAAGCGTTTCTGGTTTAATTGATTGCTTCAGGTCGAAAGGCGATCTGGATGAAGCCATGCGGCTCACCGACCAGGCACTGGCAATTGCGGTTGCAAAGATTGACACTACAGGCAACCTGTACAACGGCCTTATCCATAAAAAAGCATTGCTTTTTACTGAAAAACGTCAACTAAAAGAAGCTGAGGCTCTTTTTATACGGAATATTAATACCTACAAGGCAAAATCCGCCACAGCAGATACCGGCCTTGCATTGTCGTACAACGGCATGGGTACAGTTTATCTTTACCAAAACCGCTTTGATGATGCACTCAGGGAATATCAGACTGCTCTTGTTACATACGAAAAGTCGCAACACACCAGGAATTCGAATTATGCAAGTTCGCTGCAGAATGTCGGGATAGTATATTCAATGACAGGCAATTATGAAAATGCTGAAAAATATTTTCTAAAATCGCTGAAAGTAAACCAGGAAGTTCTGCAGTCGAATGATCTTAAGCTGGCTACCTTTTACCTCAACATGGGCAGGTTCTACCAGATTGTCCGTAACGATGCCAAGGCAATTGATTACATGAAACTTGCCGAAAACTTCTACACCTCTCAGAATCAATCCAATTCGATTATGGCAGGTATTTTATTCCTGAACATGGGAGTAACCTACATTTACACCGCCGATTACGAAAAAGCACAAGGTTACCTCGACAAATCGCTTGAAATCATTCTGGCCAAATCACCTGGCAACAAGGCAGATTTACTCACCTTATACTTGAATATGGGTTTTATAGCCGAAAGAAAAGGAGACCTTGCCATCGCGAAAGGCTATTACCAGAAAGGGACATCAATAGGCGATAAATTCCAAAATTCAGTGAAAGTATTCAGGGGGCTGGCGAATGTATCTTATAAAATGTCGGATCGGGCCAATGCAAATCTCTATTACAAGATGGCGCTTCAGAAAAGCATTGAAATGTATGGCAATGAGCATCCTGAAACCGCTCTTACCTACCTGAGGTTTGGTGATTTCCTTTCGGATATCGGAGATAAGCAGGCACTTTTCTACCTGGACAAAGCTTTGGATCTTTATAAAAAATCCTTTGGCAATGTAAACGTTGATGTATCAACAGCATATAGCTATATCGGAAGGTATTATTTCAGGGTGAAAAACTATGGCACGGCAATCAGTTATTATCAGCAATCGCTGATTGCAGGATTTCCCGGATTTACTTCGCAAAGAATTTCGGATAATCCTGAAATTTCGAAAGAGTCATTAAATAATGCCCTTCTGAATACGCTTTCATTCAAAGCTATGACATTGCTAAAGTTATACCAGGCCGACACTACCCACATTGAATATCTTAAAAACAGCACCGCCAGTTTCAGACTTTGTCTGAAGATGGTAGAAATGCTACGATCTACTTACCAGGATGAAAATAGTAAGTTGTTTATTTCGGAAAATGAAAAAAATACATTCTCCAGTGCGCTGCATTCCCAGGTAAGGCTCTATCATAAAACGAAAAATCCCGAGGCTCTTGATGAAGCTTTCATACTCTCGGAGAAAGGAAGATCAGCTGTATTGCTTTCGCACCTTCGTGATAAAGAAGCTAAAAATATTGGCGGTATCCCTGAAAACCTGCTGAACCAGGATGCTAGTCTAAAATCAGAGATTTATTTCTACAACAAACAGATTCATGACCAGAAACTTGCCGCTAATCCGGATGAGGCAAAAATAAAAATGTGGAACAGCCGTGTTTTCGACCTCAGCCGGAAACAGGATGAACTTATCAAATCCATTGAGAAAAATTATCCGGCTTACTTTAACCTGAAATATGACAATTCGGTAATCTCCATCAATGAAATTCAGAAACGGCTGTCCCCAAAACAGGCACTGGTCGAATTCACAATCGCTGATTCCACATTGTACACTTTCGTCATTACCCCAGGCAACTTTCAACTTGTAAGTGCATCGATTGACAGTTCATTTCACAATAAACTTCAGGCACTGAGAACGCAATTAACCGGTAAGGATTTTAATAATTATTCATCTTCCGATTTCAGGGAATTTGTTCAAACTTCCTACGATTTGTACACAAAACTTCTTCTGCCTGTGCAACCTGAAATCAAGGGAAAAGAACTGATAATCATTCCTGATGGAGAACTGGGTTATCTTTCATTCGATATTTTGCTTACTTCAATGCCAGATTACACAATACCTTCGTACAGGAAGCTGCCATACCTTATTAAAGAATCAGCTATAACATATGCGCCCTCGGCAACTACATTCTTTGATAAGCTGAACCGGAGGAGCATAAAGAACAATGGGCGTATTTTCGCTATCGGTCCCGATTATGGAACCGACAATAAAGTTCTCGGGCAAAAAGATGAAAACGGAAAGGCATTGCGAACCTCACTTGGCAATATTACCAATACCCAGGATGAAATTAAAAGCCTGAAAGCGTATTTCAATGTCACCTCATTCCTTGGGAAAAACGCTACTGAAACCTCTTTTAAAAAGAATGCAGCCGATTACAGGGTTCTACACCTGGCCATGCATACCATTATCAACAATGAAAATCCTTTGTACTCAAAACTGATTTTTTTCAAGCCTGAAAATGATATGGTTGACGACGGTATGCTCAATTCATCAGAGCTCATAAATATGGAACTGCATGCTGATATGGCTGTGTTAAGCGCTTGCAATACAGGTTCAGGTAAGATGAGCAAAGGGGAAGGAATTATGAGTCTGTCGCGCGATTTCTTTTATGCAGGCGTTCCGGGAATTATTATGACAGCATGGGCCGTAGAAGACCGTTCAGGAGTAAAACTCATGGAAAATTTTTATAAATATATTGCCACGGGCAAGCCACGCCATGAGGCATTGCGACTGGCTAAAATTGAATACCTCGAAAATTGCGATAAACTCACGGCACATCCTCACTACTGGGCTGCGTATATGAATGTGGGCGACATCAGTCCACTCGAAGGCTTCGGCAAAAAGACCCCGCCTTTTGCATTGTATGGTGCACTGGTTGCCTTGCTCGTTATTGGCACATGGATCATGATAAGATTGATCAAAAAACAGAATTCCGGCAAGCCTGTAAGCAAACCATAGGTTGATTTTGCCTATTTTTGCAAAAAAAGATTGTGATCTCACCTGCCAATTTCGAAGAAAAAACCGGTTTTGATGTCATCAGGCGAATGCTTGACAGTTATTGTATGGGCGAAGGCGGAAAACTGCGCATCGCAGGCATTTCTTTCAAAAACAATCCGGATAAAATTAAAACTGAGCTTGATCTCACCGAAGAGTTACGCACCATGCTGCTTACTGTGTTCGGATATCCCGCATCGGAATATTTTGATCTTGAAGAGGAACTGAATCACATCCTTATTCCCGGCACATTACTTACAACTGAATCTTTAGCACTCCTCCGCACTTCATACACAGCTTATTGTAATTGCAAAATCTTTATATCAGAAACATCAGAGAACGCCTTCCCAAATCTTCATTTGTTGATTGCCGGGCAATATATTGAATCCGGAATTATTTCCGGTATCAATCGGGTGATCGACGTGGAGGGAAACATCCGCGACAATGCCTCTCCTGCCCTGCTGGATATCCGGAAAAGCCTTTCGAGGATGGTTCATATGATCGACAAGAAGATCGCACAGGCGCTTACCCAGGCCAAACTCGACAAGTTCGTTCCGGCCGATACCGAAATTGCCATACGCGACGGGCGTGCCGTTATTCCTGTCAATTCATACAACAAGCGTAAAATAAGCGGTGTAATCATTGATGAATCAGCTTCCGGCCAAACGTCTTATATTGAACCCACCGAGGTATTTGAACTCCGCAACAGCATCAGGGAACTTGAGCTGGCCGAAAGACGCGAGATCGTAAAAATACTGATTGAACTCGCCGACGAATTGCGTCCTTATATTCAATTACTGAAAGAATCACTGGATTTTTTAGGACATCTCGACTTTCTAAGAGCGAAAGCTTTACTCGCAATCGAAACAGGGGCAATGAAACCGATTTTACGCAAACAGCAATCATTCAGCTGGATACAGGCGCGGCATCCTTTGCTTATGCTTTCGCTGAAGAAACAAAAACGAGAAATCATTCCTTCGGATATTTCGCTGGACGAAGACAACAGAATTCTGATAATTTCCGGCCCGAATGCCGGAGGCAAATCAGTTTTGCTTAAAACCGTCGGATTGCTTCAATATATGTTGCAATGCGGCTTATTGATTCCTGTTCTTGACACTTCCGAAGCCGGTATTTTCGATCATATCTTTATTGATATTGGTGACCAGCAATCGATTGAAAACGATCTCAGTACTTATAGCAGCCATTTGCTGAATATTAAAAACCTGCTGAGAATTGCCAATCAGTCTACTTTATTCCTTATTGATGAGTTTGGTGCAGGAACTGAACCTCAATCAGGCGGAGCCATTGCTGAAGCCGTACTTGAAACACTTAACGAAAAAAAAGCCTACGGAGTTGTTACAACCCATTATGCTAACCTCAAGTTACTCGCTTCGAACCATACCGGCTTTTTAAATGGTGCCATGCTTTACGATACCAAAAACATGAAACCGCTTTTTGTGCTGAAAACCGGCAGACCCGGGAGTTCATTTGCTTTTGAGATTGCGTTAAATATTTCGTTCCCTAAAGAAGTTCTTGAAAAAGCAGGTGAAAAAGTAGGGCATGCCAAACTCGACTTCGACAAGCAGATGCAGGACCTGGAAGCAGAAAAACTGGAACTCAGCCATAAAGAAAAGCAGCTTGATCAGGCGGATGAAATGCTGAGCGGGCTGATAAGCCGATATACTTCCTTGAAAGAAGAACTGGACCGGAGCAAGAAGGAGATTCTTGAAAAAGCCACTACCGAGGCGAAATTGATACTAAGTAAATCAAACCAGATCATTGAAAAAACGATCAGGGAAATAAAACAATCGCAGGCCGATGCTACCCGTACCAAACAGTTGAGAACCGAAATCAAGGAATTTTCCGAAAAGGTGGTTGAAATCCCTGCGGTTGAAATTGAACAAAAAATTGAAGAGGAAATAATACCTCCGCTTAAGGTCGGGACAGGAAAACCAGTTATAAAAGGAAGCCGTGTCCGCATGAAAGGGCAGCAGGAATCAGGTGAAGTGATTGATATCCATGGTCGTGAAGCAACAGTTGCTTTTAATACTGTGACCTTAAAGGTGAAAACCGAAAACCTGGAAGTAGTTTCGGGGAAAGTACCAGCCAGGCAATCCTTTAACCGTGGCGTCGCTTACCAGAATATGGTGAACGACATGAATGCCCGCATGGCCAATTTCCGCATCACGATTGATGTGAGGGGAAAACGCGCTGACGAAACCGAATCATTTATTCAAAAGTATATCGACGAAGCCATTATGCTGCATGTATCCGAAGTCAGTATTCTTCATGGAAAAGGGAACGGCGTGCTTCGCAGCATTATCCGCAATTATCTTGGGGGAGTTCCTGAGGTAAAGCATTTTGAAGATGCTTCGCTCGAAACCGGCGGCTCAGGAATCACACAAGTGACTTTGAAATAATCGAGTGAAAAGTTCAAATCCAAACTAAAACATCCCAAAATGAAAAAAGCCACCATCCTCACCATCCTGTTTGCATCTTTAGTTACAGGTTTTTGGTCTTGCAAATCAGCCTCATCTGAAAAAAACATTATCACATTTACAACTGACAATTTCGCTGCCGAAACCAAAAAAGGTGTTGTTATGGTTGATTTTTGGGCAACCTGGTGCATGCCCTGCAAAGCCATGGCACCTGTGATTGAAGAAATTGCCGGCCAGACGATTGGCAAAGTAAAGGTTGGGAAAGTTGATATTGATAAGAACGGACCGATTGCCAACCAGTTCGGAATACAGTCCATTCCTACGGTTTTGATTTTTAAAGACGGTTTGTTGGTCGAAACGTTTGTTGGCGTTCAGTCGAAAGCGGCCCTGGTAAATGCGCTTTCAAAATATGTTCCGCTACAGTAATTACTTTTTGCCTGCCATTTCAGAAAAAAGATCTCTTTCCTTTTTTGAAAAGCCGGAAATTATAACGTCATAGGATTCATCGATCCATTGCCTTATTAAGGAATCCACTATGCTCCCGTTGATCATAACAGTTATCCAATGGATTTTATTCATATGATAGCCTGGCAAAACACTGGGATACTGCTCTCTTAGTTCGATTACTTTTTCAGGCGTATTTTTAACATTCATCGAAAAAGCATCCACAAGGTCGGTGAGCAGGAACATTTTTCCGGCAACCTTAAACACAAGCGTAGATTCGTCAAAAGGAAAACTTTCGGTAACAGCAGGTTTCGAGAGGCAATAATCCCGTAATTCTTCGATGTTCATGACTGGGTTTAAAGCCTCAAAATTAAGGAATTATAACTATATTGCAGCGTTAATAATACACAAATTACTTAAATGATGATTAAACAACCGATTAAATAATTGTATATTTGCCGGTTAGTAAAAATTCGCCTTAATGCGAAACACCTGATTATTTACAAACTAAAAATTTATGTCCTTAAGCTCCAAATCTTCTGATCTGAAACGCAGAATGCAGGAAGCATTGCGTGGCGGTGGCGATAAAGCCATCCAAAAGCAAAAAGCAACCGGAAAGCTGACAGCCCGCGAACGAATCATCGCATTGCTGGATGCAAAGTCATTTCACGAATACGACCTGTTTGTAGAACATGCCGGCCGCGATTTTGAAATGAGCGACAAATACCTGCCCGGCGACGGTGTAATTACCGGAACCGGAACCATCAACAATTATCCTGTTTGTATTTTCGCACAGGATTTTACGGTTGCAGGCGGATCGCTTGGCTATATGCATGCCAAAAAGATCACTAAAATCATGGATCACGCCATGAAACTCAAAATCCCGCTCATCGGAATTAACGATTCAGGCGGTGCGCGTATTCAGGAAGGAGTTAACTCGCTTGCAGGATATGGTGAAATTTTTTACCGTAATACACAGGCATCCGGCGTTATCCCCCAGATTTCGGTGATCCTTGGCCCTTGCGCAGGCGGTGCCGTTTATTCACCGGCTTTGACCGACTTCGTTTTCGTGGTCGATAAAATTTCCAAGATGTTCATCACCGGTCCTGAAGTTATCAAAACGGTTCTGGGTGAGGAAATATCCATGGAAGATTTGGGTGGTGCACGGGTACAGGCCGAAATAACCGGAAATGTACATTTCTTTGCCAAAAGTGAAATTGAATGTTTCGAGCAGATCAAGAAACTCTGCAGTTTTATTCCATGGAACAACCTGAAGAAAGCTGATCCGTTTCCAAAGAAACCACCCCGTGTCCGTCAGTACAGTCTCGATAAAGTATTTCCTACCAACCCACGTCAGCCTTATGATGTGAAAGATGTTATCCGCGGCATTTGCGATGACTCCGATTTCCTCGAAGTTCAGGATCTTTTTGCCCAGAATATCGTTATTGGTTTCGCCCGTATGAATGGCTACACCGTTGGTTTTGTTGCCAACCAGCCACTTGTTCTGGCAGGTGTTCTCGATGTAGACTCAAGCGACAAAGCAGCACGTTTTATCCGCTATTGCGATGCGTTCAGTATTCCTTTAGTAACGTTGGTTGATTTACCGGGTTATCTGCCTGGTGTTGACCAGGAGCATGCCGGTGTAATCCGTCACGGAGCCAAGGTTCTTTACGCATATAGCGAAGCAACCGTTCCAAAAATTACGGTTATCACCCGCAAAGCTTACGGCGGAGGATACATTGCCATGTGTTCGAGCCATCTGCGTGCCGACTTTGTGTTCGCCTGGCCAACTGCAGAAATCGCTGTAATGGGTCCCGAAGGAGCTGCCAATATAATTTTCAGAAAAGAAATTATGGAGTCAGAAAACCCGGATGAAACACGCAAGCTCAAAATCAAGGAATACAAGGAAAAGTTTGCAAATCCTTACGTAGCAGCAGCATATGGTTATGTTGATGCCGTTATCAGCCCTGAGGAAACCCGCGACATGGTTATTCATGCTCTTGCCATTTCGGCCGACAAAAAAGTTGACGTACCACTGAAAAAGCATGGTATACCACCATTTTAAGTTACTGAGAGTGTAATCCTAACCAGGTTTACTTGAAATACAACTGTCAGGTTAATGCCTGTAAGGATGTCACAATAACACCTCTGCCTTTTTCAATAGTTATTTTACCTTAAAAAATGATTATGCCTACAAGTGATAACTCTAAAAGTCTGAATTTAAAAGACATAAAATCGCCGGAAGATTCAGTTGAAAACACTGAAACTGAAGTTTTTCAAACACTGGTGATTGAGGATGTAAAATACAAGACCAAGCTGACCAAGAAGTTTCTTAGCCGCAAGCCTTACGAACCGGTTGACCCGAAAAAAGTGCTGGCATTTATCCCTGGAACCATCAAGAAGATTTATGCCGTTAAAGGGAAGAAAGTAAAAGCCGGTGATAAGCTTATTGACTTGGAAGCCATGAAAATGCTTAACTCTATTTTCGCCGATGAAAACAGGATCATTGCCGATATTTATATAAAAGAAGGAGACTTGGTTTCAAAAAACCATGTGCTGATGTTGTATAAATAAACGGGTACCAAACATTAATCAGGAGTTCTGAAAATTTGCTTTTAATGCCTCGGCAGAAAAAGTGGAGTTTTAGAACTCCTTTTTATTTCTTACAAACGGAAGATTTCGGACAATAGAAGCTCGAAGTCAGAAGTCCGAAGTAAAACCTAAAGAGTAGAATAGGTTACTTTAATGTTTGAATCAGCCGTTACTTCAAATTGACATGTGCATACAGCTGAAATTGCGAAAATCTGGTATTTTTGGCTATGATCGCTTCAGACTTCGGCCCTCAAAGGCAATTCTACTTTCCAGCACAATCCATTCAAACTTTATTTCTGCTCGGTTATCGCAGCATATTCAATATTGGTAAGGGCTATAAAGCTGTTGATTTCATTTTTCCCTTCACCTGAATGTGATGAAGTTAAAAATACCGGAGGAAGTTCCTCCCACTTTTCGGAAAGAACCTTTTTGTATTCATCCACATTTCGTTTCACAGCATTGCGCGAAATTTTATCGGCTTTTGTAAATACCAGGCAAAACGGCAATCCTTCCTCCCCCATCCAGTCTATAAGTTCAAGATCGCTTTTCTGCGGATCGTGGCGAACATCCACAAGGATAAAAGTATAAACAAGTGATTGACGCTGCAGCAGGTATTCGCGGATGATCTTTTCCCAGTTCTTTCGCGATTTTTTCGAAACTTTCGCATATCCATAGCCTGGAAGGTCAACCAGGTACCAGGTATCTTCATCAACCATGAAATAATTCAGTAGCTGGGTTTTTCCGGGTGTTGAAGAAGTTTTCGCCAGGTTTTTAACCCCGGTGATCATATTGATAAGTGAGGATTTGCCAACGTTCGAGCGGCCGAAAAATGCATATTCGGGTACGCGGGCTGACGGGCAGCCCGTAACATCGGCGGCACTTATCATAAAAGCGGCCCTGCGGTTATTCATAGTAAAGAGCTAATTTATAAGATGTTGTAAATGTTATTTGATCTTTTCATAAGTTCCGGGTGCCGGGTGCTATGTTCGAGGTTTCATGTTCCGGGTTACAGGTGCCGGGTACCGGAGAAATTATGGTTAAAAGAGGGAAACAAATGATTGGTTAAGTTCATTAAAATAAGTTACCCTTTGGAACCTTGAACTTTGAACCCGAAACCTTGAACCCGAAACCTTAAAAACAACTTATATCTGAGGCATGCTCAGATGCCGTTCTTTCTTGAATTCGTAGACATCATCAAGCGTTACCAGTATTCCCGACTCTTCCACATCCCCGAAACCGGGATTCAGCGAAGTTCCAAAGAAAAGCATGGTTGATGATAAATTCATGTATGCATTCACAAGAGGAGGTATATTCTCATGCCTTTCGCGTACCAGATGAACCAGGATTTTGTAATCCTTATCGTATGATCCTCCGGTAAACTGCTCAGCCATAAATGATTCAGGCGTATTGATCACAATCTGTTCATGCGGATAAACCAATTGGTTTTTATCACAGAAATATTTCTTCAGGAAATACAGTATAAAGTCACGGGCCTCACTATTATAATGCGGGTACATGGTTATTTTTCCGAAATAATACTTTACATCCGGATTCTGGTTCAGAATTGCACCCAGACCATTCCATATATTATCGAGTGCATACATGCCCTTGCGCAGATTTACTGTAGGCTGGTAACTCGGTTGAACAAAGGACCTGCCAAGTTCAATGGTATGAGGAAGATAGTCTTTGATAAATTTTTCAGACAGGTGAAAAAGTTCACTGGTTGGGGTGTTTATCCTTCCGTTTTCGTGCCTCTTCAGCGTTTTTCCGTGAATAAACCTGTAACCTCCGATTATTTCTTTCTCACGGGGATCCCAGACAAACAATTGCTGAAACGGGTTCGCCTCTTCAATATCAAATTCATCGAGGTCACAATTAAGTCCGGTTCCGCCACCGGCATCACGAAAGGTTATTTCGCGTAAGCGACCAATCTCTCTGGTAATATTGGGTGCATTGTGGTAAGTAACAATATAAATCTCATTACCCCCGCTGTTTGTACGTTTTACAAATTTGTCCGGCGTAAGTTCTTTCTCTATTAAACTACGGTCAACCGCATCAATTATCTCCTGCATCGCTTTCATTTTATTTATTCAGTTACAAATGAACTGTTACTGTTTTTCTCTAACGAATACACATGGCTCTTTAAAATCTGAGCCCAGGATAAATCCGTTTTCTTTTTATCAAAGATAGTGTAAGAAATTGGTTTTCCAAAAGTAATCACAATTTCTTTGCCGCGTTGCTTATACATTTCATCCACCAGGTATAACATTTCGATATTAGCCTTAATACCCAGGAAAGCCCGAAAACGCGCAAGGTTGTAGAACCAGTTGGAATTACGTCCGTTAATAAAGCAAGGTATTACATCCCTTTTGTGCGCCCTGGCCTTGGTTATAAAACTTTTTTTCCATTCCAGGTCGCAAATTCCGTCCTTTTGTTTCCGGGAACACAAGCCGGCAGGAAAATACAACATGGCTTTTTCAGATGCAAATGTATCGTCGATGAGCCTGACATTCCCGGCATTGGAACCATGCTTGTTTACCGGAACGAAAAGGCCTCTAAGATTTGCAATGTTCATAAGCAGGTCATTCACCGGGAAAACGATATCTTTCCTGATCTTTCCCATAACCCACATCAATGCCATTCCGTCGAGTCCGCCCAGAGGATGATTGGACGCCACAATCCAACGGCCGGCGGCCGGAATATTTTCGAGCCCGCTGAATTTTATTTTAACACCAAATCCTTTCAGGCAGGCATCCAGAAAATCCAGGCCATATAAATCGTGGTTATTCCTGACAATGTCATTCAAATCATCCTGGTGCACCACTTTTTTCAGGTAATTCAAAACAAAGTGGGGCAAAATCCTGAGTAATCCGGGATTCTTATTGGCAATCACACGATCAAGGTCAAAAAAGGAATCTTCCATCTGATTGCTAACAGGCTGATCTTCCATACTTTGATTTGGCTTTGAACAATACTGAATTATACTGTGTCACGCAAAATTAATGAATTTCCTGAACATAATTTAATATGCAGAAATGAGAAATTGCAAAATAGGCAATTCAAAATATGGGCTGTAATCCTTCTAAATATTGAATTGTATTTCAACTATTTAATAATACCAGCTGTTTCAGAATATTTTTATTCCCAATCCCTTTATTGACGGGCATTCTGTGTATTGTTAATAACATTTTTGTGGTAAAATGTGGGTGAAAGTGGGAATTTGATGTACATTTACGGCAAAATATAAACATACATGATACCCTTACAAGGAGAACACATAGGCCGGGTTGATGCGAAAGGAAGATTTCTTCTTCCTGTTGCATTGAAGAACCAGGTCAGTGCCTCACTGAATGAGGGATTTGTGGTAAAGCGCAGCATCTTCAGCCCATGTCTCGAACTGTATCCAAGATCCAATTGGGATGAGATCAGCCGTAAGATTATCAGTAAGTTAAACCGTTTTGTAAAAAAGCATAATGATTTTATCAGGGCTTATAATGCCGGTTTAAAAGAACTTGAGATTGACAGCACCGGGCGGATACTTATACCACGCGACCTGGCCGTTTTCGCAGGAATTACGGGCGATATAGTGGTAGCTGCCAAATTGGATTGCATTGAAATTTGGGATAAAGCGAAATACGATAGTGTAGTGAGCGAGACCCAGACTGATATTTCGGGCCTTGCCGAAGAAATATTAGGGAATATTAACCTCAACGAATGAAAACCGGATGTACCACCAACCCGCATTGTTACACGAGTGTATTGAAGGCCTCAGCATCAATCCGTCAGGGATTTATGCTGATCTTACATTCGGAGGCGGTGGCCATTCGCGTGAAATATTAGTACAACTCAATGCTGACGGTCGCTTGATTGCTTTTGACCAGGATGAGGATTCGCTTCAGAATGCACTTGAAGATGATCGTTTCACATTGGTAAATGAGAACTTCCGCTATTTAAAAAACTTCCTCAGGCTTCATAAAGCATTTCCGCTGGACGGCATACTGGCCGACCTTGGAATTTCATCGCATCAGATCGATACTCCTGAGCGCGGATTTGCAACCCGTTTCGAAGGTCCTCTGGATATGCGTATGGCCCGCAATCGGGGTAATACAGCCGCTCAACTTGTGAATACCTACCCTGAAGAAAAACTTCAGTCGGTTTTTAAATTGTACGGCGAAATAACCAATGCCCGCCAACTGGCAGCTGAAATCATTAAGGCGAGGATAAAACCCATTACTACAACCGGCGAACTGAAAGAAGCTATAAAATCCTGTATCCCTAATAATTACGAAAGCAAATACCTGGCACAGGTTTTCCAGGCCATCCGCATCGAACTGAATGATGAAATGGGAGCCTTGCAGGCTATGCTTAAACAATGCGCTGATTCATTAAATCCCGGCGGAAGGCTTGTTGTCATCTCATACCATTCGCTGGAAGACAGGTTAGTAAAAAATTATATCAAAACCGGCAACACCGAAGGCATACTCGAAAAAGATTTCTATGGGAATATTATTGCTCCTTTTAAATCAATTACCCGCAAGCCCGTAACTCCTGCCCCGGATGAACTAAAAAGTAATCCACGCTCCCGGAGTGCAAAATTGCGTATCGCTCAAAAACTTTAACCATGGCCGAACTACGCAATACTATAAATTTTGAAACTGAGGAAGTTGAAGCCGGGGCGAAGGATGAAGGCAGAGGCGAAGGCAGAGGCAGAGGCAAAGGCGAAGGCAAAGACAGAGGCGAAGGAAAAGGCGAAGGCAAAGGAAAAGGTAAGACATCAGGCAACGTAAAAAGCATACTTGAAGGTTCGTTCCTGGTTCGTGACAAAGTAATCGGACTACTGCCCTTTCTGATATTTCTGACAGGTCTAGGGTTACTCTACATTTTCAACTCAAATTATGCCAACAGTACCATTATAAGCATCAGCAAAACAAAAAAACAAATTGTAGAACAACGCTTCGAATACATCAATACAAAATCGAAGCTAACGAAGATTACCAGACAAACCGAGATAGCGAAACGATTACAAAGCAACGGGCTGAAAGAATCGAAAACACCACCCCGCAAAATACTGATTGAACAGGCAAACTAACAACCAAAAGAGATAGCTCAGAAATGGATTCAAGGAAATCGATACTTACGCGTGTGTACCTCGTTTACGGCTTTATGTTTGTCGTAAGCCTGGCTATTATCGCTAAGATACTCTATATCCAGCTGGTTGAGGGCGATATGTGGAAAGCTAAAGCAGAAAAGCTATCACTCAAATATTTCACCATCGAACCTAACCGGGGCAATATCTATGATGTAAACGGCGAAATGTTGGCTACCTCAGTTCCGCTGTTCGAAGTTCGCATGGATGCCGCATCGCCGCTTATTCCTGATTCTGTTTTTAATACGGATGTGGATTCGCTTGCTATTTGCCTGTCAGGCTATTTCAAGGATAAATCCAGGGGACAATATAAAACCTTGCTGGTAAGAGGACGTGAAAACAAAAACCGTTACCTGCTGATCAAGCGGAATGCCAATTTCGACCAGCTCAAAGCGCTCCGGACTTTCCCGATTTTCAAGATGGGCAAGAACAGCGGCGGACTAATTACGACTGTTCAGAATAAAAGAGTTTATCCTTTTGATAAACTTGGATACCGGACTTTAGGCTGGTTTAAGGATGGAAACGCAAATAATGTGGGTATCGAAAGCGCATTTAACAGCGAGATGCAGGGCATGGCAGGGAAAAGGCTTTACCAGCGTATTCCCGATGGAAACTGGCGCCCGATGAACAGGGGCAACGAAATAGATCCGGTAAGCGGTGCCGATATCTATACCACTATAGATATAAATATTCAGGATGTTGCCGAAGAAGCTTTACTCCAGCAGCTTATTGTAAACCAAGCCGATCATGGTTGTGCAATACTAATGGAAGTAAAAACCGGCGAAATCAGAGCCATTGCCAACCTGGGACGAACAAAATCGGGCACATACGAAGAGCTTTACAATTATGCTATCGGCGAAAGCACCGAACCCGGTTCAACTTTTAAATTATACTCTTTGCTGGCTGCTTTCGAAGATGAAAAAGTAAAACTCAACGATATTGTTGATGTAACAGGCGGTGTGACCAAATTCGGCCGACGTACCATGCGGGATTCTCACCTTGGAGGTGGAGTGATGACCGTGCAACAGGCTTTTGAGAAATCATCGAATGTCGGTATCTCAAAAGTTATTTCCAAGTCTTATGCTTCAAATCCGCAGGCATTTGTCGACAGGCTTCATAGTTTTAGTGTAAACAAGAGAATGGGTCTGGAGATTAAAGGTGAAGGAAGACCTCAGATACTGGGAATGAAAGATGGCTTATGGTCTAATTCATCCTTGCCCTGGATGTCGATCGGTTATGAAGTTGCACTCACGCCTTTACAAATCCTCACTTTTTATAATGCGGTTGCCAATGACGGAGTAATGGTAAAACCGCATTTTGTTAAGGAAATCCGCATGGGCGGGATACCGGTCAAAACATTTAGCACACAGGTTATAAATCCGCAAATCGCTTCGAAAAGAGCAATCGGGATGGCCAGAACCATGCTCGAAGCAGTTGTGGATCATGGAACCGGCTCGGTACTAAAAAATCCGATTTACACCGTTGCTGGTAAAACCGGAACTGCCCAGGTTGCCCAGAATCGAGGCGGATACAACAAAACAAATTACAAAGGATCGTTCGTCGGTTACTTCCCGGCTGAAAATCCAAAATATTCCTGCATTGTGGTAATCAACAATCCCACAACAGGAGGCTATTATGGAGGAGTAATCTCAGCACCTGTCTTCCGCGAAATTGCCGACCGCATTTATGCTACAGATCCTGAAGTCGGAATGAACTGGGTTGACACCACAAATTCAGTGCGCACAAATCCAATGCTGGCTGGTAATACTCATGATATACAGTACCTCACCAAATGGCTAGGTTATTCCATGGGCAATCCGAACGGAGGCGAATGGATCACACAAGTAACCGACAGCACAGGAACCCGGTTTGCATCGGTTGCTTATGAGTCAACTTCAATACCTAGTGTAATAGGAATGGGTGCCAGTGATGCTGTTTACAGGCTCGAAAAACTGGGCGTTAAAGTTCAGATCAATGGAGTCGGGCTGGTTAACAAGCAATCATTACCGGCAGGAAGCAAAATAATACCCGGCGCACCCATACTTCTGAGCCTTGGCTTTACAAATTAAAACTTTTAGTAACGAAATAAGACACAAACAAAGCATACATGAAAGCCCTGTCCGAATTACTCCAAAACGTTAACACCATGCAAATAATAGGTGCTACTGATTTGAATATCAGTGGCATAACCTATGCTTCGAGGGAGGTTAAGGCAGGGGGTATGTTTTTTGCAGTAAAAGGCACCCGCGTAGATGGACACAGTTTTATTGCTCAGGTAATTGAAAGCGGCGCCACCGCAATAGTTTGTGAAAATATTCCTGAAAATATCAGCGACAATATAACCTACATAAAGGTTGACGACAGCAGTTATTCATCTGGCATAATTGCATCCAACTGGTTCGGCAACTCTTCAAAAAAACTGAAACTCGTTGGCATTACCGGCACTAACGGAAAAACAACCACGGTTACACTGCTTTTCAATCTTTTCAGGGAACTCGGGTATCATACCGGACTGCTTTCAACTATCCTGAATCGTATTGACGATGAAATAATTCCTTCTACACATACCACACCCGATGCAATACACCTCAACCAACTGCTGAGCCATATGGTTGAGAAAGGTTGCAGCTATTGCTTTATGGAGGTAAGCTCACACGCCATAGTTCAGAATCGGATTGCCGGTCTGACATTTGCCGGCGGGATCTTTTCAAATATCACGCACGACCATCTCGATTTCCATAAAACGTTCGAAGAATACCTGAAAGCCAAGAAGCGCTTCTTTGATGAATTGCCTTCCACAGCTTTTGCCCTGACTAATGTTGACGACCGTAATGGTATGGTAATGCTTCAGAATACTAAAGCGGTAAAAAGCACTTACAGCTTTCAGAAAATGGCTGATTTTAAAGGCAAGATCATCGAAGCTCCGCTCGACGGCTTGCATCTTGATCTTGACGGCAACGAAATCTGGTGCCGCCTGGTAGGCAAATTCAATGGCTATAATCTTTTGGCAGTGTATGCAGCAGGAGTTTTGCTGGAGCAGGATTCACTGGAAGTGCTGACGATACTGAGCAACCTCGAAAGCGTTGAAGGTCGTTTTGATTACATAAAATCACCGCAGGGAATTATCGGAATTGTTGATTACGCGCATACTCCCGATGCTTTGCAGAATGTGCTCGAAACCATCAACCAGCTTCGCAAAGGCAATGAAATGCTGATAACCGTTGTTGGCTGCGGCGGCGATCGCGACAAAACCAAACGACCTGTGATGGCACGCATTGCAGCCCGGCTCAGCGACAGGGTTATACTTACATCGGATAATCCCCGCAGCGAGGTGCCTGAGCAGATTATCTCTGAAATGCAGGTTGGCGTTGAAAAAGAATTCGCTCGTAACGTACAGAACATTACCGACCGGCATGATGCCATAAGGATTGCCTGCGCCATGAGTCGCGATAAAGATATAATCCTGATAGCCGGTAAGGGTCATGAAAAATACCAGGAAGTGAACGGAGTAAGACACCACTTCGACGATAAGGAAATACTAAAAAAATACCTGCTCTAAACAAATAAAAAGTTCGGAACTCTATGCTGTATTATCTTTTTACATGGCTCGATAAAGCCTATAATGTACCGGGAGCGGGATTGTTTCAATTCATTTCGTTCCGTGCGGCAATGGCAACGATATTTTCGCTTTTTATCTCACTTGTTTACGGCAAGAGGATCATTAATTACCTGCGGGCCAAACAAATCGGGGAAACCGTCCGTGAACTCGGGCTGGAAGGTCAGATGGCAAAAACCGGTACCCCAACCATGGGAGGGCTGATCATTCTCGGTGCAGTTCTTATTCCGACACTTCTGTTTGCCAAAATCCTGAATGTATATATCCTGCTGATGCTTTTTGTAACTGTCTGGCTTGGGTTGATTGGCTTTCTGGATGATTATATCAAGGTTTTCAGAAAGAATAAAGAAGGACTTGCCGGCAGGTTTAAAATCCTGGGGCAAATTGTGGCTGGACTGGTTGTAGGCTCTGTATTGTACTTCCACCCCGGAATAGTGATTCGCGAACGCGTTCCTGAAAAAAAAGCAGTAGTGGCACCTGCTAAACCAGGATCACTCACCGCTTTCGAACAAACCCGTGATCACAATAAAAAATTCAGAACCAACCCTGAGAAATCAACCAAAACAACCATTCCGTTTTTAAAGAATAATGAGTTTGATTATGCGATCTTGCTGAAATGGGTTGGCGATGACTACCGGAAATACGCCTGGCTTATTTTTATCCCGATGGTGATATTTATTATCACTGCCATATCGAACGGAGCTAATCTTACGGATGGTATGGACGGGCTGGCGACAGGAACGTCGGCAATAATAGCGATTACGCTGGGATTACTGGCCTGGGTTAGCGGCAATATAGTATTTGCCGATTATCTTAATATCATGTTCATCCCCAATACCGGCGAACTGATGGTTTTCACCAGTGCATTGGTAGGAGCATGTGTTGGTTTTCTCTGGTACAATTCCTATCCGGCCCAGGTTTTTATGGGTGATACCGGAAGCCTTGCTTTAGGCGGCATCATTGCTGTTTTTGCCATTATGATCCGCAAGGAATTACTCATTCCAATACTTTGCGGAATATTTATCGCCGAAAATCTTTCAGTAGTAATACAGGTTTTCTACTTCAAATACACCAGAAAAAGGACAGGCGAAGGAAAAAGAGTTTTCCTGATGGCTCCTTTGCATCATCATTACCAGAAAAAAGGATATGCCGAACCTAAGATTGTGATGCGTTTCATGATCATTGGAATTGCCTTGGCTCTGCTTTCGATCATGACACTTAAAATCAGGTAAAGGCTTGAGCAATGACAAAAAAAATAGCCATACTGGGAGCAGGCGAAAGCGGAACAGGAGCAGCAGTACTGGCTAAAAAACAGGGATTCAGGGTCTGGTTATCCGATTCCGGAAAGATTAAAGAAAAATACAAAAACGTTCTTTCACATTATGGAATAGCATTCGAAGAGGGAAAACACACCGAAAATGAAATTCTTGATGCCGATGAAGTTGTCATCAGTCCGGGAATTCCGCTCACGGCGCCACTGGTTAAAAAGATAAAAGCAAAACTGATACCGGTAATATCCGAAATTGAATTTGCAGCCAGGTATACCAATGCACGTAAAATATGCATCACCGGCTCCAACGGCAAAACCACTACAACGCTCCTGCTTTATCACATCCTGAAAAATGCAGGTATCCACGTTGGTCTGGGTGGTAATGTGGGCGAAAGTTTTGCGATGCAGGTTGCGACCCATGATTTCGACTGGTATGTGCTCGAAATCAGCTCCTTTCAGCTCGACAGCATGTTCGAATTCAAAGCTGAAATTGCCATACTGACCAACATCACACCCGATCACATGGACCGGTACGATTACAAATTTGAAAACTACATTGACTCGAAATTCAGAATTACTCAGAATCAGACAAAAGAAGACGCTTTTATCTATTGCCTGGATGACGAAGTAAGTGCGGCTGAAGCAAGCAGGCGAAACCTGCAGACACGGATTTACACAACTACATGTCAACCTGGAAACACTTCTGCAAATGCTTATTTAACTAAAAATAAAATACATATAAACCTAAATAACAACCACTTTACCATGACATTGGAAGAACTCGCCTTACAAGGCAAACACAATGTGTACAATTCGATGGCCGCTTCAATCGGCTCCAGCCTGGTCGATATCCGCAAGGAAAGTATCCGCCAGTCGCTATGCGCTTTTGAAAATGTACCGCATCGCCTCGAATATGTTGCACGTATCCATGGCATTGATTTTATCAATGATTCCAAGGCTACCAATGTTAACAGCGCATGGTATGCCCTCGAAACAATGGATTCGCCGGTGATATGGATCGCCGGCGGCATTGATAAAGGGAATGATTATACCAAACTTGATGAACTTGTTGCAAACAAAGTGAAAGCTATTATTTGCCTGGGAGTTGACAACAGTAAAATCATCAGTCGCTACGCTGATAAGGTTCAGGCAATTTACGAAACCAGTTCTGCCGAGCAAGCCGTTCTTACTGCCTATACCATTGGCAAAAAAGGAGACACGGTACTTTTATCACCGGCCTGTGCCAGTTTCGACCTGTTTGAAAGCTACGAAGAACGCGGCGATAAATTCAGGCAAGCCGTCAGAAATTTATAAAAATTACTTTACATTAAAACCTGGAAATGATTCAGATAGTTCCGAAAATACGTGGGGATAAAGTAATATGGGGAGTTGTAATCATACTCTCGCTATTTTCGTTGCTAGCCGTTTACAGTTCCACTACCACGCTGGCATACCGGTACGAGCATGGCAACACTGAACATTTCCTGTTCAGGCATCTGGGGCTTCTTGCTTTTGGATTAGTTCTGATGTATGCCGCTCATAAAATAAAGTATGTGTATTATGCCAAAATATCAATGCTACTGATTTTCATTGCCGCTCCATTG
>Ga0136636_10000352_pt1 | contig 22563 bp, 25 predicted proteins | sample AntDrymUQ8522106_2_FD_104653 | JGI IMG/M metagenome (GOLD analysis project Ga0136636, IMG submission 104653) | Polar desert sand microbial communities from Dry Valleys, Antarctica - metaG UQ852 (21.06) | ecosystem: Environmental > Terrestrial > Soil > Desert | place: Antarctica: Dry Valley... | reverse complement strand
TACACCCGCCCTGCCTTCACCTCGAAGCGGTTTATACTTTTCGATAATTTAGCCGAGTTCTCAATAAAGGGCTTTACGTCATTATTGATAGATTCTTTCTTACGGCCATCTAATTTAATTGGCTTTGGTGGGCCTTTTACCCCTACGTATTTCTTCATGGTTTTAAAATTATGTATGTTTCACTCACTTTTCATAAAGCCTAAAGGGCGTTTTTCAACTTTTGATTCAATTTCATTTAGTCCGCCGAAAATATTCGCCAGGGTTAAGGGCTTGCCATGATCGAGGTCTATTTGGTTTTTTAGGGCTAATTTTTCAGCTTTTTCTCGGTGCAATTCTCCGAATTCATAACGAGCGATCATACGGCCTTTGCGGGTAAGAGCTTTGTCGATCTTGCTTAGCGGCGTATTAAATGTGCAGATAATTTTAATGCCCAATGCATCGCCAAGTAGTCCATCGCCGAGGTTCAATATATTGGCAATAGCTGCTGTAGTGTTGCCACCTTCCCTGTCCATAAGTATTTGTTCGCAATCTTCAATAATCAAAACGCTGTTGCAATGTTCGGTCAGAAAAGGTAAAAAAGTCGGATCGACAAGCGAATTGGCCATATACGAAGGCAGGTAAATGAATTTTAATGCGGTTGTATTAATCAGATGCCTTATATATGTTGTTTTTCCGGTTCCCTGAATACCATGCAGGATGATAATGCCGGTTTGATGTTTATCGGTAAATGAATTAGTTATCCGATCGTGATAATAGATAAAATCGTCATTGTAAGATTGGTTCAGATCCACATCCGTGTTCTTAATTTCAAATTCAGACAAATCCCATTCACCACCCTGCGATACTATCATATAAAACTTTGATTTTACATCACCCTTAACCATGATATGATCGTTTGCAATTCTTTTTATATCTTCAATTTCATCGGTATTAACCGAATTGGAATATAATACTGTTATTCCATGTTCTTCAATTTCAACGAATAGTTTCTCTTTCAGGATTATGGAATAACTGGTGCCATGCGGGCGGTGTATCATATGATATATTTCTTCTCCCGTATTACGATTTAATGATTCATGCTTTCTCATCTGATCAGAATTATCGGGAATATTATATTTTTCCATTAACGCGTTCGCACATTTTACAACATCCAGATTAATTTCGACATGGCAATAATGCGGTATTTCATCATAATAGGCAATAAACAGCTTTACATTCGGTATATCTCCATCATGATCAAAGATGTCTCTGTTTTTCAATCCATTTAATAAAAAGGTTTTCATGAGTCTGTTTTTTTGTCCAATTTAAAGTGTTAATCTATTCGCAACTTCATTAATACTTAGCGTTTTAATGTTCTGTCTTAACTACAGGATTCTTCGGATGCACCATTAGCATTAGTGCTATTTTATTTTCTCCCCACACCCAAACCCCAGACTGTTTTTCTCCCCAAACCCCGCATAATATCCTACCCGCATCCATTCAACCGGTGCAGTAAGCTTAAACTGGTAATTAAATCCTCGTAACCGGGTAGCCTCGTATTGCCCGTTTTTGATAAGTATTATTTTCGATTTTGGGTCACTCACCAATTCTAAATGGCAGGAGAAATGCCCGGGTATAGTATAAGTTTCTTGCTTTTGTAGTTGATAAATTTCAACTTTTCGCTGTAGGTTTTGGAAAAATAGATTTTCATAGTCCGGATGTATTGGACTCAGGTATTCGGTTCCTTTTCCGCCTTCGGCCAGGCGCGATTTGCCAATAATTATTGGTGATAGCGTTTTAAATGTCATCTGACTTTCAAAAACCGGGTCGGGCAATCGCTCTACACTGCCTGCAATAAAACCAACACTGCTCCTAATATCTCCTATTGTAAAAACCTGATTCCGGAAAATTCCTGTAATAAAAGGCATGGCTGCTTCTTCAATCAGAAACGAAATGGTGAATACACACGGCGACATGAGTATTCGTAATCGATCACCTTCAACTTTGTAGCCTTTTGGCTCGAATTGCAGGTTCGAAAAAGTAAAAAACTTAAATCGCTGCGCACCACGTGTATAACCTTTCTCATGCAGCCATAGCGAAAAAGCAGGGTCAGCATTTTGAATCGTACGATATATCCAGGCCGCCAGTTCATACTGGTAATTAATAGGTAGTATGTTTTTCTTCGGATCGGATAGTTGCAGTAATAATTTGAAGCGCATAAAAGTTTAAAAATGGTATTAAATGACCTGAGTAAAAGCTAATCCTATAATTCAATCTAATAAAGTGAGTAAATATAAATATAAATTAAACCGCCATAGTATTTTCATAAATAATTATTTTTCCGGTTGAAACATATACTTCATTTCGATACACATTGCCCTGTTTATTCGACATTTCTGATCTTCCACCCCCCGGCTATCCTAATTTTGTAACTCAGGATTTCTTTTGACGGGCAATGGTCATATTCCATAGAGTGCAAGTCCCGAATAAGTGCTACAGCCTATATCATCAGCCACTGTCAAGGGAACCGTGGGTAGCTACGGATCTGGATAAAGCTAACGGCAAATATTTGAGCCTGCAAACGGAAACTTCTTACAACACCGTATGGGGATAGTGTTGCTAAAGAAACAAAAGTCCTATATTACATAAAACCCCATCAGGTAAGTGAAAAAGTTACTTGAATAAAAAGGATGTGGTGTTCCCCGTGATATCTGAAAGTGAGATGGCGAAGGTATGCGCGAATGCCAGGGCGACAAGGGGTGCAGTATTGCAAACCGTCAAATGCTAACGGCGTGTATTGCGGTGTGAGATGACAGTGAGGGAAAAAATCTCTCACTGTCCTACTCAAATTAACGTTCTATTATTTTTCCTGGCCCCTGATAAGCGGGTCTTTCATCATGTAAATATGAAAATTTTGATCCGTCAAAGTATTGGAATTCAAGTGATTTTTGGGTTCTGTCAAGTGCCCGTTGCCATGGATTATTCAGATCGGGAGAGCCAGTCGGCCTGTTGCTGTCAGGTCTGGCTAGCGGAACTAACGTAGCTTCCAGTTCCGTAAGGCGGTTGATCACTTCAACATATATTTTATCCAGATCTTCGATGTGCTCAAGATAGTAGTTCAGACTGTTATTGAAATCATCCGGGTCAATATTATGTTTTTTGAAAACCCCGGCAAAACGGATACGAAGTCCCGTTGTGTCCATATTACGGGAAATTGAATCATCCACTGTCTTCAGAACTGCTTCGGTAAGTTGTATATCAACCAGCATATCCGTCATCTGCTTCTCACTCAGGGTACCCATAGGTTTGGAATTTAAAATGCTGTTGCACGATGCCGAAAGCAAGGCGATACAAACAATAAAAATCCAATTCTTCATGCTAAGGTTACTCTGTGATTAGTGACTGAATTCGAAATGTGTTTTAATTATTTTATCCTCAACAGGTTTCTTTATTTATCGCTGTGCTTTGAAAGATAAGCGGCATTCAGCTCTTTTATCACATCGTTGGTTACATCCAGCGTATCGTTGGCAAAAAGAATATTGCCTCCCTTGGTAAATCCAAGAATATAATCGAATTTATACTTATCGTTATACCGTTTAAGGAAATTCATAACTGAATCGATCAGGGCAACGTTCATATCCATTTCGCTCTGCTGTAGTTCGGCAGCGTACCTGTCGCGGAGGGCATAAATTTTTTGCTGATTTTGCTGTAACTGACCATAAATTTCCTGTGCACTCTGGTCGCTTATGGCTTTCTTCTTCACTTGCTCCTGAAAATATGCGGCATCTTTTTCAAAAGCTTTCTGTTGCGAAGCTACTTCCCCTTCGAGGCGTTTGCCTTTGGCTTCCAGGTCGGCACGCATTTTTTTTACCAGATCGTAATGGCTCAAAATGCTGTCGTTATTCACAAACGCTACCGAAAGAGCTCCCTTGCCGGCCTTGCCAACAGCTCCCGATATTGAACTGCTTTTACTTCCTGATCCTGTAAAATAAAGGATAAACAGTATGATTACGCCTATAAGCGCTGCCAGATTCAAACCCAAAAGAATCGGGTTTATTTTGTTCGTTGCAGGTGCGGCAGGTTCGTTTGCAATGGCCGTTTGTTCGTAAGAGGTAACATTCTGCTCGGTAGCAGAAGTTTTTTCGTTGTTGATTTCTTCTGTCATTTTTTTAGAAATATCGGGATTATTATAAGAACAACCTGATCCATAATTTATGAATCAGGCTGCGAAGGTAAAAAAAACACTTGTTTGTCAATGCATTAATTGCCAACTTCCGAGATGTATTTAATGCGCACCAGCCTGATCTCCTCCTCCGTAAACTCATTTTCGCCCAGATCTCTCAGTGCCTGGTCAACCGAATCGGTTTCCGCTTCCATAAAATACTCAATAATCTCTTCCATATGGTAGGGATCAATGGTTTCTTTCAGGTAATAGGAAAGGTCGATTTTTGTCCCCGAATCAACTATGCTTTCAATCTCTGTAAGCAGTTCGTCAGCGGTTAGGTTCTTGGCAACGGCAATGTCTTCGAGCGAAATTTTGCGGTCGATATTGGTGATGATATACACTTTCAGTCCCGACTTGTTAACTACCGATTTCACAACCATATCCATGGGGCGAATGATCTCATTTTCTTCGACATACGACGAAATCAGTTCCAGGAATGGTTTTCCGTATTTCTGTGCTTTGCCTGCACCCACACCTGTAATGCGTTGCAGTTCGTCCATGGTAATAGGATACTGTATCGCCATGTCTTCGAGCGAAGGATCCTGGAATATTACAAAAGGAGGCAGGCTTTCTTTACGGGCAATTTCTTTACGCAAATCCTTTAAAAGCGAGAAAAGTACCTTGTCGGTAGTGCTTGTGCGTGCACCGCCTCCTGCCATCATTTCGTCGTCTTCTCCTTCTTCGGGATCGGTGTCCTTTGCCACCATTATGGCGTAAGGTTTTTTTAGGAACTTCTGCCCTTCGGGTGTAATTTTTAATATACCGTAATTCTCAATGTCTTTTACAACAAGCCTTTCGATCAGCATCTGCCTCAGCACACCATCCCAGAAATGCTCGCTTTCCTCCATCCCTTTACCAAAAATATCAAGCTCGTTGTGTTTGTACGATTTGATGTTCGACGACACCTTGCCAATCATAATATTAACAATATGCTTGGCTTTGCACAGTTGCTTGGTTGCCAGCACGGCTTCCAGTGCAAGGTCTACATATTCGCGTCCGTCGACAAGAGTTTTCGGATGCAGGCAGTTGTCGCAGTTACCGCAATTATCCTCTGAGTAAACTTCTCCGAAATAATGCAGTAATTGCTTGCGGCGGCACATGGCCGACTCGGCAAACGAAACCACTTCCATCAGCAGTTGGTTGGCAATTTCCTGTTCAGCAACGCCTTTGTTCTTGCTGAATTTTTCGAGTTTCTCTATATCCTCATAGGCATAAAATGACAGACAAATGCCTTCTCCGTCATCGCGGCCTGACCGGCCTGTTTCCTGGTAATATCCTTCGAGGCTTTTAGGCATGTCGTAATGGATCACAAAACGCACATCCGGCTTATCAATACCCATCCCGAAAGCAATAGTAGCAACTATTACATCCGATTCTTCCATAAGGAATTTATCCTGGTTTTCGACACGCACTGCTGAATCCAGTCCCGCATGGTAGGGCAAAGCTTTAATGCCGTTTACCACCAGTGTTTCTGCAAGCTCTTCAACCTGTCGGCGGCTCAGGCAGTAAATGATGCCCGATTTGCCCATATGCATCTTGATGAACCGTATCACTTCTTTATTTACATCATCGTTTTTCTGCCGCACCTCGTAATAGAGGTTCGAACGGTTAAACGATGATTTGTAAAGCGCGGCTTCCTGCATGCCGAGGCTCTTTAAAATATCCTGTTGCACTTTAGGTGTAGCGGTTGCTGTTAACGCCAGCACAGGTACATCCTGCCCTATGGCATCAATTATTGGCCTGAGCCTGCGGTATTCGGGTCTGAAATCGTGTCCCCATTCCGAAATACAATGTGCTTCATCAATGGCATAAAACGAAATTTGTATGTCTCTGAAAAAAGCTATGTTTTCTTCCTTGGTAAGTGACTCAGGTGCGACATATAGCAATTTTGTTACTCCGTTCGTTAAATCTGCCTTAACCTGAGTAATCTCGTTTTTCGTAAGGGATGAGTTCAGTACATGTGCAATGCCTATATCTGCGCCGAATTGCCTCATGGCATCCACTTGGTTTTTCATCAGTGAGATAAGGGGAGATATTACAATTGCAGTACCAGGCAGGATCATGGCCGGTAACTGGTAGCACATCGATTTGCCTCCGCCGGTAGGCATGATTACAAAAGTATCGTTGCCGGCAAGTAAATTACGTATTATCGGTTCCTGATTTCCTTTAAAATTTTCAAAACCGAATATTTTTTTGAGTACGGTTTGCAAAGGATAATCTTTGAATTCTTCATTCTTTTTCATTCCACGGGCATTATTCATATATGAGCACCAATTATTGATGCATGTTATGTCGGTATTGGTCTTTGTTAATTTAACTAACGGGAAATCGGCTGCATTATTTAATTAAAACTGTTAAACCTATATCTTTGTTTTGCTGGCTTCCCGCTATCCATGATAAACAGATAATTTAATCATGGTTAAAAACTGCTGACAGTGTGTCAGATAATTGTCGATTGCCAATGTGTTAAGTAAAGTTAATACAATTTTGACGTTTATCTTAAAAAAAAACTAACATCTGCGAAATTATTTTACAGCAAGTAATATAACAAGCACTAAAACAACCGGTTAAACATTTTCAAACAGATGTATATTTAGAAAGAAAAGTACTTGAAAGCTTTTTTTTTGTCCTGATCCGGAATCTTTTTGTGAAAATCCCGGGCTCTGATTGACAGTTTTCAACCATACAGGCAGTTGACTCAAAAAGCGTGCAAAAGTAAAATTAAAAACAAAACAATCAGCATTTTAATTTTTTTTATTTTGTCGGGTTAAAAATTCTGTTCGAGGTCTTTCAGGGTAAATGAAGACGTTCAAAATAACAGCAATGATTTAAACAGAAAACTCATAAAACTTATGTTATTTTGATGTATAAAAAAAGATATATTTGCAATAAATTATTTACAGACTGCGACCCTTTTGGTGATTTCCGGTTCCTGCTTTTCAAATGCAGATTTTCGAATACCGCTGCACATTATTTATCTAAAACAGAGTGTTTAAGTTTTGATGGAAATAACTTTTTATCATTAAATAATTAAAATAACAAATTATGGCAAATGAAGAAATGAGCGCCCTCGGGATGATTGAAACCAAAGGGTTTGCTGCCATGGTCGAAGCTTCTGACGCTATGGTAAAGGCTGCAAAAGTTGAGCTTGTCGGTTTTGAAAAAATCGGCGGCGGCTATGTTACAACAATAGTCCGCGGCGATGTGGCTGCAGTGAGAGCTGCCGTTGATGCCGGGGTACAGGCTGCACAAAAAGTGGGAGAGATTATTTCAACCCACATTATTCCAAGACCCCATCCCAATGTGGACAGCGCACTTCCGCTGAGTGCAAAACAACCTAAAAAAGGCAAATAACCATGATAGACCTCAGGACCTATATTTTTATTGATTCCCTGCAATTGCAGATGGCATCCTATTTATCCACCGTTTCGAAAGGTTACCTGCCGGTAAGCGGTCAGGCTTGCTGCATCATCGAAATTGCACCTGGCATCGAAATCAACACGCTTACTGACATTGCATTGAAGGCAACCAATGTCACGCCAGGAATGCAGATTGTCGAACGGGCATACGGAATGCTCGAAGTTCACTCCGACAGCCAGGGCGACACACGTGTAGCAGGGGAAACAGTGCTCAGAACCATCGAAAAAACGGAAACCGATCGAATAAAGCCAAGGATTCTTACCAGCCAACTGATCAAAAATGTGGAAGATCATCATGCGCAACTGATCAATCGTACCCGGCATGGCAATATGATCCTGAAAGGCGACACTTTGTTTGTACTTGAGGTTGAGCCAGCAGGGTATGCCTATTATGCCGCAAACGAAGCCGAAAAAACAGCTCATATCAATATTATTGAGGTAGTTGGCTTTGGCAAGTTTGGCAGGGTATATATCGCCGGTGCCGAGGCCGAAGTGCTGGAATGCAAGAAAATTGTTGAAAAACGACTGGCCGAAATCACGGGCAGGGAAGAGTATTGAGCAAAATAGAATTTAACTGAGAATATTGCAGAAGGATTTGCGTAAAAGGTTCCGGGTGCCGTGTTCCGGGTGCCTAGTTCCAAGTACCTCACACAAATAACAATATTTTAAAATAGAACAATACCTTTCAACGCGTGAGATTAATTAACTGACAGAATTATCGGGAACCCGGAACATGGCACCCGGCACAAAAAATAAACTGAATAATCACAAAACTTAAATTCTTAAATCATGAATGACAATACTTCAGATGCACTGGGAATGATTGAAACCAAAGGCTTTGCTGCCATGGTTGAAGCTTCGGATGCAATGGTAAAAGCTGCAAAAGTTGAGCTGATCGGCTTCGAAAAAATCGGTGGAGGATATGTAACCGCTATTGTTCGTGGCGATGTTGCATCGGTAAAAGCTGCAGTTGATGCAGGCGTTCAGGCAGCACAAAAAGTTGGTGAAATTATTTCATCCCATATCATCCCAAGGCCACACGCTAATGTCGACAGTGCTTTACCACTGGGCAGAGGAAGTTCAAAGAAATAATCAGCCTGTTAAAGTAACAGTCAAAACTTACGGTGCGAAATATTCCGCATCCGGAAGGATTAATCATTAACCGGAATCATCATGATATTGGCAAGGGTAGTAGGAACCGTAGTTTCAAGTCATAAGGCCCCACAAATAGAAGGGATCAGATTTTTGCTTCTCGAAAAAATCGACCCGGTGACTATGAATGGCAAGAACGACTTTGTTGTATCCATGGACAGTGTGGGTGCCGGGGTTGGCGAAATAGTTTTCTATGTTTCAGGAAGTAGCGCGCGCATGACCGGTGCAACCGAGGGCAAACCTTCCGATTCAGCCATTATTGCCATTGTTGATAATATCGAAAAGGACGGGGAATTCACTTACCGGAAAAACAGCTAAGCTATGATCCTTGGAAAAGTAGTAGGAACCGTCGTCAGTAGTACCATTAATGATGGAATGGATGGATCACGCTACCTTTTGATTGATAAGACTGACCAGTATGGGACTCAGAGAGGCGATTTTCTCGTGGCACTTGATATAATTGGCGCAGCAAAGGGCGAACTGGTGATGGTTACCGAAGGTAGCCCGGCCAGGGAAACTCCAGTGACCGTCAGCAAGCCGGTCGATGCGTTGATTGTTGGAATTATTGACCTGATTGATGAAGATGACACAGTTGTTTACAGGAAGTAGAGGTATGGTGTGGAGATAATCGCATTGGGAGCTCTGGAATTCAGCAGCATTGCCATTGGCATACTGGCGCTGGATGAAATGGTAAAAGTTGCGCCTGTCAGGATCATCGAAGCCAGGACCATGTGCCCCGGCAAATACCTGATCGTTTTCAGCGGAGATGTCGCTTCAGTAGAATACTCTTTTAATAAAGGATACGAAACCGGCAAAGAACTTATTGTTGACAGCCTTTTTCTCCCACAGATCCATCCGGACGCGATGAGGGCAATTGGTAAAATAATTGTCACGGAAGAATGGGATGCCATCGGGATTATCGAAACCTTGTCGGTGGTATCAAGTATAGAAGCTGCCGATACGGCTGCCAAGGTAGGAGGTGTGAAGATCATTGAAGTTCGCCTGGCGATCGGTTTCGGCGGGAAATCGTATGTAAAACTGCTTGGAAGCCTTGATTCTGTTCAGGCTGCAATGGAAGCCGGCACCGCAAAGGCAAAAGCAAAAAATTTACTGTGCATGGTAACTCTTATACCACAGCCTCATAGCGAAACAAAACCTTATTTCATGCAATAGTATGCAAAATGGATAATCTGGAAAAAAGCGTAAGGCAGATCATAGAGGAAATTATTAACGGCATGGATTTAAACCTGCCAAAGGATAATGATAGCAAAGGGCTCGGAGTGTTTTCCGATATCCATTCTGCCATAGCTGCAGCTTCGGTGGCATTCAGGGAGTTGGGGTTGCTTACTTTGGAAGTACGCAAAGATATCATTGCCAACATCCGGAAAGTATGCTTCGCCAATAAAGAAATTATTTCAAAAATGGCCTGTGAGGAAACCGGTATGGGTCGCTGGGAAGATAAAGTTATTAAAAACGAACTGGGAATAACTAAGACGCCCGGTACCGAGGACCTGGCTCCTGAAGCCTTTTCAGATGATAACGGTTTAACCCTGGTCGAAAGAGCTCCTTATGGGGTGATCGGCTCAATAACTCCAAGCACAAATCCTACTGTAACCATTATCAGCAATACGATCGGGATGATAGCCGGAGGTAACTCGGTTGTTTTTAATCCGCATCCAGCGGCGAAAAAAGTCTCTGCCTTCCTTGTCAGCCTAATGAACAAAGCAATTATGGAAGCCGGTGGCCCGGCAAACCTGGTTTGCTGTATGGCCGAACCAACCATCGAATCGGCTAAAAACCTGATGTCGCATCCAAAAATTGCCATACTGGTGGTAACCGGAGGACCGGCCGTTGTAAAAGTTGCCATGAACAGCGGTAAAAAAGCAATTGCCGCTGGCCCGGGGAATCCTCCCTGCGTGGTGGATGAAACAGCTGATATAGCAAAAGCAGGAAAACATATTGTTGATGGCGCCAGCTTTGATAACAACGTGATCTGTATCTGTGAAAAAGAAATTATAGTCGTGGCTTCCGTTGCCGACAGGCTTAAGGAAGAAATGAAGAAAAATGGTGCTTATGAACTGAATGAGGACCAAATAAAAAAAATTACCGAACTAGTGATTGCCGATCCCGGTGGCCCCGGAAAAGAAGGAGCAGCCAATAAGAATTTTGTCGGCAAAAATGCTGATTTTATCGCATCCCAGATCGGACTTACGGTTCCAGCTTCTACCAGGCTTTTGCTTTGCGAGGTTGGAAGAGAACATCCTTTACTTTGGACAGAACAATTAATGCCGGTTATGCCATTAGTTCGTGTTAAAGATGTGGATACTGCTATCGACCTGGCAGTTGAAGTTGAACATGGTTTTCGGCATACGGCTATCATGCATTCGCTCAATATAGCCAAGCTGAGCAAGATGGCAAAAGCTATGAATTGTTCCATTTTTATAAAAAACGGACCCAGTTATGCCGGCCTTGGACATGGCGGCGCGGGCTTTGCTTCGTTTACCATTGCCAGCCCTACAGGCGAAGGAGTTACCCGTGCCCGGACTTTTACACGTGAAAGAAGGTGTACGCTGGTGGATTATTTCAGGATTATCTAGGGGGAGGATAGTTAATAGAAAATAGTTAACAGAAAATGGTTAACAGAAAAAGGTTAACAGAAAATAGTTAACAGAAAAAGGAGCACAGAAAATTTTTTAAATTCAAACTTAGTTGCTTTGGGTAAAGGTTCTAATAACAGACTATTTCCCATTTTCCATTAACTGTTAACCAACAAAATGAAACTAGGCAAAGTAACCGGCAGGGTCGTCAGCACTCAGAAAGTCGATTCATTCGAAGGGATCAAACTTATGTTGGTTCAGCCTTTGGATGAGAAGTTGGACAAGGTTGGTGACCCTATCGTTGCCTTCGATACGATACAGGCCGGAGTTGGCGATCTTATTTATTACGAAACCAGTAAGGAAGCCGGCCGCGTACTCGAATTCACCATGAATCCATGCGATGCAGCCATAGTAGGAATAGTTGACACTGTTTTAACGGAGGACAAAAAATGATTCTTGCAAAGATAATAGGCAACGTTGTTTCCACCATAAAGGAAAAAGGATACGAATCCAGGAAGATCCTGATCGTGCAGCCTGTTGATCCTGCCGGACAGCCTAAAGGGTCTTCATTCCTTGCTGTGGATACCGTTCAGGCGGGTATGGGCGATACGGTGCTGGTCCTCGAAGAAGGCGGTTCAGCCAGGATGATTCTCAATGAACCTGAAACTTTTACAATAAAAGCAGTGATTGCCGGTATTGTGGATCATATAACGGCGTAATTTTGCACGCGGAAAATCACATGAGAAACCGGATTTACAGGTATAATTTAAGGAATTCAAAAAAAGGATATTTAATGAATACTGACGACCATGTACGGAAAGTTGCGATTGGTGCCGATCACGGATCATTTGATACAAAGGAAATGCTCAAGGTATACCTCCGGACCGTAGGTTACATTATGGTGGACGTAGGAACTTCGAACAATAAGGAGAAAGTTGACTATCCCGATTTTGCACTGGCAGTATCCCGAAAGGTTGTAAGCGGTGATTGTGAACGTGGAATCATGCTTGATGCCGCAGGAATAGGTTCCTCCATGGTTTGCAATAAAGTTCATGGGATCCGTGCAGCGCTTTGCTGGAACGAGCAAACCATAGTTAACAGCCGCGAGCATAACAATGCGAATGTTCTGACCATGGGAACAGCACAGCATAAACCGGAAGATATTTGTGTAATGGCCGCTTTATGGCTAAAAACCCGGTTCGAAGGTGGCAGGCACTGGCCCCGTATTAATAAAATGATGACAATAGAAAGAGAAGGAAAGTAAGATGGAAAAGAATGAATTAATTGATAAAATTACAAAAGAAGTACTGCAACGATTGAACGAAAAGTCAGCGTCGCAGGGAACCGGTGATCAGCTAAAGGCACAGCCTCAGACTGCTTCAAACCGCATGTCACAAGCCGAATTGGCTGGATACATTGACCACACCCTTTTAAAACCCGAAGCCGTTGAAACGCAGTTTGAGCATCTCTGCAACGAGGCTGTCATATATAAATTCAAATCTGTCTGCGTAAACTCTTCATGGGTTCCATTCGTGGCAAAAAAACTCAGGGGCACTGGCATTGAAATATGTTCAGTAATTGGATTTCCTTTAGGCGGAATGGATACACGTAGCAAGGCTTTCGAAGCCAGGAGCGCCATTGCAAGTGGCGCCACCGAACTGGATATGGTAATAAATGTCGGTACATTGAAATCAGGAAACCTGAAACTGGTTGAAGAAGATATCAGGGCAATAAAACGCGCCTGCAGAAGTACAACCATTTTAAAAGTGATCCTCGAAACAGGTTTGCTGACCGAAGCAGAAAAGATAATTGCCTGCGAAATTGCCAAAAAGGCAGACGCCGATTTTGTGAAAACCAGCACCGGTTTTGCCGGAAGCGGGGCAACGGTTCAGGATATCGCTTTGATGCGTCGCATTGTTGGTCCAAAGATGGGTGTAAAAGCAAGCGGAGGTATCAAAACGTACGACCAGGCAATTGCCCTTATCAATGCTGGTGCAAACCGGCTCGGTTGTGGAGCAAGTGTGGCTGTGATTACAGGTACCGAATCGCTGGGGAATTATTGAAAAATTCTTTTTGCCTTTCTCCCTTCTCCCTTCTCCCTTTTTCGGTCTCCCGACTCCTGTCTTCCGCCTTCAGTCTCCCGACTTCCTATTTTCTTTCTATCTTTGCACTCTGAATAAAAAAAACAGGTTTGTGAAATTTCCGGCGAATTCAAGTTGATTTCACTGAAGGCAAATTCTGGTAAAAACATGGCTATCAGTCTTTGAGTTAACTATTTCCGGATTATCTCAAAACCTGACAGTTGTTACTATTAAGGCAAATTCTTATTAATCAGTACACACAAGATCAAATAAGCAGAAAAATGGGTAATAAACTTGATCAGTTTAACGAATACCGGAGCAAGATGAATGAACGCATCCTCTCGGTTGACAATAAGGTAGTGAAACGTATTTTTAATGTGGACACCAACGCGTATACCGATGGTGCGCTGCCGGTTAAAACCAAAGAATTAATGGGATTAGTAGCTTCGATGGTACTGCGTTGCGACGATTGTGTAAAATACCATCTTCTGAAATGTAAGGAAAACAACGTTTCGGAAGAAGAGCTTTTTGAAGTGTTTGGAATTGCAACCCTGGTTGGCGGAACTATAGTGGTTCCTCATATGCGCAGAGCCGTTGAATTTTGGGACGATCTGCAAGACTGACAATTCTTTGCTTTTTGTCAGGTCGGGCTTTTAGAGCAAATAAGTCCCTGAATCGTTTACCGGTAAACAAAATCGGGTATCAAATTGTTTTCTAAAGTTTTAACGCCTGTTAAAAATCAGGCAAATATCTTCTCAGTAATTGTGGCACGGGTTTTGACCGGGCTTTATGCTTATGAATAAATTATTCTCAGTAAAAAATATAATTCGCCGTTTCGTCTTGTTGCTTTTTTTAGCGACAGGGTTGTGTATGTTTGTTGATGCTCAGGATGCTACCAAAATCATGGGGATTATTCGCGATGCGCAAACCGGAGATACGCTTCCCTTTGTAAGTGTATATTTCAAAAACACCCAGATAGGCACTACCACAGGCTTCGATGGCCGTTTTGCACTCGAATCGCGTAAAGCTACCGATACCATTGTGGCCTCCTACATAGGTTTCACTACTTCTTATATTCCGATACAGCGCAACCGTTTTCAGACCCTCGACATAAGATTGCAACCCGAAAGATATGAGTTGTCAGGCGTTGTAATCCGCCCCGGCGAAAATCCGGCGGAGGTGCTTCTTCGGAAAATTATTGATCGCAAACCACAAAATGATCCTGATAAGGTCGAAGCCTTCCATTGCCAGGCCTATACCAAAATGCAATTTGATGTTAATAACCTGAGCGAGAAATTTCAGAACCGGCGCGTACTTGAGCCTTTCAAATTTGTATTCGAACAGATCGACACTAGTATAGTGAACGGCAAAGTTTACCTGCCGGTGATGATTTCGGAAGCCTTCTCAGACCTCTATTTCAGGAAGACCCCTCGGGAGCGGAAAGAAATTATAAAAGCCTCGCAGATTTCGGGCGTCGAAAATACGACCATGTCGCAGTTTATTGGTAACATGGCACAGGATATTAAGGTGTACGATAATTTTATCAATCTTTTTCAGAAGAACTTTGTGAGTCCGATTTCCAACATGGGTTTGTTGTATTACAAATACTACCTTATTGATTCAGCCCTTATCGACAACAAATGGTGTTACAATGTAATGTTCAAGCCAAGGCGGAAACAGGAACTTGCCTTCACCGGAAATATGTGGATTCACGATACCACCTATGCTGTTAAAAAGCTGGAAATGCGGATGGAAGGGGAGGTGAATCTCAATTTTGTAAATGACATGGTTATTTCGCAGGAATTCGGGATTGCTGATAACGGGAGGTGGATGCTGGCCCGCGAGCAAACTGTCGCCGATTTTAATGTAATTGTTGACTCGGAAATTACCATGGGCTTTTTTGGCACACGAACGGTTTTATATTCCGGCTATGATTTTAACCCCTTACGCGATGAGAAAATTTACTCCATGCCCAATAATGTAATTGTGCTTGACGATGCCAACCGCAAAACGGATGATTTCTGGAAAAAATCGAGACCCGAAGCCCTTACTCATCGTGAAGCATCTGTATACCGGCTGAGTGATACGTTGAAACAGATGCCACTTTTCAGAACCTACATCGACATTATTAAAATGGTAGTTACCGGCTATTATGTTAAAGGTAATTTTGAATGGGGGCCTTATTCATCAACGTATAGTTTTAATCAAACCGAAGCAAGCCGTTTCAGAATCGGGGGCCGCACCAGCAATGATTTTTCGACCAAACTTATGCTCAGTGGCTATCTGGCCTATGGAACACGCGACCAAAAATTTAAATATAGCACAGGTTTTATGTATATGCTCGGCAAATTACCCGATCGTGTGCTGAGTGCTTCGTATAAATATGATGTGGAGCAATTGGGGATGTCGGAGAATGCATTTAGACAGGATTTTATTCTGAACTCACTTTTTCGCCGTAATCCCCAGGATAAGCTTTCGATGGTTTCGCAATACAAAACGTCGTACAAGCATGAATGGTTTACCGGGTTCTCGAATACTTTTACTGTCACTAACCGGTTGATTTCCACCTTGGGGCCGGGTATAAACCTTTACGATCCTGTTACGCAGGATTATAAGGTTACAGAGCGCCTTACCACCACCGAATTCTCAGTAGGGTTACATTATGGTTTTCGCGAAAAGCAACTGGCCGGCGAATTCGAAAGAGTAGTTGTAAGCACACCTTTCCCTGTTTTCAACCTTCAGTATGCCCGTGGCATAAAGGATATTTTCAACGGTGAATATAAATATAACAGCGTAACTGCCAATGTATCACAATGGTTCAGTTTCCTGTCGGCAGGATGGCTGAAATATAATATTGAAGGCGGGAAAATTTGGGGTACACTACCGTTCCCGTTGATGAAAATACTTCCCGGAAACGAAACTTTCTATCATGATGATTATGCGTTCAACCTGATGAACTATTATGAGTTTATTGCCGACGAATATGTTTCCTATCACCTTATTTATCATATGGAAGGCTTGTTCCTGAACCGCATACCTATTATGCGTAAGCTGAAATGGCGCGAAGTAGTACAGTTTAAAGGCACATACGGCACTACAACATCCGAGAATGAATTGTATAATCAATTGCCAATCGGCGCTTCCTTTATCGCCAAACCCTATATGGAAGCAGGTGTCGGCATCGAAAACATTTTCCGCTTCCTGCGGGTAGATGCCGTTTGGCGGTTATCTTACAACGATCATCCCAATATTAAGAAATTTGGTTTGATGTTTTCGATGAATTTCGATTTCTAACCCGAAGAACGGATAATTTGACAATTCGACAATGAGACAATTCGACAATTGGGATTATTGAACCTTGTACCCGCAGCATTGAACGCCACAGGTATTTGAACGCGCAGCATTTGAACACCGCAGGTATTTGAACGCGCAGCATTGAACCCTTCAAACCCCTTCAAACAAATTTTACTACCTTTACCGCCTCAACGGATCAAAATGATATTACGTACCGAAGATTTAGTTAAAAAATACCGCCAGCGCACTGTTGTTAACCATGTTTCAATCCAGGTTGAACAAGGTGAGATAGTTGGGCTGCTTGGTCCTAATGGTGCCGGTAAAACCACTTCCTTTTATATTATCGTAGGTCTTATTAAGCCGCTACAGGGGAAAGTTTTCCTCGATGATCGCGATATAACTAATGAGCCGGTATTCCGCCGTGCCCAGATAGGGATCGGATACCTCGCACAGGAAGCTTCTGTTTTTCGCAAGCTTTCGGTTGAAGATAACATAAAGGCAGTGCTTGAATTTACAAAACTGAATAAAAAGGAGCAGTCCGAAAAACTTGAGTCCCTGCTCGATGAGTTCGGATTACACCAGGTGCGGAAGAGCATGGGGATACAGCTTTCGGGTGGTGAGCGCCGTCGTACCGAAATAGCACGGGCACTGGCAACCGATCCTAAATTTATTTTGCTCGATGAGCCCTTCGCCGGGGTCGATCCTATCGCCGTTGAAGATATTCAGGAGATTGTTGTGAAACTCAAGGCTAAAAATATCGGTATTCTTATCACCGACCACAATGTGCACGAAACATTGAATATTACCGATCGCGCTTATCTTCTCTTCGAAGGATCGGTGCTTAAATCGGGCACAGCTGAAGAACTGGCTGCCGACGAACAGGTGCGTAAAGTGTACCTTGGAAGCAATTTCGAGTTGCGTAAATAATCTGTCTTCAGGTTTCTTTCACATTTTCATTCGAAACCGGATTTACCAGTCTTCCCTCAAATTTCGTATCAGATATGCCTTTTAACCAGGCATATATGTCGTATTGATCTTTACGGTTTTGGTTTAAAAATCAACGAGAGTAAAATATACGCCAGTATAATCAAAGGAATAGCCGTAAAAGTTAACAGTGCAAAAGCGATTACGGCAAATATTACCAGGATAAACTGAGGCTTGTTGTCGGTAAATTTCAGGTTATGAAATTTAAGTGAAATCAGAGGAATTTTGGACACCAGCAACAGACTCATTCCAATCGCAATTATAGCAAGCACATAATAATTATCTGTAATGGCAGTGAGCCACGAAAGTGAATCACTGTATCCGGCTTGTATCTTAATCAGTGGTAACGACCCAAGGAACAACGCATTGGCCGGTACAGGCAATCCAATAAATGAAGTAGTCTGTCGCGTATCAAGATTGAATTTGGCCAGTCTAACTGCCGAAAGAATAGGAATTATAAAGGCAATCAGCGAAAAAATACTCAGAAACGAGCCTGCTTCGGGTGTATTGGGGCTAGCGACCATAAGCTGGTAAATGATGATTCCCGGCAAAACTCCGAACGAAACCACATCGGCAAGCGAATCAAGTTCTTTCCCGATTTCGCTTTTTACGTGCAGCAGCCTGGCGGCCATGCCATCCATAAAGTCGAAGAGGGCTGCTATTACAATAAAATATGCCGCATACTCAATACGCGACTGAAAGGCAACAATAATTCCGATGCAGCCACTGAAAAGGTTGAGTGTTGTTATGAAATTTGGAATATGCTTTTTCAAAATGTTTTCTTTAGTGTTTGTGGTTGGCAAAATTAACAAAATTGTTGACTGGTTTGTTAATAGAATACTTGTTCGTTAATGGCAGGTATGATGTGATTGTGATGTTCATTTGCTTAAACACGAAAAATTGACTATTTTTGTTAAACATAAAACAAGTTGGGTAAAAACATTTCTTTTAAGGAAACCTGCCAATTTGCCAACATTTTATCCGCGCTTACCTAATAAATATTCAAAATGGAATTGAACCTGCAGTCATTAGGATATCTTTTAAAAAGAGAGAAACTGGCTTCGTTAGCTTCGGATCATACTCACGCTGAACTGCTTCTCGAAAGTCTGGAACCCTATCCGGGATTTTATGAGGAATATTTTGTACCCACAACAGCCAGGGAGCAGAAGCCGAAATCTGTTTTTATGGTGATCAAAAATTTTGATATTTGCCACGAAGATGACTTTATCCGCATGACAATGCATATCAAACGTGATCACCATATTGATTTCGACGCCGCACTCAGTAGTATTGTATTGTTTAATGAACCTGCAACAACAATCCGTGTTAACATGCAGGATTATAGCCAGTTGCCTGAGCTTATAGGTCATTATAAACAGGTAGGTGTAAAATTTCAGCCAAATAAAACGGTAAAACCTTACCAAAGCCTGATTAAAATACGGCGGTTTTTCGATTTGGAAGTATTGGCAGATGGGGTTTATAAAGATGTAGATAAAGAATTTATCTACTATATCAGGGTGCCTTTGTTTATGACATGGGGCGAATTCGAAATAGCAACTATAGCAATTCGTAATAATTTCGATTATAAAACTTACGATGCCGCTCAGGCAGCCATCTACAATAAACCTGGAATAGTTGAACTGGTTCGCATCTACGACCGTAAGGCAGATTTATTGAAACTACAATCGCTTCAACGAAAATACATTATTGAGATTGAGCGAAAATAATAACCAAGATACTCCCGCACTTTTTTCGCATTTAAAAAAAATTAAGTACAGTGAAAAGCGACGATTTCAGGAAACTTACCATCTTTCGCCAGGTGGAAATGCTGCTCGATAAAGGGCATCATGTTCTCAGTCGTATATACCTGTTTTATAATGTGCATTTATATGCCCTTGCAGGTTTTTATGCCGAAATATGGTATCGACAAGCAGATAATAAGATTGAACGTGTTATAATTCTTGATGAATCTGATGTTCTTGATTTGTATGATAACCAGATTGGATTGAGTGATATAAACGGAAGTTTAGGCTAAGTGAGGCTGATTCTCATTGTAATTCCAACCTTCAATCTTCAACAGTCCTTTATCCTGCTTAACCTTTTGCACTGATACTATCGAGCCTGGGCAAATCAAGCAGGGTAATGGATTTATTGTTGATATCAATAATCCCATCGTCTTTAAAATCCTTCATGATCCGGATTACACTTTCGGTCGACATACTGGTAAGGTCACTCAGATCACTGCGTGTTAACGGAAGTTCGAACGATTCTGATTTAAATATTTTTCGCGAAAGGCAGAGTAAAATATCAGCCAGCCGGCCATGAAGTTGTTTTTGTGTGAGGCTGAAGAACCGGCCATACGACTGCGACATGCTCTCATTTAATATATTTATGATCCTGTAGGCAAAAAGCGGATTTTGCTTGAGCAATTGCTTGAATATCTGAATATCAATCAATCTTACTGCCGAATCAGTGTACGTGCTGATGCTGTATAAGAAAGTATTATTTCCCTCATACAGCGATTGTAATCCCATCAGGTTCTTCTGAGGGGTAATTGTCAGAATCAGATCTTTAGGGTTTCCTTCAAGGTAAACCTTAACTAATCCTTTGTCGAGGTACATGATATGTGAGGCAAACGATCCATGCTTACATATCATTTCACCTTTTTTATAATTCACTAATAGGGAAGAAGTTTCAACCAGTTCTTTTTCATCGGCGGTCAGCAAATCGAAACAACTAAGCTCATGAACAAAGGATACGCATGTTTCGGGTCTGGTGTTTGGCATAGGATTTTTTTTTAATTCGTTGATAAAAGTACACTGAATAATTGGATATTTTATGATCTGTGTCATGTTTTATTTGACGAAACGCAGTATTTTAACAACTGTAACCAGTATATTCATCTTGCTGATGATTCATATTAGAAGATAGCTTTGTGAACTGAATAACAATACAAAAACCAACCAATCAGTAACTAACAAATTCATTCAAAATTTAAAACAAAAAACATTTATGAAAAAACTTATTAACCTCGCGATTATACTGGCTTTTATGCCGGTACTATTTTTAGCTTCATGTAAAGAGGAAGCTCCGGAAACAGTAAATGCTTACACTACATTGAAAACCTACATGGTTTCCAGCAATCTCGATCTTCCTGCTTTGGCCGTAAACTGGATCATTGATCCTAAATCCGTTAAAATGGGTGGTCCGATTGATTCAGTAACCAGCACCATGCCGGGTTATAACGTATTCGACATTCGTCCTGCTACCGACTTTGCCACAGGCCATATTAAAAATGCGATTAATGTTGCTTTAAAAGATGTTGTTACAACTGCTGCCAATTATAAAGATAAACCAATTTGCGTGGTATGTTTCACCGGTCAAACTGCCGGACAAGCTGTTATGGCACTCCGTCTTTCCGGTTTTCCTACCGCCGTTGTTCTCAAATGGGGAATGGCAGGCTGGAATGCAACCTATAAAACACCATGGGTTACAAATTCAGGGTTCGAAGTACCTGCAAATGGTAATATCGCTGTTGGTAGCCCCAACTGGGTAACAACAGCTGCTCCTGCAAACGGTGTTTTTGTTGAGCCTGTATGGACTTCATCATCAGCCGATGGAGCTGCTATCCTCAAAGAACGTGTTCAGGCAGTTTTAAATGCAGGTTTTGCTCCTGCTGCTGCTGCCGATGTATTGGCTGCACCGGCTAACTATCAGGTTGTAAATTATTGGTCGAATGAAAACTACTTAAAATTCGGCCATTTTACAGGAGCTTTCAATATGCCTGTTATTGCGCTGGCCGGTGATTTGGTTAAAGCATTCGACCCTTCAAAAGAAGAGCTTGTATATTGCTACACTGGCCAAACATCAAGCATTGCATCATTCTGGCTTAATGTACTGGGCTACAAAACCAAAGGTATAAGTTACGGCGCTAACCGCCTGGTATATGATCAGTTAAAAGCTAATGCCCAGCCTGTTTATAAAGGTGCCAAAAATTGGGCTGTTGTTGCTAACTAATTGATTGTTAAATCATAATACTCAGGGGGAAGTATCAATTGGATGCTTCCCCCTTTATTAAAAAAATATATTGTATGAAAAGACTTTTCACATTACTTATCCTTCTTTCCCTGTTAACTTCGGTTAGGGTTAATGCTCAGGGTTGTATGGAACCCACATCTGCCACAGGCGGGGTTTCGGTTATCGGCTATATACAGCCTGAGTTTCGGATGGCATTTAACGGTAAAAATGCTGATGGCAGCTCAAAAAATTCCAATAGCTTTTATTTTCGTAGGGCGCGGTTAGGCGTTACCGGAACCATCCCTTACGATTTCTCCTATTATGTTATGGCTGAATTCAGTTCATTTCAGAACGGGCCTTACCTCATGGATGCTTTCGTAACCTATAACCGGTTTAAACCCTGGTTTAAAATTTCGATGGGACAATTTAAAAAACCATTCGGGCTTGAACTTGGTGCAACAGGATGCCAGGATCTATACACCATTAACCGTTCAAGAGTGGTAAACGAACTCACTTCGCCCGACCGTGACCTGGGTGTGATGTTCAGCGGCAGCACAGGGCCTAAAAAATTATTCGGGCTGGAAAGAGAAAATATTCTTTCCTATGCCATATCGGTTACAAACGGTACCGGTAAAAACACCTATGATATCGACCAGGCAAAAGATTTTATCGGCAGGTTGGTACTTGCTCCCTTTGACCTGATAAGCATAGGCGGAAGCTATCATTTTGGTAAGCAGAAAAATCCGGATCCAACAGTATCTGCCATGGATGAACGCATGCGCTATGGTTTCGATATTACACTGAAAAAATACAAT
>Ga0136636_10000351_pt1 | contig 22579 bp, 22 predicted proteins | sample AntDrymUQ8522106_2_FD_104653 | JGI IMG/M metagenome (GOLD analysis project Ga0136636, IMG submission 104653) | Polar desert sand microbial communities from Dry Valleys, Antarctica - metaG UQ852 (21.06) | ecosystem: Environmental > Terrestrial > Soil > Desert | place: Antarctica: Dry Valley... | reverse complement strand
TAACAGAAACTTCTACGCTTTTTGGTTTTACCGATAATCCCTATCCATTGATTAAAAATGCAGATTTTTATATCTTAAGTTCCCGATATGAGGGATTTCCGACGGTTTTATTTGAAGCCATTACTTTAAAAAAGAAAATTATTGCAACCGATGTTTCTGGTGTTCGGGAAATGTTGGAAGAGGGAGAATTGGGCTTAATTGTAGAAAATTCTGAAGAGGGAATTTATGAAGGAATGAAGAAAGCGTTAGAACATCCTGAAAATTTTGACAACTATCAAAACAATTTGAAAGGTTATGAAATGCCTTTTAATTTGGAAAATTCCGTAAAATCAATTGTTAAAATAATTGATGATTTATAAATCATTTTTCTTTTATCTTTGCTCTAATGTCTGAAAAAACAACCATCCAAAAAGATTTTTACCGGGAAAGTGGAAAATGGCTCTCCAAATTTGAGATTTGGAAAAAGTGTTTCAGTCCTAATCTCCATTTTATTTATCTTTTACGAACAACTCAAAAATATCCGAAAAACACTTTTTTAGGGATATTTTGGCGACTCATTCTGAGACATTATCAAATAAAATACGGTTTCCAAATATATGCTGAAACCGAAATTGGAGAAGGTTTTTATCTTGGACATTGGGGAACTTTGGTCATTAATCCGAAAACGATCATCGGGAAAAACTGCAATATTGCTCAAGGTGTCACCATCGCTCAAGCCAATCGTGGAGAATTTGCCGGAGTGCCAACAATTGGTGATGAAGTTTGGATCGGTCCAAATGCAGTGATCGTGGGAAATATAAAAATTGGAAATAATGTTTTGATTGCGCCAAATGCGTATGTGAATTTCGAAGTTCCACCGAACTCTGTTGTCTTGGGTAATCCCGCCAAAATTATTTTTAATGAAGGGGCAACACAGAATTACATCAACAATAAAATTTAAATAAAGAGGCTTTTTTAACTCATTTCAAATAATTTTACACTGAATTTTTCTCTAATATTGCATGCATGAAAAAATCCTACGAAGCTATTTTTGAAAACAACCGAAAATGGGTAGAATCGCAAGTAGCCGAAAATCCTGAATTTTTTACCAATTTATCCCGCACACAAACGCCGGATTTTCTCTACATTGGATGTTCAGACAGCCGCGTTTCTGCCGAGGAAATGATGGGCATGAAACCGGGAGAACTTTTCGTACACCGAAATATTGCAAACGTGGTAAATACTTTGGATATGAGTGCAACTGCCGTCATTCAATATGCGGTAGAACATTTGCAGGTAAAACACATTATTGTTTGCGGACATTACGGTTGTGGCGGCATAAAAGCAGCCATGACGCCAGAAGATTTGGGATTGCTGAATCCTTGGTTGCGAACGATTCGGGATGTTTACCGTTTGCATCAAATAGAATTGGATAACATCACTGATTCCCAAAAAAGATACGATCGATTGGTGGAATTAAATGTGCAGGAACAGTGCATCAATGTGATCAAAATGGCAGTGGTGCAGGAAGAATATCTATTAGACGAATATCCAATTGTTCACGGTTGGGTTTTCGATATGAAAACAGGAAAAATTATTGATCTGGAAATTGATTTCGAAAAAATCTTAAAAGATATTCAGAAGATCTACAATCTCACTAATTCAGATTGGATCATGAGCAAAAAAAAGAATAAGAATATGCTTTAGAAGATGTGAGATTTTAAATTTGGTAACGATCTACATTTTTTTTTCAACCGCAAAAGCTACAAAAGTTCCTTCCCTTTTTTGCTCGATTTTGGACATCTAATTCCAAGTCATCTTTTGTTACTTTGGTGGTTTGAAAGTTTTTAGATAGAGAATTTATTTCCCATTAAAACCTGTCATCGCATTTTCAATACCCGCGAAAACAAAGGACAGACACGCTTTAGAAAACTTCTCAACTCTTTCGGGAAGTTTTTCTTTTTCTTCGCCTTCCCATTTTCCTAAAACATAATCAACTTGTTTTCCTTCTGAAAATTCCGCAGAAATCCCAAATCTTAACCGTGGATAATTCTGGGTTTGTAATTGTTCCTGAATACTTTTCAACCCATTGTGACCTGCGTCGGAACCTTTTAATTTCATTCTTAAAGTTCCAAACGGCAAAGAGAGATCATCTGTGATGATCATGAGATTTTCTAAAGGGATATTTTCTTTCTGCAGCCAAAATTTCACCGCATTTCCAGACAAATTCATGTAGGTATCTGGTTTCAAAATAAAAACTTTTCTGCCTTTATATTTCCCTTCTGCCATCAAACCAAAATTAGATGATTTAAAAGACGCATCGATTGTTTCAGCAATTTTTTCAGCAACTTTAAACCCGACATTATGCCGGGTTTCTGCGTATTCTTCGCCTTTATTTCCAAGACCTACAACCAAGTATTTCATTTCACGAAATTATTTGACGTATTCAAAAGTTAAGGTTCCAAGATTATTAGAAGCCACCCCTTTTACGGGATAATTATCTGCATCATAGGTATAAATATACGTTGCAGATTGCGTGTCTCCTTGTGTCGAAACCGTTATTTTTCGGTAATTATTTGCCGAAAAACCTGTAACTGCAGCAGTATCAAAACCGTAAAGCGAACTGATAATATTGTAAACTTCTGGTAAAGTATTAAAGGGATTCGTTTTCGTATCATAATCGCTCAGCGTTGTATTAATGACAATTGGAGGAAGGCTAATCGGTGGTGTTAAAGGAAAAGCCGTAGAAAATTTCCAGGTGGCTATATTATTTCCCGTGTAAGTGATGTCACTGGTCACGGTGAACATATCATACAAAACTGTAGGATCTGCGGTATCAATTCCTACCATTTTTGATATAATTTTCGAAATTTTATTGTTGGTGTAAGTAGGTGTTATTTTATTGGTGAATTTATTTCCGGTATTCTCGGATCCAGCGCCATTTGCTTCTATAAATTTTCCATTATTGTAAGTGACTGTAAATTTTGTAGTAGTTGTTATAGAGCCATCATCTTCTACGATATCCATCTTGTTGATCAAGTTATTTTCATAGAACAGACTGTATGAAATGGAATTGTCACTCGTTGTTACACTGACCAATTTACCGGCTAAATAACTGTAGTTGTAGGTAATTATTTCTCCCGTATCATCTTTGGAGGTCACTGATTTCAACTTCTTTATTACTGTAGTTCCGCCACCACTACCACTTCCGCCTTGATTAACGCCAAAGAGAAAATCTCCGTTCTCGTCTCTGCTTGGTTCACAAGAGAATAAAAAGACCAAACTGAGGATTAAGGTTAAAATTGCAGGGATTTTTTTCATCTTTTCAAATAATTTTAGCAAAAGTAAGGTTTTTTTACAAATCTTCGATTGCGATTAAGCGGGTGAGCTAATATTCTAATAGAATTAAAAACTTGTATGTCTTTTTGTAGTTAAACAGAAATTCAGAGAGGCTGTTAATTCACTATGAAATTTGATATAATATCCGGATTGTTTTTATCGAAGAACAAAACTAGGATCACTTTTTCATTTTTCATCTCTCTCATAAAGTCTTGCAATACCGTAAAATTTTTCTTGATGGATCGCTTTATCTCTTCATCTTTGGCAGTTCCGAAATCCTGAATCACCGAAATAGATTCTACTTTTGATTGAGCATTTACCTTTAATTGATAGACCGCAAACTCATGTTTTGGAATTAAATTCTTGAATTTCTTAAAATAATTTCCAGAAAAGTAGAAGCAGTTTGTATTTTCGATTTCCTTTTTCAAGAGAAACTGAATTGCTTTCCGCTCCACCTCTATATTTTTATCCGTGAGCAATTTCCGCGGTGTACAAGAGGAAATTCCAAAGTCACTTTTGGAATCTACGTAAACTAAAAATTGATCGCCTTTACTAATTTTAACTTCACAAGCTGGACCAAATATTTGACCTAGTTTTCCCCTAATCAAGATGGAAGAAATGGTTTTTCCTTTGTACAAATTCAAAATCTTAATATCCGCTTTATAAAACCGACCATCACTTTCCGTTTTAAAATCAACATCATAGGTCTTTAAAATTTCAATTTCTGCCACAAAATCATTTTTTGCAAAATTTTCCCCAAAACTTTGGAAATGACATTTGCAGCCAAATACCAATGCAGAAGCAAAAAGAAAAAAAGCCAAAATTAGTTTTCTCATATTTATAATTTATTAATTCTTTCCCAAAATCCTTTCCAAAACGCCATTTACTTCTTCCACATTTTGCACATTTTCTTTGCGCATCATCAATTGATTTCCTTCTTTACCCGCTTTTTCTTTCAGCATCGCTTCTTTTGGATTTTTGTGCAGATAAGAAATAATGTTCCGGAATTTTTCACTTTGATAAAATTTATCTTGCGGATTGGAAGGAAAATAGCCGAGGAAAATTCCATTTTTTACCACAATTTTATCAAAACCAATTTCCGCAGCAATCCATTTTAAAGCCACACTTTTCAAAAGGTTTTTCGCCTCTTGCGGAATGGGACCAAAACGGTCTACCAATTCATTTTCAATGGTTTGCAATTCGTTTTGGGTTTGAATGTCTGCTAATTTTTGATAAAGAGACAAGCGTTCTTCAATGCTTTGAACATAAGAATCTGGCAACATTAATTCCATATCAGTATCAATATTCACTTCTTTTACAGACTTAAATAACTTCTTGCGGTCTTCTTCATTCTCAAATAAGTCCTCAAATTCCGAATCGTTCTGAAGCTCTTCCAAAGCTTCCTGCATAATTTTCTGGTACGTATCAAAACCCATTTCATTGATAAAACCGCTCTGTTCACCACCTAATAAATCTCCGGCTCCCCGAATTTCCAGATCTTTCATAGCGATTTGGAAACCACTTCCCAGATCAGAAAACTGCTCAATCGCTTCCAACCTTTTTCGCGCATCCGAAGTCATCATATCAAAAGGTGGCGTAATGAGAAAACAAAAAGCTTTTCGGTTGCTACGTCCAACTCTTCCCCGCATTTGGTGCAGATCTGCCATTCCAAAACGTTGCGCATCATTAATGAAAATAGTATTCGCATTCGGAACATCTACTCCACTTTCAATAATGGTGGTAGAAACCAAAACATCATATTTCCCTTCCATAAAATCCAGAACATTTTTTTCCAGCTGTTTCCCTTCCATCTGTCCATGTCCGGTAATCACCTTAGCATCAGGAACTAAACGCTGAATTAACCCAGCAATATCTTTTAAATTTTCGATTCTATTGTTGATAAAATAAACCTGTCCATCCCGCTGAATTTCGTAGGAAATGGCATCCCGAATCAATTCTTCATTAAAGCCGACAATATTGGTTTCTACAGGTTGTCTGTTTGGCGGTGGTGTTTTAATGACGGATAAATCCCGCGCAGCCATCAGAGAAAACTGCAAAGTTCGCGGAATTGGAGTTGCCGTTAAAGTCAACGTATCAATATTGCTTTTTAAAGTTTTCAATTTATCTTTTACAGAAACGCCAAACTTGTGTTCTTCGTCAATAATTAAAAGTCCCAAATCTTTAAACTTCACACTGGAACTTACCAATTGATGAGTCCCAATGACAATATCAATTTTTCCGTCTTTCAAACCTGCTAAAGTTTCTGACTTCTGTTTCGCGGAACGGAATCGATTCATATAAGAAACCGTAACGGGGAAATCTTTCAATCTTTCCGTAAAACTTCGGTAATGCTGAAACGCCAAAATAGTTGTTGGAACCAAGATCGCAACTTGTTTTCCGTCTGTTGCAGCTTTAAACGCGGCCCGAATTGCAATTTCCGTTTTCCCGAAACCTACATCACCACAGATCAAGCGATCCATCACCTGATCATTTTCCATATCTTTTTTCACGTCAACCGTCGCTTTTTCCTGATCAGGAGTATCTTCGTAAATAAAGCTTGCTTCTAACTCATTTTGTAAATAAGAATCTGGCGCGAAGGCAAAACCTCTTGCTGTTTTTCTTTCAGCATACAACCTGATCAAGTCAAAAGCGATCTGTTTTACTTTCGCTTTGGTTTTCTGCTTCAATGATTTCCAGGCGGGAGAACCGAGTTTAGACAAAACGATTTCCCGACCATCTGGACCATTGAACTTAGAAATTTTGTGCAAAGAATGAATACTTACATAGAGCAGATCTCCATTTTTATAGACGAGTTTAAAACATTCCTGAACTTTTCCATCATTATTTACTTTGACCAAGCCCATAAATTTTCCAATTCCATGATCAATGTGTGTGATATAATCGCCCACTTTCATCTGCATTAAATCTTTCAGCGTTAACTGTTCGGATTTTGCAAAGGCATTTTTCGCCTTAAATCTTTGGTACCGATCGAAAATTTGGTGATCCGTATAAACGGACATTTTGTGTTTGGTATCTACAAAACCTTCATGCAGTTCTGATTTAAAAGCTTTAAAAGGAACATTATTTTCCAACTCTTCGAAAATATTTTCTAGTCTTTCCTTTTGCTTTTCGGTGGAAAAAGAGATCCAAATACTATAATCTTCCGCACGTTTATCTTCTAAATCTTCCGACAAAAGTTCGAAATTTTTATGGAAAACAGGTTGTGGAATTTGGGTTAACCTTACTTCACTGGATTGCACTTGTAATTCTAAAGACGTTAACGTAAAATCGACACTTGTAAATTTTTGATAATCAATTAGTAAACCTTCTTTTGAAAGAAATAACTCCTCTGGTTTCTTATGTTTGATGTCTTGATTTAGAAGCGCATACTTTTCTTCTGCTTTTCCATAAAAATCATTCATTTTACTTATGCCCAAAAAAGCATTTTTGGAGACGATAAAACTGTCTTTCGGCAATAATTCCAAAAGGGAAACTTTATTTCCCGAACTCGCAAAATTCATATTAGAGACCAACTGAAAATCATTCACTTTCCCATTAGTAAGCTGCGTTTCTATATTAAAGGTTTTGATGCTTTCGATTTCATTTCCGAAAAAAGTAAGTCGGTATGGCTCTTCATTGGAATAGGAAAAAACATCCACAATTCCGCCCCGAACAGAGAATTCTCCTGGTTCTGATACAAAGTCTGTAAGGTTAAAATTAAATTGATGCAATAATTCCTCGGTAAAATCAAAATCTAAATTTTCTCCAACCTTGATGTGATGAGAAATCGCTTTGAAATCTTCTTTTTTCAAAACCATTTCGGAGATGGCGGAAAATGGAGCAATTATTACTTTCGGTTTTTTTTCAGAATTTAATTTATTTAAAACCTCTGTTCTTAAGACCAGATTGGCATTTTGGGTTTTTTCAATTTGATAGGGCTCTAAATGTGTTGCGGGAAAATAGAGGACCTTATTTTTTCCTAATAAATCCTCCATTTCCGAAGTGGCGTAGAGCGATTCTTCTTTGTCTTCAATTAAAAACAAAATGGTTTTCTTACGTGTGAGAAATAATTCTGCTGTAAAAACGGAGGGTGAAGAGCCGGCAAAACCTTTTACAGAAACATGTTGATGAGTTGCTAAACTTTTAAAAATCTCGCCACCGAATTCGTTTTGTAAAAGATGGGGTAAAAATGTTTCGGTAATGGACTTTAACTGCATTCCAGAGAATTTTAAGGATAACTTATTAATAAACGACAAAATCGATTTCGGGACTGTTCCGAAATCGTTTGAGAATGCAAAATTACGTTTATTTTCCGACTCTCTTTATTTAGATAGGAATCATCAAAAAAAACAAAAATTAATTTAAAATTGTAAGTAAAATTCATTCTAAAATATAAAAAAGGTTTCTAAATTTTTGAAAGTTAAAATTGGTTAAAATGATAGCATGGAATTTACTGATAATGTTATTTGATTAATTTTAGTCTGTTAAAAAACAAAAACTTACTAATTTAACTTTAAACAAAATGAAAAAATTATTAACGGTATTGTCCATTGCTGTAGGACTGGGTTTTGCAAGTGCGCAACAAATTACTCCAGCAAAAACTACCATTACTCCACCACAAGTGAAAATGCAGTCTGCGAAAAAAACCATCCCTATAAAACCCAGGGTTGCGGTAAAATCGTCAAAATCAAACGCTGCTGTTGTCATGAAAAAAGACGGCACACCTGACAAAAGGTATAAAGCCAACCAACATTTAAAAAAAGATGGAACTCCGGATAAAAGATACAAAACAAAATAAATTCTAATCGACTCTAACAGCAAAAGCCTTGAGGATTTATTCCAAGGCTTTTTTTATTATCTTTAAAAAAAAATTGATGAGACTTTTTTTGAGTATTTTAATCGGTAGCATTTTTCTGGGCTGCCAATCAGAAAACCGCGAAAATTCCCGCGCTTATATAGAAGGAAAAGTTATTTCTTCTGCGATAGATTATAAAATTTACAAGCTAAAAATTGTTCAGGATGATGTAATCGTTGCAGAAACATTTTTAGAAAATGATGGCACTTTCAAAATTTCCGGACCCATATCTTATCGGAACTTCTCTCTGGTTTCTGCAGAGAAAATTAAATCATTTCAATCAGACAAAAAAGGACTCTCACTCTCTTCCGATGAACTCAAAATCGAGATTCCTTTGGAGATCACTTATCTTAAATTTAATGAAATTGTTTTAGAGAAATGAAAAATCTGCTCCTTTTGTTCCTACTGATTTCTACGTTTGTCTTTTCCCAGAAAAAGAAATATAAGTTAGACGTGGTTTCAAACATTGAAGCGAAAGTAATTGCCATGAAACCCATTGGAAACAATTCTTTGGCAAAAAACCTGGAGCCTTTTTACGGTTTTGCATTTGGTGGTAATTTAATGACGCCAATTAATTTTGGAATTGGAGTAGATTACAGTATGTTATTTTCCAACGTAATCTTCGGAAAAGAGAATATTTACGGAAATATAGGTTCTCCAAAACTAACCGTCATCGATTTATTTTTAACCCATCGTGAAAATATTTCCGACGATTTTAAAGTTGAGGAAATGGCGGGTTTTAGTTACTATTCACAATCCAATCTCTATCTCGATCAGGACAAATCAAAGTATAAAAATTCTGGAATGGGCTTTAATTTGGGCGGAAAAATTCTCTACATACTCGATCCTTTAGGTTATCAAGCCGTATTTATTGGGGGAAAAGTAAATTTTTATTACAACAATATATATAATGAAAATCCAGAGATTCAAAAATATTTCGGGCGCTCCACATTTCTGAGTTTAAATATGGGATATCGTTTTAATTTTTAAAATATTGTTTATGAGAACAGCTTTTTTATCTTGCCACTTGCTTGGAATTATTTTCTTAATGTCCCCAAATAGTTGTCAACCCGAATATCGGGATAATTCCAGAATTTTTGTAGAAGGCAAAATAATTTCCCAAAATCCCGCCAATCTACCTATGAAATTGTATGCCGGTACTATTTTAATCACGGAAACCACATCTTCTTTAGACGGCAGCTTCAAATTGGGTGGTCCCGGAACAACCGGAGAAAAGGAATTATCCTTTAATAAAAAAATAACCTCATTTTCCTCCAACGAAAATGGATGTAAATTGTCTTACGATTCTTTATCGATCTATTTACCTGTGGATAAAAGCTATTTTAATTTCGCCCAAATTTCTTTGAAACAATGATAAAATATATCTTTTTTCTATTTTTTATGTCAGAAAGTATTTTTGCACAGAAACAAAATAACTTTTCTTTCGAGCTTCAGGGAAACACCTTTACCGGCATTGGAAATAATTTCATTGCAGAGGGTTTGGGAACTTTCACGGGTTTCGGTGCCGCAGTTTCTGGCACATTTTATAAAAATATCGGCCTAAGTTTAGATTTTCACCGAGGATTTTCGGAAGTAAAAGACATTTCCGTCTTCGGAGACCTTCAAAAACCCGCACTCACTTCGGTTGAGATTTTAGGTTTATACCGCTACAAAGTCAACAATAAATTTGACCTGGAAGGAAATATCGGGGTTGGAAGTATGTATTTGAAAAGCCGCTCGATCTACAGAAATGAAGGTTTCTCGGAAAATGGAACTGCCTTTATCCTTGGAGCAAAAGCACTCTACAGCATTACCAAAAATAATTCGCTCTATCTTGTCGGTGCGCCACGCTTCTATTTCCTCTCCACTTTTACCGAGATTGACAATCCTAAAGCGAACCGATATTATTCTACCGCAACGCTCCTAAATTTCACTTTGGGTTTAAGGGTTTATTTCTAAAATCTTCTAAATTTGTGTATGCTAAATTTCCTCAAGAAAAATATTGCTTTACTCTGGGCAAAAAAACATGTAAAAGAAACGCTGTCTTTTAAGAAAAGTGCGGTGAAAGATCAAGAAAAATTGCTTTTGTCCTTGGTCAAAACTGCGGAAAAAACACTATTTGGCAGGGTTCATCAATTTGAAGACATTAAAAACACAGCAGATTTTCAAAATAAAGTTCCTGTCGCAGATTACGAAAATTTAAAATCCTACATCGAGAAGGTTAAAAAAGGACAGCGAAACATCCTTTGGACAGAAACGCCAGAATATTTTGCGAAAACCAGTGGCACCACTTCTGGCTCCAAATATATTCCTATTTCCAAAGAAGGAATGCCTTACCAGATCGCCGCCGCGCAAAGTGCAATTTTCCACTATATCGCCCAAAAAAATAATGCCGATTTCGTGGGTGGAAAGATGATTTTCGTGCAGGGAAGTCCAGAATTAGAAGAACTCTATGGCATTAAAACAGGTCGCCTTTCTGGGATCGTGGCACATCATATTCCTTCTTATTTACAGAAAAACCGTTTGCCGAGTTTAAAAACGAACCTCATCGAAGACTGGGAAACCAAAGTAGACGAAATTGTAAAAGAGACGGAAAAAGAAAACATGACCTTGATTTCTGGGATTCCACCCTGGTTGATTATGTATTTCGAAAAACTCATCGAACGAAACGGCAAGAAAATAAAACAATTATTTCCCAATCTTCAACTCATCATTACGGGAGGTGTGAATTACGAACCTTATCGGGAAAAGATGGAAGAATTGTTGGGTGGAAAAGTTGATATTATCCAAACGTTTCCCGCGAGCGAAGGATTTTTTGCGTTCCAGGACGATTTTGAAAAAGAAGGTTTACTGCTTCTGACCGATCACGGCATTTTTTACGAATTTATCCCTTTGGAAGAATATAGTAAACCAGATGCCAAAAGATTGACCTTAAAAGACATTGAACTTCACAAAGATTACGCCTTAATTTTAACAACTAATTCTGGACTTTGGGCCTATTCTATTGGTGATGTGGTGCGTTTTATTTCCAAAGATCCTTATCGGATTTTGGTTTCCGGCAGAACAAAACATTTCACTTCTGCTTTTGGCGAACACGTGATTGCCTTTGAAGTAGAAGAAGCCATGAAAGCTACTGTGGGAAAATTTCCCGCGCAGATCACCGAATTTCATTTGGCGCCAGAAGTGAATCCAACGCAAGGTTTGCCTTATCATGAATGGTTCATCGAGTTTGAAAAAGAACCAGAAAACCTAGACAATTTTAGAAGAAATTTGGATGAAGAAATGCGATATAGAAATACCTATTATGATGATTTAATTTCTGGCAAAATTCTGCAGCCTTTGGTTATTTCCAGTTTGAAGAAAAATGCTTTTCAGGATTATGCGAAATCAGAAGGAAAATTAGGGGGCCAAAATAAAATTCCACGATTGGCAAATGATAGAAAGATTGGGGATTTCCTGTCGTCACTAAAAAAATAATGCACTACTTCAAAACAACTTTCTATGAAAATAGTTTTACCAGGTTTAATTCTGATTTCAATGATGTCCTGCGTTTCTATGAAATACAATGTTTATGAAACGCCTGATAATTTTGCAAATGTTCACGCCGGAACCAAGTACACTTTTTATGATTTTAATGATCGTAAATCATTTGTTACCATAACTTCTGTGGACAAAGACAGTATTGTAGGGATCAGAAAAAAGGAAAGAATCGCGGTCAGTAAAAGAAATATTAAAGAAATTAAGAAAAATAAAACAGGAGCTACGGTTTCACTTATTGGCGGTGGAGCTTTGCTTATAGGGGTAACTTGGGCTTTGGTTGATGTCACAAGAAATATTGAAGGAACAATTGGAATAACAAAGGAGGATCCCTAATTTTAAAAACAAAAATTACCTATAAAAAAGAAGCCCTCGAATTGAGGGCTTCATTAATTTTAAATCTGAAATAAGATTTATTCTTTTATAAATTTCTGAGTTGTAGCTCCAGAACCGTCTGTAATTTTGATAACATAAGAACCTTTCGCAAGATTTTGTACATCTACAGCACCATCCTTTAACTCAGCTTTCACTTTTTTACCAGAAATATCAAAAATTTCTACGCCAGTAATCTTAGAATTAGAATTTACTTTCAGATAATCTTTGGTAGGATTTGGATAAATTGAGATTTTAGCTTTGTTCGCGTCAGAAACCGCTAAAGCTGGTCTTACTACACTAAAAGTATCAATTCCAATATAATTAGAATTGTCTCCAGCTGGACCACCATTTTCTACAAAATAGCGGAAAGCAAAATTCATTGCAACTGGTGTAGCAGAAACTCCAGCAACAGTAATCGTAAATTCCTTCCAAACGTCAGGATAACCTACAGCTCCTGTAGTAGTAAGATAAGTAGGATTAATATCTAAATGAAGGGTACTAAATGAACCCAAACCTGTAGGTCCAGAAGGCGCAGTGAAAGTTGCCCCTTGAGAAGATCTAACTTGTAAACGGTCAGGGAAAGGTCCTCCTGTAGTTGTTCTTGTCCAGAATTTTAAAACGTCTCCGTTTTGTACCAATAATTGTGGAGTAATTAACCAGTTGCTGATGCTGTTCGCTCCAGTTGTATTATTAAAGTTTGCCCCAATGTAAGCTGTTGGAGCTCCTGTTTGTGCAGGAAAAACAGCAGAGCTCCCTTGAAACCAACCTGTTGTTCCTACTGGTACACTTTGATTGGTCAATGTCCAACCTGGTAATGCAATTGCATCAAAGCTCTCCGCAAGAAGTGTTGTTTGTGCTTGACCGAATGTTAGTGCACAGAATGCTACTAAAGAAAGTAATTTTGTTTTCATATAAACATGTTTTAAGTTAATAATGCTCAAATGTAGTAAAAAAATAAAGTACTTTTCGCATTAAAACTATTTTTTATGTAAAACTTCAGCACTTCTTGTAATTAATTAGACACTACTTTTAATCCAACCACAGAAGCGATTAAGGTGGTCACAAAAAATATTCGCCAAAATGTAGCAGGTTCCTGAAAAACAAATATTCCCATGAAAACTGCTCCTACCGCACCAATTCCCGTCCAGACTGCATAAGCGGTTCCAATTGGGATTGGATCACTTCCTACAGAAATTGCTTTGTAGAGTAAAAACATACTCAGAAAAAGGGAGACTACAAATCCCGCCCACCAAAAATAACTTTCTCTTCCCGTAGTTTCCTGCGCTTTTCCAAGGCACGTCGCAAATCCAGTTTCAAATAAACCACCAATAATTAATAAAATCCAATTCATTGTTCAAAGATAATTTTTTATAAACCACAAAAGTCGCAACAGTATTATTTTAATGAATCATTCAAAGTTTGCAAAAAATGACTGACTTTTTTATATTATATCGAGGGTCTTTTACGCTTAAATAACTTAACTTTTTTGCGTTTACAAATATGTTTGCTGTTTTTTGAACTTCTAAAATTTTTTTTACATAAATAAAAGTAGCTTTTGTAACTTTTGTGGTTGAAAATTAAAATGGTATTTTTTATTGCTAATCAAAAATCTGGATTGTTTTTTCATTTCTAAAATTTACTTTTGCAAAATGATTTCATTGCAACCCATTCAAACCCTAAAAATTCCGGAATTCCGTAATTTAATGACGGGTCGGTTTTTCTTGGTTCTATCCTTTAGAATGTTGGCAACCGTGATGGGATGGTGGATTTATCAATTGACCAAAGATCCTTTTGCCATTGGATTAATTGGACTTTCAGAAGTGATTCCCGCAGTTTCTACCGCACTTTACGCAGGTCACGTCATCGATAATTCCGAGAAAAAAAGACTGCTTTTAATATGCAATTACGCCTACGTTTTTTTGATCGCATTATTACTTATTCCGGCTTTTTTCGGACAGAATTTTTTGCATTTTACCAATTTGCAGATCTCTTACTTTATCTATGCCGTCATTTTTCTGACCGGATTTTGCCGTGCTTTTATTGGACCCATCATTCCTTCTATGATTCCAAAAATTGTTTCCAGAGAAACGCTTCCGAACGCAATTACCTTAAATCAGGCGACTTTTCTCACCGCTTCTGTCATGGGACACGCTCTGGGTGGCTTTTTAATTCACTGGATTGATATTTCCGGAACCATTTCTGTAGTCGTTGGTTTAATGATTTTTTCCTCCATCTTTTTCTGGTTTTTAGAGGAGCATCATTCAGAAAACACGTCGAAAGATATTGGCGTAGTCCAAAGTATGAAAGAAGGGATCGCCTACATTTATAAAACAAAAGAAATTTTGGGCGCCTTATGTTTGGATATGTTTGCCGTGCTTTTTGGTGGTGCAGTCGCTATGATTCCCGTTTTTGCCGCCGATATTTTAAAGGTCGGTTCCGAAGGTTTTGGACTCCTGAATGCGGCTTCAGATATAGGTTCCATGTGCGTGATCGCTTTTCTTGCCTTTGTTCCACTGCGTAAAAACCAGGGAAAAATATTACTCGTTGCGGTGGCTGGATTTGGACTCTGTATTATTGGATTTGGACTCTCGGAATTGTATTGGCTTTCCTTCATTTTACTCGTTCTCAGTGGGATCTTAGATGGAATTTCGGTGGTAATTCGCGGTACGATTGTGCAGTTAAAAACGCCGGATCATATTCGCGGTCGCGTTTTAAGCGTGAATTCTATTTTCATCATGTCCAGCAATGAAATGGGCCAGTTTGAAAGTGGAGTTGCCGCCAAACTTTTCGGCGTAGTTCGCTCGGTTGTTTTCGGCGGAACTATGACGGTTTTAATCGCCATTTTAGTTGGAACCACCGTACCGAAACTTCGCAAAATGAATTATTAATTTTTTTGGAGCAAGAAATAAGGAAATTCTAACCAGATCAGTCCGGCTGTACGCTGCAATCTTTTTTGCCTGCTCCAAAGGCCAGAAAAAAAAAGGATTTCCGCTTCCATCCGGGCTAGAACTTCAGGTATTTCTTCTTCACCAAGATTCAACTTATCCACATTACAAAAAGTTGATTCTCATAATTTTAACCCAAAAAATCGGTGTTTTGTTGATTAATAAATCGCCGTAGATTTTAAAATATTCTATCTTTGTACCATGACACAAAAGGAAACCGTATCGTCTCTTTTATTTGGAAATTTTGCCAAAGAACTCTCTATTTCAGACGGTAAAATGCCACCGAATGCCGTAGATTTTGAAAAATTGGTGATCGGTACGTTCCTCATCGATAAAAAAGGCCTTGATCATTCTATTGATTTACTTTCTCCAGATGTATTCTACGATCCAAGACATCAGGAAATTTTTCGCGCCATCGTGCAATTATTTGAAGGAAATCATCCGATCGATTTAATGACGGTGATTCAGGAACTTAAAAAAACAGAGCGACTCCCTTTCGCAGGTGGAGATCATTATATTATTGATCTGACCATGGGCGTTTCTTCCAGTGCTCATATTGAATATCACGTTCGCGTTATTCTGGAAAAATTTATTCTGCGCAGTTTGATCAATGTTTCTGCAAACGTCATCGACAGTTCTTACAAAGAATCCACGGATGTTTTTGAACTTTTAGACAAAGCCGAACAGTCCTTCTTTGAAATCACGAACGGAACCATTAAAAAAGGTTTCGATACCGCAAATACTTTGGTGAAAGCCGCTATTGCTACCATAAAATCTTTAAAGGACAAAGAAGGAATTTCTGGAATTCCCTCTGGATTCAAAGATCTGGACAAAGAAACTGGAGGTTGGCAAAACTCAGATTTAATTATTATTGCAGCACGACCTGCAATGGGAAAAACCGCTTTCCTTCTTTCTATGGCAAGAAATATTGCAGTTCAGCACAATATTCCACTTGCACTTTTTTCTCTGGAAATGGCTTCGGTACAGTTAATTACCAGAATGATCGCCTCCGAAACAGGTATTGGTTCCGAAAAATTGAGAAAAGGACAAATGAGTGATGATGAATGGCAACGGCTTTTCAACAACGTTTCCGATTTGGAAAACGCACCTCTTTTTATTGATGAAACTCCTTCCCTTTCCGTTTTTGATTTTCGCGCAAAATGCCGAAGATTGGTCATGCAACATGGCGTAAGAATTATCATGGTGGATTACCTTCAATTAATGACGGCCAATTCTGGAAAAGGTGGCGCTGGAAATAGAGAGCAGGAAATTGCAACCATTTCCCGGTCTTTAAAAGCGATCGCAAAAGAATTGAATGTTCCCGTGATTGCACTTTCTCAGCTGTCCAGAAGTGTGGAAACCCGCCCCGGAAAAAGACCGCAACTATCTGATCTTCGGGAATCTGGAGCCATCGAACAGGATGCAGATATTGTTTCCTTTATTTTCCGTCCGGAATATTATAAAATCATGACGTGGGACAATGAAGAAGGCGGATCAGAAACTTCTACAGAAAATCAGGCAGAACTCATCATAGCGAAACACAGAAATGGTGCCACTGCAGATGTGAGAATGTCTTTCCACAAAAATATTGCAAAATTTGCCGATCTGGATCCTTTCGGAAACAGCCACGGTTATCAATCCTCTAATTTTGGGCAACAAGATGCACCAAGTGGTTTTGAAAAGATAAAAACCACCATCGATCCAGGCGCTGCTTTCGATCTGCCAAGCAAACAGAATCTTTCCGGTTCCTCCATGAATGATTTGGATGACGATGATGATTTTCAATTCTAATTTACCAATATAATAATTTATCAGCCTACCAATATGTTCTGCAAAAAAAATTGTTACATTGTTACACCTGTACATTGTTAAATTAATGGTAATTGAAATTTATACAGACGGTGCATGTAGTGGCAATCCCGGAAAAGGCGGTTACGGCATTGTGATGAAAGTTCCGGAAAAAAAGTACGAAAAACATTATTCCCAAGGTTTCCGCTTGACCACGAATAACCGCATGGAATTATTGGCGGTGATTGTTGCCTTAGAAAAATTAAAATCACCGGAAAATGATATCCATATTTACACGGACAGCAAATATGTGGTAGATGCGATCAATCAAAAATGGATTTACGGCTGGATTAAAATAGGCTTTAAAAATAAAAAAAATCCAGATCTGTGGCGCCGAATAATACCGCTTTTGAAAACGCACAAAACCACTTTTCACTGGATCAAAGGTCACGCTGGACATGTAGAAAATGAGATTTGTGATCAATTGGCGGTAAAAGCTGCACAGGCTGAAATTTTGGAAGTTGATGAATATTTCGAGAACCTGAAAGATGGCGGACTTTTTTGATAGTCAATAGCTTCGCGTTAATTTACTTCGCAGTGAATGGTCAATTTTATAGTCGCAATCACCAAATTCACCATTCATTTATTAACACGAAGAAAATTCATCATACATTCACTCGAAGAAAATTCACTCGAAATTCACCATTTATACTTTCAATCAGAAAAATCCATCCCTTTATTTATCTTTGTTCAATGAATTACCTTGAGGCACTGAACAGAAGATATTCTGTAAAAAAATTCGATTCCGATCAAAAAGTTTCTGCGGAAACTCTTCATTATATTTTGGAAGCTGCAAGATTGTCTGCAAGTTCCCTCGGCTTGCAGCCGTACGAAATTATTGTTGCAGAAAGTCCAGAAATGAAGGAAAAATTAATTCCGGCTTTTTACAATCCATCTCAAATTTCGACTTGTTCGCATTTGATTGCCATTGTTTCTAAAAAAAATATTGGTAGTGAATATATTGGTAGTTATTTTACCGAAATTTCAGCAACGAGGGAAATTCCTTTGGAAACTTTGAAACCTTTTCGGGATAGCATTAGTAATCACATTCAAAAATTAAGTTCCGAAGAAATGATGACTTGGGCAGATAAACAAAGTTATATTGTCTTGGGTAATTTGATGTTTGCCGCGGCTCTGGAAAATGTGGATACTTGTCCGATGGAAGGATTCAAGCAAGAACTCATAGATGGTATTTTGGGACTTGATCTTGAAAAAGAAAAAGTGGCGGTCACTTTGGCGATTGGTTATCGGTCCAAAGAAGATGAATTTCAGAATTTAAAAAAAGTACGGAAAGCCACGGATAAATTGATTAAATTTATTTAGTTAAATTCTTTATCTTTAATCCAAAATCTGAAAAATACGCAATGATAAAAGCAGACGTCCTCGTTATCGGTTCCGGAATTTCTGGGCTTTCTTATGCCATTAAAATTTCTGAAAAAATGCCCGAAGCCAAAATCATTATCGTAACCAAAGCCGATGAAGACGAAAGCAACACCAAATATGCTCAAGGCGGTTTAGCCGTGGTTACAGATCTCGACAATGATAATTTCCAGAAACACATCGACGATACAATGCGTGCCGGAGACGGGGAAAATAATTTGGAAGTCGTGAAAATGGTGATTGAAGAAGGTCCAAAACGTTTTCAGGAGCTTGTCAATTGGGGAACTAATTTCGACCAAAAAGATGGACATTTAAGTCTCGGTAGAGAAGGTGGTCACACAGAAAACCGAATTGTTCATCACAAAGATATTACGGGAAAAGAGATTGAACGCGCTTTATTAGAAACCGTCAATAAATCGCCCAATATCGAAATGATGGCACATCATTACGTCATTGACTTAATAACACAACATCATGTTCCGGGAAAAATTTTCGATTTGGAGAAAATCGACTGTTACGGCGCCTATATTTTAGATGAAAAAACCAAAAGCATCAAAAAAATTACAGCAAAAATAACTTTAGTTGCAACCGGTGGAGCTGGACATGTTTATAAAAATACGACCAATCCTGTCATTGCGACCGGAGATGGAATTGCCTTTGTACACAGAGCGCGCGGAAAAATTTCCAACATGCAATATTATCAGTTTCATCCTACGGCTTTGTATTCAAAAAGAGATGGAATGTTGTTTTTAATTTCCGAAGCGGTTCGTGGCGATGGTGCCAAATTACGCACCAAAAATGGGGAAAAATTCATGCATAAATACGATAAACGGGAAGAGTTAGCTTCCCGGGATATTGTAGCCAGAGCGATTGACAGTGAACTGAAAATTTCTGGTGATGATTATGTGGGTTTAGATTGCCGCGAAATGGATCATGAAAAATTCATCGAACATTTCCCTAATATTTATCAAAAATGTCTGGATGAAGGAATTGATCCTTTCAAACAATTAATTCCCGTAGTTCCGGCTTGTCATTATTTAATGGGTGGAATCGATATCGACCTGGACGGACAAAGCTCCATCAAAAACTTATTTGCGGTGGGCGAATGTACCAATTCTGGTTTGCATGGCGCTAATCGACTGGCTTCCAATTCTTTATTAGAAGGAATGGTTTTCGGACATAATGCCGCGCTAAAAACGGTAGAACTTTTAAGAATCAATGATTTCAATTTTGAGGATTTAAAAGCAATACCCGAATGGAACGAAGAAGGTATGAAAATGATGGACGAAATGGTGATGGTTTCTTACCTGAGAAGACAACTGCAGGAAATGATGAGCGATTTGGTAAGCATTGTGCGGAGCAATGACCGATTGGCATTGGCGAAGAAAAAACAGCAGGAAATCTTTGAAGCGGTGAATGAATTATACAGCTACTCTATTTTGTCCCCGAAACTTTCGGAACTCAGAAATCTAACGAATATTTCCTATTTGATCATCAAACACTCCTTGTTAATGAAGGAAAATAAAGGTGCCTTTTTTAATAAAGATCTGGTGTAATGAAAATATCTCCTATCATCAACTCAGAAGAACTTCTGAATTTAAATCCTGAAAATCTGGTCATTGTAGATGCCGGAAGTGGCGATTCTGCCTATCAGAATTATTTGCAAAATCATTTAGAAGGAGCTTTGTATGTAGATTTAAATATAGATTTAGCAGAAATTCCCGCGAATGCAAAAAATGGAGGAAGGCATCCTTTGCCGAGTTTAGAAAAATTTGCAAAAGTTTTACAACGCTTAGGAATCCACGAAAATTCGCACGTAATTGTTTACGATGATAAAAACGCGTCCAATGCTGCTGCTAGATTTTGGTGGATGCTAAGATCCGCTGGAATAGAAAAAGTTCAGGTTTTAAACGGTGGTTTTGAATTGGCGAGGAAAAAAGGATTATCAATCACTGCAGAAATTATTGAAGCTAAAAAAGTAGAAAAACTTTATTTGAAAGAATGGAAACTTCCGAAAGTTAATATTGATTTCATCAAAAAAAATTCCGAAAATCCAGATTTCTTAGTGGTTGATGTGCGGGAAAAAGACCGTTATGATGGGAAAACTGAACCGATTGATGAAATTGCGGGACATATTCCGGGTGCTATTAATATTCCTTTCAAAGAAAATTTGAATGAAGACGGAACTTTTAAAGATTCCGAAATTCTTCGAAAAAAATATGAAGAATACTTTAATAATAATCCTTCAGACAAAATATCAATTCATTGTGGATCGGGAGTAACAGCTTGTCATACTTTATTGGCTTTAGCTTATGCAGGATTTGAAATCCCCAATTTGTACGTCGGTTCTTGGAGTGAGTGGTCCAGAAATAATTTGGAAATAGGAACAAATATTTAATTAAATTTAAAGCTTCTAGGTTTACTAAAATGAAATAGTTTCGTTACAAGAAAAAATGCCAGAAAAGTTAGATCCCCATTACAAAAGTTGGATTGTCGATTTGAAATTGAAGATCCGGCAAACGCAAATTAAAGCTGCCATCAAGGTCAATACTGCTTTGATAGAATTGTATTGGGATTTGGGCAAGGAAATTGGAACACGACAATTTGAAAATTCGTACGGTTCCGGATTTTTTAATCAGTTGAGTAAAGATTTACGGGCTGAATTTCCAGAAATAAAAGGTTTTTCTGAAAGCAATTTACAATACTGTAAAAAGTTCTATCTCTTTTATAATGAAGAAGTTGAAAATCTCCAACAAGTTGTTGGAGATTTCAAAATAGGTGAAAATCCAATTCGTCAACAAGTTGTTGCCGAATTCAAAAATGAAGATTTCGTAGAAAATATTTTTCTGATTCCATGGGGACATCATATCGTAATAATTACAAAATGCAAAACTCCGAAAGAAGCCCATTTCTATATTAACAAAACCATAGAAAATGGTTGGAGCAGAGCTGTATTACTAAATATGATTTCTGGAAAACTGATAGAAACTCAAGGTAAAGCAGTAACTAATTTTTCCAGAACACTTCCGGATGACCAAAGTGAATTGGTGAAAGAAACATTGAAAGATCCTTACTTTTTTGATTTTCTAAATCTTTCCGAACTTTTTAAAGAAAAAGAATTGGAAAATTCTTTGGTAGATAATATTTCAAAATTTTTAATTGAACTTGGGCAAGGTTTTGCGTTTGTTGGTAAGCAAGTTCAGATTACGGTAAGTAACAAATCATTTTTTATTGATTTGCTTTTTTACCATATCAAACTAAAAAGATACGTTGTCATTGAATTAAAAGCAGGCAGTTTTGAACCGGAATTTACAGGAAAACTTAATTTTTATGTTACTGCAATTGATAAACAATTGCGTGACGAAAATGATAATGCCACCATAGGACTGTTAATTTGCAAAGACAAAGACGAAATAATCGCTGAATACTCGCTCACTGATCTGCAGAAACCCTTAGGAATTTCATCATACGAACTGCAGAAAATTTTACCGGACGACTTTAAATCACATTTACCTTCCATTGAAATGGTGGAAGAAGAACTCAAAAAATTACAAAACAAATGAAAAAACCAGCTTACGTAACGAAAGACGCTTTAAAAACTTTTGTCCTCAATGCTTTAGAAGAAGACATTCAAGATGGTGACCATTCTACTTTGGCCACTATTCCAAAAAATCTGGAGCAAAAAGCCAAGCTTTTGGTGAAAGAAGACTGCATTTTGGCTGGAGTAGAAATGGCAGAATTTATTTTCAAAACTTTTGATAAAAACCTTAAAGTAGAAATTTTGATAAAAGATGGCGCAACTGCAAAAGTAGGTGATATTGCGTTTTATGTAACAGGTAGTGCACGTTCTATTCTTTCTACAGAACGGTTGGTCTTGAATTGCATGCAAAGAATGAGTGGCATTGCAACGTTGACCCATGATTGGGATTCCAGACTTTTGGGTACAAAAACGAAACTTTTGGATACGCGGAAAACAACACCTAATTTTCGGATCTGCGAAAAATGGGCAGTCGCAATTGGAGGTGGAACCAATCACAGATATGGATTGTACGATATGATTATGCTGAAAGATAACCACATTGATTATAATGGAAGCATTACCAAGGCGGTTAAAATGGCAAAAGAATATATCCAGAAAATAAAAAAACCTTTAAAAATAGAGGTAGAAACCAGAAATTTAGAAGAAGTAGAAGAAGCTTTGAAATCTGGAGCTGACCGAATTATGCTGGACAACATGGATACCCAAACCATGACCAGAGCAGTGCAACTAGTGAATGGAAAATGTGAAACAGAAGCTTCTGGTGGAATAACAAGAGATATG
>Ga0136636_10000350_pt1 | contig 22615 bp, 12 predicted proteins | sample AntDrymUQ8522106_2_FD_104653 | JGI IMG/M metagenome (GOLD analysis project Ga0136636, IMG submission 104653) | Polar desert sand microbial communities from Dry Valleys, Antarctica - metaG UQ852 (21.06) | ecosystem: Environmental > Terrestrial > Soil > Desert | place: Antarctica: Dry Valley... | reverse complement strand
TTAACACAAACAGACGGCGAAGACAGGAGAAAAAGGGGTGGCACCGCCGACTTGTGCTGAAGGATCAAGACATCCGGATTCGCATTCGCCGAAGCATCACGATCTGACGCACCAGCATCGTCCAACCGACACTGCGCGCCATGTCGCCGATCATCTTTGCATCGGCCACCAGCCCCTTGCGCCAGCCCATTTTCGCCCTTTTGGCAGGGCTTCTGACGCCCGGCCAGCGAACCACTGCTAATCGTGACCGTTGCGAGATCAGCAGCGAATTCAGGAACACTTCAAAGCCAAAGCGAGGCAAGGCCAGCATGGTTTCAGCATGATGTTCGAGCAGGGATTTTGGCAGCACCCGTTCACCAGAGATGTAGTCGATCCCGAGCCAGTGCCAGAGCTTTGGCGCGTTGTCTCGTAGCGAAATCGAAACATCGGCTCGCCCCGTTTGTACAGGGTCCAGCAAACCGCTGATGTGGTTCCGGGTGAGCCCAGACAGGTCGGCGTCCACCAACAACAGGTGTGTACACCTTGCAGCCCTGAGACCTGCCACCAGCGCAGCGGTCTTGCCTCTGTTGTGCGGCATTTCGATCAGCGTTGCGCCAGGGACAGAGCGAACCACGGCCGCTGTGTCGTCCCGCGACCCGTCGTCGATCACCAGAACCTCAGATACCTGCGGATGCCCCACCACTGCCCGCAGCACGGCGCCGATCCGCGCCCCCTCGTTAAATGCGGGAATGAGACAGGTGACAGACATGTTTTGGGTCCCGGTCATCCCAGACTGTCCTCGGTCTTTCGTCCGCGCATGTGCACACGCCAGCCGATGGCGCCAGCGATGATGGCGATCAAAAGAATCACGGACACCCTGCCAATATGTCCGTCGATGCTGTTGTAGGCGTGTCCCATGGTGTAGCCAATGGCGCAGAAGAACGCTGTTTTCGGAAGCGTTCCCAAGGTGTTAAACAGCAAGAACGTGCCAAAGGGCATCTTGGCCGCCCCCGCCGCCAGCAGCACCAGAAAGCCCGCAGAATGGGTGATCTTGCCCAGGATCAGCGTCCGCCCGCCTTGAACCCGAAAATGATGCGCCAGCTTGAAGGTCCGCGCCCGGTCCAGCCCCAACCGCCTGCGCAATTTTTGCGGCACCCACTGACCACCGTTGCGCCCAATCCAGTACAGCGTACCGTCGCCAATCAGGTCGCCGACTACGCAAACGGCAAAAACCGCATAGATGTCCAGATACCCCAGCCGCGCGGCGTAGGATGCCATCACGGTAACGATTGGCCCTTCCAGGATGGACAGCGGCACCAGAAGGAGCAGACCATGGGTCTCGATCAGGTTATGTATCGAGTCGAGAGAGATCATTCGGGCCGGTCAGCTTTGGCGTCACCGATGATCTGATCGGTCGTCATGACGTTGCCCCGCCATTTAAAGCTGGACCCAACCCAGCCCATGACCCACAGCACCGGAATCAGCAAGTCGCGCAGCGCCCACATGGCCACGTCGCGGGAGGTGCGCGGCCAGCCAGCGACATGGGCCAGCGCCCATTCCAGCCCATACCACCCCATGATGAGCAGAATGACCAGGTAGCCGGGGATCACCCCCATTGCGGCAAGAAGGGTCGAGGCCAGCACCGGGGCCACCGCGCCCGAAACGATCTCAGCGGCAAATATGGCCGGAAAGCCGAGGCGGCGGACCCGCGCCCATCGGACTTGCCGGTCCCAAACCGATGCCAGGTTGCGGCGGCCGAGCGGCTGCGGCCAGGGCGCGGTCAGAACCCGCACATGCAGCCCCTGCGCGCGGACCGCCTTCGTCGATGCGATGTCTTCGGCCATCTCCATGCCCAGCTTGACCAGTCCGCCAGCAGCGTCAAGCACATCGCGCCTCCAGAACAGGATCTTGCCTTGAGCGAAACCCTGCCCCGCCTCGTCTGCGAAAAGTTGCATGCGGTCTTGATAGGTGTTCAAAAACGCGGCCTCAAGCTGCGCCCAGGGCCCTTCGGGGCGAATCCCCGCAGGGGGTGAAGAGACAAGACCAGTGCCTGCGGTCCAATGACCAAGAAGGCATTGAATGTAGTCGGACGGCAGCAGGACGTTGCTGTCGGCCATCAGCAGCCAGTCGTATTTGGCAGCCTGCCAGCCCTTGATCAGATTGTTGAGCTTGGGGTTGCCCGACGGACGCTCGTCGCCGATCAGCAATTGCGCGTCCACTTGCGGGTGAGCGGCGATCAGGCGGCGGACCATCGGTACGATGGGGTCGTCCTCACGTGCGCAGCAAAAGAGGATTTCATAGGGCGCGTAGGTATCGGTGAACGTTGAGGCCAGTGTTTCCTCGATGTGGTTCTCGACGCCGCAGACGGGACGCAAGACACTGACCCCTGGCCGACCCACATGGCTGTGCAACGGCAAGTTGCGCTTCAGACGGGCGATGACGCAAAGCGTCGTGACTGCCTGAATGGCGACGGCCAGGGCCGTGAACACGCTGAGCAGAACAGTCAGAACCATATCGTCGCCGAAAGACAGACCTGCCTCTTGACCGGCATCCGGGTAGGTCGCCCCGAATGCCGTGGTTGTACGTGAGCACTTTATCAGGCCAATCGAGGCGGGGTTTTTGATGGATCGAAGGCATCGGCCATCGCCGTTGCAACTGCTGCGATTTGACCGCTTTCGCAAGCCAGACGGGATCAATGGAAACGTCGGTGACGTGACTGGCACAGACGCGGTCCGGGCTTTCCACACTGACGTGCTGCCCCAACAGAGTCTGCGCCACCGATCGTTGGAGACAGCTGGCCATCCTGGCCATGAAGCACCGGTTGTCCAGCGCCTGAGTGCCCGGCGGCTGCATCCACATGTCAACCAGGTGGCTGCCCCAGCGGATGCTGCGCAAGCAACGCATTACCAAATCAAGCTCGCCGCCGAGCTCACGGGCAATGCTCAGTTGCTCCTCGGCGATTCATCCTTGAAGCAATCGGCACAGCTGCATTCATGGACGCCATGTCGTCAAGCATCGTGGCCGAAGAGATCCCGGGTATAAACCTTGTCCCCCACATCGGTCAGATCGTCGGTCAACCGGTTGGCAAGAATCACATCGCTGCTGCGCTTGAACGCGGCCAGATCGGCGATCACGGGGGCGCCTTCGAATTCGCTTTGGGTGAGTACAGGCTCGTACACGATCAGGCTCACGCCCCGGGCCTTTAGCCTGCGCATGACGCCCTGTATCGAAGACGAACGGAAGTTGTCTGAACCTGACTTCATGATCAATCGGTAAACGCCCACGGTGCGCGGGCCACGGCGCATGACCGAGTCCGCCACGAAGTCCTTGCGTGTGGTGTTTGAGTCCACGATGGCGCGCATCAGATTTTGTGGAATGTCCAGGTAGTTGCTGAGTAACTGACGTGTGTCCTTGGGCAGGCAGTAGCCGCCGTATCCAAACGAGGGGTTGTTGTAGTGATCGCCGATACGCGGATCCAGGCACACCGCTTCGATCACGGACCTTGATTCAAGTCCGTGGGTTTCGGCGAAGGTATCAAGCTCATTGAAGTAGGCGACCCTCATGGCCAGGTAGGTGTTGGCAAACAGCTTGATCGCTTCGGCTTCCGTGTTGTGGGTCAGCACCACTGCGACGTCGGGCTTGCGGGCAGCCTTTCCCAGCAGAGCGGCAAACATCTCGGCTGGCTTTTCAGCGCGGTGGGCAAGCGGGCTGTCCTTCGGCCAGGCCACATCGCGACCCCCCACGACGATGCGAGACGGGTACAGGTTGTCATGCAATGCCTTGCCTTCGCGCAGAAACTCCGGTGAGAAAAGCAGCCCTTCAAACCGCAGCACCGTTCTTAAGCGATCGGTGAAGCCAACCGGCACAGTCGACTTGATGACGATCACGGCCTGGGGGTTGATCCGGCGCACATCTGCTGCAACGGCCTCAACCGAACGCGTATCGAAGGCGTGCGTTCTGGTGTCATAGTCCGTCGGCGTGGCGATCAAGACAAGGCTTGCGCCTGCATACGCCTCATCGGGATCGGTTGTCGCCTGCAGACTCAACGGGACATGGGACAAAAAGTCTTCGATGTCGGGGTCGGTGATCGGTGATCGCCTGCGGTTCAGATGGCTCACCTTGTCAGGGTCCACATCCAGCAAAGTCACGTCATGGTGCTGGGCCAGCAGGATGGCGTTCGCCAGACCCACATAGCCTGCACCAGCAATGGCAATCCTCAGTGTGACGGGCTGATCAGATGACTGCGCCTGACGCGACATCGCGTCTGGTCGATCGACAACATGGGTGGCATCAGGCACCAGCATCTCCCGGACATTGGCGGTGCGAGTCGTCGCCCACCCCAAGCGTTTCGCGTGAGCGCTGACCTGCTGTCAGGTCCATGTCTTCTGCCATCGCGGTGCTCCAGACAGTTTGTGATGGGTATGTGGCATCGCGGTTCCCTGGCTCAGCGGCTGGCAGCGGGTGGTGGCAACGGCGGCTGCAGCTTTCCTGCTTCGAGTTGGTCGCGCTTGCCCTCCAGCATGTTCTCAAGCCGAACCCGCCCCAATCCGGTGAACGGCTCCAGCCGCAGCACCCTGTCCGAAGCACTTCGGTCGCGGCACTCGCTGATCAGCGCTCGGCCCGTGTCGTACAAGTCCACATTGCGCTGTTCGCAGACTTGAACGCGCTCGTTCAGCCGGGTTTGTTGGGTTTGCTGCGCCACTGACTCAGTGCGCAACTGCTGTGTTTGCTGTTTTAAGGTCGACAATTCACGCGCCAGAGCCGTCGCCTGTTCACCCAGACCCTTGATTTCGCCAGCTTGAGACTCGGTCAAGGACCGAAGCTTCTCCCGCTCCGCCGATGCTGCTTGAAGCTCGCGTTGCAGCCGAGAACGCTGCGCCGAAGCATTGCGTTCGCCAGCGGAAGATTCAAGCAACTGTTCCTGCGCTTGCGCCCGTTCGGACTCCGCAGCGTCCAGACGCTGCTGTAGGGCAGAGACTTCCTGGTTGGCCTGTTGCACCTGCTGCTGCGCGCGGCGCAACACCTCGCGCTCCCGTTGCGCCCGGCGGTCATCCTGCGCCATGACAGGTAGCGCGTGGACCAGCAGAAACGCCACCAGCAGCGCACACGTTTGCGATCTTTTAAACATCACATCTCTCCCATGGGATAGCTGCGGCTTTCGCGAATCACGCTGCCGTCCCTTTGCGCCCCGGCCTGTTTCAATCGCTCGGCAATGGCATCGCGTTTGAGCTGCTGCGCCCAATACAGCGGCGTCAGTCCGTCGACATCTGCCATATCGGGATTCATGCCTTGACTCAAAAGCAAATCTGCCATCGCAGGCTGGTCGTTGTTGATGGTCAGCATCAGCAGGTGCTCGCCGCTGCGGTCCACCACATCGGTGCGCGCACCGGCTTGCAACAGGGCCGCAGCGACAGAAAGTTGATTCAGCCGAACCGCCAGCACCAGGGGCGGTAATCCGTTGAGCCCAGAAGCGTTGGGATCGGCGCCCTGCTTGAGCAACAAGCGCACCATCACCGCCTGGCCTTGCATGGCAGCGGCAGACAAAGGCGTCAATGCGGCGCCACGACCCTCGACATCCGCGCCGGCCTTAATCAGCAGGCGCGCGCTCACGAGGTCGCTCGATGCGGCCACATGGCGAAGCGGGGTGTTGCGATATTCATCGATCACGTTGACACGCGCGCCCTCGCTCACACGCGCGGCCAGGGCTTTCGCATCGCCGGTCCTGGCTGCCTTCAACAGTTCTGCATCCAGCCTCGAATCGCGACGCCGTGGCTGCTCCCTGAAGGCTTCACTGGCCGCACGGAGTTCATCCTCGGACATGCGAAAGCGGGGAATGTCCTCGGGCACCAGCGCCCCTTGCTCAATACGCTCGCGCAGAGCCAGATTTTGAGGATCATGCTGCGCACAGGCCACCATGGTGCCCACCGAAATCAGCAACAGCGTCAACCGGAGCCGGAAACGCTCAGAAGCGGGCATTGAAGTTCGCCTGGAAGGTATTGATGGACAGGGGCAGACCCGTGATTTCGCGGCTGGAGAGCCAGCGGGCCGTGAGCCATGTGTTTCGACTCAGCCCGTATTGGCCGCCGACGATGAAGCCTTTGCTGTTGGTGCCACCGAGATGAAAGTCGGAATCGGTGAACCCGTCCACCACCGCGTCGGCTTCCAGATATCGGTAAGCCAGGGAAAGCTGCCAGTCGTCCTTCAGCAGCATGTTCGGCATGCCCACGGCGAACCGCAAAAGGTAGCCCATGTCCTGGCGGTCGACATTCAAACCCGACCTGCTCTGGATCTTCAGACCATCAAAGCCCAGGTTGCGCACAAAGTCCGCCGACAGAATCACATGGACTGGATCAAACAGCCTGTAGTCCAGCACGCCGGTGAGGTTCAACACCTTGAAGTCCGAGGCCAGCCCGAACGGTCCGGAAAGGTTTTGCGGGTTGGACAGGTTGAAGAGGGTGTTGCCCTTTTGGCGGAACCGGGGCGAGGTGCCGTTGGTGGCGGTTTCACCCACCCGGTTGGCAACCCCGCTGGTGTTGCGGAAGTCGTACAACGCCAAGCCGACTTTGCTGCGCAGATTGTTCGACGGGACCCATTCCACGCCCGCCTGCGCGCCCAGGATGTACTTGCTTTTTGCCTGGTTGCTCGACGTCTTCTGCACATCCTCCAGCGGAAACAATCCGGCGGTCGCGAACGGGCGCCAGGTTTTGGTCGATGCCGCGCTGTCTTCGACCTGGACCACCAGGCCGTCGAGGTTGAGATCGTCGTCCCACACCAGATCGGTGCTGAAGAACGGATTGGGAATGCGGCCTGCTGTGACCGACATGCCAGGCCAGGTTTGCGCCGGGCGCCAGCGCAGGAAAGCCCGGTCCAGCGCAAAGTTGATCTTGCCCCCTGCGTTGCCGAGGGTCTGGTTCGTTGACACCGGGTCGTTGGCGCCACCCGTCACCAGGCGCAAGCTGGCCGACATTTCTGGTGTGACCCGCGCCGTGATGCCCAGGCGGGCGCGAAGGCGTCCACGGTTGCGGTCTTCCAGCGTGTTGTCGACGTTCTGACCGGCCGCCTGGAAGAACAGTTCGGGTGCATTGCCGTCTGCGAACATGTCATGCTGGAAGCCCATGCGGACATCGCCTTCAAAGCGAAAACGGTCCACCCATTCCGGCACAGCATTCACATCGCCCCAACGCTCGGCCTTGGCTTGGCTGACCACCTCTTCCCGAACCTGCTCGGCGATCTGCTTGCGAACCGATTCGGGCACCAGCTGCACCCGCACGGTGGACGCATCCGTGCGCCGCGTCTCCGCCACTGTCGCTTGCGCTTTGGTTTCGGCCTGCTTGATCAGCTGATCGGCTTTTTCCGCAGACAGGACGCCTTGCTGCACCAGGACTTCGATCAGGTTCAAGGTGGTCTGTTTCAAGACCTCCAGCTCCTGACGCTCTTGGGCGTGCACCATGCCGGCAGACATCAAAGCTGCCAGCATCAGGCTGGGTATCAGAGGTGATTGGGGTCTTCTCATCGCATCGCTCTCAAAAGTTGTAAGGTTTTCACTCTTTGATCATCAGGAACGCGCGGAGACCCGCAGCCGAATCGGTTGCGGCATATCGCTCGGCGCTCCTTCCCGAACCGCCCCGGCCGAGCGCAAGGCTTGGCGCAGTGCTTCATCCAGCGCCGGGCTCTCGCCCTGCCCCACCAACTCAACCCGGGTGATGGCGCCCGAAGCGTTCACCCAGACGTTCACATTGCGCTGGTAATCGGCCGCTGCGCGAAGGCGCTTGTCGTTGTAGATGGCGTCGGTGATGCGCTCCTTGACCAGCGCGCCATACCAGGCAAAACGGTCGCCTCCGCCACCGCCAGCGCCACCGCCACCGCCCGAGCCGCCAATGAGATCGCTGCCCCCGGGCTTGCCGACCAGCCCGAATCCATCGCCTGATCCGGAGCCCGCCGCATCCACGCCGAGGTCGGGCCCAGGCGGTGGCGCCTGGGATGGCGCCTCGGGCGGGGCCTCGGGTTTGGGGACGTCGATCTTTTCCTGTTGCTGCGGTGGTGGGGGTGGCGGGGGCGGGGTCTTGGGTGGGGGTGGTGGCGGGGGCGGTGGCTTGAGCAGCTCGATCGATTGAACCGATCGGCGCTTTACCTTCTCTTCGGGCTTGGACATCACGCCGTAGACCCAGATGGCGAAGCCGATCAACAGCACGGCCAGCAGCATCCACGCCCAGAATCGGACGCGTTTCCCCGAAGAAGCACGATCTGACTTCACTTCACCAGCCGCTGAGTCACCAGACCAATCTGGTTGAGGTCAAGGCGACCGAGCAGGTCCAGCACCTCGACCACCTTGGCGTACTGCACAGCCGAGTCGCCTTTCACAATCACCGGAAACTCCGGGCTGGCAGCCTTGAACTGCAGCAGCCGCGCCTCCAGGTCCTGCAACGTGGCCATAGGATAGGCATCGAGATAGAGCGCACCGGTATCGGTGATGGTGATGGCTCGGGTCGACGGTTTCGACAGGCTCGGCGTGTTGCTGGCCTTGGGCAAATTGATCTTGATTCCTTGTACCGATGCAGTCGTCATCAAGATGAAGATGACCAGCAAAACATAGGCCAAATCGAGCATCGGCGTGATGTTGATGTCGTCGTAAACAGCGCCGTCTTCCTGTGATTTGGACATGATCAGCTCCCGTAGTTCTCAGCCATTTTGGTAACGAACTCGTCAACAAAAACGTTCATGTCCACCGCAATCTCCTTGACGCGGGTCTGCAGGTAGTTGTACCCAAACAGGGCTGGAATTGCCACGCCCAGGCCTGCCACGGTCGCCACCAGTGCGGCGGCAATGCCCGGAGCGATGGCATTGACGTTGACATCACCCGCGGCGGCGATGGCAGCAAAGGTGATCATCACGCCCACCACGGTACCGAGCAGTCCCAGGAAAGGGCCACCCGAGATCGCAATCGTCAGCAGCACCATCCCGCGATCGAGGCGCTGCCTCTCGCGCGTGAGCTGGGCATCAAGGCTGGCGCGGACAGCCGCCATCGCGTTGGCAGAGATCTTGGGCATCGCTTCCTGCGAGCCCTGGGCAGCGTTGAACCGGCCCACCAACTCCTTGGTCCCCACCTGGTAGATACGGTGCAGCGAAGAGTCGCCGAAATCGCTCTCGCGAGACGATAGGTGATCAAGCCGGCGAATATGGCCCTGAATCTCTGGCGCTTCTTTTAGCAGCGCCGCAGCGAGCTGGTCAAACGCTTCGGAAAAGCCCTCGTTGCTGCGGCTCTGACGAGCGATGAAGCGGCCCTTGCTGAACATGACGTACAGCGCTATGAAGAACATGAACACACAGATCACCACCACCACCCAGCCGTCGATCGTCAGGTTTTTCATCGTGGCGATGAAGTAGCCAGATTCCTGGCCGCCCTCGGTGGTTTCCTCTTCATTGAACTTCATGAACAGGCTCGATGGTCCCTGCGATCCCGCCTGCAAGGCAATCCAGTCGGCGCTGCGAACTTCACTGGCGAGCTGGATCTCATCGATCTCGCCACGCAGCCCAGCCCCCACCAGCAGATCGGCTGCTGCCACATAGGGCGCGCCCAGGGTGCCCACCGGTTTGCCGTTCACATACAGCACGGCACCGCTGGCGCCCTGCGTTACCGCCAAGTGCTGCCAACTGTCGGGCGCAAGCGGTGAGGGCGCCCGGGTTGAAGCTTCACCCACCTGAAGGACCGGGATGCCGCCCTCCAGGGTCAGAGTCAGTCCACCACTCTTGAGCAGTTCGCCTTCAGCGGTGTCCGGTTTGAACCAAGCGGAGAAGCTCAGCGCGCTGGCCGCTTGAAGTGCTGCGCTACCCAGCTCGATACCGCCCTCTGCGGCCATTCGCGCGCCCCCTCCCATCAGCCCACTGGCCACGTAGGTGAGGGTACCGGTGCGCGCATGGTGGGCGCCCGCCGAGCTGTCCTGAGGCAAGCCCGCCTCCTCGCTGAGGTGGAACGTGGCCAGCTGGGCAGCGTCGTACACCGGGGTGGCCAAGCGGGCGGGTGGCTGCTGATTGCCGTAATACAACCAGATGTGCTGGGGAACGTTCCCCGGCGCCACCTTGGGCACCCGCACCCAGATGAACGCCAGCTCGTTGAGCACATCGAAGCGCTCAATCGCGTGGGGCAATTCGGTCTTGTCGTCCTCAGCCACAAAGCGGATGTCTGCTCCGCCTTCCATCGTGCTCAGGAAGTCGAAGGTACCGGTGGACAGACGAACCAGCACCGGTGCATCAGACACCTCGGCGGCCAGACCCAGGGGCTGGGCATCGAGCGTGATTTGCTTGCGGATGGTCCACGCCTCGTTCCACCAGGCGTGGGCAGACAGCGGCAACAGCAATGCGCAAAGCGCCAAGGCAATGAGTCTTTTCATGATGATTCAAAAAGTTGACAGCGAGCGCCATGCCTCGCACGACATGGGTTCAAGATACGAACGAACTGCGACGTTCGTGTTACAGCGAGTGGGGATTAGCCGTTCGGACTATTCGCCGTAACCCAACACGTCCACCCGCACGACGGACGGTCGCAACGAAGCTGCGATTTCCTGCGCCGCCTGGGCCGACTCGGCTGCCGCCTGGTTCAGGGCTTCAACCGTCCGGGCTGAATCGTCAGAGCCGCCCGACGCACCCGATGACGCTGCCGTGACCGCACTGATATCGGCCACCGGCGTGCCGGCCGAGGTACCCGTCACCGAGATGTTGTCCGCACCCAACACCACCTGCGCGGCGATGTTCAGGTTGCCGGCCCGAATGCCCGCGTCCCCAGCGTCCACGGTGCCGCGCGGAGCGATCAGGTCCACATCGCCCGCGGGAACGCCGTTGGTGGACAAAGCGCCAATGCCCGAGCCCGAGGCCGCGCCCAGCAGTTCCTGGGTCACGTTGCCCTGCGCGTCGACCTTGATCACCGGGGGTGGCACGGCAGACGCTGTTTTCTTGCCCTTGCCGGCGTCGATGTCGCCTTCGCTCGACCAGAGCAAGACATCGCCACCGCCCACGGTGAGAATACGCGACTGGTTCACAAGCATGTCGTCTCGGGTGAAGGCCCGGATGTCACCGGTCTGCGAAGCGACCACGCCCAGCACGTTGTTCCCCACGTCGACCAGCGCCGCTGGCGTATTGGCCAGGCCCACAACGAGGCCACCACCGGGGACCAGAATGTCGATGTTGCCGCCGCGCTCGGTCTTGATGCGACTGGCAAACAGATTCACACCGCCAGCGTAGTTGGCAAAGCGGCCCTGGTCGTCCTTGGTGCCGATCCCGGGGAATACCAGTTCGAGCGCCGCGTAGCCACGGTCGAACGAGCCAGCAAACCCACTCTCAGCACGGTTGGCGTCGCGCCCGGTTTCGCGCAACGCGGTGAAGACAAAGTCGCGCACGCGGTCGGCCTGCTGCGGCGCCGAGAGCTGCGTCAAAGCGTTCACCGCTTCGGGTGCGCCAGCGGCATCCAACGAAGGGTTGCCGGTGAGCCAGCGGGCCAGCGACAGGTCGGTTTCGCTGACCGGCCCGGCCGAGATCCGGATGGCCAGCCTCTGCAGGGTGCCTGCCGCATCGAGGCCATTCGGCCCCACGCCAGCCAGCACCTCGAGGTTGGCACCGCGAGCGGGCAAGTTGGCGTTGTCCAGATCGCCCCGGCTCAGCAGCCCCCCCGAAGCGCCAAGGTTGATGTTGCGCTGCGCGCTCACGGTGAGCGAGCCTTCACCGCCGATGCGGATGCCATCGTTTTCCGTCGGCACAGGCGCCACGCTGTAAAGCACGTCCCTGCCCGCCTGCACCAGGCTGCGGTCGCTCGCGTTGGCATGCTGGATGTCGAGGTTGAAGTCGACAATGTCTCGCCCGGCACGCACCTCGGCGGCCTGCGCCAAGGTGAGCGAATTCGACGTGCCGCTCCCGACCAGAAACGCCCCGGCGTTCGACACGCCCTGAATGTCACCTCGCACCGCATACACCTTGGCGGTGCTCGTGCCACCCGCATGCACCGGCACCGCACCGTGCAGCGCACCCGGATTTCGGGACAGCGCCACCAAGGGATCGGTAACCGGGCGCAGCACGCTGGCCACGACAGCAGGGTCGTTGTCGCTCTGTAAGAGGGTGGCATTGAGTTGCACACCCTCCTGGGCCAGCAGGTTGAGCCGCCCAGATGCGGCAGGCAACAACACCATGCGGTTGCCCGATGGCTGGGCGGCCACCTTCACATCGCCGCTGTAGGCCACCATGTCCAGGCTGGGTGGAAGGTAGTTCAACACGGGCTCCAACGTTGCACTGTTGTTTGGAAAACCGGTGAACAGCGCCCCATGCACCCTGCCGAGGTTGGCCGTTGCTCCACCGCCAGTGCCCCCGCGCAAAACAGCATCCCCGTTCAAGCTGGACATCGTCGCTGCAGTGCCGGACCCATAGGTCGAGAAAAAGCTGATTCGCTGAGCAGGTTGTTGCGGTCCGGTGCCGCTGATGTTGAAACGGTCAAAACCGCCGCCGATGGCGCCGGAATACTGTGGCAGCAAGGTGGGGTTGACCACCGTGTGCAGGTTCACGTCGTCTTTGGCTCGCACCGTGGCCCGCCCGTCGCCCAGCGCAACCACCGTGTACACCGCGCCCCCCGCCAATGCCGAGTAGCCACTACCCACCTGGCCGCCGGCTACCACCCGCACATGGCCGCCATCAGCAAAGTATTGGCCGCTTAGCACGTCGGCTCCGGCCTCCACCGTCACGTTACCCCCACCGGTCTTCACCAGCCGGGACAGATCGGGCACGGCCGAGGCCATGCGCCCCTGCGTCGGCGCACTGGCCGACAGATTGCGCACATTGCCACCGGCCACCAGGCTGACATCACCACCCCCCAGGGTCGCCACACCCTGGCCGAACAGGTCGAAGCGCACCCACCAGGCCGGGGTGCCTTGGGCGGCTGCGTAGTTGCCTGTGTCATTGAGCGCGCCCTGGCGCCACAGCCACTGCGAATACAGCTGGCTGGACGGCGAGCCTTCGATGTTGCGCCCAGCGTTCAAGGACACGTCACCCCCGTTTTCGGTAAACGAAGCCCGCTGTCGGGCAATGGGCTCCACAAAACCCGGCAAGGGTGCACTCAGCCGCCCGGCGGTGTAGACCACCGAGGCATCAGATGCCAGCCGGATGTCGCGTGCAGCCGCCATCTGAATGTCACCACTGCCGGTGCGAACCAACTTGCCAGCGGCCAGCACCAAATCGCCTGCTGCGCCAGCAGCCGTGTCCATCGGGTTGGCGGCAGTGGCGTCAGCACCTGCCGCCAGGCGGTAGCTCCAGGATTGGCCGCCTCGCACCGCGTTGTCCAACAAGGTAGCCGGCGGGCTGGTGAACGCGGTCCCCGCCAGCGGCGTGGCATTGCTGAAGCCGTCAGACAGGTTGCTGTTGATGTTGATGTTGCCCTGGGCTCGCAGCGTGAGCACGCCGGCCTCGCCGCCAGCCACGCTGTTGGCGAGGTTCCAGTCGCTCGCCGCCGATCCGTTGCCCAGGTTCAGGTTCCCTGCCGAGCGCACCTCACTGCCCGAGACAATGTGGAAAGCCGGGTTGGCGTCCTGGCCCAGTCGGGTCTTGATCGCAGCATGGTTGGCGGCAAACGCGTTGTCATTGCTGTTGAGGGTGCTCAGGCTCAGCGTGCTGCCGGTGCTGGCACCGCTGGCATTGAGGGTGTTGATGTTGTTGTAGACCCGCACCGCCTCCAGATCGACCCGTTCGGCACCGCGCACGGTGGTTTGCAGCGCGGCCACCGACACATCGCTGCCCGAGCGCAGCGCCCGCAGTTTCAGCTCGCCGGCTTTGCCACCCGCGCCCGCCGACACATCCACTTCCGAGCCTGCGCGCAGGTCCAGGGTGCCGCGCGCCGCAGCCAGGGTCACCCGGCCGCCGTCGCCACCCACTGCGGTGGCGGTTGCGCTCACCCTGGCCGAGTTTTCCAGAACCAGCGATTCACCCGCATACAGGCCCACCTGGCCGCCATCCACGGCGCTGGCCGACACTGTGCCTGCGACCAGAATTGAACCCGTATCGGCACTCAGTTGCACATTGCGAGCGGCCACCGTGTCAGCCGTGGCCACGACCACGTCGCCCTGGCGCGCGCGGATCTGCACCTCCCCATCGATGCCGCTGGTCTGCAAGGCGGAGAAGACCGCGCTGGGGTTGTCCAGCCTGCCCACATCAATGCGCGCACGCGAGCCAGCGCCGGAGGTGCCCTGGGCATCGACCGTTGTTCGGCCCAGCAGGTTGTCACCGCCCAGGTTCACATTGCCCTGCGTGGCTTGCACATTGAACCTGCCACCATCGGCCCCGGCTGCGCCCGACACGTCCATGCGTGCTCCAGCCGCGAGCGACACATTCCCCGTGGCGCTGCTGAGGCTGACATCGCCACCGGCGGTGCCACGGCTGGTGTTGAAAAACGCCACGTCGCGCCCCGCCACGCTGATGCGGGCGTTGTCACCCAGGCTGAGGTCGCCAGCGGTTGCACTCAGCGCGAGCTGGCCGCTGGGCAGCGCTGCCGCGGTGTCGAAATTCAGGCTTGCGGCGCGCAGGTTCCAACCGGCGCCCAGCCCACTGCCGGCCGCCATGCCTGAGGGGGTGGCAGCACCCTGGGTGATCGCCAGCAGGTTGACCCCAGCGTCCAGCGATTGGGCCGAGCCAACCGCGCCCACCAGCCGGACGGCCTCGACCTGGGTCTGGCCCCGCAGTTCGGTGCGACCCCGGCCTTGAGCCACCAAGTCGCCGGTGCGCACATTGATGCGGCTGAAACCCTCGACCGCCTTGTCGCCTTCACCCAGGACCAGCTGGTTCGTGATGACATTCAGCGTGCCCGACCCGATGGCGCCGGTGGTCGCTGGCTGCGCCGTCTGAGGATTGGACAGCGCGACCCGATCGGCCCTGATGGTGGCGGTGGCGCCGGCATTGTCTCGCCCGGACAGGCCTGCGGCCTGGATCGAGAGCCTACCGATGCTGTTGTTGCCCGCCGTGTCCACCGAGCCCACGCGCACGTCGCCAAAGAGGTCGACGGTGGAGTAGCTCGTGAGGGTCAGGGTGTCCAGTGAGCCCAGTCCGTCCAGTTCGGCCTGGGTCAGGTTCAAGCCCTCCACCGGCGCGCCGGTTTCACCCAGGCTGATCCGGCTGGCCCCGACCGACAGCAGACCGTCGTTGCGAATCTCTGTCTGCCCCGAGAAAGCGAACTCGTTGGTGGCATCGAGCACGATGGATCTGGAGGACCTCACCACGCTGGAGGTGTCGCCCACCAGTGTGCCCGCGCTGCGATCGGGTGAGCCGGTGCGGCTGAAGGTGACCGGCCGCGCCGAGGCGATCACAGCGGCGCCGTTGCCTCGTGTCAGGAAGGCGGTTGGCGCGACCTGGGCCTCGGCCGCTGAACCCGTGCTGTCCACCGTGGCGCCAGGCGCCAGGGTCAGCGTGTCCTGCGCGGCCAGAAACAGCTCGGGCACGCGCAGGGCGGTGGTTGCATCGTTGGCCAGGGTCAAGCGGGTCGTCTGTACGTCGAGTCGGGTGGCTTGTGCTTCTTGCGAGCGCGTGCCACCCAGGAACAGGCTGTCGGCGCCCAGGCTGTTCAGCCGTTCGGCCGCCACCACAGTGGTTGAGCCTGCAGGGGCTGATGCGTTGCTGGCGCTCACGATGAGCAGTTCAGGTGCGCTGATGTCCACCGAGCTGCCACGGCCACCGGCTGCTGCCGTGCCCAGCAGTTGACCGTCGAGCTCCAGACGCGAGAGCGTCGCCAGCGACAGCAAGCCTGCATCGCTCGGCCTGGAAGGCGCGCCGTCAAAAAAGTCCGAGGCCTGCGTGAGGGTGAATTCCGAGCGCTGCTGCACCTGGTCTCGGGTCAGCACCTCCACGCTTCGCCAGTCACCCTGACGCGAAGCACCGGTGCGCGAGTCGGTCAGGTAGCCAGCGGCCACCCGAACCCCGTCTTGCCGGGTGAATGCCTGGCCGGGAAAGAGCGGGGTGTCGTCGTTCAAACGCACGGCCAGGGCCCCGGGTAGCAGTGCGTAATGCGCTGGCAGCAAGGTGTAGGTGCCATCGGGCAAGCCAATCACACCGGAGAGGTAGACCGCCGATCCCACCGGCTGGTCCAGCGTTTGCTGCGGGTCGGAGGGTGCGAAGCCGCTGGCCTGGCCGGGCAGGATGGCGTAGGTGCCAGCCTCGGCAAGAATGTCTGCGCTGCCACCTGGGCCTACCGTGAATTCGTAGGCCTGCAGGTCGCCACCACCCGACACGTTGACGGTGGAGCCTGCCTGCAAGGCCACGTTGCCGCCGTTGAGCCGAACCGATTTTTCAGGCAGCTGGTTGAGCGCCACCTGGCCATCGCGACTCGGGTCGAGGGAGACAACCCAGTCGGTGCTGTTCTGGATTTGTCCCAGGGGCACAGTCTGACCGGCAACACCGGCCACCGAGGTCACGCTGCCATCGGTCAAGCTGAGGTTGTCCCGCGCATTCAGCTCGATGCGCCCCAGTGGCGCCACCAAACGACCCGCCTGCGTGATGTTCTGGGCATTGATCTGCACCGAGCCGAGCGCCGACAGCGGCGCGATCGGCGCAGTGCCCACCGATTCGATGCGCACATCACGCCCCGCCGCGTTGATCTGCACCTGAGCCAGGCTGCCCGGTGCAACCACGCCACCGCGCAACAGCAGGTCGCCGGTGGTTGCAATATTCGCGCTGCGTGCAAACGGACCAGTGGCGTTGCTGTCGGAGCCCAAGGCACGCTGGTTGACGCCATCCAGGCGCACTTGCTCGCTGCCGGTCAACTCGCTGCTGGTCATGCCCTGCAAGCGCAGGTTGCCCGCCAGCTCCACCAGCCGACCCTGTGCTGTGAGCGTGCCGCCATTGGCGGTGCTGCCTGCCGTGCCAACCCGGTTTCTGGTGTCGTAGTTGCCCAGGCGCACCACGTCGGCATTCAACACCACGTTGCTCTGGTCGGTTTCAATGCGCGCCGCATCGAGCTGAAGCTCGGCCAGGGGCCGGCTGCGGCCAGCGCCGAGGTTGAGACCATCGGCCAGGGTGATGCCATCACCGCTGCTGAAACGCAGCCGGTCGAAGCCAGCAGCCTCCAGCGCGTCCGTGCCGATGCGCGCTCGCAGAGCCTGACCCAGCGGCGACAAGAAGGTCTCTGGCGTGAGACCTGATGGCTGGGGCGCGACCTGGTTGCTCAGCGCCAGGGTACGGGCTTGGGTATCAAAGCCCACCTGACCGTCGAGGCGCGCATTGGTCCCCAGACCCAACTCCAGGGTGCCGTCGCTTTGCTGTGCGGATCCGCCGCGGGCGAGGAACGCCCCGTCGAGCACCAGGCTTTCATCGCCGAACAGGCGCACCGTGCCTGCGTCGCTGCTGCGCTCACGCCCGATGCTGCCACCCTCGTTGAGCTCGTCCAGCCGCACCGGCGCGGCACCCGACACATTCATTAGCGAGCCTTGCTGGGTCACCACAGAACCGTTGAGTGCATCAAGTTGGACGGTGCCGCCATTGCGTACCTGGCCCTGCAGCGTGCCGTCCGTTGCTCTCGCGGTCTGGACCACACCGCTGGCATCAATCACCGCTTGCTGGCCCAGCCACACCAGACCCGGAGAGTTGCTCACCGGCCCCGCCTGAGGATTGCGCAGGAGTTGTGTGGCCGCGATCTGGCCGCCCCGGGCGACGAGCGTGCCCTGCAACTCGACGCGGTTGCGTGCCTCCAGCGCAATCTTGCTGCCCGGGTCGACCTCGACGCGGGCGCCCTGCTCGACGGTCAGATCACCGGTCCCGGCACGCGTGTTTGTGGCCGACAGCAGTACCGAGGCGCCCGCTCGCTCGGTTGGCTCCCGCAGCACCGTGCGGCTGATCTGGTCGAGTGCCGTACCGCTGGCGCGGAAGATCGCTTGCGGTGTGAGTTCTCGCTGTTGCATCACCGGTGTCACAAGCGTATTGGCCGCCACGGTGAGACGGTCCAGCGCCCGGATGTTGTACTGGGCAAATCCGCCCTGGATGAAATCATTCGGCGACAGCCAAAGTGTGTCGGCCTGCGTGGGCAAGGCCCCGCCGATCTGAACGCCGTACGCGCCCAGGGTCAGACTGCCCCCGCGGCCAAAACCCCATGCCGAGAGTTCGGCGCCGTCCAGACCGGCAACGCTGAAACCGGTGACCGTCAGGCTGCCTGCCCGGCCCTGGCGAATCGCTCCCCTGGGATCCACCGCCACCCCCGCGCTCGCATCCATCACCACACCCTCACCGAGGACCACGTTGCCGCGCGAGAGGTACTCGCCCAGGATGGATCCCTCGGCCTGGCTTTGCGCGTTGAGGGAAATCGACCCGCCGTTGATCCTTGCCAGTGCGGTGGCAGCGCCACCGCCGGCGCCCGGTTGACGGTTCTGGAATTCTCCCCGGGCCGTGAGCTCCACGCCCGCGTCCACGCTCACCAGGGTGTCAACGGCGCCGACCTGTGCCGAGCGACCGGCGAGCAAAATCTGGCCACCGGGGACATCGATGTCGGCCCTGACCGTGACTTCGGGCGCGGTGATGTTGACCCGGCCACCCGGTGCGACGCGCAGCGCATCGCGCACCTCGGCCGCCTGGTTGCTGAACACCGTGAGTTCGGCCACGCCGTCCTTGGCGAGCAGGTCGGCATCGATGGCCAGTGTGGTTCTGAGCGATTCCGGCAATTCGCCGCCAGCGGTAAACCCGCCGGGCAAAGCCTCTGAGTCTCGCGACAGCACGACCCGCTGGTTGATCCTGAAATCGTTGTTGGCCTCGGCGCCCACTGTCAGCCGGGCACCGCGCGGCGCCTGGCCACTGGCGGCTTGCCGCTCACCGACCACCGTGCGGCCCTGCACATCGGCCTGGAAGAAAGCAGGCCCTGCGCTCTGAATACTCAGGCTGCCCGCATCCTTGCCTTCGGTGTAGGCCTGCACCACCCGCTGGGCACTGGGCAGCTCGATCACCTCGCGCTCGTTCCAGCGCTGGTAATCCACCACAAAGCGGCTCACGATGCCGCTGTAGCGGGTGCTGGCCTCTGCGTCGGCCAGATCCACCAGCTGGCCATTGGCGCCAAGCACTGTGGTCTTGGCCACGCCTTGCTGGAAGGCCACGCTGCCGCCCGAGAGATCGACCACAGCCCCTTGCTCCACCAGCGTTTCGCCCTGTGAGCGCAGCGCCACCTGCCCGCCTCGGGTTGAGCGCTCAGCGATGCCGCGTTGCAGCTGGGCGCGGTAGTTCTCCAGGCTGTCGCGGGCAATCAAAGTGTCTTTGCCTGCGTCGGCGTTGGCCAGTGCCTGCTCAATGTCGACAAAGGCCTTCTGGCCTCGCAACGGGCCATTCCGGTTCACCGGCGAGTCCTTCAACTCATCGCCGCGCAGCTCCACTTCCACGGTGTTGCGGGCGGCCGATACCGCCACGCCCTGCAGGCCCGACACGTCGATGCGCGCACCCCGCTCGATGTGCAGCCGAGCGGTGGCAGAGGCATTGAGCGGTGAGTCGACCAGGGCACCACTGGGCGCCAGGGCGGCAAACGGATTGTCCACCGCGGTGAGCACCACATCGGCCGACGGTGCTCGCACCACCGAGCCACTTTTGAGCGTCACGGTCTGGCCCAGCAGGCGCACCTGCGAGGCATCTGCCTGGCCACTGCCCGAGGCGCCATCCACGGTGGCGGTGGCGTCGGTCGTCTCGGGCAAAACCGTGGTGAGGCTGCCGGCGCCCAGGGTCAGCTGACCCCCGCGCGAAGATCCAACGCTGCTGGCCACGCCGGTGCGGGTGTCCTTGGCCATCAGGTAAACCGAGCCGTTGGCCACCACCGAGCTGGTGGCGCTCGCCATGCCCTGCTGGTTCACCGCGTAGCCCACCATCGTCACATTGCCGCGCGGCGTGCTCACGCTGCCGATATTCGTGGCGTGGCCGAGCAGGTCGTCCCCCGGATTGCGCAGGCTCACCGCCTGCCCGTCCAGTTCGCCGTCCTTCACCTCGGTGTTGGGGCTGGCAAAGCTGTTCAGGCCGGTGGCACTGTCCACCTCAACCAGCAGGCCACGCAGATTGAGGTCTTCGCTGTCGTCAGCCCGCAAAAAGGCGCGCGTGCCAGCGGCCAGGATCACCTGGCCATCGGGCGCGCTGATCTGGCCGCGGTTGACCACGGTGGGCGCGATCAGCATCACCCTCCCCTGGCTGGTGGCGGTGATGTTAGCCCCCTCGAACACCTTCACGAAGGCGCGTGCCTGGCTGCCGTCCAGCGCCCTTTCGAACTGCGGCACCAGGTTGTCGCCCAGCAGGCGGTCGAGCACAAACCGGTCCGCCATGTTGAGGGTGGAGGCGGTGAAGCTGTTGAGGTTGACCTGCGAGCCGCCCATGAAGGCGATGCCGTTGCTGTTGACCAAAATCACATTGGCGCTCTGGCCCGCCGCCTGGCCGATGCTGCCGGCGATCACGCTGGGGTTGATGTCCCACACCCGGTTGAGCGTGGTGAAGTTGGCGCCCGGCACCAGTTGCGGGTTGGTCAGGCTGTCCACCTGTCGAAACTGCACCGACTGCCCAGCGCTCAGGTTGAAGCGCTGCCAGTTCAGGATGGCCTTGTTGCCCACCTGGTTCACCAGCGCCTGGTTGCCGTTGACCTGATAGCCGGCCTGGCCAGCGGTCACAAAACCGGGAATGGCACCGCCTGCGCTGGGCACCGGCAACTCGGCCAGGGCCGGCAGCGCCACCAGCAGCGCGCCCAGCAACGAACCCGCGCTGCGCAGGCCGGCACCGCGCGCGCTCTGTTTGCCCCGCCCCCTGGCCGTTTCGGCCACAGCCACCAGCTTGCCCACGCGGGCGTTGAACACCAGGCGATAACGTTGACGGTTCATCTGAGTTTCTCCAAAGGGTCGGGCGTCACCAGTTGTAGGCAACGCTGAAATGAAAACGGTGGTCACCGCGGGCGGTGTTGCCCACGGGCTTGAGTGGATAGGCCCACTGCAGCGAGGCGTCCAGCCCCTTGCTGGCCTCCAGGCGCAGGCCCAGGCCCAGGCTGGCGAGAGAGAAGCGGTCGGTGGCGGTGATCGGGTCTTTCACCCGCACATGGCCGGCATCCAGGAACGCGATGGCGCGCAGGGTGCCTGGCGAGTCCTTCAGCCACGGCACCTGGCTTACGAGATTGGGCGAGCTGCCTTCCAGGCTCAGCGCAATCCCCTTCTCGCCCAACGCAGCCGATTCAAGGTAGCCGCGCACCGTGTCGACGCCGCCAATCGCAAACTGCTCGTTGGAAATCAGCGCCTGGCTTGCCACCTGCCAGCTGCCGCGTACGGTCAGGCCATATCGATTCTCCAGCGTGCGCTCCTCGGCAAAGTTGCCGCGCAGGTACACATAGGCGGGCCGGCCCTTGAAGCGCTTGTCGGCAAACTCCTGTTCGTCGCCCACCAGGCCTTGCAGGTGAAAGTTGAACGACACACCGGCGCGGGTGGTGCGCTGCTCGGCCAGCCAGGTGCTGTCCCAGCCAATGGTGAAAGGCAGGTACTTGATGGGGGTGTTGAAGCCGCCGCTGCCAATCAGGTTGACCGCCTGGTCGAAGTCTTTGTAGTCCACACCGAACACAGCGCTGTGGTAATGGCTGGCGCTGCCCGGCAGCGGGCGGATGTAGCGCGCGCCCAGGATGTTGCCGCGCCCCACCACGTTGAGGGTGCCCACGGCGGCCACGTCGCTGTCGGACTTCACACCGTAGAAAGCGAGAAAATCGCCGCCGCGCAGCGGCCAGGTGTAGTTGAGCGAAAACACCTGGCTCTCGCTCGGCTCGCCGGGTGCCGTCTGGACGTTCAGGCCAACGCTGTGTTGCTTGCCCCAGAGGTTGTCCCAGCGGATGCTGGCCGAGGCGCGGGTGCGAGATGTATCGGGGCTGTAGCGGTCGTTCAGCTCCACGCTGCCGTGCAGCGGAAAGCTGTCCTGCACCTTCAGGTCCACCTCCACCGTGCCGGGCGTCTTGCCCGGCCGCAGCACCGGCGTCACGCGCCTGTCCGGGCTGCGGTTGAGAGCCGCCAGCTCGGTCTGCATGTCCTGAAAATTGGGCACATTGCCCTCGGCCAGCTCGGGCGCCGCCGCCTTGATGTCGCTGGGCAGGAAATAGCGCGAATCGGTCACCCGAAGCCGGTCCACCGGCGCCTCGGTCACCGTCAGGCGCACCAGGCCCTCGTTGACCCGCTGCTGCGGAATCGTCACCAGCACGGTGAGGTAGCCCGCCGCGTGGTAAGCCTTCTCCAGCGACTCGCGCGCCTGCTCCACATCGGCCAGGCCCTTGCCTTCGCCCAGGTGCGGGTACACCGCGTTTTCAACCGCGATCGTGGGCAGCAGCGTGGTGCCCTCGACCCGGTACTCCAGGATGTCGAAACGGGCCTCCTGGGCCCACACCCCGACCGGGGACAGCCCGGCCAGCAGCGCCAGCCCGAAGCAGCCACCCATCCACCAGCCGCGCAACCGAAAAGAGATCGTGTTTTTCATGTGCAATCGCCCTGCGGGCCAACCGAGGGGAGAGTTGGGCCCCGCCGTTGCCAGCGGGTCCATTCAGCAAAACAGGCGAAACGCGGTCGCCCGCGTTTCGCCAAAGTGACCCACCGGCTGGTGGGCCATGTTCCGAGGACTCAGCTCAGAATTCAGACCATCAGAAGCTGCGTGTCAAAGG
>Ga0136636_10000348_pt1 | contig 22671 bp, 19 predicted proteins | sample AntDrymUQ8522106_2_FD_104653 | JGI IMG/M metagenome (GOLD analysis project Ga0136636, IMG submission 104653) | Polar desert sand microbial communities from Dry Valleys, Antarctica - metaG UQ852 (21.06) | ecosystem: Environmental > Terrestrial > Soil > Desert | place: Antarctica: Dry Valley... | reverse complement strand
CCGAGATCCGGTGTTTCGACAAATATTTTCCTTTTGATTTACGGTGGAGTCCATTTGCTTTGAGATCAATAAATTCGATGTGGTTTCCTGAAAGGTCAGTTACAGTAAAAATTTCATTTCCAGCACCATCGACCAATGTCTTTTCGGGAACGATTTGCCCTTTTGATTTCAGGTATTGCCGCATTTGTTCAACGTTCTCAGTCTCAAACGATAAGGAAACCAGCCGCTTCTTTTCTTTGGCTTGATTATCAACAATGAATTCCAGGAATTGGCGGTCGTTGACTTTAAATGAGATTACTTTGCCCAAATCGGAAGGATAAGAAAAAGCTTCGTCGAAACCGAGAAATTTACCGTAGTAATCACGGGCAAGCTGAAAATCGCTCACCAAAAAAGTCATTTTGGCAATTCCCCAAACTGCGGGACGATCAACCTCCTGAGCAAATAAGAACTGAGATTTCAGGAAAAGCAAAAACAGGAAAATGGAGAAGTACCTATTCTTCATATCAAAGCAGCATTAGATATTGTTTAAACTTGCTGATTATGAAATCAAAATGTAAATATAAAAGACTGACATTCAATCATCGAAAGAATGCCAGTCTTTATTTATTATTCAAGGATTAATATCCTGTATTTTGAGGATTTAGATTTGGATTTACGTCCAACTCGGTTTTTGGAATAGGGAACAGATAATCACGTGTGGCATCAAAAGTAGCGTGTGGTTCTGTTGAGTTTGCTCCTTTAAAAGCCACATCACCAAGATTTCTCCGTTTAATGTCGTACCATCTTTTCCATTCGAAAGCCAGTTCGATGCGGCGTTCTTCGATAACCATATCGATGAAAGCCGTTTTGTCCATTCCTGGTGCGATATCTTCGGGATAGGTTCCAACCACGCCGGCATCATTTCTTGCCCTAGCCCTTACCAGATTCACATATCCTTCAGCTTCAGCGCTTGTGCCGCTAACTTCAGCTTTTGCTTCGGCTGCGATCAGAAGTACTTCGGCATATCTCATGTCGCAATAATTGTGATCCGAATACCGGAACCCAGCCCCTGTATTCCCAGGGTATCTTGACCATTTGGCGATGTGCGGACGAGGCTCTTTCCACTTATCGTATGGAACCATCAACCCAGTTTTGGGATCTTTTACCTCTAAATTAAAACTAATTTTCTTCCGATAGTCCAAATCGTTAAATGACTCGTAAGTCTTCATGGATGGAACAACAACACCAAATCCGGCATTGATGTCTCTTGGAAAAGTCATCGGAATAATTAGATCGTCGTTATACGAACCCTGATTGATTGCTCCTATGAAATCAATGGCGAAAATGATTTCTTTTAGCGTACTGGTTTTGTCAGCTCTAAATATATTTTGAAAATCGATTTCCAATTGATACCCAAAAATGTCTTTGTTATCGATCACATATTTGGCTTCGGTATAAGCTTTCGGATAATCTTTTGTCGTTAAATAGATTGAAGCCAGGTATGAAGCAGCTGTTCCTTTTGAGGGCCGTGTCCTGCAATCAGATGTCTGTTTGTTTGGTAACCACTGTTTTGCAAATTCAAGATCGGCGACAATGGCTTTATAAACATCGGCTTCCAGAGTTTTCGAAAGTGTTTTTACGCTCTCAGGATCAGATATCGGGTAATCGATATATGGAAGATTGCCAAATATACGAACCAGATTGTAATAGCAGAAAGCCCTGTAAAAACGTGCTTCAGCAATCATCGGATTAATTTCAGCCTCAGGAAGGCCAAGGCTTTTTGCGCCTGCTTCAGCGGTATTGGCACAACTGATAGCGACGTAGGATTGTTGCCAGATTTGGCTCATCCACTGATTGGTGGAATTTACGCCAAAATCGTTTACCTGAATACGGTATGTTGCGGTTGAACGGTTTCCAATGTCGCACATATCATCGCGAAGCTGCATGTTACATATGTATGCCCGTCCATAAAGCGATTCGTGAGCCAGCGCTCCGTTTACACCGTATATTGCAGTTTGTACATCCTGCTTCGTCTTAAAGAAAGTGTCAGGAGCTAAAAGACCGATTGGCTCTTCATCCATATTTGTACAACTCATTGCTCCGGCCATCAAGAGAATGGTGAGCATTTTTATTCTTATATTTTTCATTTCGAGTCTTAATTTAGGTTTTAAAAAACGATATTTAACCCTACTGTAACTGATTTTGCATTTGGATAACTTGCGTAATCGAGTCCCTGGTTTGTATTTGATTGTGCGCCGCTGCCGCTTCCACGATAATTGACTTCAGGATCGTAGCCTCGGTAGTTGGTATATGTCAGCAAATTCTGGGCGCTCACATAAAGGCGTAACTTTTCAAGGTTTAGTTTGCCCAAAACAGGTTTGGGCATATTATAACCCAGCATGATATTTTTTACCCGAACATAACTTCCATCAAAAATAAAGCGCGAAGAAACGCGTTCCGAACGTGCAGCAGTCTTCATTGGCACATCAGTGTTGGTGTTGGTTGGAGTCCAGCGATTCAGTGCTTCGGTAGTCGAATTGATTGGCTTACCCAAAGTTTCCAGTTCGAGTAAAGTATAGCTTAAAATATCATTACCCTGCGAACCTTGAATAAAGATGCTTAAGTCGAAGTCTTTCCAGAGGAATTCGTTATTGAATCCATAGAAGAAATCGGGGTGAGGGTTACCAATAATGGTTTGGTCGCTCGCATTTAAAGTTCCATCAGCTTCTCCGGTCAAAATGCCATTGGCATCTTTCTTTCCATCAATATCTCTGAATTTTTCGCCCCCGGCAACTTGTTCGAAACCTGATCCCGGTATAAATGTGTCACCCGACTGATATACGCCATCATAAATATATCCATACATGCTACCGACGGGTTCTCCAACACGCAGGATTTGTGTATTCCCCAGCGAAATTAAGTGACCCGGCCCTGATGCATACAAGATGTCTTTCCCATTTGGAAGTTCGAGAATTTTATTGCGATTCGACGATAGATTGAAATCTAAATTCCATTTAAAATCACCCGTCAGAACTTTGGATGTTACCGTAAATTCAAATCCCTTATTTTCAACTTTCCCAATGTTTTTTAGTTGGTTTGAATATCCTGAATATTGTGGAAGCGGAACGCTAAACAACAAATCGGAAGTAACCATGCGGTAATAATCAGCCGAAAGGTTTATTCTACCGGCAAGAAATCCGATATCAGCCCCAAAATCAAGCTGAGCTGTGGTCTCCCAGGTCAGGTCGGGATTAGCCACGGAGTTTGGTCGTACGGCGTTTACGGCTAATCCATTAACAATTGAGAATACGTTAGTCAGGCCAGCTAATGTCTGATACGGAGCAATGGCCTGATTTCCGGTTAAACCGTAACTTCCACGCCACTTCAATTGGCTGATTGCCGAGACGTTGCGCATAAACTCTTCATTCTTCATATTCCAGGCTACTGCGCCTGAAGGGAAAAAGGCCCATTTGTGATTTTCGCTGAAATTGGATGAACCATCATATCGGGCATTGAAAGTGACCAGATATTTATCACTAAACCCATAGTTTAAGCGGCTGTAGAATGAGGCCAGTTTACCTTCGACTAGCCCTGATGCCGGAATCTGTGGAACAGCGCCACCACCAAGGTTCCAGTAAGAAACTGCGTTTGTAATAAATTTACTGCCCGAAGCCATCCAATTTTCATTTTGGTAGGTTTGATATGAATATCCTCCCATTGCTCCAAATTTATGAACAGAAGAGAATGTTGTGTTATAAGACAGATAGTTTTCAGAGGCTACGTTAGTGTTTTTTATGCTACTGATGCTCCCCAATCCGCCGTAGGAGCGGCCTCTGTTGAGCAACGTTGAGTAGAATTCTCCAGTCCGGTTATTAAGGGTTGATATTCCCAATGTAGTCTTGAAGCTTAAATCTTTGATTACCTTGTATTCAGCCGAAAAATTTGCTTGCAATCTGTCGCTAACCAAATTATTCTCGTACTCCTGAGTTATTGCATAAGCATTGTCGATTGGGTCGTGCATGGCGGCAGTGGTATAAGTTCCGTCGGCATTGTAAATACCCTGGTCTGGCATATATTTAATCGCCGAACCAATTACTCCGGCTCCGTCAGCACCGCCTGAATTTTCTTGCGTGATAACTCCATTTGTATTTGCCCGTTCAGCAAAAACATTCAATCCTACTTTCAGTTTTTCGGTAGCATTGATGTTGATATTACTGGTAACGGAGTACTTTTTAAACGCTGAACCAATAATAATTCCCTCCTGATCGTAAAATGATCCAGAAAGGTAATAATTGACATTTTCGCTTCCTCCTGAAAAAGAAAGTTGGTAATTCTGGATTGCACCTGTCTGGAAGATAACATCTTGCCAGTTGGTATTTGCTCCTGAATTTACATAGGTTGGAAATGCTTCCTTGGTCATTGTTGTATATTGTTCGGCGTTCAACAGATCGAGTTGATTGATAACCTGCTGCGAGGAATACGAGGAATTAAATTCAATTCTTGTTTTTCCTTTGCTACCTTTTTTTGTGGTAACCATGATGACTCCATTGGCTCCACGCGAACCATAAATAGCTGTTGCTGAAGCATCTTTTAAGACTTCCATCGACTGAATATCCTCAGGTGGAGGCAATATTCCGCCAACAAATCCATCAACAACAAAAATCGGATCACTGCTGGCATTAATCGAAGTTCCACCTCTTACACGAACTTTCATAGAACCACCCGGATCACCATTGTTTGAGGTAATCTGAACTCCGGATGCACGTCCCTGCAGTGCCTGAACAGCTCCTGATGTTGGAAATGCGACCAGTTGATTGGATTTCACTGAAGCTACCGAACCGGTCAAATCTGATTTTTTGGTTGTACCGTAACCAACGGCAACAACTTCTTCGATTCCAATAAAATCGTCCTCTAAAGCAATGTTTATGGTTGTTTGGGTTCCAATTGAAACTTCCTGCATTTTCATTCCCACAAACGAGAATTGCAAAGTTGCCTTTTCAGGAATATTGGAAATTGAATAGAAGCCATTTCCATCAGTAATAGTTCCGGTAGTGGTACCTTTAACTACAACTGAAACACCGGGCAATGAGGCTCCTTTGGCGTCAGTTACTTTACCGGAAATGATTTTTTGTTGTTCAGAAACGACCATCTCCGGATTGGCGGTGGTTAAAATAATCTGCCGGTCTTTTACTAATGCGGTGACGTTCGTATTCTCGAAAATTTCCGACAGAATCTTGTCGATGCTTTCGTTTTTAGCATCCACATTAACCTGGCGTTCAGCGTCAACCAATTTCTGATTAAACAGAAAGAAAAATTCACTTTCGTTTTCAATCTTGCTCAAAACATCTATCACTTTCGCACCTTGCATATTAAGCGTCAGGCGCGTCTGTTGGGAGTAAGTAACTGTTGCATAGGTTTGTGCAACGAACAGGAGTAAAAAAAATACACTTAAGCGCATAATTTTCCAGAATTTAGAGAGCACCCGGTTAGGCACAGGTACCCTGATTCGTTTTTTTTTCATAAATTTGAAACATTAAGTGGTTAAACAATTAATAGAGCGTTGTACTACTTGATTTTGGCAGGAGAGTGGTACGAACACTTTCCTGTTTTTTTTTATCTGAATTGTTTGATTTTTGATTGGTTAATACCTAGTATAATCTTCCGTTTTTGAAATGTCCCTTCCTGATCACTGGTTCTTTTTTCTTCCTTGAAACTGATAGGGGTTGTTAATGAAAGAAGTTTCAGTACTTCATCCAATGGCTCATCAATAAACGTGGCGTGGAAAGTGTAATCTTCCAATTGCCGGTCATTAATAATCACTTCCGCATTATACCAGCGACTCAAACGTCGGGCAACCTGTTGCATATTTTCGTTCCTGAATACCAGTTTGCCATCTTTCCATGTCGTATATTGCATAGCTTCAACATCTTTTTTTGTAACAGTTCCATTTTCAGTATCCATTGTCAATTTTTCATTTGGAACTAATACCTCCAATTGTTTCCCATCTTTCGACGAAACATTAACGCTTCCGGTTTGCAAAACAACCTCTTCAGTTGTTTCATCTTCATTGGCAATCACATTAAAAGTAGTTCCCAGTACTTTTATGTCCAGGTTTCGGGTATTGACATGAAATGGGATTTCAGCATTGTGTACCACATCAAAAAAGGCTTCGCCAACCAGTTCAACTTTTCGCTCGCCAGTAAACTGTACCGGATATTTGAGGCGCGATCCGCTGTTCAGGAAACCGGTTGATCCGTCAGGAAGTTGAAATTTGGTGCGAACTCCCAAAGGGCATTGGATTTCGGCATAAGAAACTGGAACTGCCGGACTGTTGCCCTGAAAATAGAAATAAGCGAGGAATGAAATAATGAGTGGCAAAATCAGAATGGCAGCTATACGCTGAAAGGTTTGCAGCCAACTGAATGGAATAATTTTTTCGTTTTCGTTGATCCGAATCTGATGATGAATACGGTTAAGTATAGGTGCTAAGTTGAGGTCTGAAAAAGTATCTGATTCGAGTTGTGCTTTCCAGTCGTCGTGCAGAACTTCTTCCGCTGTGCCGTTTTGCTCATCAGCCAGTTGTTCTGAAAGTTCAAGCTGTTCGCTGAGGTTCAGCTTTGCTTCAGAATATTTTTGAATGGTATGTTGTAGTTCTATCTTCATTGCCTCAAGTTGCATATTTCTTTCTTATTTCAGAAACAAACAGCTATATTTTTGCTTGCTTCAACTCTTATATACGATGAAGTGCAATTTCTCATGGGTGATTTGGAAATATTTTGAAGATTGAGTCAATTCCTAAAAAAACAACACAGCGAAAAGCAGTATCTCAAGATTTTCAGGTTTTAATTGAGAGCGAATAAAGCGGAGAGCTTCTGAAACCTGATTGTCAACAGTTCCGGCTGAAATATTTAGCTCGGTAGCAATTTCTTTCGAACTTTTCCCTTCCAGCTTACTCTTCATAAATATTTCACGGCGGCGGGGTGGCATTTGGTCGATGATAAAGTTAATCTCTTTGATGACTGACTCAAAATCCTCATCATGAACGGCTTGGGATTCATTAAATTCAGGTTCGGTTCGTAAGCTTTCGAGGTAACGAAGCGAAGTAGCTTTTTTATTAAAATATTTTCGGATTCGGTTTAAGGCAATGGTAAAAAGGTATGATTTGAATGAAAGCTCTGATTTTAAAGCCTGACGATTTTCCCAAACTTTTACAAAAACTTCCTGAACCAATTCTTCGGCTTCGGTTTTGTTCTTAAAATACTTCAGGGCAAAACCGTATAGTTTAGGACTGTAAACCTCAAAAAGTGAATCAAATGCAGCAACATTTCCCTTTTGAAGCAACTGAACCAGTGATTGGTCTTCAAGTTTTAAAGGCATTCAGAAAGTGTAAGTCAGAGAATTTTCGGCATAAATGTAGTAAAATATCGTTTTGGATAGGAACAACCTGCCAACTGTGAATGAGCACTGAACATTGCGACTGACCACTTTTTATGTTTTCTGTTTCTTCTTTTTGGCTGCAGGGAACAACACATTATTCAGGATAAGCCGGTAGCCCGGAGAGTTGGGATGTAAATTCAAGTCGGTGGCCGGATCGCCTACAAAATGCTGAAAATCTTCAGGGTCGTGTCCTCCATAAAAAGTCCAGAAACCTTTGCCCTGTTCTCCGTGAATGTATCGTGCTTCGCTGGCGGCTTTGTTTTCGCCCATAACCAATACATCCGGTTTTACCAGTTTTCGCTCAAATGCGGTGGTTTGTCCCATAAATCCTTTGATCATGTTCGCATGATTCTGGCAGAGCATTGTGGGTACAGGATCCCATTTGGCCGAGAATTGAAACAGGGTGAAGTAATCTTGTTCGCGTGGCACTTTGCGGGTGGTAGAAACATCAATATCAGAAAACTTATATTCGTAGGGATTCCTGTTAATTGTGAAATTCTGAAAGGCAAGCGTCCGGGTGAAATCCAGATGCTCATTCATAGTTGGATCAGCCGGATCGCCATCGTACATCGATTCGCAAATGTCGATACCTTCAGCCGATCTGGTAATATCGTAAGTATCGGTTGCCGCGCACATGGCAAAAAGGAATCCACCGTTGCTGATGTATTGATAGATTTCGCGGGCAATTACCTTTTTCATTTCTGAAACCTTCATAAATCCCATCTTTTGAGCGAGTTCCTTGTTAATCCGTACTTCTTCCTGATACCATGGAACATGTTGGTAGGCTTGAAAAAATTTTCCGAATTGTCCGGTGAAATCTTCGTGGTGCAGGTGCAGCCAATCGTAATCTTTGAGCTTACCATTCAGGATTTCTTCATCGTAAATAACATCGAATTTAATCTCGGCATATTTTAAAACCAGAGTCACGGCATCGTCCCATGGCTGTTTGTTGGGTGGCGAATACACTGCAATTTTGGGTGCCTTTTGCATACTCACTGCATCCTGGTTCAAATCTTCACGGGCAATTTCAGTCAATAAATTATTAGCTTGTCCATCGGCAAGAGTTTCGAAGCTGACACCACGAACCAAACATTCGCTTGCCAGGGCTTGCTGATGCTGAATCAAAAAACTTCCGCCACGGTAGTTGAGCAGCCATTTCACCTCAATACCCTGTTCCAGAGTCCAGTATGTAATTCCGTAGGCTTTTAAATGGTTGGCTTGTTTTTCATCCATCGGGATGATAATGAAGGCCGCATTTGCAGTTTGAATAAGCAAAAGCAAAATTCCGGCAAAAACCCATTTAAGCCACCTGCTAGAAAGGAATATGTTCGCCTCCTGAATTTTCATAATGGCTGAATTTATCGTTGTCGAACGAAGAGTTGACAGGAATTGCTCCGGATTTGTTGCCGAACGGATTGCCCTTGTCTTCGTTCATTTTTGATTGCATTTTTTGACCATAATTGCCTCCGCCAATGTCTTCAGGAATGATGTTTTCCATGTCGGAGAATTTGGCCAGATTCTTTTTGAATGATAACCTAACATCACCGATGGCACCGTTACGATGCTTGGCAATGATGATTTCGGCCACACCAATCAGTGAATTGCCATCCTCGTCTTCCGTGATTCCATAATATTCCGGACGGTGAATAAACAATACAATATCGGCATCCTGCTCAATGGCTCCCGATTCGCGAAGGTCGGAAAGCTGCGGGCGTTTGCCTTCACGCGATTCAACCGAACGGTTCAACTGCGACAGCGCCATTACCGGAATATCAAGTTCTTTTGCGATAGCTTTCAGCGAACGCGAAATCATACTTACTTCCTGCTCGCGGCTTCCCCGGTTGTCGATTCCGGCGGTCATCAACTGAAGGTAGTCGACGATTACCGCGCCAATATTGTGCTGCATTTTAAGTCGGCGGCATTTAGCCCTGAATTCAAAGATGGATAAGGCAGGAGTATCGTCAATAAATAGGGGTGCATCATCCAGAACAGCCAATTTGCGATGGAAATGATCCCATTCCCAGCCAGCCAGGCGGCCATTTTTTATCTTTTCTGAACCCAATTCTGTTTCAGAAGAAATCAAACGATTGACCAATTGCATCGACGACATTTCGAGCGAGAATACAGCGACCGGTACTTTGTGATCGACCGCCATGTTGCGGGCCATGGATAATACGAAAGCGGTTTTTCCCATCGAAGGTCGGGCGGCGACAATGATCAAATCGGTTTTTTGCCATCCTGAAGTGATTCGATCCATGGCAGTGAAACCGCTTGGTACACCACTCAATCCGTCTTCACGTTTCGAAGCTTCCTCGATCTGGATTGCAGCTTCGCGCAACAGGGGTTTGATGGGCATGGTTTCTTTCTTAATGTTTCCTTCGGCCACCTGAAAAAGAGCGGTTTCCGAAAAGTCGATCAAGTCGTCAACGTCAATGGCATCGTCGTAGGCTTTTGTCTGAATCTCAGTCGATACACGAATCATTTCGCGCTGAATAAATTTCTGTGCAATAATTCGGGTGTGAAACTCAATGTGTGCCGCCGAAGCAACGCGTGAAGTCAGCTGGGTAATCATCAGAGGTCCGCCAACTTCGTCCAAAAGATTCCGGTTCTTCAGTTCCTGGGTCACCATCAGCAAATCAACCGGCTTTTCGTGGGTCGACAAATACTTGATCACCTCAAATATTTTCTGATGTTCTTCCTTGTAGAAACTTTTGGTATCGATGATGTCGGCTACGGTAATGTAGGCATCACGTTCGAGCATCAATGCCCCCAGAACGGCTTCTTCAACCTCGATGGCCTGAGGCGGAATCTTTCCATACTGAGCATTAATTTGATCGATGCTCATTTTTGCTTGTTGCTGGTAATTCTTTTTTTCTCCGGCCATGTTTCTGGAATTCAATCAATCAGACAATTGGATTTTTCTGCACCTCGAATTTTTTGCAGGGATTCAAAGGTAAAAAAAAAGGTCACCATTTGGCTTCCCTGAATATTTAATTACTAACAAAATTGCTTTTCGTTGAAGACATTTTCTATGCTATCTATTTACTGTTATTCAGCCGGTCTTCGTTCCATTTATCCGGATTTTGTGCAATATATCGGGCGATTCGTTCCTGCGAAACATCATCGCGAATGATATGTTCCCAATAATCGCGTTGCCACATTTTACCGTCTGATCAGTTTCAGGGCGACCACGAAGTGTTGCCCCAACGGTCGCCCCAACGTCGTTTACAACGATTTGGCCAAACAAACATTCGCGGTTTTGAACGCACAGGGTAATAAAATATAATCCGGCTTGCGAATAATCGTATCCTTTTAACCGGATAGAGCGGCGGTTATGGAAATTGGGATTGCGGTCGGACATGGGTGGTTTATTTGAATGGATGTATTAAATTGACAGGAAACTTCCTACTAAAGAAGTTTATCCTCAATAATTAGTCCCAAAACATCGCCCAATTTGCGATCCATTGCAGCTATCTGCTGGGGAACGAAACTGGTAGCCGTCATTCCTGGAGTTGTATTTACTTCCAGAAAATAGAATTCACCGTCTTTCAGAATGTAGTCGATACGAACAATTCCGGAGCAATCGCATAAATCGTAAATGCGCGATGAGAGCACCTGCACCTTTTCAGTCAGTTCCGGAGAAATGCGTGCCGGTGTAATTTCGTCAGTTTTTCCAACAGTGTATTTGGCTTCAAAATCGAAGAATTCGTTTTGTGGAATGACCTCAGTAACCGGGAAAATCATTTCCTGATTGGAAAGTTTTACCAATCCACAGGTAAACTCTTTGCCATCAATAAATTGTTCGATCAGAATATCGTGGCTTTCCTTCATGGCCATTGCAAGGGCATCATGCAGCTGGCCTTTTTCCTTTACCTTGGTAACTCCAAAGCTGGAACCGCCTGCATTGGGTTTCACAAAAACAGGCAACCCGAGTTCTTCAACCATTGTGTCGGCATCGAAGGTGTCGCCCTTAAACAGACGAACCGATTTGGCCATGGTGACCCCAAAATTGCGCAGGTAGTTGCTGCAAAAATATTTATTAAATGTTAGTGCTGAGGAATATACACCACAGGTAGAGTAGGGGACTTTGACCATATCCAGATATCCCTGGAGTTTGCCGTCCTCGCCCGGTGTTCCGTGGATAGTAATGTATGCGAAGTCGAATTTAACTTTTTCACCGTTCCGGATAAAAGAAAAGTCTCCTTTGTCAACCGATGAAATAATCCGATCATTTTCGAAAACGTCCCAGTCAAGCCCTACCATCTGTACTTTCCATACATTGTAAATCTCTGGATCTATTGATTCGAAAACATTTTTACTGCTTTTCACCGAAACCACAAATTCGGACGAGTCGCCTCCATAAACAACTGCAATATTTTTTTTCATAGTTTTTGCTTATAACTATTTAGATATTTTGTCATTAATTTCACCATTCCGTCCGAATCAAAGAATCCGAAATCATTTTGGTTTAGACGTGGACAGCTTTTAAAACTTACCAATAAACCCGGGGTTTCGCCCCGGGCTACAAATATTTCGCTCCTACGGAGCTTAAGCAAAAGCATATCACTACCCAAAGCTTTCCCCCATTTCGGGGGAACGGGAAGGGGGCAGTCTTATTATTCCGAAGTTACTCTATTCGACAGATAATTTCGCCATTTCACAATCACATTGGCCAAGTCATCGGGAAGCTCCGATTCGAAAATCATTTCCTCACCGGTTGTTGGATGCACAAAGCCTAGCATTTGTGCGTGCAAAGCCTGACGGGGAATCATCTCGAAACAGTTGGAAACAAATTGCTTGTATTTGGTGAATGTTGTTCCTTTTAAAATCTTGTCGCCACCGTAATTATCGTCGTTAAACAGTGGGTGTCCGATGTGTTTCATGTGTACCCTTATCTGATGAGTGCGTCCGGTTTCGAGCCGGCATTCTACCAGATTTACATAGCCCAGACGTTCAATTACCTTGTAATGAGTTACCGCAGGTTTTCCATAATCTTCATCAGGAAAAACGGTGAAGACCTGCCTGTTTTTCAGGCTACGACCAATGTTTCCGGTGATGGTTCCTTCGTTGTTTTCCAGATCGCCCCAAACGAGTGCAACGTACCTGCGTTTAGTTGTCTTCTCAAAAAACTGGAGCGAGAGTTTTACTTTGGCTTCAATTGTTTTTGCAACAACCAGTAATCCTGAAGTATTTTTGTCGATCCGGTGAATCAGTCCCGGGCGCGGATCATCAGAATTGAACAAGGGAAGTCCCTTGAAATGAAATGCTAACGCATTAACAAGTGTTCCGGAGTAATTTCCGTGTCCCGGATGTACAACCAGTCCTGCAGGTTTGTTGACAACCATCAAGTCGTCATCTTCATAAACGATGTTCAGAGGAATGTCCTCAGCAATTATTTTGAGTTCGCGGCGTGGATAATCCATCATGATGGAAATGTCGTCGCCGGGTTTTACTTTATAACTCGATTTTACGGGTTGCTTGTTGACCAGGATTTTGCCTTCATCAGCCGCAGCCTGTAAACGGCTTCGGGTTGCGCCCATCAAACGGTTCGACAAAAATTTATCGATCCGCAACAATGTTTGGCCGGGATCGACCACCACATTGTAATGTTCAAACAGAGCTCCATCTTCGGTCTCTTCAATTTCATCAAATTCGTCGATTAATTCGTTTTCGTCAGTCATTTAAAAAAATGAGTTTTCTGGTTTTTCCGTTTCCGGTTTTGCCTCAAGTTTGGTTGGATCGAGCGTAAGCCAGATGTCAATTGCAGTTCCGCGGGCGACTTCAAATATCTCAGCTGGGTCGGGAGTTTGTTTCCAGATCAGTGCTTTAATCTTCTGTTCTTCAGTAGTAATCGTTTCGTCATAAGTGATGATTCCGGCATTCAGGGAGGCTTCTCCTAAAGTTAGCTGAGCTTCAGCCAGGCTCCGTCCAAACAGATTTGGTACTTCGCTGGTTTCGCCGTTGCTGTCGCTTCCCAGAACAAGGTCAATCACAGATCCTTTGGCAATCATTTCACCGACCCGTATTTTTCGACCTTCAATTTTTTGGTCGAGAACGAGATTCGGGAATTCAGAGGGTTTGTATTCAATTTTTCCGGCAATTAGTCCCGAGCTTTCAATCAGGTTAATAGCCTGCCTGTATGATATATCTGTTAATTGCGGCATTGGGATCTTCACCTGATTGAGTGCACAGATTGTAATAAATATGGTGCGGTTTTCTTTGACCTTCATGCCCGGTTTTGGAAACTGATCTAAAACAGTTCCAGAAGCAACTTCATTCGAATAAACCGAATCACGAATCTGAATACGAAGATCCAGGTTGTCCAGAAGTGTTGAAACTTCACAACTGCTTTTCCCTTTCAGATCGGGTATTACCACCGAATCGCCGTGATCGGTGTAAATCCGGAGGAAAAGCATTGTCAATACAATCAGAAAAATGGTAATCCCAACAGCTGCGAGTGCATTCTGTTTTAAGAGTTTACTTTTAAAAAATTCTTTCAGGGTCATAGGATATTATTCGTGTTTCGATGTATGAACACAAAAGTAATTAAAATTCGTATGGTCGGATTACGTAGCACTGGATTCGCTGGAATGCAAATGACTGAAGATCTATTTTTTTTTAGGCAAGAAATGGGAATACTGGTATAAACACAAAAAGGTAAAGAAATTTATTCTTTACCTTCTGTATATTTTAGAAACCCGAAAGTTTTCGACTATTTTTTGTGTCTTGGTTCGTCAGAAACAGTCAGTTTTTTTCTTCCTTTAGCACGGCGGGCTTTCAGAACCTTACGGCCACTGGCAGTCGACATTCTTTCTCTGAATCCGTGTTTGTTGGTTCTTTTTTTGTTTGATGGCTGAAATGTCCTTTTCATCGGTATATTCTTTTAAATGATATATTCGTTTTTAAATCGGACTGCAAAAATAGTCCTTTTTTAATATTCTGCAAACCAAACTTGTCTTTATTTTATTTATTTTTCAAAGCCATGTGTATCAGCTTTTTGGTTTCGAAAAATTCCTCCTGAAAAAAGCTTTGAAGTTCGTATACTTTCACCTGTTGTTTAAATGGGCTGATTTCTTCTTCAAAGTCGCCACCTTTCAGATAAATGATTCCGTTGGGCAAGTCGTTGTTGTTCTGGCCTGAAATATTAGATCGAACCATCGAAACAAATCGCGGAAACGCTGTAACTGCACGGCTAACGACAAAATCGAATGTTTGTTTTACATCTTCAACGCGAATGTGTTCGGCCTGAATGTTGACAAGATTTAAGGCCGTGGCTACTTCGTTGACTACCCGTATTTTTTTACCGATGGAGTCAACCAGCATAAATGAAGTTTCAGGAAAAAGGATGGCGAGCGGAATCCCCGGAAATCCACCACCGGTTCCTACATCAAGAATTTTGGTTCCCGGTTTGAAGTGTATGATTTTGGCGATTGCCAGCGAATGCAGCACGTGGCGCTCGTAAAGTTGCTCAATGTCTTTGCGCGAAATGACATTAATTTTGGTATTCCATTCTTCGTACAACGAACCTAAACGACCCAATTGTTCCAATTGCAGGTCGGACAGGCCGGCAAAATATTTTGTAATGATTTCCATGATGTGTGTATGTAAAACTATTCTTCGTGCTCGTCAAATTCGGTCGATTCAATCATTTTGAAGAGCATTTCGCGGGCTCTGAAAAGCTGGGCTTTTACGGTTCCGAGGGGCAAATTTAGTTCTTTTGCAATTTCTTCGTACGAGAATTCGCGGAAATAACGAAGTTCGACCAATATGCGGTATCGGGGTTTTAGGCGGTGCACAATTTTTCGCATCAGGATGGCTCGTTGAATACGGATCAGCTTTTCCTCCGGATTCGGATCATTGGACCGGAGTTTGATTGGCATATCGTTGTCTCCGTTTTCCATATTATTCTCTATCGAGATATAAATACCCCGTCGTTTCCTCAAAAAATCGATGCAATTGTTGGTGGCTATTTTGAACAGCCAGGTGCTGAAGGCAAAATTGGGTGAATACTGGTTTAAATTTTTAAAGGCTTTCCCGAATGCTTCAATGGTAAGATCTTCCGCATCGTTTTTGTTATTCACCATTTTCAGGAGCATGAAATAGATGGCATCCTTGTAACGGCTCATCAATTTGGCAAACGCTTTCTCATCGCCGGTTAGAGCCGATTCTACCAGCAAAAAATCATACCTGGCTTTATCCGATAACTGAGAGTTTAATTCCATCTGCTTCTTCGATGAATAAGATACATCGACCAGATAAACCACCAATTAATAAGTGGTTTAATCAAAATGTATACAAACGAAGATAAGAATATTTTTCGTTCATTCAATCGGTTTAATAGTATTTTAACAATAATTAGGAGTAGAATGATGAAAATTAAAGGGAACACCAAGATAGTAATCCAGTATTCGGGATGAATAACAATTAATACGGCAGTGAGAACGGGTATAATTATTCGGGTAAAATCATCGACAAAAAGACTGATTTTCTTCGACCAGGATAAACTTTGCCTGATTTGAACTCCTTTTTTCAGCAACTTCAGATGGTCGCCCCGGTCATCCTCAATGTGTTCACGAACAGCCAATTCAGGATTGATTGAGATTTTAACCTTTCCTTTTTTAAAATTTTCGTTGAAAATTAATTCAAGGTTCGCAAAATTCCGGTTCAGTTTATGCCTGAATCCAAGGGTGTCGAAATACATCGATTTTTTAAATAGGATGTTGTTTTCGTTGAATACAAAAGGTTTCCCGGCGAGCGTCCAGGCACCACTGATCATGAATTGATTAAACCGTTCGAGGCGGCAAAGCAAGTTGCGGAACCCTTTTGCCCGTTCCAGATTTGTATATGCAATTACAGCTTCGGTTTCAGGAGTAATTATAGTGTTCAGTTTTTCGAGCCATGCCGGGTTAATTGGGCCCGAGAATGGAGTCAGCAGAAGAATCCATGGAGATGACGCCCCTTTCATTCCAATATTAATAGCTTGTTTTCCGGAGAATCGAATTTCCTGACTCAGCGTGGTGACTTTGAGCTTTGGATTGGTTTCGGCCAATACATTTAAAATCTCATAGGTATTATCTTCTGAATTTTCGTTAATTACAAGTAGTTGGTAATCCTCAAATTGTTGTGCAGTAAAATTGTCGAGAATTTCGCGAATCCGTTCTTCTTCATTCCTGACAGGAATAATGATGGTAACCTGATTTGTATTCTGATTGGGTGAGCCATCCTTGTGCCGTGCAAGTTTAAGATAGTATCGGAGCAAATAATAAATCTGAATAAGAAATACGAGAGATAGTGCAGCTAGCAGCACAATATCGCTGATAGTGAGTATCTGAAAGTTAATAATCTTCACTTTGGAGTTGCTAAGTTAATAATTGGTGTTTTCGAATTTTTGATCGTACAAAATTAATAAACCTGACGGTTAAATCCTTCTGATTTTTAATTAGATTTAACATTTGTCATTAAGCTGCTTTTCCGGTCATTCCACTTTTATAGCTATCTTTGGGCACTCAAAAAAAATTGGTTCATGCAATTTGATCTAAAACATACCTCCGGAGGAAGTAAGGCAAGGGCCGGTTTCATTACCACCGACCATGGTACTATCGAAACACCCATTTTTATGCCTGTGGGTACTGCCGGTTCAGTAAAAGGAATTCACAAGAAAGATTTAAAGGAAGATATCGGGGCTCAGATTATACTTGGAAACACTTACCATTTGTACCTCCGTCCCGGATTATCCATTATTGAACAAGCTGGAGGACTTCATAAGTTTAATGGCTGGGATGGGCCGATATTGACGGATAGCGGCGGTTATCAGGTATTTTCTCTGGGCGATATCCGGAAATTAAGTGAAGAAGGTGCCAAATTCCAATCGCATATCGATGGTTCAGCACATTTATTTACTCCTGAAAATGTGATGGATACCCAACGAATTATTGGTGCCGATATCATGATGGCATTTGATGAATGCACTCCCGGAGATGCTGAATATGAATATGCCCGTAAATCGATGGAAATGACCCAGAGATGGCTCGACCGCTGTCACAATCAGTTCGAAAAAACATCGCCTAAATATGGTTATTCACAATCACTTTTTCCGATTGTTCAGGGAGCTGTTTATCCTGATCTGCGTGCAATTGCAGCGCAAAATGTACTTCAGTATAACAGTGACGGTTACGCGATTGGAGGTCTTTCGGTGGGTGAATCGGAAAAAGACATGTACGCCATGATTGAAGTGGTGAATGAAATTCTTCCGGAGAACAGGCCGCGTTACCTGATGGGAGTTGGAACACCGGTTAATATTCTGGAAGGAATTGACCGCGGAATAGACATGTTCGATTGTGTGATGCCTACCCGAAACGGGAGAAACGGGATGCTTTTTACCAGTAAAGGTGTCATGAATATGCGGAATAAGAAATGGGCTGACGACTTTTTGCCGGTCGATCCGGATGGAACTTCATTTGTTGACCATCACTATTCCCGGGCTTTTTTGCGTCATCTGGTTATTTCGGGTGAGATGCTTGGCGCTCAGATTGCCAGTGAGCACAATCTGGCATTTTACCTTTGGTTGGTTAAAGAAGCACGAAAACACATTCTGAACGACACTTTTAAGAGCTGGAAAGAAGAAATGATTCAGCAACTTTCGGTACGTTTATAAATCTTTGATTTATGCTGCATAAAATTGATTTCTATATTATAAAGAAATTTCTCGGAACTTTTTTCTATTCTATTGCTCTGATAATTAGCATTTCAATAGTTTTTGATATTTCCGAGAAGCTTGATGATTTTATAACGAAAGATGTCACAGTCAAAGCTATTGTATTTGAATACTACCTCAACTTTGTACCTTATTTTGCTAATTTGTTTAGCGGGCTTTTCACATTTATTTCGGTCATTTATTTCACCTCAAAATTGGCATACAATACCGAAATTATAGCGATTCTTAGCAGTGGAGTGTCGTTTAACCGCCTGATGCGTCCGTACATGGTCGGAGCTTCTGTTATCGTAATATTTTCGTATGTGCTTGGAAATTATATCATTCCACCTGCAAATAAAAAACGTGTTGATTTTACGAACATGTATATTGGAAACAAACAATCTAACGCTGCACGCCAAAGTAACATTCACAGGCAGATCGAACCTGGTGTTTTTGTTTACATCGATTCGTACAATGCGTCAGCCGATGTGGGGTACAATTTCACAATTGAAAAATTTGTCGATAAAAAGCTGGTCTCCAAGTTATCTTCCGCCCACATAAAATGGGACAGGGAAAAGAAAAAATGGACGATTCATAATTACTCCATTAGAAAAATTGACGGATATACAGAGACAATTACAACCGGAGCACAAATCGACACAACACTCAATATGGTTCCTGAAGATTATCGGGTTATTGATAATGTTGTGGAAACTATGACGCTTCCGGCACTCAATGAGGCGATTAGCAATCTGAAACTTAGGGGAGTAAATACCATCGATTATGAAATTGAAAAGCACAAACGTCGTTCAGTTCCTTTTTCAGCTATTATCCTGACCATTATCGGCGTTTCTTTGGCTTCCAGAAAAGTCAAGGGCGGTATTGGCCTGCATTTAGGTTTGGGATTGCTTTTGAGCTTTTCGTATATCTTGTTTATGCAGATTACTACCGTTTTTGCCACCAGTGATCTGCTTGCTCCCTGGCAGGCCATGTGGATACCCAATATTCTGTATGGTGGACTTGCCTTCTATCTCTACCGTCGGGCAGCTCGATGATAAAAATGCAAAAATAATGAAACAGGCGTATCGACCTTTTTTGTAACAAAAGTTTATTAAAACATATCGGGCAATAAAAATTTGATAATTTTGCCCTTTCTTAAATACATAAATTAAGTCATAAAATAGAATGTGAATTCTATTTGTTACGATCATTTTAATCAAAAAACAAAATCTATGTCACTGAAAAGAAGTATTTTAGACCTTCGAAAACGAAAGGATGAGGTTCGTCTGGGTGGAGGCGAAGAAGCCATCGAGAAGCAGGCAGCAATGGGCAAATTAACTGCCCGTGAACGTATCCTTGCAATTGTAGATGAAGGCTCATTTCATGAATATGATATGTTCGTTGAACATGCTGGTACTGATTTCGATATGGGCAACAAGGTCCTGGCCGGCGACGGCGTAGTAATCGGAACAGGAACTATTTATGGATCCCCGGTTTGCCTTTTTGCACAGGATTTTACTGTTGCAGGTGGGTCATTGGGTTTGTCACATGCCCGTAAAATTACCAAAATTATGGATCATGCCCTGAAAATGCGCGTTCCATTGATTGGGATTAACGACTCGGGTGGTGCACGTATTCAGGAAGGTGTCAATTCACTGGCTGGATATGGCGAAATTTTCTTCCGCAATACTCTATCTTCAGGAGTTATTCCACAAATTTCCGTTATTCTTGGTCCTTGTGCCGGAGGTGCAGTTTATTCACCGGCATTGACCGATTTCGTGTTTGTGGTCGAAAACATTTCAAAAATGTTTATCACCGGACCAGCTGTAATCAAGAGTGTGCTTGGCGAAGATATTTCGATGGAAGCGCTTGGCGGAGCAAGGGTTCATGCTGAAATTACCGGCAATGCACATTTCTTCGCGTTGAGCGAAAAAGAATGTTTCGAGCAGATTAAAACTCTGATCTCATATATTCCATGGAACAATACACAACGTGCAAAATCTTTCCCACCGAAAGAACCAAAAACGAAATTAAAGATTGAAAATATTGTTCCTGCTGACGCAAGGTTGCCTTACGACATTCGCGACATTATTAAATCGATTACCGACAGTTCGGAGTTCTTCGAAATCATGGAGCTTTTTGCTGCCAATATTGTGATTGGTTTTGGTCGTATGAACGGCGAAACGGTTGGGTTTGTGGCCAATCAACCGATGGTTTTAGCAGGGGTACTCGATTGCGACAGTTCTGATAAAGCTGCCCGTTTCATTCGCTACTGCAATGCTTTCAATATTCCAATCATCACCCTCGAAGATATGCCGGGATACTTGCCTGGTGTTGATCAGGAACATGCCGGAGTTATTCGTCACGGAGCAAAAATTCTGTATTCTTATTCAGAAGCCACTGTGCCAAAAATTACCGTGATCATCCGTAAAGCTTATGGTGGTGGATACATTGCCATGAACTCCCGCCATTTACGTGCCGACTTCGTATTTGCATGGCCGTCAGCCGAAATCGCTGTTATGGGACCTGAAGGCGCTGCCAATATTGTGTTCCGCAAGGAAATTGCAGAAGCTGCCAATCCGGAAGCCATGCGCCAACAGAAGATTCAGGAATACAAAGATAAATTTGCCAATCCTTACGTAGCTGCGTCAAAGGGATACATCGACGAAGTCATTGAACCAAAGGAAACCAGAAAAATCCTGTTGCATGCACTTCAGATTTCGACACACAAAGATGTGCCGGCACCAGCTAAAAAACACGGACTTCCACCATTTTAATCAAATCTAAAGGATTATGGCAGATCAGGAAAATAAGCAGTATATTATTGTACACAGTGCAAAATACGAAACCACATATACCAAAAAGTATCTCAACCGGAAAGTTTGGGAAGAACCCAATTTTAATTTGATCAAATCCTACATTCCGGGAACTATCGTTGATATTTTGGTTAAAGAAGGTCAGGTTTTAAAAGCAGGTGACAGTATTATTGTATTGGAGGCAATGAAAATGTTAAATGATGTTCAAATGCCCTTCAAAGGTAAAGTCGTAAAAATTCATATTGAGAAAGGACAGAAAATTCCTAAGAACTTTGTGATGATGGAGATTGAACCTGTAAAATAGAATGTTTCTATAAGATTATATTGAAGAGTGTTTCCCAAAGCGGAAGCACTCTTTTTTTTTGAACATGCAGTTTTAGGAGTGGGCTATTCTCCTCAATAGTATCATTTGATCCATATAGATTTGCAGATGATAGATTGACATATGCCAGCGTGTAAAATATACTTGCAGGTCATTAAAGTATAAATGCAGGAGCAAGAAAATAAAATAGATATGCAGAAAATAGATATGCAGGAGTAAGAAATTAAATTGCAGCAGCAAGAAAATAAAATGCAGGCCTTTGAAATATAAACGATGAAGCAATAACTATGAATGGAGAAGCTAAAAAATAAACCGCAGTATCCAAAAAACAGAACTGCGGTTTACTTCTCATAAACAGACCTTATTCAAAACAAATTCAAGCACCACTATTCTTTTACAGCGGAAGGGATTTAAAAGCCAGACCCGAAACTTGTTTGTACTGCGGACTGGTAGCTCCAAATAGTGATTTGAGATACATTTTTGCTGCGGTGGCAATATCAACCAAGCCTGTATTTTCCTTGTAAAGAACTTCGTTTCGCGACAAACGGGCATTACTTAATTGGGTGTCGGCGGCCAATGCTGCACTATTCGCTGCACGTAATGAATTACAATAAGCGGTTAAGCTGCTTAACTGCAACTCAATTTCGTTTGGAGCATATTGTGGAATACCTGTTAAGAGTTGAATCAGTTTGTCGAAATTTTCAATACGGTTATCGAAGCTCATTTGCGACGATGATACTTCTTTTTTTACTGTTCCTTCTGCCGCCAATGCTGCCTTCTCTTCGGCACTTAGTTTTGGGGTTGCCCGTTGTCCCTGAATTTTACGAACCAATGCTTGTGCAGCATTGTCAATCTGTTTGGTGGTATCGCTTGCACGAAGCGCATTGAGAATTCGGGTAGACATGCTGCTTAATGTTTTAAATACTACAGTTCGACCCGCAATTGCGATACTGTTGTTTCCCGATGCATTGTTCACGTGGCTCAAATAATTGCTTGCATTTTGTGCCAAAGCGGTCATAGAACTAACGGTAATCGATTGTTTCGAAGGGTTGTAACCCGCACCATAACCATTAATAGCTGAAATTAAACTTTCGAAGGTGGCCACATTTTTTGAGTGGCCGGTTTCTTGATTGGTTGCCATAATTTTTGATTTTTGAGGATGAAAAAATTAAACTGTTTAGAATTACCTAATAAATTTCGGACAATCCATTTGATAAATTGATACGGAAAAGGGAAAAGTTATTAACAAAATGAATATTAACCGAAATCCGCGTGAAAAACGACTCGAAGATTGATGTCTGGTAATAACTCTTAACTGTAGTAGACTTTGCCGTTTTTAGGGCATATCGGGAAGAACCGGTTTTTTAAAAGCAATTGGTTTTCATGGTAACTATAATTTGCAAGTTGAACTTAAAGCTTTACTT